>Ga0182015_10000564_pt1 | contig 53226 bp, 43 predicted proteins | sample 712P3MmetaG_FD_120478 | JGI IMG/M metagenome (GOLD analysis project Ga0182015, IMG submission 120478) | Permafrost microbial communities from Stordalen Mire, Sweden - 712P3M metaG | ecosystem: Environmental > Terrestrial > Soil > Wetlands > Permafrost | place: Sweden: Stordalen | collected...
CGAAGTTGAAGCCAAGAGGTATGAAGGAAGGCTGTTAAACGGCGGGATCTTGGTCGCGGTTCATTGCGAAACGTCCGAGGAGATCAAGCGCGCCGAGGGGATCATGGCAGTGACCGGCGCTGAAGACATCGCATCTTCCGGTGAAGCTTCCGCAGATAGACATAGTGCCGCCTGAGCTGAAGGGTGTTGCGTCACTGGGCGAAAGCTCAATTGTTGAAACATCGCGCTAACGCTTATCGAGGGGTTTTGAGCGCTACGGCCTGATTACATCAGCTAACAATTCGGCCCCGACCTTGATCACACTTTCTCAGACCGTTCTCCCGCGTTTTCCCATCTAACGCCGCCGTAATCGGCGAACCCTGGGAGAGAAATTAATTTCAAGGCACTTCGAGCAAGGACACCTAAAAGCAGTATCGTTCGGCAAAACAATGTGGCCGCAGTTTTTGCAGATCAACCGCCCGTTGGGAAGGACGGTCATTGGACGGAACTTGTCACCGACTACACAATACGGACAACGAATTTCTTTCTGCGCCATTTTCGCTGGCACTCACTGGTACAAAGCAGTATAGAAGTCTTCCACGCCATCTGAATGTTTGATATCCGACGCAACCAAGCCTAGCAATGTTTGACTTTCGATGCCAAGGGTGAAATCATTATTTAGTCGAGCGGATCGCAGCTTTACCCGCGGAGGCTTGATGTTGTTCTCGCCCTTCTTACGCATTTATTCTTCCTTCATCATAGGAACTTGCCTTCTGCACATTCGGAATTCTTGAGAGGGGGTCAAGCATGCCACTCGTGGCGGCGTCCAAGAAACTCATCAAGTTCGACCCCAAGACATTCCTTTCGACCGTCAACGATGGTAGAAAGATCGAACCTTTTCCCAAAAAGCAGACGATCTTTGCTCAGGGCGACTCGTCCGATGCTGTTTTTTATATACAGGAAGGAAAGGTAAAACTCACCGTTGTGTCGCAGATCGGGAAGGAAGCCACAATAGGCATTCTGAACAAGGGCGATTTCTTCGGAGAAGGTTGCCTTACAGGGCAGCCTCTCCGCCTGTGCTCCGCAACCGCAATGACCGATTGCTCAGTGATGAAAATTGACAAGAAGTCCATGAATGAAGTGCTCCACCGGGAACACGCATTTTCCGATATGTTTGTGGGATATTTGCTGGCACGGAACATCCGCTACGAAGAGGATTTGGTTGACCAGCTTTTCAATTCCAGCGAAAAAAGACTGGCCCGGATATTGCTATTGCTGGCTCATTTTGGGAAGGAAGGTAAGCAGGAGACCGTAATCACCAAGATGAGTCAGGAGACTCTAGCAGAAATGATAGGCACAACGCGGTCGCGGGTCAGTTTTTTCATGAACAGGTTCAGGACGTTAGGTTTCATCGACTATGACGGCGGGAGTGGGCTTCAAGTCCACAGCTCACTTCTCAACATCGTTCTCCACGACTAGCTGCCATCCGTACCCTTTTGTTTCCAGTCAATTGCGCTGTGAAAATAAACATATATGCCCGACCAACTCAACGTCCGCCGCGATAAAGGTTTCGTTGTAGTGCGAGTCTGGGAATTTCGACATCCCCGATCTGCTCTAGCGAACGCTCGCTCAAAGTCTCATCGGCTCTTGTGAACATTTCCAGCAGCTTTGCGGCGTTAGGATCGGTAGCGGCGCGAGCCGCAAGCAGGGGGCGAACGTTTTCGGATAAAGACATGGTTTTATCTCCTCCCAGAGCTTAAGGGGCATGGGGCCAGGAGACTGTTTCATAATGCTCACTCTGGGAAATCTAAAGGTCAATGCGGTTGCGGTAGGGACGATCATCGCTGATAGCCCCCGCACGGATCCGCACGTTGGCGTTGTGGAAAGCACTGACATGGGCTGGTGTGTTTATGGCGGCAGCGGCGTATCTAGTCTTAGTGGAGGCTCGTAGTTCGCACAGGCTGCTAAGCAAGATCCGTCATGAGATCCTCAAGGGCGCTATCCCTTACCCCGCAGAGTCCGTCGATCCACAACACAGCTCACGAGTCTAACGCACCTTCGCGTTTTCGCGAGTGGCGGGCCCTGGCCTCGAACCGGCGGCTGTGTGGGCGGGGGAGGGGGTCGACAATTTTTCCCTCACGGTATAACCCCGTCAAACGTTTGACGGGATAGGAGGTAGGAGGTTTGGAAACTGCCCTCCATAGTAACGAACCGGTAAACAGAGAGCTGGAGTGCGGCGGCGACGGAGGAGTCGGCGGGGCGGGGGCGCGCCGTGGAGGCAAGCGGATGGGCTGGGGTGCGCGGGGTGAGGTGGGATGATCCAAGCGCGGGTGTTGGAGCCTGAGGGACTGTCTAAGGTATGTAGGGCGGTACGCTCGCGACAATTCCCTGTTGGACTTTCTCATGCTGCGCAACAGCCTTCCTCAGTTCTGCTAACTTGTTCTTGTGCCCCCCGACTTTTGATAGAAGAGGATCATCGTCAGCGGTCACAATCTTCGCAAAATCGCACAGCCCCGCCCTTGAGAGCGCCAAGTAGTCCCCCCTACTGAGTCTATCTTTTGTGAAAATGGCTAAGCTCACAGCATCCGAGGGTATTCCAAGTTCGAGCCGCATCAACAATCGGTGTACCCGAGGCGAAAGGTCAAGACCTGGGTTGAGCAACTCAGCGACTTTCGCAACTGTCGGGAGTAAGTCACAGGTACGAGCCCGAACACTGCGCATGGGTCCGGCTGCCCCATCAAATCTTCCCCCGAACTGAGTCAAGGTATCCTCAATTTCAGCCATCGACCGACCAGAAATCCACGGCAAGCACGCCACCGTTTTCTTGGCTCGCAACGTTGGTTCATACTTCGTCTGGACCCGTCTTTGAAGTGCGTACAAAACAGACTCGGGCACGGCTTGGTTCCGCAATTGCCCAAACCACGCCTGTGGCTCCTTCTGGCTGCTCTTCTTGTTGATTGGAAAAAGGACTTGGTCTAGCTCTGCTGTGAGCTGGCACGCAGCAAGTAAAGTTGGGTCGCTGATAGCCATCGAACTCAAGCCCGCCAACCCGTCCACAATGCGAATGATTGATTCGACCTCAATGCCCGATACCCCCGAGAGGTTTCCCAGCGGAGTCAAATGGTAGAAACCCCCGTTGTCGCTTTCGACCACCTTATGTGTGCTGAGTTCCCTCAAACTGTTTGCAAGCGCTGAATTGTCCGAATTCCATGATGAGACTCGTCTCCTCTGAATGAATGATCCAAAACTCGCTTCCAGAAACCCTACAATATCATCGGCGGTCATCCCTTTTGCGGTGTGCTCGGCGGTCGCCAACACACGTAGTATCAGCGTTCTAGGGTCGGTATCACCTTGCAAGAACTGAGAAGTGAGGTCCTCGGGATTGCCCAAAACGTAACGTGTCCACAGGTAAATGATCTCCCTAGAAGGCATGCTCCCGCGAATGATTTTCTCCAACGAATGCGCTAATCCGAGTGAAAGGCATCCGTCAAAGAAATTACCTTCGTTGTGCCTTTAATTTGGTCCAGCGTCGCCGAAGACTTTAGATGTAACGTCACCGGCTCGCCCGGAAGCAGATCAAAGTAATTGTCAGAGCTTTGCGCATCGAGATCACCGAACGATAAATATACGCTACGGGCTAACTTCGGCGATTGAACCGTAATCGTGTAACCATCGCTGGCCTTGTCGAGAGTGGTTTCGATCTTCGGGGAAACCGGCAATTCCAGGTCGTGCGTCACATTGAAGAAGATCAGGTTTCGGGAAACTCTCTTTCCAGCTATCTCCAGATCAAACACAAGAAAGCTTTGACGCAAGTTGGCTTTTGCCGCCAGCGACGCCTTTTCGACCGTGAAGTAGATCGCATTCGATTGAGCTGGCACCTGAACGTCTTTGGTCTGGTCGAGCAGGGAATTCCCCGAGAAATCGAGCAGCCGCATGTGGATTGTGCCGGAAAGCGGCTGCAGCTTGTCCGACACTACGTATACGTCCACTTTATCGTCATGCAGGAAAGGAGAAATCAGCACATCGTCATAGAAGCGGCGAGCGTAATAATGCAATGCTTTCCACCGGCCGTAGTAATCGATGCTGGCCCAGGACGCCACCGGCCAGCAGTCGTTCAACTGCCAGTAGAGCGACCCCATGGTGCGAGGCCGCTGCCGCCTCAAATGTTCGGCGCCGATCTTGATGATCTCCGCCTGCTGCACCTGACTCAGATATACGAACGAAGCGAAGTCCTTGGGCTCGCGATACTCGCGCAGCATATAAGTAAGGATGCGTTCGTTCCCACCTTTATTCTTCTGGTGGGCCTGCATGACGGTAGAGCGAATGTCGAAGTCCCCGGACTGGTTGGCGAAGGTATGGATCGTGCGCATCTCGGGGAAAGATTGAAATCCGTATTCCGTCATGAAGCGTGGGAATTGTTTGGTATAGTCTTGCGCCGGCGCCTGCTGATGCCACACGGCCCAGTAATGCATGTCGCCATTGTGCTGGTTGTCGGGAATCTCTTCGAAGTTGGCGCTGGGAGAACTCGGCGTGTAAGGCACGGGATCGGCGTATTGCGTGACCGTACTCCGCAGGATGTCAGAGAACAGAATTATGTAATCCTGCCAGACGCGGTCGCGGGCCTCGGCCGAGATCGACTCCTTGAATTCCTGGCGGTCGCCCCAATGGTACCAGCCGGTTTCAACTTCATTGTTACCGCACCAGATCACGATGCTGGGATGATCGCGCAGGCGTTTGATCTGATCGATGGCTTCTTGCCGGACGTTCTCCTGAAAGGCAACGTCGCCAGGGACCATGTCGCCGCCGAACATGAACTCCTGCCAAACCATAATCCCGAGTTCATCGCAGATGTCGTAAAAGTCATCAGATTCGTAATAACCGCCGCCCCATTCCCGCACCATGTTCATGTGCGCATCGCGGGCGGCTTGGAGAATGTTGCGATGAATCTCCGGCGTCACGCGGTTGGGAAAGCTGTCGAACGGAATCACGTCCGCACCTTTGCCGAAGACAGAGATTCCATTCACCACGAACTCGAAGCTTTTGCCCCACTGATCGGGAACGCGACGCATCTCTACCGAACGCAATCCTGTCTTGGTTTCAGCATGAGCCGCAGCCTCTTTACCAATACGGATCGCCGCAGAAAAGCGGTAGCGGCTCTGAGCTCCATATCCAACCGGATACCAGAGCTTCGGCGACACGATGCGCAAAGGAAACGAAAGATGATTGATGCCGGCGTTGAGTTGCAGCGTCTGGGTTCCATCGGAAGTTTGCGGCCCCGCCAATTCATCATGAGCCAACGTGAGAGTGGCAGTTGTTGGCTTGCTCGCGTCGATATCGAGTTCCGCCGTGACGTTGGCTAAGTCCGAGGTGATGCTGGGCTGGTGGATATGAAAGTTGTCGATGCGCAGCGCATCCCACGCTTCGAGCCGCACCGGCTGCCAAATACCTTCCGTCATGAAGCGCGGTCCCCAATCCCAACCATAGTTGTAGGGAGCTTTGCGCGTGTATGGAGCGGTGGCAATGTTCTCTTCATTTCCGTAATTGTGCGTAGAGATGGAGGGCAAAATGAAGGGCTGGGACTTGGCGTAGGGAATCATCTTCTCCACGGCGGAATGAAATACGATCCGAAGAGTGTTCGGCCCGGACTTCACCATCGCCTTTGCCGGGATTCGCCAGCGGCGGAACATGTTGTCGGCATGCAGAATTGACTGATCGTTAAGATAGACGTCGGCAAACGTATCCAGCCCATCGAAAACCAGGTCGACATGATCGTGAGTGAGAGCAGAGGCATCCACTTGGAACGTAGTTTGATATTCCCAGTCGGCCAGGCCGATCCATTGAAGATGAAATTCATTATCGCGATCGAACGGGTCGGGAATGAGCTTGTTGTTCAGCAGATCGGTTTGAACGACTCCTGGAACTTGTGCCGGATGCCATTCCTTAACGTCGGCCCGATCAGTGTTGGCGACGGCCCGGAACTGCCAGCCAGAATCAATGGTTCGCGCGGAAGGCTCGGCCGCCTGCAGAGGTATCGCGGCAAGAGAAATGAAGAGCAAACAACTGAGAAGACAGATAGCAGTAGGTGCTAGATCGCGAAGCCGCGACGGTTCCATATTGCGGTGCTCCTATCTCAAGTTATGAGTCAATCTAGTGCTGCGAATCGGGCTGTCCAGAAGCCTGCGGCTGGGCCGAGTTGTTCTGTAACTTCTCGAATTCCTGCATTTCGCGCTTGGCCTCGGCCGTCTTTCCCTGCTTGCGATAGATTGCCGCCAACCCGAAGTGCGCCTGCGCCGCCAGCGAACTTTGCTTCTCGATAGAAAGAAGTTTGGTCCATGCCTTTTCGGCGGCCGCGGGGTCGCCCTCAAGGGAAGCGGCTTTCCCGAGCGAATAGAGCGTCTCCGGCATGTCGGGCAGCAAGCGATCGGCGCGCAAGAGTTCTGCCCGCGCTTCGTGGGCTTTGCCCTGTTCCAGCAATGCGTCTCCCAGTCGATAAGCGGCTTCGGCGTTTCCCGGCTGCAGGTTCACCTGGATTCGAAACTGTTCTTCCGCCTTGGGCCATTGGAAAGCGCCAGCATACACCTCACCCAGAGCTAGGTGAGCTTCCGGCAATCCCGGGCGCAGGCGCAACGCTTCCTGGTATTCCTTTTCAGCATCCTGCATCCGCCGCAGCACGAAGTAGTTTTCCGCCATCGCCTGGTGCGCGCGGGGGGAGTCGGGATACGCCGCGAGCAAAGTATCAATCGATTGTTTCGCGAGCAGTCCACTGGCGCGGCCAAGATAGTAGAGAAGATCTGGATCGTTGGGATGTGCAGCCAGCGCGGCCTGTAAATTGACAACTGCTTCTGGCAGTTGTCCAGTTTGAATCTGGGCGACGCCTAACGCCATCTTGTCGGGCGCGCGTTGCAGGTGCGGAAGTGCCTGGTCGGCGTAACCTTGCGATAGTAGCGCGTATCCAAGCAGCTGGTGAGCTGGAAGCAAATCCCCATTCAGTTCCAGTGCATGTTTGAGTGGCGAGATCGCAGAGCCGTAATCACCATTCTCCATGTAGGCCTGGCCGAGACTGATGAAGCCATCCGCGAAGGACGGATCCAACTCCGTAACCTTCTTATACTCCGCGATGGCGACATCGAACTTTCGTTCTTTATCGGCGGCGATTCCCGCCCGCATGTGCTCGGCGGCCTGCGGCGACGCGATCTGCCAGGCGAACCACAGTAACAAGATGGCGCGGATCACGGTTTCTCCGGTTCTCGGACCTCTAGGAACTGGTCGGCGGGAACATCATTCAAAATTTGGTGTGCGCCGGATGGCCAAGCGATTTCCACTTTCGCTTTCTCCGCGCTGCCCAGCCCGAAATGAAGCCGCTTATCGCTGGCCGAAAGGTACCCGCAGGTTGAGGTTGCAAATCGCGTCTGTCCATTCACCTGCACCCGAGCGCCGAATCCATCTCGGTTGCTGCGAGTGCCCCGCAGGGTAATGGTTAGCCAGTGCGCCTTGCCGCCACGATTGAAGAACACCTGAGGATGGCCACCCAGTGTGGTCACCACCACGTCCTGCCATCCGTCATTATTCAAGTCCCCGAACGCCGCTCCACGCGCGGCCACGGGCACCGTGCTTCCTGAATCGACGCCCTCAAACCGTCCATTGTGATTCAAAGCCAGCAGCGGCAGTTGGAGATAGTGAAGGGACGGATCGATTTCCTCCACGTTGTCCAACACATGGGCTTGCGCGACGAACAGATCTTTCCATCCGTCATTGTCGAAGTCCTCCAGGCCAAGGCTCCAGCCTGAACTCCCACTCGTGAGCGCCCCCAGTCCAGTCTCCAGACTGCGATAGGTGAACGAACCGTCGCCATCGTTGTGGTAGACGCCGTAAATCTCCCGCGGCAGCAGAGTTACCATAATGTCGGGCCGGCCATCGTTGTCGTAGTCTTGAAAAGCTACGCCCATACCGGACATTCGCCGTCCGTCCTCGGAAAGCGCCGCGCCCGCCTCGAGCCCAACTTCGCTGAAAGTGCCGTTGCCATTGTTGTGATACAGATACTGCTGCATCCCATCGTTCGATACAAATACGTCAGTGAAGCCGTCGCCATCATAGTCCGCGAATCCTACTCCCAACGCGCGCCCCTTCTTCGCCGCAATGCCGGAGCGCTGGCTCACATCCGTGAATGTTCCGTCGCCATTGTTGTGATACAGAATATTGGTCGTCGCCGGGAACTCTTCGGGCGGACAATAAGTATGGTAGTTACCGCCGCAATCCTTATTATATTTCGTGTCCCAGTCCATGTAGCGGGTTACAAAGAGATCGAGCTTGCCGTCGTTATCGTAATCGAAGAATCCTGCAGACACTGACCAGCCGCCCCCCGCGACTCCAGCTTTCGCCGTTACATCGGTGAAGGTGCCGTCCCCATTGTTGTGATACAGAATATTTTTCCCGTAATTCGTGACATAGATATCTGGGTAGCCGTCGTTGTCGTAGTCGCCGACGGCAACTCCCATGCCGTAGTTCCCGTCTGCGACACTCGCCAAGCCGGCTTGCTGGGTCACATCCGTGAAGCTTCCATCTTTATTCTGGCGGTACAGACGATTCCAGTACATCGGATTGTGTCGATCAAAATTCTCCGGAGTTCGCGCCTGACTGCTGACATGCCCGCCGTTCACCAGAAAAATATCCAGCAGTCCGTCGTTGTTGTAATCGAGGAGCGCCACGCCGCCGGGCATGGTTTCGATCAAATATTTCTGCGGAGTAGGAGAATTTTGCAGGATGAAATCCAACCCGCGCGGCAGTTTGACATCGAAGACCGGTGCCGCGGGGCCAGGCGCCAACAGCATCATGGCGAGGGCGCAGGATACGCGAAACCAAGGGTTCGGCAACTCAGAGTTCCTTATAATGAAACAGCATATCGCGTAAGCGAAAACTCCGCACCATCATCCAATCGTTTCTTCCGACTGTTTGCCGGGCACTGTGGCAATATCCGTTGTCCTCACGCTAGAGCTGGCGCGCCGCGTCGAATCGCGTTCGATGAGTTTAGGTGGAATCAGAATTTCTTGCGGCCGCAACGAGCGCTTCGACGCGATTCGCGCAATCAGAAGCTCTGCCGCGAGCATTCCAATTTTGCAGGTTCCCTGATCGATCGTAGTCAGCGGCACCGTCAGAACATCGGAGTAGCGGACATTGCCGGCGCCGACCATTGCGATGTCATCGGGCAGCCTCAGCCCTGCCTCCAAAATTGCCTTCATCGCTCCGATCGCGACCGGGTCATTGAAACAGAAAACTCCGTCGGGCAACGGGTGCGCTCTCAGCAGTTTCCGCATCCCTTCGTATCCTGTGTCGTCAGTCCGACCTCCCGCGACGACGTAACCGGAGCGCGCCCGCAAGCCGTGCCGGGTCAGCGCACGGCGATAACCCGCCAATCGTTCTTCGGCAATTCCTATTTCGGGACCGCGCAGATGGGCGATGCGGCAGCAGCCCCGCGCAATCAGATGCTCGGTCGCCATGAGGCCGATGGCGCGGTTATCGACCCCAACGAAGCAGGCCCGCAAGCCGGCGATCGGACGATCAATCAGAACATAGGGTGTGTTGCGCTCTCTCGCTCGTTCGAACATTGCCAGGCGTTGCGGCGACTGCGACGAAGCGATAATTAAGCCATCCACCTGACGAGCCAACAAAGAGTCTGCTTCACTTGCCTCTAATTCAGGGTCTTCCTCGAACGACGAGATTACGACGTGATAGCCGTGGGGCCTCACGGTGTTAGCGACCCAGCGCGCAATCTCGCCAAAGAAGGGATGGGCGAACTCGGGCAACAACAACCCAATGGTGTAGGTGCGCCTGGTCACCAGGCTGCGCGCCACCCAATTCATCTGATAATTCAGTTCTTTAGCGCGGCGCAAAACTCGCTGCCGCGTCGCCTCGCTGATTCGGCCCTGATTCCGCAGCACCTTCGATACGGTTACCACGGATACTTTGACATCCTTCGCGATGTCCATCATGGTCGCGGGCATGACGCGCAAGCATACCACCGTTCGGGAGGGTTAACGTTTATTCAAATGGGAATCATTCATTTTATTCTTGACAACGGTTGTGTCGGTGTTCAAGAATCCGGGCGCAATGACGTTTAGGAAATTTCCGCACCGGAAAGAGCTACCCATGCCAAGTCGCAAACTCTTCACGCTGCTCATCTCGCTAAGCCTGCTAATCTCTGCCTCGCTCTCTCTCTACGGCCAAAGCACCTACGGTTCGATCTCCGGATCTGTCACCGATACTTCAGGGGCTATCGTCACCGACGCCAAAGTGACGCTGACCAACTCGGGCACGTCGGAAAGGCGCACGCAGTCCAGCGGCAGTGATGGGCTTTTCACGTTTGTGAACCTGTTCCCCGGCCAGTACCGGGTTGACGTGGAAAAGCAAGGGTTTAAGCACTTTGTCCGCTCCGATGTCACGGTCCAGGTTCAGGAAGACACCCACATCGTTTCCCAGCTTCAGGTCGGCGAGGTCAGTCAGGTTGTGGAAGTGACGGCGGAGACGCCGCTGCTCCAGACCGAATCCTCGGCACTCGGTACGGTCGTCGAGCAACGCAAGGCTGACGAACTGCCTTTGAACGGCCGCAACATCTTTAACCTGATCACAGTTTCTCCCGCCGCAGTTGCACAGGGCGGCTCGGGTGGATCGCCCGTCGGCCAGAACCCCTTCAGTTGGGGCAACTACCAGGTCGGCGGTTCGTTCGCGAATCAGGGTGCGGAGTACCTGGATGGTCAACCCCTGAATATCGGCTACATCAATCTGCCCATCATCATCCCAACTCAGGATTCAGTTGGCGAATTCAAAGTGCAATATAACGATCAGGGTGCCGAATGGGGTAAGTTCTCAGGCGGCGTGGTCAACCTAAGCACCAAATCCGGAACCAACAGCTGGCACGGCTCTGCCTATGAGTATTTCCGCAACAAAGTTCTGAATGCGAACGAATATTTTAACAAGGCGGGCGAGATAGCCGCCGGCAAATCGAACACGCCTCCACCGTGGACGCAGAACCAGTACGGATTCCAAGTGGGCGGACCCGTTATCAAAAATAAGACTTTCTTTTATGTCAGCTGGGAGCAATACCGCCAAAGAACGGGATCACCTTTCACCACAAGCGTTCCAGCGGCAGGGATGACGACCGGTAATTTCTCGGCGCTATGCACGGCCGGTTTTAACGGTGCGGGAGTATGCAACAACCTCGCAGGACAGATTTACGATCCTTTCAGTACCGACGCCGCTGGAAATCGAACACCTTATCCGGGAAACATTATTCCTAGCTCCGAGTTCAGCAAGGCAGCCGGCGTACTGTTGGCCAAATACTATCCCGCGGCCAACCTCTCCGGCACGGTCAATAATTACCTGAGCGCGGCGCCCGCCGGCGGGAACACCAACGAGTTTGTGGCGCGCGGCGATCAGAACGTTGGCAGCAACACCCACGTATTCGGCAGATTCGCCTACTTTGGATTGACTGACTTGGCTGTAAATCCCTTCGGAACCGGCCTGTGCCTGGATCGCTGCGCCGAGCTTTATCACACCAAGGCGCTTGCTATTGGCGTGAACCACACCTTTACGCCCACCACGATCCTGGACGTGAACCTTGCGGCTAGCCGGTTTATCTATGGCAGAACTCCCTTGCTTGGCGGCTACGATCTAACGGCGCTGGGCTGGCCCGCAACCTATAACAGTCCCCCCAGCGTCATGCGAACTCCGCCTACGCCGGAAACCAACTTGCCGAATGATGTTGGCCACACGCAAGGCAACAGTGCCATCGGAGATCACAACACGCAGTACAATATAAGTCCGGAACTCACGATGATCCGTGGCAAGCACACCATTCAGATTGGCGGGCAATACGAACTTGGATTGGATAATTACTTCCAAACCAACATCGCCAGCGGTGCCTTTGGTTTCCAGGGAAACTGGACATCATCGACCCCGACGGGAACGGGTGGATTCGCGTTCGCTGACTTCCTGCTCGGTTTGGCACTGAACCAGGGCACGTTCGCCGGGAACCAGAGTGAAGGCATAGCACAGGTGCCTGCGCAAACCCAGGGCAAGCAGGCCTACCGTGCCTTGTACGCCGAGGATACCTGGCACGTGACGCCGAAGTTCACGGCGAGCTTGGGCCTGCGCTATGAACTGCCCGGAACGTGGTCGGAAGCCTACAACCGGCTGACCTACTGGGATCCAAAAACCACCAACGCAACCGTGACTGGTTGTTCCGGAACGGCAGGATCGGCCTGTCCCGGGGACGCGATGTACGTGAAGACAGGACCCAATTCGACGGCGAACAATTTGCCGCTCGATAAAAAGGCATTTTCTCCACGAATTGGCTTCGTCTTCTCCCCTGACCAAAAGACGGTTGTTCGCGCCGGTTACGGTGTTTTCTTCATTCCAAACTACGTCTCGTTCCAAAACAATCCGGACAACGACGTGATTAATCTTGCCGCGACCGACTTCACGGCCTCAACCGATAAGTATATTACTCCGGCGTCCAGTTTGGACGGTGCCGGCTGTGGGTTCACCCTGAATGGGTTTACTGGGCCAACTGGAGCGCCCGTGCTTGGGCCGATCGGACCTAATGGGTTTGTCTGCACACAAGTAGGTCCATTTGGCAATGCTGGAATCCTGTCGCCGCCGGGACGTAATGCAGCCCCGACGCTGTCGAGTTTCGTAGCCGCAAACGGCAGCCCCGGGCTTTCTCCTTACTACGGATATGGTGGTGAGGGTCCAAAATACGGATACGTCGAGCAATGGAATTTCGACATACAGCGCCAACTTCCGGCTGGCTTCTTCGCGGACGTCGCCTATGCCGGCTCGCACGGTGTGCATCTGCAGCAATATCAGACGAATATCAACCAAATTCCGGATTCCTTCGTAACGCAGGCTGCCGCGCAAGCAGCAGGAGGCGCAACGCCCACAATCGGTACTCTCATTCCGAATCCGCTACTGGGTTCTACTAATACCACGCTGAGCAGCTCCACGATTTTTGCTGGACAGCTGGATCGGCCATATCCCGAATACAACGGGCTGAACCTGAACGGTTACGGCTGCTGCAGCAGCAATTACAACTCCCTGCAGGCTAGCGTAACCCGGAGATTCCAGGGCGGTGGTACCCTGCTCGTGGCGTACACCAACGCTAAGCTGATGAGCAATACTGACACCTTGACCAGTTGGCTCGAAGGCAACACCGGCGGTGTCGGCTCAGTTCAGGATTGGAACAACCTGGCTGGAGAACGGTCGCTCTCCTCGCAAGACATCTCCCAGAGGCTAGTGATCAGCTACGTTCTCGATCTTCCCTTCGGTAAGGGAAAGATGTTTGCAAACAGCCTGAACGGAATTGCAAACGGCGCTGTTTCCGGCTGGGGCGTCGATGGCATAACCACTTTCCAACGCGGCTTCCCACTCAAAATCACCTGGTCTGGTCCTTCAACCGCTTTGGAAGGCAGCAATCTGGGCGTCGCCAATGTCCGGCCCGATGTCATTCCCGGTTGCGACGTGAAAGCTGGCGGCGGCCACATCACCAACTGGTTCAACACCAATTGCTTTGCACCTCCTCCGCAGTGGGGGTTCGGAGACGAGGCTCGTGTGGATCCGGTTCTTCGCGGACCAGGAATTAACAATTTCGACTTCGCTATTTTCAAGAGAACCAAGGTTACGGAAAGACTCGGCATCGAGTTCCGGACGGAGTTCTTCAACATATTCAATCACCCGTATTTCAATATTTCAGGAGCAACCGGCTACAACGGAACTCCGACAGGAAACGGTTTCGGTGTAATTACGAGTACCGTGGGAGCCGGTGTAGCCTCGCCGGAACGCTTGGTTCAGTTTGCTCTGAAAGTCGTGTTCTAACGAGTTCTCCGGGTCAGGAAATTGTTCCTGGCCCGGAGGCATTTCGTTTACAGTCTCTGTGTGCTGGCCAGCGATGGCCAGCATTTATTTTGTCGAGTTCACCGCTTCGGCCTGTCATATCCTTTCTTCCTGCTATGAGAACCCTCCAGTCCATTGACTACTCCGACGCGAAGCGCGCCGTCGATCTGATCGTCGAAAAAGCTTCGCAAATGCAGAAGGCCGTGGTTGTGGCGGTGGCCGACTCGCATGGTGATCTCATCTGTCTCGCACGCATGGACGGTGCTCCCGTCTCCTCCATCCGCGTCGCCGCGAACAAGGCTTGGACTGCCGCGCGCGAGCGCAAGCCAACCAAGGAAATCGGAGAGAAGGTCAAACATCCCGAAAAAGGCCACGACATTGCTTACTACGGCGATCCGCAATATGTTGGCTGGGGCGGCGGGATTCCGGTCTGGAAGAGCGGTGAAGTGGTTGGAGCCGTCGCGGTGAGCGGCTTGTCGTCGAATGAAGACATCGCCCTGGCTACGCTCGGAATTGAATTGATCGCAGGCTCATAAGATCCGCGTTCTTCGTGATTTCCATCGTTTGAGGCGAGAAGTCCTTCTGGGGCGCAAGCCCAGTTCCTCGCTGGCAAACCAGGCAAATTGGAGGGTCGCAATGCTGCGCAAAGTCTGCTTCCTTTATTTATTCCTATCTTTATCCTTTCTTCCCAGCGTATGCCAGACCGAATCTCCGTCTTTATCAGCCACCGATGCCCGTGTGGAGTCGATGCTGAAGCAACTGACGCTCGAAGAAAAGATCGATCTTATCGGCGGCGTGGACGATTTTTACATTCGCGCTAACCCCAAGATTGGGTTGCCTGGTTTGAAGATGGCGGATGGGCCCGTCGGAGTTCGAAATTACGGACCGTCCACGGTGTTCGGCGGCATCGGGCTGGCGGCGACTTGGGATCCTGAACTCGCACAAAAAGTGGGAGCCACAATCGGACAAGATGCGCGCGCCCGTGGCGTGCACTTCATGCTCGGCCCCGGCGTGAATATCTATCGTGCTCCTATGAATGGCAGAAACTTCGAATACTTCGGAGAGGATCCTTTTCTCTCGGCCCGCACCGCCGTGGCATACATCAACGGCATGCAGAGCCAGGGCGTGAGCGCTACCATCAAGCACTACGTCGGGAACAACCAGGAATATGACAGGCACAATGGAGACTCCATCATCGACGAGCGCACCCTGCGCGAGATCTATCTGCCGGCATTTGAAGCCGCAGTGAAGGAAGCCCATGTGGGCGCCATCATGGATTCCTACAACCTTACCAACGGCGTGCACATGACTCAGAATGGCTACTTCAATACCGACGTAGTAAAGAAGGATTGGGGCTTCACAGGGATCATCATGTCCGATTGGGACGCCACTTATGACGGCGTGGCAGCGGCCAATGGCGGCCTTGATCTGGAGATGCCGTCGGGAAAATTCATGAACCGTGCGACCTTGTTGCCGGCGATTCAGGCAGGCAAGGTCAGCGAAGCGACGATCAATAATAAGGTTCGCCGCATTCTGCGTACGGCAATTCAGTTTGGGTGGCTCGATCGCGACCAGACGGATCGATCAATTCCCAAGTTCAATCTGGAAGGCAACGAGGTGGCGTTAGAGGCGGCTCGAGCCGGCATGGTGCTACTCAAGAATGACGCCAATCTTTTACCGCTCGAGAAGGGAAAGATTCATGCCATCGCGGTGATTGGTCCGGATGCCTATCCGGCCGTGCCCGGAGGCGGAGGCAGCGCCGAAGCGAAGCCCTTTGCCGCGGTCAGTTATGTGGAAGGGCTCGCTAATTACCTGGGCAGCTCCGCCAAGGTGTATTACGAACCCGGCATACCCACGCTTGAGGAAATCGCAAAGCATACCGAATTCACCACTGAAGCCAACGGTGGTCAGCCGGGTCTGAAAGAAGAATTTTTCGCCAACGCCACTCTGAGCGGAACGCCCGCCCTGAGTCGCACGGAGAAGTACGTTGACTACAACCCCGCACAAGGGGGCGAGGGCGCCTATAGCGACGTATCGCTCCGTTGGAAGGGCTACTTCACTCCCAGCGCGCCGGGAAGCTATCTCGTCTTCGTACAGGGCCCGGGCGAAAACGGTGGCTACCGCCTATACCTAGATAAGAAGTTGGTGCTCGATAACTGGAAGACCTGGTACGCGTTCGTCGGTGAATCCGCGATCACGCTCGCATCGGGCCCGCACGAAATTGAGATGGATTACTACGCCCACAGCGGCTGGGGCAAGACCCAGGCGGCTCTCGGGATTGTTCGTCCGGACACTTTAGTCTCTTCCCAGGCGAAGACGCTCGCCTCACACGCCGATGCCGTGGTCCTGGCAGTCGGCTTCGATGCTGCCAGTGAAGGCGAGAGTGGTGACCGCGAATTCCAGCTTCCCCCCGGCCAGGACGAACTGATCAGCCAGATCGCCGCCATAAATAAAAACGCAATCGTGGTTATGACCTCTGGCGGTGGCGTAGACATGCATGCATGGATTGACCGGGTCCCGGCCCTCTTCGAAGCTTGGTTTCCCGGGCAGCAAGGTGGCACGGCGCTTGCGCAGTTATTATTTGGCGACTTCAGCCCTTCGGGCAGGCTGCCGATCTCGATCGAGCGGCGCTGGGAAGACAATGCCGTACACGACAGCTACTACCCGAAACCCGGCGAGAAGAAAGTTGAATATAAAGAAGGTGTGTTCGTGGGCTATCGCCACTTCGACAAATCCGGACTCAAGCCGCTGTTTCCATTCGGCTTCGGGCTTTCCTATACCACTTTCGCGTACAAGAATCTTACGGTTTCACCCCAGTCGGGGCCGTCGGATCAGCCCGTCACTTTGACTTTCGACGTCACGAACACGGGCGCTCGGCCCGGCGCTGAAGTCGCACAAGTTTATGTCGGCGATCAACACGCGAGTGTTCCGCGCCCGGTGAAGGAACTGAAGGGTTTCGCCAAAGTCCAACTCAATCCTGGCGAGACCAAACAGGTTAAGGTCACGCTGGATCGGCGAGCATTCGCTTATTACGACGTCCAAGGTCATCAGTGGACGGTCGCTCCCGGCGATTTCGACATTTATGTCGCCCATTCCGCCGCAGAAATTAAACTCACGGGGAAAGTGGCGCTTCAGTAAGGTTTTTTAATCCTCGCACAAAGAAACAAGCGATGTTCCTTCCTCGCTACAGAATCCTTGCCCGGCGGGTTCACCCCGAGCACGTGTTCGCGTTTCGTAACACAATTCATTTTTTGGCGCCGAGAATGAAATTTGGTGAAAAACTCATCGCAACTGGGGGGATGAGTGGATCCGAAGGACTGTCCGCGTTGCGGCGGTACCGGATATGTTGCCAGGCCTGTGGACATCAGTGGGAAGTCCGAAGGCATCGCGTTTATCCGAATGAAGTGTCCTGCCTGCGCGGGCAGCGGACGGAAAAACTCGACCCCACCGAATACCGCGGGCTGACCGCACGGCCTGTGGTGCTTGCGAAAACGTACGAGCCCGGAGTGGTCATGGTTTTCCGCCCTAAGATGACGCCCGGGCTCGACGTTCCTACGTCGTCGGACAGGCATCTCACTCCCGGCTCCCAGCTCACCTTGAATTTCAAAGATCGCTACGCGATGCCGGCGGCTTTGCTGCGCGTCCGGCGCCTGGCAGACGCAGCAATTTCCACCCGGTTGCGTCCCGCAGCCTTCGCGCGGTAGAGCGCTTTATCGGCAGCCTGAATGACCTCTTCTGGCGGGGAGTTCTCCTGGCCGGAACTTGCCACGCCGATGCTAGCCGTCACCGAGAGCTCCGTGGGCGATTCTACGTGTGCGAGTTGGCGAATGGCGTGGCCGGCCTGCGACCGAGGCCGCGCGCGCGCATTGCGTCGGTCCGGACCGCGCGTCTCTTGCCGTCGATCTGTGCCGCGCAGCCGAAAGCTGCTGGCCTCAATGTCACCACGCAATTTTTCCAAATGATGCAACACATCTTTGGTGGTCTTGCCGGAGAAGATGATGGCGAATTCCTCGCCGCCGCAACGGTACGCTTGCCCTCCTCCCGTTACCCGCGCCAGCCTGGATGCGACCATACACAGCACCTCATCTCCCGTGTCATGGCCATACGTATCGTTGCATCGTTTGAAGTGATCGATATCGACCATCGCAATGGAATAGGGTGGTTGCAGGCGAAGCAGGGCCTCGTGAAAGGCGCGGCGTGAAGGCAGCGTCGTCAGCTCATCGTGATACGCAAGCAGGTAAGAAGTTTCCACCATGGACGCTGCCAGAATGAACGCAGCGGTGGCGAAGTAAGCGGCGGGAATGCGCCCAGCGCCACCGAAGCGGAGTGCCAAGAATGAAGCGGCCATGGCCCAGAGGAGTCCACTCTCCGCTGGTTTGCGGAAAAGCAGGAATCGAATAAGCAGTACAACCGCCGCGAGTGCGAAAGTGATCAGCGTGGCGAAAGGTAAGGGCTGCGGAGCTAGCGAATGATGCGACGCATGTCTCGCCAGCACATCCGGTCGGCAGAGCACCGCAACCACCACCGACTCGACGAACAGCAACAAAGCCGGAGGGGCGATGTTGGAGAAGGTGAATCCTTTTTCTTGCGCCAGTGACAGCAGAACAAAATTCAACGGCAAGACCACTCCCACCGCTGCCAGAGCCGTGCTTCCCGGTCCGCCGCTGGCCACATGACCGGAAGAAAAATAGGAGATGGCGCGTTCGGCGAGGAACAGAACCAGCAAGGCGAAGAAGATGCGGCTGGAATGAAATCTCCACGCGATCAGAAGTCCCGCGATGAATGCCGCGTACAGGGCAAAAGTGATGAACGCGGCGCTTGGCGTCAACAGCCCCGTGTGCAGCAGAATCGCGACCGCCACAATCCAGATGGCCGGAGTGAGCAGCGACTTCATCGGAGTTTGTTCCGGGCGATGCTAATGGGGAGGTCCTTTGGCTCGCAAAATCGCTGCAGACGCCGTCCTGTCGATTATCTCTGGAGGTGCGCGATCAGAGTAATGACCGATCAGGTTCGGCCGGGGCGGGCGGCCACGCCTCGTCATCCATAGGGTGGGTGCCCCATTTCTCGCGCTTTTTGCGAGAAGAGGGTCTTTCATGCGGCGTGAATCTTCGCAAGCGATTCTCATAAATCGCCCTTGGGTAGGGCACGGCTTCAGCCGTGCCATTAGGGGCTAACAATAAAAATGGGCTTCAGCCCCTGAGGGAGCCTGCGGGCTACTCCTGAATGAGTTGGCTTCCGAGCTTCAATCGCCGACCAATTCGATTTCCGAGGAGTCGAGTTGATCCCTAGACCGGCTGCTGATTCGAGCCAGCCACAAGCTCACCAGAGAAACTACTCCGAAGAGGGCAACGCAACCCGGCCACGCCGCCGATCGCCAGAACCAGTCGGTCAGTGTTGCGCCCGCGCTTCCGCCAAGATAATAAAACGTCACGTAGAGTCCGGCAGCAGAGGATCGTGCGCGCCGCGCGATTGCTCCCGTCTCCACAGTCGCCGCAGCTTGCGCCACGAAGACTCCAGAAGAAAAGATGGCAAGGCCAACGATCACCACGGGCAGCGATTTGATCAAGGTGAGGAGAAGCCCCGCGATCATCATGACGCAATAGAGGATGGACGTTCGGCGGAAGCCGAAGCGGTCGAGGAATCGGCCCGACTGAGGCGTAATAACCGCTCCCAGCAGATAGACAAAGAAGATGCTGCCCAGTTCCGCCGAGTTCAGACGAAAAGGTGCAGCGGCAAGGTAGAAGTTCGCGTATGTAAAGCATCCCACTAGAGCGAAGAGAATGGTGGCGCCCATGCCAAAGTTGGCCAGCAGCCGCGGATTTCGCAGATGCTGCTTGGCATGGTTCAAAACCTGCCGCAGATCTTCGGCGCGCACAAAGTTCTTGGCCAGAGGAAGCCAGGCGCGGACCATAAACGCGCCGATCAGGTCGAGAGCGGCGAGCACCAGAAATGTCGTGCGCCAATCCCAGTGCGTGGCGATGACTCCGGCGATGAATCGCCCCAGAAATCCTCCGATCACTGTTCCCGTCACATAAGAGGACATGGCCTTCCCCACGCCGTGCCCGGCCCATTCCTCATTCACATAGGCGAGCATGACGGCGATGACGCCCGGCACGAAGATGCCCTGCGCGAAGCGCCAGAAGATGAGCGCGCGCAAACTGCCGGAAGTCGCCGCCAGGGCGGTAGGAACCGCCAGTAAGAACAACGAGGGAACAATCACTTTCTTGCGTCCGCGGCGCTCGGCGATCATGCCGATAAACGGCGCGGTGAGAGCGGTGGCAAAAATCGTCGCACTTACGGTAAGACTGACCTTCAGCTCGGATGCATGAAAAGTTTCTCGCAACAGCGGCAGCAACGGCTGCGTGCAGTAGACGTTGAGGAACGTGCACATGCCGGCCAGCATGGCCGCAACGGTTGTTTTGTCGAGCTTGGCCAAACTAATCTGAGACTCCGTCTAAAGTGTTGATGATATGCGAAGTTCCACCATCGAGGGGACGAATGTCTGCCTGACGGAGGTTTTCTGTCGTGGCAGTGCGGCGACGTGAAAAAACATTTTTGCCTTTTGTTGTTCCTTCCCGTTTTGACGAGACGCTCTGTTTCCGGAAGTACGGACCTTCGTGCCTGTATGGTTTCGGTCGCGCTTGAGCAATTTCTAACTAGAATCGGGCTGTGATTAAGGCCTCCTTATGAGAATTCTGATTGCCGAGGATGATGCGGCTAGGGCCGGTTTCGTGCGCCAAGGGTTGCAAGCGGAACACTACACGGTAGATGTGGCCGAGGATGGAGAACAAGCGCGAACCATGGGAAGCGAGATCGAATACGACTTGGTCATTCTTGATCTGGGTCTGCCCCGCTTGGATGGAGTCGCTGTTTTGCGTCACTTGCGGCTGCGAAGGCCGAGCCTGCCGGTTGTGGTGCTGACGTTGCGAAGAGGCGTCGAAGATCGGGTGCAGTGTCTCGACACCGGAGCCGACGATTATCTTCCGACGCCATTTTCTTTCACGGAATTATCCGCGCGCATCCGCCTGCCCTCGGAATCCGTGCTGGTGGTGGAAGATCTCAAACTGGATCGCGTGGAACGCCGCGCCGAGCGCGCCGGCCCGGTACCACTCTCGCAGATTCCTCATGAAATCATGTAAGCCACGCGCTGCCCCAAGACCAGCGCCAGCTAAGCTGATGTTCCAAAATCGAAAGGTTTTCCGTCCAACGGCTCACGCACCCTTTTCAATAGTGTCGGAATGGAGAATGGCTTTGTCCTGTACTCCTCGCGAAAAGCGGGCAGTTCACTCTGGTTAAGTTGCTCCGCGTAGCCGCTCATCAGCAGGATGCGGATTCCAGGGTGCAAAAATCTGAACTCCATAGCCAGTTCGTAGCCGCTGGTTCCCGGCATAACGACATCAGCAAGAAGTAAATCCACAGGGTCGGGACATTCGCAGCGAGCCCGTAACGCTGAGATGGCGCTCTGCCAACCGACTTCAGCGCCTCGGCGGTTGCCTTGCGCACGAATGCTTCGTCTTCGACAAGGACAATCGTTTCCTGGCCTTGCAAAGATGTAAGCGCCGAGGAGGTGCCGATGATTGCTTCTGCAGAAGCCAACGGCCCAACGACTGACGAATTCGTTGATCCGCTGTCGTGGGCCGAGTCGATCAATCCGCGGTGATAATTCAAGGTGTTTCACTCCTGAACAACGTCTCTTCTTCAGCAGATCAGTTGCCATTCCCAATTCACCCCGCCACGGATCCATCCGCCGCAAGACCAGTGACTTAGTTAGCGCCAAGGAGGAGCGGCTGCATGTTAGCCAGTCAAAAGTAGCGTGCCGTTTCCGGAACCCCGGACTCGTTCTGCTTCTGATTTGGGAGGCGTGCGAACTGCTCGCTGAGCCTACTTAGGAGCGCTAAGGATGGTTCCGATGGGATCCAGTAATAGCTTGTGGGTTCCTGGCGGTGCAGACAAGCGAAACCGACTCTCCGCGCCGTCCGCAAACACGCGGCCGAGCAGCACCGGGGCCCTTCCGGATACGACTGCGTATATCGGGACGGACGTCACCAGATTCTCTTCGGCGTCTGCCTGTCGAATGACCCCCGTCACGGAGACGCCCCTTGGCGTCTCTGTGAACTTGACGCCCTGCAACTCCAGCTTGGGCACGGATGTGCCGTTTACCCAACCGTCCAGGAACCAGCCGAGGGAAGCTTTGTCTTCATATCGCAACGACGGCGGCAGGTCTTCCGCGAACACTTCCAGAAGTTCGCGAGTGGTGATCGCTTTCCCTTCATAGCGCTCGCGAACTTTGCGCAGGGACCGCACAAAAGGTTCCTCTGCCGCGCGTTGCGCTGGATCTTTGCGGGCCGCCTCGGTCGCCGCGTCTTCCAGCATCGACCGCAACATATGGAAAAGCCAAGTGCCTCGACCGTAGCTGATGGATTCGTAGCCCTGCGGGAAATGCGATGACAGCAGCCGGCTGCCCAGAGTGACGGGTCCCGCATCTTTGCGCACATTGCCGTCTTTGTTTTCCTGGACCAGGTCTTCCCGATATTTGTCCATGATTTGCCGGAACGCTGTCGGATTCTTCTCCTGCAAAATCATCAGCGCCGAATAGTTGGCCAGTCCCTCGGAAAACCACTGGTCACGGTACGTCCTCCACGTGACCAAGTCGCCCCACCACTGGTGGGCCGCTTCATGAGCCGGAACCTGCTGATCCATTAATTCCTGCACCCTACCCATATGGAGTTCGCGGCGTTCTTCTTGCGTCAGAAAAGCGTAGGAAGAAAGGAAAATCAACCCTGGCCAACCTTGACTTTCTCGTCCCGGCAACTGGGTAAGAGCCAGTTCGCTGTAGGGAAACGGCCCGAAACGCGCGGCATAATAACGGATAGCCTGAGCGGTCGACTCTGCGACTGCCGCTGCGTTTCTTGCAGGGGATGGAGCGACCGCGGCAATCGACGGCACAGGAAGTTTGTTCCGCGAGTGTCCCGGGTCAGGGCTGATTTCTTCCCCGGAGGTGGGAAAGTTTCGTTCTACACCGATCGTGGCGTAGGTGTCCACATTGACATTGCCGGCTTGCGCCGTGGCTCGAACATACTTGCCGAGATCGAATCCGGCCACCGGAATGGGCCGTTCTGAGACCCAATGCGCGACCTGGTAGTCTTCGGCGCTTTTCGTACCGTCCTGCGCCTCTTTGCTTGAAGCTCTTGCCGCCGGCTCCGGCTTCCCGGTCGCGAGCAGCGTCCACCCCGGAGGGTAATGAAAGGTAAGATCGAAATCGGACATAACCAGCCCACGGTTGGGATACCAATTTCCACGCGCTCCCACGTAGAGTAGGCCTTTCCCTGCTTCGGCCAACACTTCTCCTCCGTAGACAAAGCGCAGGCTGATCTTTTGTCCTTTTCGTACGGGTTGGGGCAGAACCAATGCCACGATGTCGTTGCCACTGCGGGCCAACCGCGTGCCCTCCACCGCCGGATTCTGAACAAATTCGACCGCTCGCCCGTCTGCTTCTACGCTTTGAATTTTCAGGTACCGCGACAATTCGAACGCTACAAAATGAGATCCATCGTGCCGCACGTCGAGATCTAACTCAACTCTTGCATCGAGTTCCTTGGGTGGCCGAACCTCAGCGTCAATGATGTAATTGCGCACGAAAATCGGATCTGCACGAGTTTCTGTCTCTGCCGGCAAAGCCTGTTGAGTCTGACTGAGGGCCGCTCGCGCTGGTCCAGCATCATCGCTCGAAAACGAGGTCCAAACGTCGTAATACACAGTTCCGTCAGCCGCGGCTTTGGCCTGTCCGGCCTCGACTTGTTCTCCCGCATTTGCGTCGAAAACGACGTCAAAGACGCCGAGCTTCGTTCCTTGCAGCCGGGCATGTAGCATGCGATCTGCCGGATCCGCCGTGCTCGCATGAGGCGAATCCTGGGGAGCTGTTCCATCCGCGTTGGGTAACATCTCGCTAAAATCCGCCAGCAATCTCATGGCATCCCCTTGTGCCAGGTTGCGCGCGGTTTCATTCCACTGAGCGACAAATCCCGCTGCGTCGTCCGGTGCTCGGAGGCCGGCCCGAAGTTCAGCCGCAGTGTTGTCGTTGAAGCGAAAGTAAGCGGTCGAAAAGCGCTCTTCAAGAATTGCCATTCCAGTGAACAGGCTCATCGACTTGCGTTCCACTTCGTTAGGAGGGATCAGAAGCAGTTCTCCATCGCCCTCAAAAAACGCGCCGGTGATCCTGCCCATCACGTCTCGCGTAAAAGCGAGGGTGCCGTCTTCGAGGCTGATATGAATCGCGGCACGATCCAGCGAACTGTCGCGGACCTTAAAGACTCGCGCCGGATCGAGGCCGACACTGCTCAGTTGCAGATAGAGCGATTCGGCGGGTCCGGGCCGGTGCGTCTGTGGCGGCGACTGAGCCGCGTATGCGCGGTCACAGGGCAAAAGCGCCATGCCAAGCGCCAGCATCATGCCAATCCGGCACAGGAAAGCCAGTACCTTCGTTACGTAGGGGTTAAGGCTCACGGTTGCTAGAATGCGCTTCAATGGGGCTTCGTGTCACTACTTTCGCAATGATATGGGTGGCGTTAGCCTCCGCGGCTTCGGCTGACACGATCTACCTGAAGAACGGCCGCACCATCCTTGCCGATCACGTCCAGGAAAAGGGCAGCCACTACGAATATGAACTTGGGGACGACAGTTATGCCATCCCCAAGAGCGCGGTCGAACGAGTCGAGGCCGGCGGCGCGCCTGCCAGCGCTGCGTCCTCCGTGGCCCGGAGTGTCGGAGAGTTCCCCGCCTTCGTCCCAGCCGATAGCCTCGCGAACCAGGGTGACCTGCCCAAGACAATAGTTAAGGATGGCAAGGTCGATCCCGATGCTCTGGCGAAACTTGAGGGAAAAGGAAACGGCGAGTTGAGCGCCACCGCCGACTTCATCGCCGGCAAGTTTGAATTCGACCACGGAAACATCGATCAGGCTCGCCGCTATTTCGATAGTGCTCTCCGCTTTCAGCCAGAGAATTCTACCGTCCTCATTTATTATGCGGCTTTGCTGGTTCGCACGGGCAACCCTTCGCAGGCACTGCCTTACGCCCAGCGTGCGGTGAGCGCGGCTCCTGATTCGCCCGATGCCTACACCGTGCTCGGCTATGCGCAGCAGGCTTCTGACCATACCAAAGACGCGGTAGCTTCATGGAAGCGTTCCCTCGAACTGCGTCCTGATCCCACCGTCCAGCAATATCTGGCGAAAGCGCAGCGCGAACAGAACGCAGAAAGCGACTTCGCGCAGCGCGAAAGCAGCCATTTCATCCTGCACTACGAGGGTAAGCAGACCTCGGAAGCATTCCGTGAACAAATCCTGGCTGCCCTGGAGTCGGACTATGACGATCTGGCTCGCGACCTTGGCACGCCGCCGCACGACAACATTCTGGTCACGCTTTACACCGAACAGGCTTTCTTTGACGTTACCCGCGCCCCCTCATGGTCGGGAGCACTCAACGATGGCAAACTCCGCATTCCCATCAGCGGGCTGAGTTCCGTTACCCCGGAGTTAGCCCGGGTTCTGAAGCACGAACTTGCCCACTCGTTTATCAATCAGATCTCCGCCGGCCGCTGTCCACCGTGGCTGCACGAAGGAATCGCACAGCTTCTCGAACCGAAATACCTGGGCAGCGATGGACACCAATTGGCTGTCCTTTTCAAGTCGCAAAGCAACATCCCGCTGAACGTGCTGGAAGGGAGCTTTATGCGCTTCTCTGGCCCACAAGCCTACCTGGCATATGCGGAGTCGCTGGCAGCCGTTTCCTACATCAACGATTCTTACGGTATGGGCGACATCCAGCGAATTCTGCAACGCCTCAGCGAGGGCAGCTCCACCGAAGCCGCCCTGCGAGCGACGATTCATTCCGATTACGGCCAGCTCGAATCTGAGCTTGCTAAGTACCTCAGCGACAAGTACGGCGAGTAAATCCTTTCTTTCTTAGGACGGCGCACAACTCATTTGCCCGTCATCAGCGCTTGTGCTAGTTTCGGTTGCTAGTCTCCGCATTGAATGTGCGCCCTATTCCAGTCCCGCGTTCCAGATCCTCCGTCATCCCCGGAGCCGGCCGCGAGCGAGTTTCCGAAGATTCAGGGCGCGGAAATAGCCGCCACCACTTACGGCAAACGAGTTGCCGGAGATTTTTGCGATTCGGTGCGCGTCAGTCCGGAGCGGGTTTTATTTGGTCTGCTCGACGTTGCCGGGCGCCGCGAGACCAATCAGGTTGTCCTGTCGGCCGCCCAGAAGATGTTTCGTACTCTGGGATCCGAACTTTTTTCGCGTCCTGACTTCAACGAAGCGGACGCCATGACCGAACTCTGTCTTCGCCTGAACCGCGGCGTGATGGAAGCTGCCCACGGCATCTGTTCGTGCCCCGCATTCATTGGTTGCTACCACGAGAAATTCGGCACTCTCTGTTACACCAATGCCGGACATACACCCGCGCTGCTCCGCGACAGCACCGGTATCGTCGAACTCGGCTCCACGGGTTTGCCGCTTGGCCTGTTCTCCCATGCCACCTGCGAGGCTCCCACCGTTGGCCTGGAGAAAGGTGCAGTTCTTCTTCTGGTTTCACGCGGAGTGCTGGAAGGCCACTGCAAAGACGACAAAGCCGAAGATCTGGAGTTCGGTTTGGAACGCGTGAAAGAACGCCTTCAGGCCGAAGCTCCTCAGAGTGCGCAAGCCGTCTCCATGTCGATTTTGAGTGCGGTTCGCGAGTTTACGTGCGAGCCCATGGTTTTGGAAGATATGACCGCCCTTGCATTCGTGCGGCTCGCTTAATCAGGTCGCTGCAACCTCGCGAAATCGACAACGCATCAAAAACATTGATTTCAGGCGGTATCGAGCCGTCCTGAAGTAGTAAAATACCCAGACGGCCGTAGCCCACTTTCGCCCGCAAGCCCAGGCAGCGTGGCGGCCCACCGAAAATCTTATGAAAAGAATGCTTCTGATTCTCATGGGGATGTCGCTGATGCCGGCTTTCGCTGCCGGGCAAGTTGTCGAAGAAATTGTCGCGAGGGTGAACAGCCAAATCATTACTCGCTCGGAGTTCCTCCGCAGCAAGGATCAGCTCAAGGATGACGTCAGGCAGCAGGATCCAAGCAATGCCGACAAGCTTTTTAGCGAGCGCGAAAAGGACATTCTTCGCGACCTCATCGACCAGCAGTTGCTGCTTGAAAAGGGCAAGGATCTTGGCATCACCGGCGACACCGACCTGGTCAAACGTCTGGACCAGATGCGTAAGGACATGAAGCTCGAAACCATGGAAGAGCTTGAAAAAGCCGCGACCTCGCAGGGCATTTCCTACGAAGATTTCAAACAAAATATGCGGAACCAGATCATTACCCAAAAGGTCATCGGCGAGGAGGTCGGGTCCCATCTCTCCATTACCACCGACGAGCAACAGAAATTCTATGACGAGCATAAGGCTGAGATGGAGCAACCGGAATCGATCCGGCTCAGCGAGATATTGATCGCACCGCAGAAACCTGCGGAGAAACCTTCCAAGCCGGCAGAGAACGGCACAGGTGGCCCCAACGACGCAGCCAGCGATAGTGCGAAGAGTCAAGCGACCGACGAAGCTGCTAAACAGGCGGAGGAGACTGCCGCTCTGGCTGCCGCTGAAGCCAAGGCTAACGATCTGCTCAAACAAATCCGCGCCGGAGCAAGTTTTGAAGACGTAGCCAAGAAGAATTCCGCAGGTCCTTCGGCGGCCCAAGGCGGCGAGCTCGGCGTGTTCAAGCGTGGAACTCTTGCCAGGGAACTTGAAGACAGAACTTTCGCCATGAAGGCCGGCGAAATTACTGACGTGATCCACACGAAGCAGGGCTACGTAATCCTGAAGGTTACCGGTCATCAGATGGCGGGCATCCCTCCGTTGAAAGACGTAGGGCCCAAGATCCAGGACGCTCTCTACTACGAGAAACTACAGCCTGCGCTGCGCGCCTATCTGACCAAGCTGCGTGAAGAGGCTTACATCGATATTAAGGAGGGGTACGCGGATTCCGGTGCTAGCCCCAATCAGACCAAGCCGATTGAGACCACCGCAGCCAAAGAGGCCGAAGCGAAGAATCTGAAGAAGAAGAAAAAGAAGGTGTTGGGCATACTCTAGCTGAGAACGCTACGGTCCCCCTTGCCAGCTTCAGCGCCGTCGTGACCTCTGGTTTACACGCATGGAGAGAATGAAGGACTTCTACATCAGCGAGTGTGTTCGCCACGAAAACAAGATCATTACTTCTAACTTTGTGGTGGTCTCCAAGCAGATCAAGCCCAAGAAAACCGGTGAGCCATACCTCGCTTTAACCCTTGGCGACCGCAGCGGACAGCTCGAAGCGAAGATGTGGGACAACGTGGAGGAAGTGCTCAATGTCTTCGAGCAGGATGACTTCCTCAAAATCAAAGGCTTAGTCAACAAGTACAAAAGCCGGTTTCAACTGACCATCCACAAGCTGAGAAAGCTAGGTGAATCGGAGATCGAATTCTCTGACTATCTTCCCAAGACTCCCAGAAATATTGACGAACTCTGGCAGACCCTCACGGATTTTGTGGGTTCGTTTCAGAATCCCCATCTCAAGGCCTTGGTGCAGGCGTTCACGTCCGATCCGGAGATCGCCGCTGCGTATCGCAATGCTCCCGCTGCCAAAACCCTGCATCACGCCTATATCGGCGGTTTGCTCGACCATGTGGTCTCGCTTTTTCGTTCGTGCGACCTGGTCTGCCGCAACTATCCGCAGGTCAACCGCGACCTCTTGCTGACTGGAGTGTTTCTGCATGACATCGGCAAGATTCACGAGCTTGCCTACAATCGCTCGTTTACCTACACTACACGCGGCCAGTTGCTTGGGCACATGGTGATTGAACTGGAAATGCTGCAGGCCAAACTCGCGCTGGTCCCGGGGTTTCCCGATACGCTCAAGACTTTGGTGGAGCATCTCATCATCAGCCACCATGGCGAGTACGAATTCGGCTCACCCAAGCTCCCCATGTTCCCGGAAGCCTTACTTTTGCACTACATGGATGACTTGGATTCAAAAATGGAAGCCATGCGCGCTCACTTCGAACGCGAGGCCGACCTGGAAAGCCCATGGACCAGTTACAACGCTTCACTCGGGCGGCCACTGCTGAACAGCGCGAAGTTTCTTGCGTCCAAGGTTGCTCCGCCGGTGGAAGATCCTTCTGCCACCGAGGCGAATGCGGAACCTGCAACCCCATCCCGCGAAAAAGCTCCGACGCTGCCCGGGTTTGAATCGTAGCGTCAGCTTTAGAGTTTGCCCGTCATGCTCGACTTCAGCCGATTTGAAGCTCTCACTTTCGATTGCTATGGCACTCTCATCAACTGGGAAGAGGGAATCCTTCGCTGCTTGCGTCGCATCCTTTCGGTCCACGGCAAGGACATAGACGATGCCACGATCCTTGAATTTTATGGGGATTTCGAAGCTCGCGCGGAGCAGGGCGAATATCGCTGCTACCGGGAGGTTCTCCAGTCCGTGGTGCGGCAATTTGGAGAGCAACTCGCATTCATCCCCGCCAATCACGAAGCCTGCTCCGTGGCGGAGTCCCTGAAGGAGTGGAAGCCGTGGCCGGACACGGTCGAGGCGCTCCGCGAACTGCAGAAACGCTTTCGGCTGTCTATCATCTCGAACGTGGACGACGATCTTTTCGCGGACACGCGGCCTCAACTGGGCGTGGAGTTCGGCCACGTCGTCACGGCGCAGCAGGCGCGAGCTTACAAACCATCATTGAGGATCTTCGAACTTGCGCTGGGCCGTATGGGTGTCCCGGCAAAACGTATTTTGCACGTCGGGCAGAGCATTTACCACGACGTTATCCCAGCGCAATCGCTCGGTCTAGCCACGGTTTGGGTGAATCGACCGTCGCCGAGAAAGAACCTCGGTGCCGTCAAAGCGGCCGAGGCAAGTCCAGACTTGGAGGTTCATAGTCTTCAGGACCTTGCTCAGGTTTGCGGACGGCCCCGCATCGTTTAACGGCTAGGCAGGAATCTTTACCACTCTCTTCTGAATCGCCCACATCACCAGTTCGGCTTTGTTGTGAATGCCAAGCTTCCGCATCAGATTGAACTTGTGCGCGTCCACGGTCTTGCTGCTTAAACCCAAATCCGTCGCCGCCCTACGCACCGTTTTCCCTTCCGCCAGCAATTTCAAGACTTCCCGTTCCCGGGACGTCAGAGTGTGTTCGAGCTCAGATGCCGGCTCGCGCGCAGGGGGTAGTTCATCTGCCGGATGCACCCGGCCGCAGACGCTACGAACCATCTTGACCAGCTGTTCCACCGAGGTTTGGCGCGCGGCAGAATATTCCATAAGGGCTTGCGAACCATCAAATCCGGACCCGGACAGTTCCTGTTCGCTCAAAAAAACAACCTTGGTATAGGGCGATTGCCGCGCGACCAGGTGTTCGGCTTCAGGCGCAGACAATCCGAAGGCGCCGGCGTCCACAATCGCCACATCCGGACGAAACTCAAAAACCTTGCGCAGGCATTCGGCCGCATCTCCGGCTTCGCTTACTACTTCGAGATCAGGCTCATCCTCCAACAAACGTCGCAGGCCTTGTCGCCAAAGAACGTAATCATGTACGAGGACGCAACGAACTTTTCTGCGCGGCATTTCCTTTTGCATCTGTGCGTCGGGGCACACAGCTCCTCCTCCTTGCTTGGTCAGTGATTTTGCGAAATGACGCAGACGCCAAAAAGACTTCTATGGTAAGAACCAAGCTGCCTCCTTATTGTAGCAATCATTCATCTTTCTGTGACGGTGAAAAATCCCGAGCGATGCACCTTCCTTCATTCGCGCCCACTCCAAGGGCACCGCATCAGGTAGAATCGAGCACTTATGCTGCGTTATTTTACGGCTGGAGAGTCTCACGGCGAAGCCCTGGTTGCCTTTCTCTCGGGCGTGCCTGCGGGCCTGAAGGTGGAACAGGTGTTTCTCGACCGTGAACTCTGGCGCCGCCAGCAGGGCTATGGCCGCGGCGGGCGTATGAAAATTGAGCGCGACACAGCCCACATTCTTTCCGGCGTGCGTCATGGGATGACCATCGGCTCGCCGATTTCTATCCAACTCGAAAACAAAGACTGGAAAAACTGGCAGGATTCTTTGCCGGTGGGAGAGGGCGATCCCGCCCGTCACAAGCGAGTAGCGTCACCCCGCCCCGGGCATGCTGATTTGGCAGGAGCCCTGAAATACAACTTTCCGGAAGCTCGCTATGTTCTCGAGCGCGCGTCTGCCCGGGAGTCGGCGGCTCGAGTGGCGATCGGAGCGATCGCCAAAGCCTTCCTCCGTCAGCTTGGCATCGAGGTTCTTAGCCATGTTGTTGCCGTCGGCAATGTGACAATGCAAGAAAATGTTCCTTGGGAGCAAATTATCGCTCTTTACAATCAGGAAGAAATCCTGCTGAATTGTGCCGACCCGGATATTCAGCAACGCATGAAAGAAGAAGTCGACAAGATACTTAAGACCGGGGATTCGTTGGGAGGAGTCTTCGAGGTAGTCGCCCACGGTGTTCCACCTGGGCTTGGAACTTACGCGCAGTGGGACGAACGCCTGGATGGCTTGCTGGCCGCTGCGGTTATGTCGCTGCAAGCGGTAAAGGCAGTCGAGATCGGCTCCGGCGTTGCGGCCGCCGCTTCACCAGGGTCTGCGGTGCATGATGAGATTGGGTACGGTGAGCCGGCGAGTTTTACTGCCTTCACTCGCACACACAACAACGCTGGCGGAATTGAAGGCGGCGTTTCCAACGGAGAGGAGATCCGAGTGCGCGGCTATCTGAAGCCGATCTCCACTTTGCGACGTCCACTCCAGTCCGTCGATTTCGCCACCCGCGAGCCGGTGCGGGCTGCGTACGAGCGCTCAGACGTCTGTGTCGTGCCGGCAGCTGGAGTTGCCGCCGAGGCTATGGTCGCACTCACTCTGGCTCGCTGCGCCCTCGAAAAGCTCGGCGGCGACTCTATGGGTGAGACCTTGCGCAATTTTCAGGGGTACCGCAAGCAACTGGAAAGCTATTGATGATTTATCCCATCGTTAAGTTTGGAAATCCCGTCCTCGAGAAGCCGGCCGAAAAAGTCACTGTCTTTGACGAAGAATTGAAGAAGCTGATCGATGACATGTTCGAATCTATGTACGCTGCCCGCGGCGTGGGCCTGGCAGCGCCGCAAATCGGAATCTCGCGCCGCATCGCCGTTGTGGACGTTACCTTCAAGGAGGATCCGGAAGCGAAACTCGTACTCATTAACCCCGAGATCATCCATAAAGAAGGCCGCCATGCGCAAAGTGAAGGCTGCCTGAGCATTCCCGACTTTCGCGAGAACGTGAGCCGCCCTCAGGTGGTCACTGTCCGCGCCCAGGATTTATCTGGAAAGATTTTCGAGAAGACCGGGGACGACTTGCTGGCCCGTGCCTTGCAGCATGAAACCGATCACCTGAATGGCAAGCTTTACATCACCCATATCAGCGCGCTCAAGCGCGACTTGATCAAGCGTAAGATTCGCAAGCTGGTCAAAGCGGGAGAATGGTAGAAATTCGTAATTGTGCAATTTTGTAATTGGGTCATTGATGCCGCCTGGCAAACGCCCAATTGCTCAATCGCCCGATGACTCAATTGCCCGATGTCTCCATTCCTGAATCTCGTCTTTTGCGGTACGCCTGGCTTCGCCGTGCCAACACTCGACCGGCTGGTCGAGGCTGGATTCCGCGTGCCCCTTGTAGTTACGCAGCCTGATCGTCCCAAAGGACGCGGCCTGGAACTCGTCGCCTCGCCCGTAAAGCAGCGCGCGCTGCTGCTCGGACTGTCAACTGCGCAGCCGGAAAGCATCAAGAACAACAGCGACTTCCGCGCCCAGCTATCCGATCTCAACCCTGATGCCATCATCGTGGTCGGCTATGGTCGCATCATTCCACAGTGGATGCTTGATCTCCCCGCCCTCGGCAACATCAACCTGCACGCCTCGCTCTTACCCAAATATCGGGGAGCGGCGCCGATTCAGTGGGCCATTGCCGGTGGAGAAACCGTCACCGGAGTCACCACGATGAAAATCGACGCCGGCCTGGATACCGGGGACATTCTGCTGCAGCAGGAAGTTCCCGTCGCCCCCAATGACACGGCAGAGACTCTCGCCCCGAAGTTGGCGGCCGTGGGAGCGGATCTCATGGTTACATCGCTGCGAGGTTTGCAGGCCGGGACCGTTCATCCCCACCAGCAAGATCACTCGCAAGCCACGCTCGCGCCCATCCTGAAAAAAGAAGACGGACTCATCGATTTCTCCCACCCCGCCGTCGAGATTCTGAACCGCTTACGAGGCTTTCAACCGTGGCCCGGTGCGTATTCGAAATTTCGTGGCAAGAATCTACAACTGTGGCAGGCGGCAGCTTTCGATCGTGCATTGCCCGAGTCTGAACTGAAAGTGGAAGGCAATCATCTTTTGGTTGGCTGCGGCGAGAGCTCCGCAATCGAAATCCTCGACCTGCAACTGGAAGGCAAGAAGCGGACTTCCGCCGCTGATTTCATTCGCGGCTATCGCCCGCCCCCGGGCGAGAGGCTTGGCTCCTAAACTCGAGAGGATTTCTCTCGGGGTCCCGCTTCCGTCATACTGGCCACAGTGAAACCAGACATCAAAAATACGCGACCTGCAGTTTCCTGTGCTCGTGCCACCGCCTTCGATATCTTGCTCCGCGTCGAGCGAGAATCTTCTTATGCCTCGGAATTGCTTCATTCGCGAACCCACTCCACACTCACTTCCGTAGATCATTCGCTGGCCACAGAATTAGTCATGGGTGTCCAGCGCTGGCGATCTGTGCTTGATGCTCAAATCTCCGAAAGCTCTGCGCAGTCAATCTCCAAACTCGATCTCGAGGTTCTTACTGCTCTTCGAATCGCCGTCTATCAACTTCGTTGGCTCACCCGCATTCCTGCCCGTGCCGCCATCAATGAGAGCGTGGAGCTCGTCAAGCGCGCTCGCAAACGTTCTGCCGCTTCATTCGTCAACGCCGTGCTGCGCAAGCTCACTGCCACCGCCTCGCCCAGCATGAGTGCTCCTCCAACGATCAACCGCGATTCCGCCGAGACGGTCGCCGCCAGCAGTGCTCATCCGCTGTGGCTCGTCGAACGCTGGGCTCAGGCTTATGGCCTCGAATCCGCAGTACAGATTTGCCGACACAATCAATCTGTTCCCGTGACAGCGATCCGTCTCCGTCATCCGGAAGCGGAGGAGCGGCTCCGCGCCGAAGGCATCGAACTGGCTCCCGGCGCTTTCCTTGCATTCGCTCGACTGGTTCGGCACGGAGACATTACGAAGACGTCTGCTTTCCGCGCAGGACTGTGTGTCATTCCGGACGAAGCCTCGCAACTCGTCGCTGCTCTCGTGGGACGCGGCGCGCGTGTGCTCGACTGTTGCGCGGCGCCTGGCGGAAAGACTCGCGCCATCGCCGATCATAATGTCCACGCGGCCATTGCAGCCGTCGAACTTCATCCGCATCGTGCCCGCCTATTGCGAAGCTTGCTGCGTTCTCAGGAGCCGTCGACCGAGGTGGCCGCTAACATAACCGTGGTCGTTGCCGATGCGCGAAACCTACCCTTCGCGGGAAGCTTCGACCGCGTTCTCGCCGACGTGCCTTGTTCCGGTACAGGCACTCTCTCTCGCAATCCGGAGATTAAGTGGCGGCTCACGCCCGAGGATCTTCCTGACTTGCAGGCGCGCCAAGTCGCGATCCTGCATTCGGCTCTTGCTCAACTTGCGCTCGGAGGACGCGTGATCTATTCCACCTGTTCGCTGGAACGCGAGGAAAATGAAGAAGTCGTCGAGAGTGTTCTGGCGGAAAATTCTGCGTTCCGGCTAGTCGATTGCAAAACTGAGCTTCAGCATCTTCAACAACAAGGAGAACTGATCTGGAGCGATTTTGCTGCGCTCACGCGCGGTCATTACTTGCGTACGCTGCCTGGGGTTCACCCGTGTGACGGATTTTTCGCCGCAATCCTGGAGCGTGTGTCCTAGTCAAAATTCACTTCACTTCGCTTCGAAGTTCACCACCGCCCCGGCCAGCACTTTCTGGCCTGCTGGCGGTGTTTGCGAGAAGATGATGCTGGCCGGCGAAGGTTGAGCGGGCGGGGCCGGCGGGGCAGGAGCGTTACCCGCCACGGTCGCGGTCGGTGCTGGCGGAGGCGCCATGCTCACGGTTCCCAGCCTGAAGCCTGCGTCCTGGAGCGCTCGGCTCGCACTGCCTAGCGGTTGCGCCAAGAAACTTGGCATCACATAGGCCGGCGAATCAGATGCCACCGTAACCAGCAAGCTGGTTTTCGGAGCTGCTACCTGACTCGCGTTGGCCGCAGGACTCTGTGCCAGCACCTGGTCCGCAGGCGTTCCCGGCAACTGCATCTCCGCCGTCGAAGCCAGGTCCAGGCCGCGGCGCCGGATATTCCACTCGGCGGCGCGCTCGCTTTCTTTTGTGACATCCGGAATGGCAACCCGCTGCGGCCCCAGGCTCTGCGCCGCTCGCACCTGCCATCCCCTGCGCACTTTCGCACCCGGCAGCGGCAGCTGCGACATGATCCGTCCCTCGGGAATCTGCGGACTGTAATACTGCCGCTCCACGTCGAGCTGCAGTCCAAGCCCGGCCACCAAACGTCCCGCATCGGACGGTGAGAGACCAATGATCGCGGGCACTTCGACTTCCTGTCCATGAATTGCGAAGCGCATGGCCGTCAACGCCGACACCAGCGCCACAACCACCAATGTCAGCGACAGAATCGCGAAACGGAAGAAAGGCTTCATGGGATGAGATTATAGTGCGAGACGAAAGGCGGCTGTCATGCTGAGCGCCGGGAGGACCGCTTCGCGCCCCTCCCGGCTCCGCTCAGCATGACAGTCCTGACTGAGGCCGCACGACTTCTGTTCGGCGTAGTTGAAGGACCCCCCACAATCTGGCTCGAGGTGCCGGGCCTAGTGGGTTTCGTCCGCCCCTGGGGTTACATCTGGCGTGTCTACTTTTTGTGCCATGGGTGGGGGCATCTCGGGCGGGGGCTGGAACTGGCCGGCATCTTTCCCCGCCATGGCTGCGCTCATGAAATTCATCCAGATCGGAAGCGCGGCATGCGCGCCGGTTTCTTTGGCGCCTAGCGTTTTCTTCTCGTCAAACCCTACCCAGACACCGCAGGTCATCGTGGGAGAGAATCCTACAAACCATGCGTCGGTGAAATCATTGGTCGTGCCGGTTTTTCCGGCGACCGGGAAAGGCATCTTGGCGGCGGCTACTCCGGTTCCGTGCAGGACAACCTCGCGCAGCATCGCGGTCATGATGCGCGCAGTGCGAGCGCTGATCACGTCCTTCACATCGGGATAGTCCTCTTCGAGCACGCGCCCCTCGTAGTCGGTCACCTTGGTGATGTAGCGAGGGGTGACGCGCACACCGTCATTCGGAAAGACGCTGTAGGCCGAAGTCTGCTCCATCAGCGTAATTTCGGCCGAGCCCAGGGCGACCGGCAGATAGGGCGGAAGCTTGGCGGTGATTCCGAAGCGTTCTGCGTAGTCGATCACGTTCTTGATGCCGACTTTGCTGGCAAGCTTCAAGGCGGGAATATTTCTCGACTGGGCGAGAGCGCGGCGCAGCGTAATGATGCCTTCAAACTTTTCGTCATAATTATGCGGCGAGTAAGGTCCGGAGCCGGTCTCGAATGTGACGGGCTCATCGAGGATTGTATCGTCGGGACTTCCGCCTTTGTCGATCACGGTTGTGTAGACGTAGGGTTTGAAGGACGATCCGACTTGCCGCAAAGCCTGGGTGGCGCGGTCGAATTTCGATTCACTGAAGTCGCGTCCGCCGACCATCGCCTTGATTCCACCGGTCGTGTTATCAATCGCGACGAGGGCTCCCTGTGCTCCGGAATCCTGCTCCAGGCTCACGCGAGCGGCGCCGTTGGGGCTGAGCGACAGGATTCTTACGTAACAAATATCACCGGTGTGCAGCAGGTTCTGGATCTTGTCCCGAGTCCACGCCACGTCCGCTTGCCCGATGGCAGCGGAGTAGCGCCCGAACTTCAAGGTGGCTACGCCAATCTGCGATGAAGTCACTAAGGCGTGAACGTAACCGTTCACTTCCGGTTCGTCATCCCAGTCCGGATGCTCGTATTTGTCGATCGCAGTTCCCTCCGCGACGATGTTATCGAGATGGCCCTTCCATCCGTGGCGGCGTTCGTAGGCCGCTAAACCGTCGAGTACCGCTTGCGTTGCTGACTTTTGCATGTCGACGTCGAGGGAGGTGTAGACCTTTAATCCGCCTTCGTGAACCTGGTCGGCGCCATATTTGTTTTCAAGATAGCGGCGGATTTCTTCGACGAAATAAGGAGCGAGCGAGTTGGGATCGTGCTGCAGATGCAAAACCACGGGCGCCGAACGGGCATCGGCGGCTTGAATCGCCGTAATTTTTCCATCCTCGAGCATGGCATTGATTACGAGATTGCGGCGTTTCATTGCGCGATCGGGATGATTTATGGGCGAATAGACTCCGGGACCTTTGGGCAGACCAGCGAGGAGCGCAGCCTCGGTGAGGGTAAGATTTCTGGCGGGCTTGCTGAAGTAGAACTCCGAAGCCGCCTCGAAACCGTATACGCCGTGACCGAGGAAAATCTGGTTGGCGTATAAAGTGAAAATTTGCGGCTTGGTGAAGCGGCGCTCGATCTGAATGGCGAGCATCGTCTCTTGCACTTTGCGGTGGAAGGAACGGTCGGGCGAAAGAAAGAGGTTGCGCGCAAGCTGCATGGTCAGCGTGGATGCGCCCTGCACTTTGCCGCCGGATTCGATGTCGCGGTAGGCCGCTCCGATGATGCGCCAGAAGTTGATTCCGGAATGGCGGTAGAAATCCTTGTCTTCGATCGAGACCAGCGCGTCGCGCAATACCGGGGCAAAATCGTCGTAGCCCGCCACCACACGGCGTTGCAGGGCGAACGAGCCGATCACGCGATTGTGATCGTCGTATAACTCTGTGATCGAACTTGGGCGGTAAGCTTCGAGCGCCTCGACCTGGGGCAAGTCTGTGGTGTAAACCAGCAACAGACCGGCGGTCGCTCCCACCAGGGCGGAAACCAGCACCAGCAGGCCAAACAGCACGCGGCCCACGAACTTCCGTCCGGCGATCTCTACCGGGGGAAGATCTTCATAGATCGACTTCATGAGGAGATGCGTTCAGAATAGCAGGGACCATCGCTTCGATAGAAGCGCGAGAGACAAAATCGCGCACCTTCACGGTGCGCGATGAAAGAGAAACCAATTGCTTCGCTTAGCTCGTCCGGCTCTTCAGCACTTCGACAGCTTTGTGCAACTGATCATCCTGCGTGCTCTTTGGCTTGGCCTCTGGTTCGGGGGCGACAGGTTCCTGATCTTCATCGTCGGAGATTGCGTTGTCGGTATCGTCGGCCACCAGAACGTTGGGGGTCACTGCGTTTTCCTGAATCGCTTTTCCGCTGGGCGAATAGTATTTCGCTACCGAGAGAATCAGTGCTCCGCCGTCCGGCAGATCGATGGTTTTCTGCACCGATCCATCACCGAACGTCTTGTCGCCAACCACGTCGCCCCGGGCGTTCTCCAGAATCGCAGCTGCCACGATCTCGGCTGCTCCGGCCGTTCCCTTGTTCACCAGCACGGCGACGGGAAGCGAAGTGATTGCTTTGGACGGATCCGCGTTGAAAGCTTCCTTGGGAAACTTCTGACCCTGCAGATAGGTAATGGTGCCGTGGTTCAGGAAAAGATTGGCGGTAGCAACGCCTTCGCTCTCTTCTCCTTCGGAAGTGTTCCTTAAATCCAAAACCAGCTTTTTCGCGCCTGATTTCTCCAGGGACTTGATCTTCGTGGCGATCTCCTGGGCTTTGCCCTTGGTCAGAGTGTCCACTTTCACGTAGCCGATGCCATCTTCCAGCATTTTGTCGGAGACCGGCGGAATGGTCACCACATCTCGCGTGATTACCATCTTTTGGGGCTCAGCTTTGCGCGCCCGCACCACCGAAACATTTACCGTCGATCCCGGTGGCCCGGCTAAGGCACCGCGAATCTCAGGTAGCGACATGTCTCGCGTGCTTTGCCCTTCAATCGATTCGAAGATGTCCGTATCCTCGATCCCCGCTTTGTCGGCCGGAGAACCTGGAAGCACAGAAACCACGTCTGCATATCCAAAGCGTTTCGAGACCGTCGCCCCAATCTCGCCCTTGGCGTCCGACTTGTGAGCCTTCAAGGCCTTGTAGGCGTCGGGCGTCAGATAGCTGGAGTTGGCATCCAGCGATTCCACCAAGCCGTGCAATGCTCCATCCGTCACCTTGGGAATGTTCGGATCTTCCACGTACTCGCTCTGTACGCGCGACAAGACTTCGCTATAGACCTGCATCTGCCGGTAGGAGCCGTCGTTTGACGAGGCGTGCACCCCGCCAAGCGAGCCCACCACCACAAACAACAAGACGGCAAAGGACGTAACCAGGATCACAGCTTTAGTTTTCATGGACATTAAATTCTTCGTTTCTGGAAAAGGAGTTACTTGCCGACCAACGTATGACCATTATATCTGGTAGATGCTGCTTTGGGTCTGCCGGCTGCTTTCCTTCCCGCCTCGACGATAACGTCAACGGATTCGTACCTAGACCCCCAGTGTTAAGACGACCCAGGTACAGCTTCGTTATCAGGTGACTTAAGACGGAGGCTGGAAATTGAGCGTGATCAGGCTCTGAATTGACACGGCGCGACCGTTTAAGGAGTAAGGCGTGAAATGCCATTGCTTCACGGCGTCGATGGCAGACCGGGCGAACACCAGCGATCCTTGCATGAATTTTGCGTCAAGCACCGTCCCGTCGCGGCCGATGAGGACTTGCAAAACCACGCTACCGCGCTGTCCCGCGGCTTTTGCCGCGTCTGGGTATACGGGATCTACCTTCTGTGCCAGCAGATCCCACGCTGCCGATTCCGGCAAATTCACCGGCTCAATCGATGACAAGGCCGCCTCAACGGGCTTGGCCCCGCTCGCGTCTGGAGTCATCGAAGCAGTTTGAGTCCTCAGGCTGGAAGGGATGGCCGAACTACTTCCCGCCGGAACGGTATGGAGAGGCGCAGAAATTTGTGTCGGTTGCGGAATGGGCTGCGGTTTTTGTTGGGAAAAAGCGGCCGGTGGCGCAGGAAGATTTGGTTGTGTCGGCACGGTGGAAGAAACCGCGGAGGGTAATGCTGTGGCCACACTTGGCGTTGCGTTTCCAGCGGTCGTGGTCTGGTCCTGGACTGGACTCGCTGCCGTTTGTGGCGGCCCGTTTCCGCCGGATCCGCTCTGGTTCTGATCCGCCGGACCGTTGTCGCCTGAGGTCCCTTGCGCCCCGCTTGCGTCCGTTCCTTTTGCCGGCTTCGCCGTCGGATCGATTACAGCCAGCACGCGAATCTGCGAGGGATCCGTTGTAGCGTCCGGAATATTAGCCGCGACCGGGAGCTTGTACTCGTCGCCTTCCTGGCCAAAGGTCTCATGCTGCGTAACTGTTGGGGGCACCGAGACAGGCGGCGGATTCAGCCAGTTCCTTCCCGCACGCACGGCACTCCGATAGGCGAGCTGCAAACTCTGGCGCGTTCCGGGCACCGCCGCCAGAACCAGACAAGCAACGGCCAATGCCCCCACCAGGAAAATTTTGTTGTGCCTCGGTCCCGACTCTTTTGCTGGCTCTGCGTCTTCTTTTTTGGTTTCTCCTGCCATGTAGGAGAAAAGAGCAGCTTCAGATTGCGTTTCCTCCGACGAGTGCTTCGTCGTGGGCTCGGTATTTTGTGCCGGTGGAGGTGCCTGTGCTCCATCGGATGCAGTTTCGCCGTACGACAGCAACTCGTTCTTTGTCGAGGCTTCTACCAGCGTCTGAGGCACTGATTTGGTCAGCCGGGCTTGCAGAGATGCCCAGCCGGTTAGTGCCTCGGTGGGTTCGGCCGGCCCGGCTGGCTCCTCCGCTGCTGCGGCGGCCATCGGTTCCAGTTCGGTGAGTGCGTCCACCTGAGCGGTTGCGGCTTGGTCCAGCGACTTCTGCACGTCGGATTCTGTGTCGAATTGCGCGCCGGGCGCTGAACTTGAGGATTGCAGGAATTCTCCGGCCCGAAAGGCTTTGTCAGGTGCCTGGGTCAGCGGCGCGGGCGCTGCCGCCGCCGCGCTCCCGCCGGCGGTCCTAGCAGGCGTTTCCAGCACTCGCGATTTCTGGGCCGGGGCTTGAGATGGCTGGGCCGACGATGGCTGCTTGGAACGCAGCAGCTCGCAGGCCGTACTCATGGTGTCGCGGACCTGTTCGGGACGAATGGGATTTAGCAGAACGGAATTGGCTCCCGCCCGCAACGCCTCGGGTAGCTTGGCCTCATCCTTGACGATCGCCAAGGTCAGGGGACGCTGCGCTGCTCTTTGATCCCTTGCCGTCTTCAGCAAGAATGTCGCCTCGGGCTGGTCCTCCCAATCGGTGATCACGATCTGAAACAGCTGGGTTGTGACCTTTTCTACTGCGTCGACGGCGCTGCCACAGTACTCTCCCTCGATCCCAAGGTCCGCAAGCACCGGCCAGATGGGTTTGACCATCTCCTCATCGGAGGAAAACAAGAGGCAGCGTAAGGGCATACTAATCCAGAGTAGCCAGCCGCAGTAACCGCAGCAAGTTACCGAGGTGGGCAGGGAACCTCAAGGCTTTCTTCCGCAGTACATGTCCATCCGGTGACCCAAAGCGCTCAGAGCCGTCTGTCCGACGGGATGGAGGATGGCCCCGCGTGCCATGCGCTAGAATGCTGGGTCGTTCTGAACCACACCATATGCAGACTGCGGATGTTGTCATTGTCGGAGGAGGAATCGTTGGCTCCAGTATTGCCTATCACCTCACGGCGAATGGCTGCCGCAACGTCCTGGTCATCGAGCGTGAATCCTCTCAGGGCAAAGGATCTACGGGCAAGAGCATGGGCGGAGTGCGCGCTCAATTTTCTACGCCGGTCAGCATTCAGATGTCACTCTACTCGATTCCTTTCTACGCCGAATTTGAAGAGCGGTTGGGCTATCCCTGTGACTATCGGCCGCAAGGCTACCTGTTTTGCGCCACATCGGATAAACAGATGGCGTATCTGCGGACGAACTACACGCAACAGGTGAAAATGGGATTGAAGAACGTTCGGCTGGTGCAGGGCGACGAAATCGCGAGCATGTTTTCGCAGCTGCGCGCTGACGACATTGTCGGCGGAAGCTTTTGCTCCACCGACGGTTTTATCGATCCTTACAGCGCGATGACAGGATTCATAACCTGTTCGGCCGATCAGGGCGCAACATTGTGGAAGAACACAGTCGTTACCGCAGTACGCCGCGACGCAAACGGCGTTACTTCCGTCGAGACGACGCGCGGCTCCGTGTCGACGCGCAAGGTGGTGAATTGTGCCGGTGCTTGGGCCGCGGATGTGGCGCGTCTTGCCGGCTTGGATCTGCCGGTGCAGCCGCTGCGACGCATGCTCGTGCCCAGTGAACCGTTTTACGAATTTCCTCACACCGCGCCAATGATCGTTGACATATCCAATGGATTTCACTTTCGTCCCGAGGCTCGCGGATTTCTCCTTGCGTGGAACGATCCGGAAGAGACTCCCGGCTTCAAAATGGATTTCGACCCGGCCTTTGTGGAGAAGATCTTGACGCGTGCCGCGGACCGCGTGCCTTGCTTTGCCAATCTCGCGGTGAATCCCAAACGCGCCTGGGCCGGCCTATATGAGATGACGCCCGACCATCATCCAATTTTGGGCGAAGCGCCCGGAGCGCCTGGCTTTTTCCTCGCCAACGGATTCAGCGGGCATGGCGTGATGCACGCCCCGGCAACGGGAAAGATTCTTAGCGATCTGATTCTCACTGGGAGGACGGAATTGATCGATGCATCTTTGCTAAGCCTTTCACGCTTCGCCGAAAACCGTTTGATTCACGAAAGCGCAGTATTGTGAGAGCGAAACTCAGTCATGGGGAAGTCATTTACCGCAAAGGAAACTTGGTGCTGAAGGAACACAACTACTGGCTTACCACCGCAGAATTCCCCAGAACTAACGCAGGCCAACCACTGCCCGAGCAAGTGGATGTCGCCGTGATCGGCGCGGGATTTACCGGGCTATCGGCGGCGCGGACACTGGCGAATCGCGGCGCCAACGTGGCCGTCCTGGAAAGCGAAACCATTGGCTGGGGCGCTAGTTCCCGCAACGGTGGCATGGTGCTGAGCGGGATGAAGTTGGGCGTGAATAAGCTGATCTCGATGTATGGACGCGAGCTCACGCAGCGCATGTATGCCGCGTCGCTGGAGACCATCGATTGCGTGGAGCGGATTGTCCGCCAGGAAGACATCGACTGCGACTTTTCTCGATGCGGGCATCTGGAGGTCGCCTGCAAGCAGAAGCATTTCGATGATTACGCGCGGCAGGCGGAAGTGATTGCACGTGAGTTTAACCACGAACTGCGCGTCGTGCAGCGGCGGGAGTTGAGTGCTGAGATCGGATCGAGCATCTATTACGGCGGCATGGTCGATGAAGTCAGCGCGGGCGTGAATCCCGCGCGGTATGTTGCCGGATTGGGCGGGGCGGCGATGAAATCGGGGGCTGAGATCTTCGAACATGCGCGTGTCGGTGATCTGCAGCGCGAATCCAGACAAGGCGAATCCGGCTGGAAGATCACGACCTCGCGAGGTGCGCTCCGGGCCCGCGAGGTCTTCGTCGGAACCAGCGGCTACACCGGCAAATCCACTCCCGCCTTGCAGAGGAAAATTATCCCGATCGGTTCGTTCATCATCACCACAGAAGTTCTACCCGATGCGCTGGCTAACGAACTCAGCCCGCGCAACCGCATGATCTACGATTCGAAGAATTATCTTTACTATTACCGACTCACTCCCGACCGCCGCATGCTGTTCGGCGGCCGCGCCGCATTCTTCCCTGAGAACGACCAGACCATTCGCCGGAGTGCGGAAATTCTGCGCCGGGGCATGATTGACGTCTATCCTCAACTCGGCGAGATCAAAGTCGAATACGTCTGGGGCGGCACGCTCGATTTCGCTTTCGACATCATGCCCCACGCCGGCCAGATCGACGGTATGTACTACGCCGTTGGTTACGCCGGACACGGCGTCGCCATGGCGACCTATCAAGGTCAGAAGATGGCGGAGTTGATCGCAGGCGACAAACCCGAGAATCCATTCGTCGGGATTCCGTTCCCCGGAGCGCCGCTCGGCTTGTACAACGGCAAGCCGTGGTTTCTGCCGTTCGCGGGAGTGTGGTACAAGTTTCTGGATTGGGTGAGCTAGATTGTGGGGCGCGCGTCTCGCCACCCGCGTGGCTCATCTTCACATCGCTGACCGACCTTTCAGACCACGCGACTGTCGCAGGGCGAAGTAGACTGCGGGTCCCAATACCATCGCGATTGCGCCGCCAATTACTGCGAAGCGGTCACTGCCCAAAAGCGCCACCAACGCCATCAGAACCGGCGCGGCCACCACGTAGAGCAATCCCATTTGTCCGCCTGGAATCATGAATGAGCGCGGCATCTCCGGCCGCGTGCGGCGTAACTTCCAGGCAGACAGCACAGTCAGGACGGTTGTTGCCGAGCGTAGCCAGATGTAGACCGATATGAGTTGGCCGAGACTTTGCCACGCGAGCGCTGCGTAGATGATCGCCGAGACTACAATCGCCAGCCAGGGTGTGCCATACCGCGAATGCTTACGCGTGAGCGCCGCGGGGAGATATCCATCCTCCGCCATGGCAAAGGGCATACGCGTGGTCGTGAGCACGGTGCTGTTCAGGAGCGCAACGTTGCCCACCATCGCGGCTAGCATCATCCATGTGCCCAGCCAGGGACCGCCGATTATTCTTGCCGCGTCCGAGAAGAAACCGGTGTGCCAGTCCTGCCACTCTCCCGCCGAAGCTAGAGCCGCGAGCGTGGGCAGAAAGTAGGCTGCAATCGATAGCGGAACGACCAGCGCGAGGGCCCGCGGATAGGCACGTTGCGGGTTCTCGACTTCCTCGGCCACGCTCGAGAGTTGTTCGTACCCGGAATACAGCCACAGGCCCAACGCTAATCCAACGCCGAAGATTCTGAATGTTGGCTGGTGCGGTGGAATCAGCGGGACAAATGGGTTGTGATGCCACTTCATCAGCGCCATCACGATCATCGTCATGACCGGAACAAAGATGAAAATCTCGAGCGCAGTCGCGACCTTTCCCACCATCTGGATGCCGCGCACGTTGACCCAGGTGATCACGGCAATCAGCGCCACGGAGATGATGTAGTGCTTCCATCCTGTCGCTCCCGGAAACAGATAGTCGGTGAAGAGAACGGCATAAGCTCCGCCTAGCAAGAACGACGCGGACCAATTCCACCAGCCGGCGAGAAATCCCCAGAAATCGCCGAAGGCCGCGCGCGTCCAGCGGTAGAAACCGCCTTCGACGGGCAACGCGGTGGTGAGTTCTGCGGAAACCAGGGAAACCGGGATGCACCAGAGAAACGGCAGCACAAGCAGGTAGATCAGCGTCACCCCTGGACCGGAAGTAGTGACCATGTCTTCGAGTCCAAAGGGTCCGCCAGTGGTGTAGGAAAACATTACGAAGACGAGATAGAAGAGGCCAGCCTTGCGAAGGGTGCAGGCGTTACTGTCGGAGGATGTCAAAGTGGCGTGGTTTCGTAACGGCTATGCGGCCAGTACCCCGGTGAGCGCGCCTTCCCGTTCCAGCAGCCTTCGCTTTACATCGAGACCGCCGCCGTATCCGCAAAGCGTTCCATCGGAGGCGATCACGCGATGGCAGGGGACGACAATTGCCACCGGGTTGCGATTGTTGGCCATGCCGACGGCGCGAAATGCATTTGGCTTGCCGACTGCGCGTGCAATGTCCGCGTAGGTGCGGGTCTCCCCATAGGGAATTGCCAGCAAGGCGCGCCAGCAGGCTAGTTGGAAATCTGTGCCGCGAAGATCGAGTGGGAACGTGAACTGGCGGCGGTTGCCGGTGAAATATTCTTCGATCTCACTGATATAAGCTCGCAGCGCACGAGAGGACGGCTCGAACTGGAAGCCCTTTTTCTCTTCGCGAAGATCGCGCGGGTTCGGGCGAATCGATTGCTGTCCCGGTAACCGGGCGTCGAATTCCAGGGCAACCAAACCTTGGGCGGAAGCCGCAAGAAACAAAGGTCCGATCGGCGAGTCCATATTTGTGTAGTGAAGCGCTTCCATTAGAACTAACCTCCAGCAGCAAACAACGATATCAGACGATCCGACATCTGAGCCTGTCTTCCTGGTTGCAGATAGTCGCCCTAGTTGACAGAAGCCGAGTTTTCGCCCAAAGTGTGTGCGGCGTGCTTATGAGTTTATCCCTGTCCCCTATGAAAAAAGGCGTGCTGGTGGCCATCGCCGTGGTATTGGCGCCGGTGTTGTTGGTGGGGATGGCCGCGTTTGCGGCGGGAGACTGGCGGCCGGTTGGGGCTACTGCCGACGGAGATCAGGTTTTGGTGAGTTCGGTCACGGCTCATAAGAATGGATTGCGCACTGCATGGGTCCGGGTGGAGTATAAGCAGCCCACGAAACTGCCACAGGGTGGTCCGTTTGTGGAATTGCGGGCCCGAGTTCATTTCAACTGTGCCAGCGGCACGGCTGTGCCGAACTCGGAATGGTTTTACTCCCGCGATCATAGTGGCAAACTGGTCGTCAGCAAGAAGTCGCGGCGCGACGATCAATTCGGGCAGATCTCGGAGGGAAACTTCCGGGAAATAGCTCGGGATTTTGTTTGTGGGCAGAAATGAGTGCTGGTGCCGCTGCAAAGCTCAAGCATCACCCTCTCGGATTTCCACAGGCTAACACCTCGGTAACCCTACAACCACTTCCACCCGCGACTCTTCCGGCATATTCTGATAACGGAAAAGCAGCGGCTTTCCTCACCTTGAGTATGGATTCATTTCGTCTCTATTCAGCTGTGGTTGTTGGTAGCGCCGTGGCTCTGGGCGCGTACACTTTTTTGCGGCGCAAGCCCAAGAGCGCCGCTGATCTCGAACGCGAACGCCGCACCTGGCTGGATGGCGTCGGTCGCATAACCGATGGTACGGTCATCGATGTGCAGGAGTTGGTGCCGAACGACGGCAATCACGCCGCCGTGTTTCTCATCTACAAGTATGACGTTGCCGGGGTGTCTTACGAATGTTCTCAGGATGTTACCTATCTTCGGCAGTGGATCAACCTGCATTCTTGCCGGTTGGGGCTGCCTACCTCGGTGAAATACGATCCGCATAATCCAGGCAATTCACTGGTGGTGTCGGAAAGCTGGATGGGGTTAAGGCAGTGAGCGGCGGCAAGTGAATAAGGAAGCGAGCCCAACGCGCGAGTATTGCGTCGCAAAGAACGCGACGCTCGCGCGGCTCGCCCGGATTCCTCGCTGCGCAAGAGGCGCTTGCCCGGAATGGCAATTCAAACTGCCGCTCAGATCTGATAGTCCTGGTAGTCATCCTGGAAAAGTTCTTGGGGAGAGATGTTTGGGGTCGAGGTTTCTTCGTCGATGGCGAGGCAAGGCTCGGCGCCCAGCACTTCGTGCGTGTGTTGCTGAAAGCGCTCGCGCAATTCGTGTACTTCCGTGGCCAGTTTAATGATCACATCGGAGAGCGGATCGCGGATATCTTTGGGGTCGGTGATGACGACCCGTTTGCCGTCGCGCAGGACGATGTGTCCGGGCACGCCGACGATCGTCGAATTTGCCGGTACATTGCGCAGCACAACTGAGCCTGCACCGACCCGGCAATTATCTCCGATGGTGATATTGCCCAACAGCTTCGCTCCGGAACCGATGGAGATGTTATTACCAAGGGTGGGATGGCGCTTGCCCTTTTCCTTGCCGGTGCCGCCTAGCGTTACTCCCTGATAAAGCGTGACATCGTCGCCGATGATGGCGGTTTCACCGATCACCGTGCCCATGCCGTGGTCGATGAACAAGCGCCGTCCAATCTCCGCGCCAGGATGGATCTCAATCCCGGTGAAGAAGCGGGCTACCTGCGAAACGAACCGCGCCAGAAATCGCATGCCATGACGCCACAGCCAGTGGCTCAAGTGATGGAACCACACCGCATGCAGACCCGGATAGCATGTGAGCACCTCGAAGTAGGAACGAGCGGCGGGGTCCGACTCGAAAACAGCGGCAACATCCTCGCGCACGGAGTGGAAGAAGCTGATCATCGGGCAGTTCTCAGTTCTCGCTTCTCAGTTGCACTCTGCCGGTTCGCCATGCGGTTTTCCCGAGCACTCAGAATGAGAACTCTTTTCTTCGTCCCAATGAACGTTAGCCGAGCAACGATAAGAGTGCAAGAGTAAGGCTAAAGTGGGAGAAGAAGACTGGAACTGAAAACTGCTTCCTCTAGCTGCCGGTCTGGAAGACGCCGCTGTGGGCGATGGTAATACGTAGGTATTTGTAAGGATTGACCGGAGTGTCGTTGATGCGAACTTCGTAGTGAAGGTGGGGGCCAGTGGAACGTCCGCTGAGGCCGACGTAGCCGATGGTGTCGCCGCGATGGACGTGCTGCCCGGGTGTCACAGCGAAGCCGGAAAGATGGCCGTAACGGGTGGAGATGCCATGGCCGTGATCCATCATGATAGCTTTGCCGTATCCGCCCATGAAATCTGCGAATATGACTACTCCGTCAGCGGGAGCGAGAACTGCGTGGCCGTAATTGCTGCTGATATCCACGCCGCTGTGGAATGCGCCTTCACCGTTGAATGGGTCGATGCGCTCACCGAAGCTTCCCGTGACTTGACCTTCAACCGGCCAAAGATTAGGAAGGGAGTTGGCACGAGTCCAGTCGGCGGTGGTGGCGTTGCGAGTCATTCCCAGGCTGATGCCCACGGTGGCGTCGCCAGTAAGGGCGGAAGTCCGGAGGGCTCCAAGCTGGTCCAGCGAAGAAGTGACGTCGGCATCGTGAATCTGTTGCTGCGTCGCCGTAACCAGGATGGGCTGCGATTTCAATCCGTAAAGAGCTGAGACCTCACTGGCGATTGAGCCCAGGGATGCGACCTGCACGTCGCGCTCTTTGGCGACTTCTTCCAGTTTCGAATAACGATCCTTCAGCTGTTCCTTCTCGGTGCGCAGTTGGTTGTAGCGGGACACCTTCAGGAGCATGCGAGTATAAGAACTGGCGATGCCAGTGAGGCTGAGGAATCCAATGGCGGCCCCTACCACGAATACATACAAGTAGTGGACTGGAATGGAGATCTTGCGCAACTGGCCGTCGTCTCCCCGGGCCACGAAAAGTATGTAAAAGCGTTTTTGCAAATGCCGTCCTTCTTTCGATTTGAATGATCAGGGCCGGAACTCCAAGCGAAGTTCTGAGGCTGCAGAGCGCCTGTTCGGACAACCTGATCGTCCCGGGCCACGCGCTCCCATCTTGGGAATGGAGACTTTCTAACGTGGCCCGTCGCCTACCGGAACCGATGGCCAAAGCCTCAAATCAAACTCTTATCTGCAATTCCTAAGGAATGCAGAACTTAGCTCGACCAGAGATCTTTATGAATGACTGGTAAAAGGTAACAAACTGGGTTCCCCCTGTCAACGGGAGCGGACTGTATTAATTGTTACTTAAGGGGGGTAATCGCAAGTCATCCAAGGACGGATTACCCGGCGAGACCCGCAAGGGAGGCTACCGTCCAGAGGCTATCTGGTAGGGTCAGCGCCGGAGCGTCGAATTCCCTTATATTGGTTCTCTTGATGATTGCCGAAAAAGCGCTGATCGCGCAGATCCGCCGTCTGGCGAAGTCCAAGGTTAACCCTGCGGTATTGACCGGAATTGGCGATGACTGCGCCGTTCTGCGCCTGGTGGCCGGGGGCAAGGGACCGGATACTCTAGTCACTACAGACTTCTCGCTCGAGGGAGTGCACTTCCGGCGGGAATGGCACTCGCCGGAATCGGCTGGCCACCGGTGCCTTGCGCGGGGGCTGAGCGATATCGCCGCCATGGGCGGGAAGCCGGTTGCGGCATTTCTCTCTTTGGCCTTACCGCGAGCTTTGCCTTCGGCGTGGGTGACCCGCTTCGCCCAGGGTTTGATCAGCTTGGCGAAGAAACACAACGTGACGCTGGCAGGCGGCGACACGGCCGAATCGCCGAACGGAATTCTTGCGGACATTGTTCTCGTGGGAACGGTGCCCAAGGGTAAAGCGGTGCTGCGCTCGGGAGCTCACGCCGGAGATCGTATCTATGTGAGCGGGGAACTCGGCGGGTCGGCGGCTGCGGTCTGGCAAACGCGAAAGAAGCCCAAGCGGAAGCTGAATCCGCGTGATTATCCGCACCATTTTTTTCCGGAGCCGCGCGTCGAACTCGGCCAAGTGCTTTGCGAGAAAGGCCTGGTTTCCGCGATGATTGATACCAGCGATGGCCTTTCCACCGATCTTGCCCACATCTGTGAAGAGAGTGAAGTTGGGGCTGAAATTCAGGCAGAAGCCCTTCCCCTTGCGAGCGTTGGCAAGCCTTCGCGGGAAGTCGATCTCGAACTGGCCCTCCATGGCGGAGAAGATTACGAGTTGCTATTCACTGCTCCCCGCAGCAAGCGCGTACCATCCCAAATCGCCGGAGTGCCTATAACGCAGATTGGGCATGTCACACGATTTCGGAAGTTAATTTTGATGAATCGGGGCGGCATGGGCATCGAACTCCAACCGCGAGGCTGGGAACACTTCCGGAAGTAGTGGGTACCTTCGTCACCGGGTCATCATGTGTGTCTATACCCTCTCGCACAAAACGGTACTAGAGTAGGGACATGTCGTTCTCCCGAGTAGTTTCCCTTCGAGTTTTGCTTGTCGTGCTGGCGATGGTTGCTGCGTCAGCGCGCGCTGCTGCGAAAAAGCAGCCTCCTGCTCCGCCCCCGGCGCGCGCCACGTCTCCTGCGCCTGCTGTGACCGACGAGTATGTGCACAAAGAATTTGGGGACAACTGCTCGGTGCTGGCAGGGCCTCCGCAGTTTGTCGGCGATCTGGATGGCGACGGCGTGGACGATCTGGTCATCGCCGCCCGCTGCAAGAATCCCATGGCTGACCAGGCTGAATATGGCTTCCGCGTGGCCGACCCCTACGACAGTTTTCTCGGCTTCGGCGACGTCAAAGTCACATCTACCTTCGCCTCGGACGTGCCAGAGCGCAAGGGCGTTTGTCTGCTGATTGTGCACGGCGTGGGTCCCGAAGCCTGGCGTTCCGATAAACCAAAACCGAAGTTCCTGCTGATCAATCTGCCCTTCAAAACGCTTACCGTGAAAAGGCTGGCCCTGAAAAAGAGAACCGTCCTTGGCGTTTACATGGAAGAGCAAGGGGAAGGCGAGGCGACTTCTTCGGTCATCTTCTGGGACGGGAAGAAGTATCGGTATCAGGTCCTGGGCTCGGATTTAGAATAGTTCCCTCGAAGATAGCTGCGCTCGTCTGCCAGCTGTTAAAGCCCTGATTGTCAGTTCCACCCATAAGCTTCCAGCCGCCTCTTCCGTTCAATGATCTACCTCACACGTGCCTGCCCACCTACCCGCTATAATCCTCCCGCCATGAATATCGAAGAAAAAATCGCAGAGCTGAAGAAGCGCAATCAACTTGCCGAAGAGGGCGGAGGCGCGAAGCGGAGAGAGCGCCAGCACAAAGAAGGCAAGATGTCGGCGCGGGAGCGCATCGAGTTCCTGCTCGATGAAGGCACCTTCGAAGAGACCGACAAGCTGGTCACGCACCGCTGCAGCGACTTCGGCATGGCCGAGCAAAAACCTTACGGCGATGGATTTGTCACCGGCTATGGCCGCATCGAAGGGCGGCTGGTGTATGTGTTCGCGCAGGACTTCACCGTGTTCGGCGGATCGCTCTCGGAGACGAACGCGGGAAAGATCGTCAAGATCATGGATCTGGCCGCGAAGATGGGCGCGCCCGTCATTGGATTGAACGATTCCGGAGGCGCGCGCATTCAGGAAGGCGTGATGTCGCTCGCCGGGTATGCCGACATTTTTCTGCGCAATACTTTATACAGCGGAGTGGTGCCGCAGATTTCCGCGATCATGGGGCCGTGCGCTGGAGGGGCCGTTTATTCGCCGGCGATCACCGACTTCGTCCTCATGGTCGATAAAACTTCCTACATGTTCATCACCGGACCGGACGTGATCAAAACGGTCACCCATGAAGATGTCACTAAAGATCAGCTTGGCGGCGCCATGACGCACAACGAAACCTCGGGTGTGGCGCACTTTCTGGCGCACGATGATGCCGAATGTTTGTCGATGGTGCGCGAACTGCTGAGCTTCGTTCCGTCGAATAATCTGGACGAGCCGCCGCGGAAGCCGTGCCATGATCCGGTGGACCGGGCCGATGCGGCGCTCGACAAGATCGTGCCCGCGCAATCGAATTTGCCTTATGACATGAAGGACGTGATTCACGCTGTAGTCGACGACGGCTACTTCTTCGAAGTGCAGGAGCACTACGCGAAAAACATAGTCGTTGGATTCGCGCGGCTGGACGGCCGCTCTGTGGGAATCGTCGCCAATCAACCGGCCATGCTGGCTGGCACGCTCGACATCAATGCTTCGGTGAAGGGCGCACGCTTCGTCCGCTTCTGCGACTGCTTCAATATTCCGCTGGTCACGTTCGAAGACGTTCCCGGATTCTTGCCCGGTACTGCGCAGGAGTACGGTGGCATCATCAAGCACGGTGCGAAGCTGCTCTATGCTTTCGCCGAAGCCACGGTGCCCAAGGTCACGGTGATCACGCGCAAGGCTTACGGTGGAGCTTATTGCGTGATGGCCTCCAAGCACATTCGCACCGATGTGAATTACGCGTGGCCGACTGCCGAGATTGCCGTGATGGGCCCAGAAGGCGCGGTGGATATCGTTTACAAACACGAACTCGACGGCGCGGAAAATCGCGAGGCAGCTCGGCAAAAAAAGATCGAAGAATTCCGCGACCGCTTCGCCAGTCCGTACGTCGCGGCTGACCGCGGCTTCGTCGACGCCATCATCCAGCCAAGGGAGACGCGGAAGAAAGTCATCCAGGCGCTAGCGATGCTGGAAACCAAGCGCGACAAGAATCCGCCCAAGAAGCACGGGAATATCCCGCTTTAAATATTGGCTGAATGTCTAGGAGAATGTAACGGGCGGGCACAAACAATTAAGAGTTCCGAGGTGGTGTTGGGTCCATTCGTCTCGGCCAGTAGCTCGCTTTTAGACCCTTGCTTGACCTGCTACGCTGCTTCCCTTGCGGGATGCTGCGCGCGATCTTCGCTCGGGCTCCGGGCTTACCGCCAACCGGAAAAACCTACCCAACGCCTCGGAACTCTATCCTGCCTTCGACGTTTCTTCTTGTTCTCCTCGACCAGCGCTTTGCTATAGA
>Ga0182015_10000565_pt1 | contig 53214 bp, 50 predicted proteins | sample 712P3MmetaG_FD_120478 | JGI IMG/M metagenome (GOLD analysis project Ga0182015, IMG submission 120478) | Permafrost microbial communities from Stordalen Mire, Sweden - 712P3M metaG | ecosystem: Environmental > Terrestrial > Soil > Wetlands > Permafrost | place: Sweden: Stordalen | collected...
CACGCGGCGGCCTGCCAGGAAGGATTCCACTGCTTGCTGTTGTTTCATTTTGTTCCGATTGGCTTACTACGCGACAGGGACGCCACGACCTTCGCCGCCGGACCTACCGGCGATTTGTCCTTGACTCGCTCCATTCTCGCCGCGTCGTAACGCAGTGAAGACGGGAGCGATGACGGGCGCATTCCGCTCTTGAACTCTCTTTTCCGGTATTTATTTTGGGATGGACGATTGGGGCAATTGGCGTTTGAATTGTTTCAGCATGAACTCTCCTGATTTTAGTTTCGCACTCACCGCTACTGGTGATTCGCAATGGTTCCGTGACGTTTCGGCACCACTGGCAAAAGAACTGGAGGGGATGGTTCCATTTAATAAAGAGGAATTGCCCGAACCCATGTGTATGCGCGCCGGGATTGTTACGAACGACTGGAAGTCATTTGTAATGCTTGGAATCACATTCTTCGTTGCAAACCGCCTCGGAGGAAAAGTGCTGGACGACGTTTATGCGCATCTCATTCAACCGTGGTTTACGGCGTTCTTGACAAAAACAGACAAAAAACTCAACGGGGGAAACCGCAAGGCCAAGAAGGTCATTTCAGTAAATAGGTGGTATATGGAACAAAAAGTCCTGGTGAGCGTGTCGGTTGTAGGCCGCGACTTCGAGGAGGTAGTTAAGCAGCTTTACTTGGTGCCCATAGTTCACAGCAGCGCCCTTGGATGGATTGCCGCTAACGGGGTGCAAAGGCCAGTTCATTATTACAGAATCGAGGACGAAAAAGTCAGCCCTGTCCCCATGCTGTTTGACCGCATTGAGGAAACAATGGCAATTCATAAACAATGAAAACGAAAATCATCGTTTCACTTACGGCGCTAACAGCGATACTACCTTTTGTAGGTTGCAATAAATCAGCTTCAGTATCATTAAATGACCGTGCGACAGCGATGGCTTTGGATGTGGTTTCAAATTCGTTGGTCGCGCCTACCAGTGCCAAATTTTCAGCAGTGTCTTGCGTTCAACGATCTGACAATACATTTCTTATCAGCGGGCGCGTGGATTCGCAAAATTCATTTGGCGCTATGCTACGCAATGATTTCAACTGCGTTTTGACAAACCTTGGGAACAACCGACTAGACTGGCTCGGCGTATCGGTGGGGGGTGAAGCAAAAATGAATGACAGACTGATACCCAAAGATATTGAACTGCTAAGTTCTCAAACTGTAATTCTTACAGATGAAACCAGCCTGCAAAAGACAAAATATAAGTGTGTCAAGGGCGTAGTGAAAAACATTTCCACTCACGCATTAAAAACTGTAAGTATTTCTTTTAATTTAGAAACTACGGACGGCACGCCTAGCGGAACCGCGTCGGCTTATATGACCGAAGAGCGACTTGAACCAAACGCAACGTGGAATTTTACAACTGAAACTTTTGACTTTGATCTTACTGCAAAGTTTGGAGAAATGAATTCATATCCATAGTGTTCACTGCCCCCGTAATGCCCGCACACCTGATTGACAAACGACATTAATAATGCAGGCGAAAGGCGGCATTAGGCGGCACGGTGGCGACGGTCGGTTTTCCCGACATCGGTTTGCAGGGGTTCGCGCCCAAGCTGGCCAAGGGGGAAATCGCGTCGCTGTCCGGCACGGGGGATGACCCGCGGTATTTTCAAATCAGCGTGCCGGTGCAGCCGGGCAATTCGGGCGGTGCGCTGGTGGATGAGCGGGGCAACGTGATCGGCATCGTGTCGGCCAAGCTGGATGCGGGGGCGGCGCTGGCGGCGAGCGGGGCGTTGCCGGAGAATGTCAATTATGCGGTCAGGAGCAGTCTGCTGTTGAGTTTCCTGGAATCGGTGCCGGCGGTTTCGGCCAAGCTCAAAGCGCCGGTCACGGCGGATCGGAAGTTTGAGAACGTGGTGAAGTCGGCGCAGGATGCAGCGGTGCTGGTGCTGGTTTATTGAACAAGACCCACTGGCACGACGGACACCAAAACGGACACCAAAGGAGTTAAAAAGGGTATAGCCGGGTTAAGCCGATTTATGTTGAGTAGCCAATGAATTCGGGTATATTTGGGGTGCAACAGCGGGGTAAATTGGCCGATTCCGACCTCCGCCTCTGTTGCAGCAACGCTGCAGTACTGCTGCAGCGCAACTGCAGCCAGAAATTTACCAGCGCGCCTCGCTGTCGTGGCGACGGGGAAACTGCTCTAACATCGGGCACGGGGTGTTCACCCCATTTTGTGAACGCGGCATCTTGGTAGAGTCACTTTCTTGAAACGGTGTGCCGTTGGCTGCCATATTCAGAATCAATTAACAAAAACAAAAAGATGACTATTCTCGTAACCGGCAGCACCGGCAAAGTTGGCTCTGCCCTCCTCAAAGAGGAGAACCTGCGCCGTTGCGTTGGTTGATTACCTGGTCAGGAAAACCCCAGTCATGAACCATCACTCCATCACATCCCAGCCCGTCTCGCCGATCCCGTCTGATGATCTCCTACGCAATCTCACGGTTGCGGATCCTAATAAAAACAGGAGCCTTCCCCACATCGGAATCGTGGGGGACACCTACACCATTCTGCTCACTGGCGACGACACTGACGGTCGTTATTGCCTCATCGACATGCACATTCCGCCGAGCGGCGGCCCGCCTCCCCATCGTCATGACTTCGAGGAATCGTTCACTGTCCTCGAAGGCGAGATCGAAGCCACTTTTCGCAGCAAAAGATTAGTCGTGCGAGCGGGTGAGACCGTCAACATCCCTGCCAATGCGCCCCATTCCTTTACCAACGCATCCAAGCATCCGGCACGGTTGCTTTGCATCTGCTCGCCAGCCGGGCAGGAAGAACTCTTTCTCACAGTCGGGGTTCCGGTGGCTACCCGGACAACGCCGGCTCCTAAGCCCGATCAGACCGCTGAGGCGGAAATGAAGGCGAAAATCCTTGCGCTTCTTCCGAAATATCGAACGGAGATGATAAAGCCTTGAGCGATGGGTTACATCATACTCCGCCTGCGTCAGCTCACATGATGGCCACTCGATTGTGGTTCCGAGCTTACCTTCATCAGTGCCTTTTTTGAGGAACGAGTTCATGGTCTCCAGACTCGGCCAGTGGCGCTTCGGTATTGATTTATGGATTCAGTTCTTGCCCTCACTTGGCCGACGCTGCAATGTGAAGGAGTGTGAGTGTGTCGTTTTTTTCAAACCACAAAATGGCTGTCTTGCCGTCTTTTAAATCATAAAAACAGACCTTTTGATAATCGGCACCGTCAGCCCACTCGAACATGTCCTCACAATTTCCGAGGAGTGTGACTGTTTGAGATTGAGTCATCCCCGCCGTTATTTGCGAGACTGTTCCAGAGCGTTTCTCTAACGTGTTGGCGTCTGGCGGCTCACCCGGGGCTTTGTATGCAGACAGTGGGCCTTTGACTAGGCCTTGGGAATATTTATTCAGATTTTCGCTCTCTCCCGGTTTGTATGGAGACAGGATGCCTGAACCACCAGTCTTCAAGTCGATCTTCCCGCCGAATATGGCGACCCCGGAAAGGTTTACCCCAAACCCGCTTGCGAGCGGTATGCCTTCATCTCTTGCTAGTTTCGGGACATTCTGTAGCGCCGCCGCAATCTCGTCGATCTTCTGCTGAGCTTGTTCAGTGCGCTTATCTTCCGGGTAGGACTTGATGAACTGACTACAATCGGCAATCAGAAAAGAATACTCCGGTTTGAGTCCAATGGCTTTGGTGAAGTCCGCGATGGCCCCGTCCCAGTCTCCTTTGGCCTGCTTCGCATGGCTCCGACAGTAGAAGGCGTTCGCTAGATCCGGTTTGAGTTCGATGGCTTTGGTGCAATCCGCGATGCCACCGTCCAAGTCACCTTTTGTTACCTTCGCGTTTCCGCGATTGTAGAAGGCATTCGCTAGATCCGGTTTAAGTTCGATGGCCTTGGAGTAGTCCGCGATGGCCCCGTCCATGTCCCCTTTGGCTTGCTTTAAGACACCGCGATTGTCGTAGGCTCGAAAATTATTCGGTTCGAGTTCGATGGCTTTGGTGTAGTCCGCGATTGCGCCTTCCAAGTCGCCTTTGGCTAGTTCCGCAACGGCCCGATTGTAGTAGGCGACAGTATCACCCTGGGTGTGGGTGTCGGGGCTTGTGCAACCAGCGGAGGTGATCATGACAAGTGCAAGCATTGTCCGCATACCACCGGCAATAGTGATGAGAGTGGTGAATTGCTCTGGTATTTTCATATTGATTCGTTAAAAAATTTCGCAACTCAGGGTGTTTGGAAAATAACGTCCCCTACAGCCCCATTGTGTATCGAGAAAATTTTGCCCTTCCCCCCAATATGGATGACACCATACTGCTTTGAATAGAGGAGGCGAATAGGATCAGACGCGTCGCCTTGAATGTTCTGAACCTGACCGCTAATGACAAAAACAGACCGGTCACCGCAGGGCAATAACGGAGCGGAATTCATCACAGCTTGGATTTGGTTCAGGTTGGTAATACCAGTGGTGGGCGGAATTTGGCCCAAAATCGTTTTTCCAAACACATTCCTTGCAGTGTGTTCATTGCCATCGATGAATGAGGTCATGATTCAACAAACGGCGTCTTTCCGAGTGCCACATTTCCAACATTTGGTGAACTGGCTGCCCAACTCTTCGCCACAACGGGAACATTTCCAAGAACTGCCGGTTGCGGGCGTCGGGTTCTGCCATTCAGCCAGCAAAGCGGCCGCATCAGCATAATCCTTTTCGTCCACAACCCACAGTTCGGCCTGAAATGGTGATGAGGGAATTATCTGCGCCATTTGTTCATTCAACTCCTGACAACGAATGTCAGCTTTCTCCATGATGTTCTTGAGCAATCCCATCTCCGCACTGTCCGGTGAACTAAATATGCGTTTCATATATTTTGTCTCCTGACCCAGCAATCTAACACAGGCACGGAAACAAAGCGAACGAAGGTGGCTTATCCAGATGTCGGCCTTGCGGACGCAAGGGAACGTCGCGCGCAAGCGCGTAAGACACTGGCGGCTGGTAACGACCCCGGAGCGGTAAAAATAAGCGCGAGTAGTGCTGGGATGGTTTTCACCGGGGGGCGCTTGATGCCTTACTATGTATTATGCCGCAGTGCATGCATGACATCGTGCATGGTCGTTATTCTATTGGCCTTTGTTAGCATGGCTTTATGAGAGCAGGCTTGTGAATTTCCATCAAGAATTATCACGCAAATTGGCAGCATCGAACCTCCCGCAAAAAACCATTCTGCAACTCGTCGCAGAATGGTCATGTTTCACTGGCTGATTTATCTTCCCGTTAATTCGCTTTTGCCGTTTGCACGCCAGTGCCTGCGGCACTTTCTACGGCGATCTGGTTAGGTGTCAAATCCAATGACCCGCTTTTATTTTGCATTGCTGTCCAATGACGAACAAGTGCGACTCCAGCGTGGCAACCAGTAATTGCTTTTATCGAGCGAAAGCACCACGCTGCTAGCCCTGCCCACTATCTGACTCCGATCAACCGTGCCAAAAAATCGTGAATCGAAGCTATTGTCGCGATTATCACCCATCATGAAATAGTGACCGTCTGAAACCTGCACCGGCCCGAAAGTGCGCTTCGCCGGAATCCCATTGATGGCCATGACCGCATGAGCATGGGTGGGAAGCTGTTCTGTGGCGAATATGGCATGGGCGCGCTCAAGACCGGAAAGCTGCTCCGGTATTTTTGGTTCTAAAGTCGTATAATCTACGGGTCGTCCGTTGATGACTAACTGATCGTTTCGCAACTCAACGGTATCGCCGGGCAAGCCAATGACACGCTTGACCAACCGTGTGCCATCCTTTGGTGAAAAGAATACTACAATATCGCCCCGCTGTGGGTTGCTCCACTCCGCAATGTGCCAGGTGGTGAACGGCACTTTGAGATCGTAGGCGAGTTTGTTTACCAACACACGGTCACCCACTAAAATCGTTGGCTGCATCGAACCAGAAGGCACAACATTCCAATCCGCCAGGGACGAACGGATGGAAAACATAATTATTGCGAGGATTAAAAGCGGACGAATTTCTTGCTTCCACCACCGGGAGGCAACGGCGCGATATTTTTTACAATTCATGACGTTTTGACCACTTAGGCTGTTGGGCGTTCATTCTTGCATACTGCGACCGCCTTTGACACCTGGGGGAACTGCGCCCGCGAGCCGGTTTTCTTCGTGCTTTTGTGTCTTGGTGTTTTATCCGCAATTTAAGAATTTCCTTTTTCACAGCGTTCGGTGTTTAATCCGTGTCAAAGTTTTTCCATGAAACTCCTTTTCTCCGAACAAAATTCCGACTACGAGCATTACCAGTTTCCCTACGCTATCTGGGCCGTGCCGGAAGACGGCGAAACGCCGGCGGACATTTTCAACGCGGGTTTTCTGCCGTCGTCGCGCAATTTGGACCGGTTTTATCTCTGCCGTCAGGTGCGCGTGAACCTGGCCGGGTTCAAGCCGTCGTCCGAGAACCGCCGCATCCTGCGCAAGGGCGCGGGCATTGACGTGAAGCTCGTGCCGCGCGACAAATTCGATTACACACCGGAACGCCGCCAGTTTTTCAAGACCTACGCGGACATCAAATTCGGCAAGGACACGATGACGTTCGAGCGGCTTGATGCGCTGTTCGCCTCGCCGATCATCTCGCACCTGCTCGTGTTCACGGACGCGGAGAAGGGCGGCGAGATCGGCGTGGCCACGTTGTATCTGGAAGGCAAGTCGCTCGCGTTTTACTACTACGCATTTTACGATTTGAATTATTACGCGCGCAACCTCGGCATGTTCATGATGACCTCGGCGGTGGCGCTGTTCGCGGAGCGCACTTGCAAAAATCTTTACCTCGGCACCTGTTATTCGGACAACGCGCTCTATAAAACGCAGTTCGCGGGCGCGGAATTTTTCAATGGTTTCCGCTGGTCGGATGATTTGGAGGAATTGAAATTCATCATCAAGCGCGACCAAAAAGAACTCTGCCAGCACCTGCTGGAAACGGATGAATACCGCAAGGAATTTTACAAGGGCGATTTGGAGAAGATCAGCGGGGCGAGCGAATTTCGGGTGAAGGTGAAATGACCATTGCGCCACCTTTTCCGAACCGCGCGCGGCGGACAAATCGAACCGGTTGATTCCGGGCACGGATTTGACGCCGCTGGTGAAAGCTGAAACGCAGCACATCGTCATCCAACCCGAGCGCCGGAAGTGGCGGCGCACATGGCCGGGAACAATTTGCGCCGGACGCCTTTTACCTTTTATTTTTCCCGGCCTTGCTGCAAGCCGCAACAAACTTTTGAAAAATGGCGCGGTAGCGGGCGTGTTTTTGCGTCAACCGTTCCGGATGAAATTGCACGCTCAAGAAAAACGGCATTCGCGCCGCAAATTCCGGCTTCAATTCCATCGCTTCCACCAGCCCGTCGCGGCTGCGGGCCGTGGCTTTGAACGGTTTGGCCGGTTCCGCCACCGCCTGATGATGCGTGCTGTTCACGCCCACAACTTTCTTTCCGCAAATTTTTGCGAACAGGGAGCCGGGGGCCACCGTCACCACATGCGCGAAGTTAAACGCCTGGTCCATGCCCCAGTGTTTAAGTGCGCCGGGAATTTGTTGCTGGATGTCTGCGACCAGGCCGCCGCCGAATGCGATGTTCAACAACTGGTGTCCCCGGCAAATGGCCAGCACGGGCTTGTGCTGGCGGAAAATTTCCCCGATCAAAATCAACTCGCACTGGTCGCGTCTGCCGCCATCAGGCGTCCGGCTGACCGTCTTGAGGACTTCTTTGGGAAGAGTTTTGTCGTAGAGATCGGGATCAATGTCGTCGCCGCCGGTGAGCAGCACGCCATCAGTGCGGCGGACTGCCTCGGCGAGCATGGCGCGATCCGTCGTCACCGGTGCGATGACCGGGATGCCGCCCGCCGCCTTAACAGCACTTTCGTAACGCAGCGCCAGACTGATTGACAAATCGTTGAACTCAAAGCCGTGCTTCTCGATGCCCGGCGAAACAAGAATCAAAGGCGGCGGTCTTGCCATGAAGTAAAATTAAACCTGTCGCGGTGTTTGCCAACTCAATTTTGCCCGAAAAGAAACGCGGATTTGCTGGCAACGACGCTGGCCACGGGTATTCTTGAACCAATGTGGCCGCATCCGGGATATTCAGCCTGCCTGGCAAGTCAAAAAATGGGGATGGGACGGTTAACGTGGCCGGAGGAATGAAATCATGAGCGCAGAACTTCCAATCATTTATCTGGCACGGCACGGCGAGACGGCCTGGAGCCTCACCGGCCAGCATACGGGATTCACGGATTTGCCGCTGACTGAACACGGCGAGCGCAACGCCCGCAACCTTGGAGAACGGCTGTGCAGACTGACCTTCGCGAAAGTGTTCACCAGCCCGCTGCAACGCGCCGCCCGGACGTGCGAACTGGCCGGTTTCAAAGCGGCGGCGGAAATTGATGCGGATCTGGTCGAATGGAATTATGGTGATTATGAGGGCCGCCGCACCGCTGAAATTCTCAAAGAACGTCCCAACTGGCAATTGTTCCGCGACGGCTGCCCCGATGGAGAATCACCGGGCGAAGTCGGCGCGCGTGCCGATCGCGTGGTGAATCGCGTGCGGGCGATCCAGGGCGACGTCCTGATTTTTTCGAGCGGACATTTCCTGCGGGTGCTCGCTGCGCGCTGGCTTGGGATCGAACCTGCTGGCGGAAGATTTTTTTTATTGGACACGGCCAGCTTAAGCGCGCTGGGCTATGAACATAACCTGTCCCAACCCGTGATCCGGTTGTGGAACGATACGCGCCATGTGGTTGGATGAATTTGTTGTTTCATTGCCGCACCGTCTGAAAAAAAATGTCGGAGCGGGAAAATCAAATCATTGATTTCGCGGGAAGCGGGAATTGCTGACCACGTTTGGAGCTTGGAAGAAATTGTTGGTTTGTTGCCTTGATTTTTTGGTGACGGTGGTTCAGCTTTCGCCGTTAGGCGGCAGCGGCGCTCACTTTCGGCAAAACAACAACAAACACATAACAAAGGGAACAATTATGAGGATACTAATGAATGTCAAAATCCCACATCAGCAATTCAACGCCGCCGTGAAGGATGGTTCAGCGGGTTCAAAGTTGAATCGTATTCTGGAGGCAATGAAACCAGAGGCCGTTTACTTCACCGAGCAGAATGGTTGTCGCGGAGCATTGCTCGTCGTTGATTTGCCCGACGCATCCAAAATACCGGCATTGGCGGAGCCGTGGTTTCTAACATTTCAAGCTGACGTGGAATGTCGGATTGCGATGACCCCCGACGACCTGAAGAAGGCCGGACTAGACGAACTGGGCAAGAAGTGGAGCTGATTGAGAAGATGTTTGACGTGCCGCCCAACCAGTTGCCGGAGCCAAACTGATTTCAAACTGACCCACTACCATTTCGCGACCAAAAGGCAAAAAGGATTAAACCCATGGCAGTCTCCCCGCTTGCAGGCAAACCGGCTCCCAAGGAAATGCTGGTGGATTTGGCGCGGCTCGAACGTGAATACTACGGGCGGCGACCTGATCTGGCCGACCCGAATCAACTGGTCAGCTTCGGCACGAGCGGGCATCGCGGCTCGTCGCTGCATGGCACGTTCACCGAGGCGCACATTCTCGCCATCACCCAGGCCATTTGCGATTACCGCCGCCGCCAGAACATCAGCGGCCCGCTCCAGATGGGCAAGGACACTCATGCGTTGTCCGCGCCCGCACAACGCACCGCGCTCGAAGTTCTCGCGGCCAATAATGTCGAAACGGTCATTCAACGCGACGATGGCGTGACGCCGACGCCGGTTATTTCGCGCGCCATCATCGTTCACAATCGCGGACGCAAAACCGGTCTCGCCGACGGCATTGTCATCACGCCATCGCACAATCCTCCGGAAGACGGCGGCTTCAAATATAATCCGACCAACGGCGGTCCCGCCGACACCGACGTGACGCACTGGGTGCAGGATCGCGCGAACGAATTGCTGCGCGGAAATAATGCCGGCGTGAAACGCGTGCCGTTCGCCACCGCGCTCAAGGCGGCGACCACGCATCAGGAAGATTTTATTCTGCCCTACGTCAACGACCTGCGGAATATCGTGGACATGGACGCCATCCGTGCCGCCGGTCTGAAACTGGGCGTGGATCCGCTCGGCGGCGCGGCGTTGCCGTATTGGGAGCCGATCAACACCATTTACAAACTGGACATAACCGTCGTGAATCCGAAACTTGACCCGACGTTCTCGTTCATGACGGTGGACCATGACGGAAAAATCCGCATGGACTGCTCCAGCCCGTATGCCATGGCCAGCCTCGTCAACCTCAAGGATAAATTCCGTGTCGCCTTTGCCAACGACCCTGACTCCGACCGGCACGGCATCGTCACGCCGTCAGCGGGATTGATGAACCCGAACCATTATCTCGCGGTGGCCATTGGTTATCTGCTCACACATCGTCCGCACTGGCCGGCGAACGTTGCGATTGGCAAGACGCTGGTGAGCAGCAGCATGATTGACCGCGTGGTGAGCAAGCTGGGCCGCCGCTTGTGCGAAGTGCCGGTCGGCTTCAAATGGTTTGCGCCCGGACTGTTCGACGGCTCGTTCGGTTTTGGCGGCGAAGAAAGCGCCGGAGCCAGTTTTCTGCGGCTCGACGGCACGGTGTGGACGACCGACAAGGACGGCCCGATCATGGATTTGCTCGCGGCGGAAATCACCGCCGTCACCGGCAAGGATCCGGGCGGCCATTTTCGTGAACTGACGGCGGAATTCGGCACGCCATATTACCTGCGCATTGACGCGGTGGCGACGCCGGAACAAAAGGCGGGCCTCGCCAAACTTTCACCCGAAGCGGTAAAGGAATCGAAACTGGCGGGCGATGCAATCACGGCCAAACTGACGCGCGCACCGGGCAACAACGCCGCCATCGGCGGCTTGAAAGTCGTGACGGCGAGCGGCTGGTTCGCGGCGAGGCCGTCCGGCACGGAAAACATTTACAAGATTTACGCGGAGAGTTTCCGCAGCGAACAGCATCTGCAAGCCATCGTCAGCGAAGCGCAAAAAATCGTGAACAACGCACTCTAGCCAGCCAGCGTTGCAATTGCGGAAATCCCTATGCCCAGGCGGCCAGCTCGTCCGCCACCATTTCGACAGGCAAACCAACCACATTGCTGTAAGAGCCGGAGATTTCCGACACAATCATTTCGCCGTGTTCCTGAATCGCGTAAGCGCCCGCCTTGTCGAGCGGGTTCATCTTGCTGAAATAGTCATTGATTTGCTCCGCCGTCAGGGGCAGAAACGTCACGTCCGTGCTGGCGGCAAAAAGTCGTTCCCGATGTGCGCGCAGATGAATCAAGCTGACACCGGTGACGACCTGATGCGCGCGACCTTGAAGCTGCGATAACACCCGCCGCGCGTCGGCAAGGTCGCGCGGCTTGCCAAAAATTTCACGTTCGAGAAACACCAGCGTGTCGGCGCCGAGCACGAGGGCGTCGGGAATTTTCTTGGCGACGGCACGCGCCTTGTGGTGCGCGTTGAGCTGGCAAAGTTCGTGCGGCGACAGTTGTTCATCAAAAACTTCCGCCATGCCGCTGGGAATAATTTTGAATTCCAATTTCAATTGTCGCAGCAATTCCGCACGACGGGGCGACGCGGAAGCGAGGATAAGCGGCGGCAGCTTCACGTGACGAGCCTAGCCTAAATTGGCCGGCGTGTCGAGCGGCGGAAAATGTGGGTAGTGGCTCAGTTTGAGATTATTTTATCCAGCGTTAGGCGATGCATTTATATGAATCCTGACGTACATCAAGGCCGCTACTAAAGCAACTGCAACCGCAGAACACAGCAGCGCAAACACACGCTTCAATGTCCAACCTCGCCTCAAAATGTCCATTGCGGCGAGCACAACAAAAGTCGGCGCAAAAATCAGAGCATAGAAAAATGGGATAAACCAAAAATCAAACGAAAAACCAAAACGTAAAGCGCACCATGCGAATAAAGCTAATGCAAGAATGACAATGCCGCATACGAGAATCGTGCCATCGCGCAGGCAAGCTGCCCGAATAGACTGGCTGATTCGCCGATTAAGTTCTGAATCTTTAACGAATAACTGTTTTAAGACCTCGCGCATGTCGCCTAATAGACGAGAACGAAGACACGCCGGACTCGTGTAGTCAACCGCGAAAATCAAGGCAACAGACCAACAATTTCTTCCAGTGTCCAGACGTGATTTGCAATCCCCGCCTCCAAAAGCAGGCAGCAATCCGTCAAGCCGCGAATGGCCTGAGGTTTGGCGGATAATGCCGCATGGCACATTTTTACCAAGCTGCCCCACGGACGCATCATCAAATAAAGCTTGCCTATCCGGTTGGTTGACAAATTTTAAGGCAGGGTCATCGCGCTGCGATGACCGGACGGCGCAGCGCGCCGTCCCTACCATGGGGGATGTGTGTTTGCCAAAACTAAACAATGAACATTTCGATCTTGTCAACCAACCGGATAGGCAGGAAATAAAGTATGCCGGCATGGACAATTTCAATGTTCGCGCTGATGGGAATTTCTGGTTTAATCTCCATCGCACATGAGCAAAATTGTCGGCATTGATCTCGGCACCACGAATTCCCTCGTCGCCACGGTGGATTCAGGAATCCCCTTGGTCATGGCAGACGCAAATGGACAGCGGTTGACGCCGTCGGTCGTCCATTTTCCGTCCGCAAATTCTGAACCGGTGGTCGGCCACGAAGCCAATCGCATCCGCGTTTTGAAGCCGGCGGAAACGGTTTATTCGGTCAAACGCTTCATTGGCCGGCGCGGTTCTGAAATTTCCGACGACGAAAAACAAATCACTTATCCGCTCAAAACTGACGGTCCGGTGATGATTCCAATCCACGGCAGAAATTTTTTGCCCGAGGAAATCTCCGCCGAGGTGTTGAAAAAACTGAAACGCGACGCGGAACATTATTTCGGCGAGGAAATTTCGCGCGCCGTCATCACCGTTCCGGCTTATTTCAACGACGCGCAGCGCAACGCGACGAAACGCGCGGGCGAACTCGCCGGCTTCACCGTCGAGCGCATCGTCAACGAGCCGACCGCCGCCGCGCTCGCCTACGGCCTGGACAAGCTGAAGGAGAAGTCGAAGATCGCCGTGTATGATTTGGGCGGCGGCACGTTTGACCTTTCGATTCTGGAACTGAACGAAGGCGTTTTCCAGGTGCTCGCCACAAACGGCAACACGCGCCTCGGCGGTGATGACCTGGACAAGCGGCTCGTGGATTTTCTGGCCGGGGAAATCACCGCCGCAGGCGGGCTTCGATTTTCGGAGGGGCGGGTTCAACGGGCCCCGAATCAACCGGGTCTCACAGAGCCCGACCCTCCGAATCATTTAGCCGTGCTTTCCCGCATCCGGGAAGCGGCGGAGCAGGCAAAAATAAGATTGTCCACGGAAACGGAAGTGGAAATTTCGCTGCCGTTTCTCACGCCGGATTTCTCATTCAACTGCCGGCTCACGCGGGCCGGGCTGGAGAATTTGACGCGCGACATCATCGCACGGACGCGCCCGCACTGCCTGCGCGCACTCGCGGACGCAAAGCTTGAAGCGAAGGATTTGGACCAGGTGATCCTGGTCGGCGGGCAGACGCGGATGCCGCTGGTGCGGAAATTCGTGGGCGAACTTTTCGGCTGCGCGGAATTCGAGGAAATGCGCGGCGGAATCCGCATTGGAACAGAATTCCACAAAACCAGCAGCCCCCAATTGAACACCTCGCAAAATCCCGATGAAGCGGTTGTGCTCGGCGCGGCGATCCAGGCGGAGATTTTAAGCGGCGGTTTCAAAAATGTCCTGTTGCTGGACGTGACGCCGCTCTCGCTTGGCATCGAGACGTTCGGCGGCCTGATGAATGTTTTGATTCCGCGCAACTCGACGATTCCGCTCAAGGCGGGCGAGCTTTTCACGACCGCGATGGACAACCAGCGCAACATGTTGATCCACGTTTTGCAGGGCGAACGCGAGCGCGCGAAGGACAACTGGAGCTTGGGGAAATTCACGATTGATTTCGAGGCGGCGCCGCGCGGCGTTCCGCGCGTGGGCGTGCAGTTTGAGATTGATGCGAACGGAATTTTGCGCGTCCTTGCGCGGGATACAAAAACCGGCAAAGAAAAAATCGTGGAGATGAAATCCGCCGTGGATGTGGACGATTCGGCGGTGCAAAAAATGGTCGAGGAATCGGTCGAGCACGCGTTCACGGATTTGGCGGCGCGGCGCTGGATCGAGGCAAAGTTGAAGGCGAACGAAACTTTGGCCGCGACGAAAAACGCGCTCGCAACCTGCGCGAAAGAAATCGAAGACGATTACCGCAAAAAAGTTGAAACTGCCGCGCGCGAAGTGGAAAAAGTTTTGGAGGAGGAAGATTCCGAAAGCGGTTCCGGCGATTTGAAAAAATTGCAGGCAGCGGTCGCGGCGCTCGACGAAGCAACGAAGCCGCTGGCGGATTTTCTGATGGACCAGGCGATGGAGGCGATGTTGCGGAAACGCGGGCTGGTTCAGTGAGTCAAAAACTGCCGCCGGTTCAAGAGCCAGAAGAGTGAGGCAGTGGCCACGATAATTATAAACACAGAAAGTCCGATGAAAAATCGGATTCGCCTTTGGTGCGCTGAAGGTTTTCGTGCGCGTCGCTGATTGACCCGACGAGGCATGATTTATCATGCTGAAAACGAGCACAATACGCAAGATGGATTTTTTTATCCAAGCAGCCACACGAGCACCGGCGCAACGACGAGGGCTGGCAGAAAATTCGCCAGTTCAACCTTGCGGACCTCAAAAATCACCAGTGCGACGGCGCACGCAACGAAACCGCCGGCGACGTTGACGGAATCGGGCAGGCCGTGTGCATCGAGAAACGGCTTCGCATAAAACCGGCAGGCCAAAGTGAGCGCGCCGAGAAAGGCGTAAACCGGAAACGCCGAAAGCGCGGACAGCCAGCCGGACATTTTCAAAAAACCGGTCATCGCGAACGCGTCCATCACGGCTTTGACGGCGAGCAGATAAAAATCGCCGGACAGCCCATCCGTCACCGCGCCGATCAGGCCGAGCGGCGCGGCGCAAAATAAAATCGTGCAGGCGATGAAACCGTCGCCGGTTTTGCGCGGCGCGTTGGATTGCGCGGACACGATGAGATTTCCGGCGAACCGTCCGAGACGGTTGGAAATTTTTTGCAGGCGCAGAAGTTTTCCAATCCAGTTGCCGAGCGTCACGGCAAGCAGCGCGAGCAAAATTTGTTTTGCGCAGGACCAGAAATTTCCGTTCACGCCCAGCCAGACAAGCCGCAGACCAAAGAAAACGGCGGATGCGCCGAGCGCGCGGCGAAAAAAGCCCTGCGTGCGGGCGGACAACGGCGCGCGTTGCGCCAGCCCGAAGAGCGCGCCGACCAAAATACCGATGGCGTTGAGAAATGCGCCGGTCACACGCTGACTCAACCATTGTGCGGCCAAAGTGCCAAGCAGGAAAATTTTGCGCCCGCCCGTGAAGCCTGTTAATCAAAGGCGGATGGCCGACACGAAATCAACTTCGCGCAGTCCGTGGTTTTGGATCCCGACTCTTTATCTCGCGGAAGGATTGCCGAACGTCCTGGTCGCGTCGGTGTCGGTGGTGCTTTACAAAAACCTCGGCGTATCGAACGCGGCCATCGCGTTTTACACCGGCTGGCTTTATCTGCCGTGGGTCATCAAGCCGCTGTGGAGTCCGGTGGTGGACATTCTCAAAACGCGGCGACAATGGATTTGGGCGATGCAACTGATCCTCGGCGCAGGGCTCGCTGGTGTTGCATTGATAATTCCCGCGCCGCATTTTTTCCAGCTCACGCTCGCTTTTTTCTGGCTGCTGTCGTTCGGCTCGGCGACGCACGACATCGCGGCGGACGGTTTTTACATGCAGGCGACGACGGAACGCGAGCAATCGTTCTTTGTCGGCATCCGCAGCATGTTTTATCGCGTGGCGACGATTGCCGCGCAAGGCGGACTCGTAATCCTCGCCGGGCAAATTTACCGGCGCACTGGAAATTATTCATCCGCATGGTCAATGGCCTTCGCGCTGGTCGCAGGAATTTTTCTGTGTTTCGGTTTTTATCACTGGATCATCCTGCCGCGTCCGAGCGGCGACCAACCCAAAATTGCCGCGCCAAAAGATTTTCTGGCGGAGTTTTTCAAAACCTTCGGAACTTTTTTCCAGAAACCGAAAATTGTCATCCTGCTTTTGTTCCTGCTGTCTTACCGGCTGGGCGAGGCGCAACTGGTGAAAATGTTCCAACCGTTTCTGCTCGACTCGCGCACAGTCGGTGGCCTTGGGTTGACGAATAACCAGCTTGGGCTTATCTACGGCTATATTGGCGTCCCGGTTTTTATTTCGGGCGCGTTGCTGGGCGGATTTGTTGTCGCCCGGCATGGTTTGAAATTCTGGTTGTGGCCGATGTTGCTGGCAATCCATTTGCCGGACGCGGTTTTCATCTGGCTCGCCTGCGCGCAACCGGAAAATCTTTTTGCCATCGGCGCGGGTGTTGCCGTCGAGCAGTTCGGCTACGGTTTCGGTTTCACGGCGTTCATGCTATATATGATTTACATCGCGCGCGGCGAGCATCAGACGGCGCACTACGCGATTTGCACCGGCTTCATGGCGCTGGGCATGATGCTGCCGGGAATGTGGAGCGGCTGGTTGCAGGAACACCTCGGCTATCCGCACTTTTTTGTGTGGGTGATCCTGGCGACGATTCCGAGCTTCATGGTTGCGACGCGAATTCCGCTGGACGCGGCATTTGGCAAAAGGAATCGCACGAATTGAATTGCATTGAACGCGCCGGACTTTCCAGAATCCAAGCTCACATGACATCAATCTGTTTCCACCGATTTTGTCGCGCGATCGTTTTGCTGGCTGCGCTGCTGGAATTTTCCGCCAATGCGGAATCGTCCTACATTTTCACCAATGCCACGCCGACGGCCATTCCGCGCCGCGCGAGCATCATTTTCATCCAGTGCGACGGCCTTGGCTACGGCGATTTGAGTTGTTACGGCCAGACGAAATTTCAAACGCCCAACCTCGACCAGCTCGCCGCCGAAGGAATTCGTTTCACAAATTATTTTGCTGCCGGCGCAAACTCGCCATCGTGCACCGCGCTCATGCTCGGTAAAAATCCCGCGCATCTGCGCCAGCGTGCCGACATGGACGTGCCGCTGGCGGCGGACGATATCACCGTCGCGCAACTCTTGAAAAATTCCGGCTACCACACCGGGCTGATCGGTGAATGGAATCTGGGCGATGAAAATTCCAGCGGCGCGCCGTGGAAAAAAGGTTTCGACGAATTCGCCGGTTATCTGAATCCGGCGGACGCGGAAAATTATTACGCCGATTATATGTTTCACTATGCACCCAAAGGCATTCTCAACGTAACGAACAACCAAAGGGAGGATTACATCGGGCGCGAAATGCTGTATCACAATACCGGCGGAAACCATGAGACTTACATTCCCGACCTGCTCACGAAGGCCGCGCTGAACTTTGTCAACAACAACCAGCCCGATAAATTCAACCGTTTCCGCCCGTTTTTTCTTTTGCTGAACTACACGATTCCGCACGCCGGAAAAACGCTGCAGGTGCCGACCGACGCGCCTTTTTCCGACGAGCCGTGGCCGCAACCGGAAAAAGACAAGGCCGCGATCATCTCGCGCCTCGACGGCTATATCGGGGAACTGCAGCAACAGTTGCAAAAACTCGGCCTGACCAACAACGTGGCGATCTTTTTTACGAGCGACACCGCGCCGAAAAAATCCGCCGAAATTGACCCGGACTTTTTCCACAGCAACATTTCGACCAACGACCTGCGCGTGCCGATGATCGTGCATTGGCCGGGAAATGTCCCCGCCGGACGCGTCAGCAGTCTGCCGTGGAGCGCGCAGGATTTTGCCCCGACCGCCCTGCAGATTGCGTATGCGAAACCAGGATCCGACGTCACCGGAATTTCCATTTTGCCTGCCTTGCTCGGCTGGCCGGGGACAAACACGCCAGCCCTGCCAGACCGCCCTGATTTTCCCCACCGCAGCTTTTGAACCAACCGCCGGCCTAACGCACCGGCACGCTGCCCGGCAGTGGCGCGTTGAAATCGCGTTCCTGCCTTTCCCGCTTCACGGCAAAGCTCATCCACACAATCGTCAGCGCGACAAACAATATAACCGCCGCCAGCACAAACCACGGCCATTTGTAATGTCGCGGAGTTTCGTTTTGCTCGCCCATGCGGATTGAATATCGCATAAACCGAATTGCCGCAAAACTGATTTCGCATCCTGCGCAGGACGCTTTGCGCGTGAAAACTCGACCCGCGAAAATTTTCAGCTAGCTTGTGTGCCGTTGTTTTCATGCACGATCAGGAATCACCAGAAAATCTGCCCGACGAACCGGCGGCCAAGCCTGCCGACGAAAGTGCCTACGCCGTTTTGCGGCACGCGGATTTTTTCCGTTATCTCACCGGGCGGTTCGTCGCGTCGCTCGGCCAGCAGATGCTCGTCGTGGCGATTGACTGGGAACTTTACCGGCGAACACATTCGGCGCTGTCGCTCGCATTCGTCGGCCTTTCGGTTATGATCCCGATGATTCTCTGCACGATTCCTGCGGGACATTTCGCCGACACATTCAATCGCAAAAAAATTATTTTGATCACCACGCTCGTGCTTGCCGGCGCGAGTTTGGGACTGACATTGGCGTCGGCATTTTTAGGGAATGTCCTTTGGATTTATTTTTTCCTCGCCGTCATCGGCGCGGCGCGAACTTTTTTGTGGCCGGCCAGCGCCGCCTTTGTGACCAGTCTCGTGCCGCGCGAACAATTCGCGCGCGCCGTCACGTTCAACAGCGGCGCGTTTCAATTTTCGTCCGTCATTGGCCCGGTGATTTTCGGCGCAGTCGTCGCGATGACGCCGCACGCAGAACAAAACAACACGGCCTGGTCGGTTTATGCGTTGAACGTTTTGGCTTCGCTCGCGTGTTTCGCGCTCGTTGTGCCGATCAAACACATTCACAAGGAAAAATCCGCCGAACCTGTTTCCGTCAAAAACCTGGTGGAAGGTTTTCGCTTTGTTTATCAGAACAAAATCATTCTCGGCGTCATCACGCTCGATTTGTTCGCCGTGCTGCTCGGCGGTGCGGTGACGATTTTGCCGATGTTCGCGGACGATATTTATCATGCGGGACCAAGCGGTTTGGGCTGGCTGCGCAATGCGATGGCCGTCGGCGCGGTGATTTGTGCGCTTATTATCGCGCATCGCCCGCCGCTGCAAAAAGCCGGGAGGACAATGCTTTTGTCCGTCGCCATTTTTGGCGTGGCGACCATTTTATTCGGTGTCGCGAACATAAATTGTTTTGGCCACTGGCTCGTGTTGCCCAACGCGTTTTGGTTCTGGTTTGCGTTCGCGATGCTGGCATTGGCGGGTGCGGTGGACAACGTCAGCGTCGTCGTGCGGCAGACGTTGGTGCAAATCCTGACGCCGGACAAAAAACGCGGTCGCGTCTCCGCCGTCAACAGCCTGTTCATCGGCACGTCGAACGAACTCGGCGGCTTCCGGTCGGGCATCGTGGCGTGGCTGTTCGCGTCACCGACGGTTTTGGGCAACGCGGCGGCGACGGGCGCAATCGTGTCCACCGTGAGCGGCGGCATCGGGACAATTTTGGTGGTGCTGGCCGTGGCGTGGATTTGGCCGGAGATTCGGAAATACGGCAGGCTGGCGTGAAAACCTTGACACGAATTGCACTAATTTTCACAAATTGAATGCGTTGTCTTCGCCCGGCGTTCATATTTCAATTTGACGCTGGTGAACGGTTGAATTTCATTTTTCCCAATTGGTTCGGTTTGCTGCATCCTCCCCGCCAACATGGTAAAGAACGGAACGCATTTCAAGGGCTGGGCCAAACCCGGCCCGGTTCCACCGGGACTCGCATCCGGCATGACGATTGAACCGCACGAAACGCTCGATGCCATCAGCGGACACTTTCGGTTGTTTCAACTGCGCGAGGGCCACCGTTTTTCCACCGACGACATTTTGACGGCGTGGTATGGCACGAGTTGGTGTCCAACCGCGCACACCGCGCTCGACCTTGGCAGCGGCATTGGGACCGTTGGAATGATTTGCGCGTGGCGTCTGCCCGGCGCGCGATTCGTCACTGTTGAAGCGCAGAGCGAAAGCGTCGCGCTCGCCAAAAAATCCGCGCGTTACAATGGCTTGACCGGCCGCTACGAAATCCGCGAAGGCGATTTTCGTGATGCCGGAATTTTACGCGCCGAAGAAAAATTTGATCTCATCACCGGCAGCCCGCCATATTTTCCGCCGGACGCCGGCGTGAAAAGCGGGCATCCGCAAAAGCTCGCCTGCCGCTTTGAACTGCGCGGAACGATTGCCGATTATTGCTCAATCGCCGCCCGACATCTCGCGCCCGGCGGGTTTCTTGCGTGCGTTTTTCCGCACGAACCCGCGCAACTCGCGCGCGTGGAAGCGGGCGCGCATGAAGCCGGACTGGTCATCGTCCGCAAACGCCCGGTGGTTTTCCACGAAGGCGATCCGGCACTGGTCGCGCTGTTCGGCCTGATGCGCGCGGACGATTTGCCGGAATGGTTTTGCGACCGGACTTGGGAAGAGCCGCCGCTCATCATCCGCACACGGAACGGTGAGATTCATCCCGAATACTCGGCGGTGAAGCTGGCGATTGGTTTCCCGCCGTAAAATTCATTTCCCCTTTGCGTTCCTGGCATCTTGGCGGTTTAATGACCGCAAATGAAAATTGTTTTAGCTTATTCAGGCGGCCTCGACACCTCGGTGCTGATGTCTTGGATCAAGGAAAAATACAACGCCGAAATGATCGGCTTCTGCGCCGACATCGGGCAGGACGACGAACTCAACGGCCTCGAAGCCAAGGCCAGAAAAACCGGCGCGTCGAAAATTTACATTGACGATTTGCAGGAGGAATTCGCGCGCAATTTTATTTTCCCGATGATTCAGGCCGGCGCAATTTACGAGGGACAATACTTTCTCGGCACAAGCATCGCGCGTCCGCTCATCGCCAGGCGCATGGTCGAGATCGCCAGGAAAGAAAAGGCCGATGCCATCGCGCACGGCGCGACTGGCAAAGGCAACGACCAGGTGCGTTTTGAACTCACCGCCGCCGCGCTTGCGCCCGATTTGCAGGTCATCGCCCCGTGGCGCGACGAACGTTATCGCAAGGAATTTCCCGGCCGGCAGGAGATGATTGATTATTGTGCCAGGCACAGGATCCCCGTGCAGGCGAGCGCCAAGAAACCGTATTCGATGGACCGGAATCTTCTGCACATTTCCTACGAAGCCGGAATTCTCGAAGACCCGTGGTTCGACGCGGGCGATTTGAAGAACCGCGATTATTTCACGACGCTTTCAGTTTTCCCCGAAGACGCGCCGGACAAATCTGAATTCGTCACCTTGGATTTTGTGAAGGGCAACTGCGTCGCCGTGAACGGCAAGAAGTTGAATCCGCTCGGCGTGATGCGTGTGTTGAACAAACTCGGCGGCAAACACGGCGTCGGGCGCGTGGACATGGTGGAGAACCGCTTCGTCGGCATGAAATCGCGCGGCGTGTATGAGACGCCCGGCGGCGCGATTCTGCATTTCGCGCATCGCCAGATGGAAAGCCTTACGATGGACCGCGAAGTCATGCACCAGCGCGACGCGCTCATTCCGAAATATGCCGAACTCGTTTACAACGGCTTCTGGTATGCGCCCGAACGCCTCGCGTTACAGGCCTATGTGACCGAGAGCCAGAAGAACGTGACCGGCACCGTCCGCGTGAAACTCTATAAAGGCAACATCATGGTAGCGGGCCGCAAATCCGCCGTGAGCCTCTACAACCCGCACATCGCCACGATGGAAGCCGACCCGACCAAGGCCTACAACCAGGACGACGCCACCGGCTTCATCCGGCTCAACGCCCTGCGCCTGAAAGTCGCGGCGAAGGTGCATGGGAAGAAATAGATTGGCTTCGATTGGTGAAATAAATGAGCGCGCACTTTCAATCGTCCGGGCCGCGAAGCAACGCCTACAGCGAATCCAAGTTCACAAACTGGATAGCCTATGACCCGTTCTTTGCCGAAGCTCGTGCCACGCTCAAACGTTTTGACGAACGCATCTCTCGTGTTCCTGCGATTCCTCATGTAATCGAATTGCGCCCACAGCTTCCCGATTTCATTCACCCTTGCAAACATGCTGAAGTAAAAGCGCGGCTGAAACGTATGCCGCCAGCTTCACGAACAGGATTGCGGGCTGTGTTCTTGCTTAGTGGGACTCGCAAGCAAGAAAAATCCTGGGCGAGCAAGCTGGGATGCTATGGGGCTTATTGGAACTCTTGCGTTTTCCTTTATGCGCATCCATTTCATCTTCCGTCCGGTTACACGCTTGACCACTTGCGTAGTTTCTACCTTGATGACGTTCTTGTTCACGAAGTTGCTCATCATCTTGACCGTGAACGAATCGCCGACAATAAAACAAAAGAAGCTTTTGCACACGCATACGTTCAGGAACAGTTGCGCGCTTAGACGTTTCGCGGTGTGAAGAGCGGAATCTTTGTCGCCGAGAATCCCAACGGGATTTCATCCCTGCTTTGCGCGCAAATCCGCTTTACTTTGATTTTCTCCGCCGCAACCCTGCATTCAATTCACCCTGCTTTTTTGCATGAAATTTTGGCGCACAATTATTTTTTCCGTTTTGGCCACGGCGATCGCGACCAAGGGGCAATCTTCCAACTCCGTTGCCGGGCCGGATCCGCGGGAAATCCCATTGCCGCCCATCAAGACTACGATGGGGACGTTGCCGGGCGTGAATGATTTGCCGGTTCGCCCCGGGATGCCCGACGTGATGATAATGAATAACGGGCAAAAAGTCACAACAGTCAGGCAATGGAAAAGGCGCCGCGAGGAGATGAAAAAAATTCTCGAGTATTACGCCGTCGGCCAGATGCCGCCACCGCCGGGAAACGTGAAGGGACAGGAGATCAAATCGCAATTGGTGCTGGATGGAAAGGTGAGGTATCGGCTGGTGCATTTGACCTTCGGGCCGAAACGAAAGCTGGCGCTGGACATCGGCATCTTCATGCCAACCGGCGGCCAGGGGCCGTTTCCGGCCATCATTTCGCAGAGTGGCACGCCACCGGGCGCAACCTCGCTGCCGCGTCTTCCGCAAGGTCCTAATCAAGGCAAAGGACAGGATGTTTTGCTCGTAGTCGGACTGGGAACGAACATAAGTGCGGCGGCAGCCGTCGCCAATACTCCGGCAGTTCCGGGTCAGGAATCGGCAGTGCCAACCGCAACCGCCCGTGGCGGTCGCGGCGCACCGGCCAGCGCCGAAGATATCGCGAAGCGCAACAGCGAACTCTTTCGTCGCGGTTATGCGCTCGTGATGTTCAACCCGAACGGTTGCGCCGAGGACACGACGTTGCGGAATGAGGATGGCAGTTGGGCGTTTCGCAACACGCGTTTTTTCCCCGCTTACCCCAACTACGATTGGGGAATTCTCGCGGCTTGGGCATGGGGCGCGTCGCGCGTCGCTGATTATCTCGAAACGGATCACGCGATTGACAAAACGAAACTCATCATCACCGGCGCGTCGCGCAACGGAAAATCCGCGATGATCGCGGCGGCGTTTGACGAACGGCTGATGGGTGCTCCGGTTGTGACAGGTGGCGGCGGCATCGGCGCGTATCGCTTCGCCGGTCCGCGCAACAGCGAGACGCTGGACATCATGCAGAAAAAATATCCGAACTGGTTTTCGCCGCACCTGCATGAGTTCTGGGGTCAGCGCGAGAAATTGCCCTTCGACGAGCACTGGTTTCTCGCGCTGTGCGCGCCGCGTCCTTTCATCGCGTTGGAAGGCGACGCTGATACGATTTCGTATCCCGAAGCGGTGAAACAATCAATCCTTGGCGCGCGACCGGCCTATGAACTTTTCGGCGCGCGCGACCGGCTCGGTGTGAATTACGCGCATCATGCGCACGCGTTCACACAGGAGGATTGGACTGCGATGATGGACTTTGCCGACAAGCATCTTCGCGGAATGAATGTCGAGCGCACGTTCGATCATTTTCCGACGGAAGCAGAACTTGACGCTGCGGCGGCAGCCAGGACCGCGTCGTCTTCGTCCCGATGATTCCAATGAAAAAATTATTTTTTCTCCCGTTTCTCGCGGTTTCGCTTTTCGGCACTGACGCCGCGTCGAAACTTCCGTTTAATGTCCGCGACTTTGGCGCTGTCGGTGACGGCACGAACAAAGACACCGTTTCCTTTCAAAAGGCGCTCGATGCGTGCGCCGTTTCCGGTGGCGGCGAAGTGCTTGTGCCCGCCGGCAAATATGTCATCGGCAGCGTGCAGATCGGCAATCACACCATTCTCCGGCTCGAAAATGGCAGCGTCATCATTGGCAGCTCTGATACAAACGATTATCCGATGATGGACATCCGCTGGGAAGGCCGCTGGCAGCCGGGACGTCGCGCGCTCATCTATGCCGCGAATGTTGACCACACGGGAATCATTGGACCGGGTCGCATTGAAGGAAATCCAGCCGTGGCCGCACCGCAGAACCCGCGCGGTGCCGTCGTGCTTGAACCCATTTCCTGCAACGACGTCCGTTGGGAAGGTTTCACCGTGACGCAAGGCGGTAATTGGGCGACCCACCCGACTTATTGCACCGATGTCGCGATCAAAAACGTGAGCATCAACAGCGGACGTGATGGCATTGACGTTGATTCCTGCAAGAACGTCCGCATTGAAGGTTGCGACATTGACACGGGCGATGATTCCATCAGCCTCAAATCCGGGCGCGGATTGGACGGGGCGCGCATCGGCAAGCCGACCGAGAACGTGCTCATCACCCATTGCACCTTACACGGACGCCGCTTCGCCTGTATCGGCATCGGCAGCGAAACTTCGGGCGGCATCCGCGATGTGCAGATTGAACATTGCAAGCTGACCAGCCATACGTTCGGCGTGTATGTGAAGACCCGCATCGGTCGTGGCGGGATCATTGAGAACATTTCAGGCGACGACCTTGATATTCCCGCCGGCGGATTTCTCCGCATCAACCTGATCAGCTCCGGCAACAACAATACAGCGGACGATCCAGTTGAAGGACTTGCCGGCTATCCGTTGGGCAGAAACTTCCGTTTCTCAAACGTCCACGTGGCCTGCACGACCCTTGCCGATGTCAGCCAGATTTCTGCAGAAAAACCGCTCGAAGGTCTCGTCCTCAAAAACATCACCGGCACATGCACTAAAGGCATCGCGTTGCAGAATGTCAAAAACGCCGTCCTGCGCGGCATCAAAGTGACTGGCTATCAAGGCGCATTTCTCACGTTGACGAATGTACAGGGTAGTGGACTGCTTGAAACAACCAAGTGATTGGCTACGAGGATCATTCACTGAAGCTGGAAATCCTCCCCGAAAACATTCGGGGCGTGTCGAACACCAGCCAGCAACTCATCGCCGCCGCGCGAGAGCTTTCCGCACGGGTCGGGCGGCTGAAATTCACCGTGCCCGTCTCGCACGTTTACAATCCACTCACCTACGCCTGGAAAATGCACGAGGAATTTCTGCGCCGATTTGGTGCCAGCCGGAAGCGCGTCGTTTTTCTCGGCATGAATCCCGGCCCGTTCGGCATGGTGCAAACCGGAATTCCTTTCGGCGAAATCGCCGCAGTGCGCGACTGGCTTGGCATTTCCGCAAAAGTTGAAAAGCCGGCGGTGGAACATCCCAGGCGTCCGGTGCTCGGTTTTGATTGTCCGCGTTCGGAGGTCAGCGGACGGCGATTCTGGAAATTGCACTCGGATCGTTTTGACGAACCGGAAAACTTCTTCACAGAACATTTTGTTACGAACTATTGTCCGCTGGCATTCATGGAAGCAACCGGGTTGAACCGCACGCCCGACAAACTGCACACATCTGAGAAAGAAAAGTTGTTTGTAATCTGTGACGAACATCTGCGACAGGTGTTGGCAATTCTCCAACCGGAATGGCTGATCGGTGTAGGTGTTTTCGCAAGGAAGCGAGCTGAATCGGTTTCGGCCAACCTTAATATCCGTGTCGGAAAAATACTGCATCCCGCTCCGGCCAACCCCGAAGCGAACCGCCATGACTGGACGCAGACGGCGACGAAGGAACTCGTTGCGCTGGGCGTATGGAAATAATTTTTGTTTGCGAAAATCATAATCACGACTACAAAAGACACATGAGCGAACCTGTCGTTGCCCAAAAATCTCCGTTTGTCCAAAAAGTTGAACCCCGCACATATTGGTGGTGCGCGTGCGGCCGGTCAAAGTCGCAGCCGTTTTGCGACGGCTCGCACAAAGACACGGGCCTCGCGCCAAAGAAACAGGACATCACCGAGGCCAAAACCGTCGCGTGGTGCGGTTGCAAACATTAGCATAACGGTTGTTTCTGCGATGCAGCCATGCGAAACTGGCGTGAACGGCAATGGTAAGAAGCTCTTAATCCCAACCTTTTAGGTAAGGTATTCGAGTCTCGGTCAGGATTAAGAGTGGAAGCGGCTGATCAGGCCTCTTTCTTCCGGAAGAATTGTCCCGTTTCGGCGACATTGAGGATGGACAAATCAAGCCCTTCCCTGGGTGAGCGTTCCTGCGCGATTTCAAGCTGGCACGCAATACGTTTGACGGCGGCGGAGGAAAAATACTTCACCACGCCCACGCCGGTCTGTGATTTAAAAATCACGACTAGCATGCAGTGTTCATCAATGTTGACGACGAAGAGGCTGAATTTTTCACCCTGCTGATAGGTGCTGTTGAAGTTTGTTTCGTTCACCAGGCCGGCAATGGTTTGATTGGCCATGAACGCGCCAGAAGAGAGCGCGGCAATGGTGGTCAGATCAAAGTCGCGCGCATCACCCTGATGCGTGATGAGGAAGCCGCCCTTGTCGATCACCAGCGCCGCCGTTGCATCCGCCGCAGCGATGAAATCGCGGAGCGTTTCGGCGAGCCGCTGAATATCATCCTCAATGAGTTGTGGCAGAGTGGCCATGTCATGCGTATTGCGGGACGCTTTGGTTGATGTATTTCTGCAGCAACATGCGGGTGATCATGTTTAGCGTCTCGAACACGCCTTCGCATTTGTGGGCACTGGCGGAAAACGACGGCACCTGCACATCATGGTTGTTGAGCAGAAAATCCATGTATTCGACCGGCGCGGCGTTCGGCAAATCGCGTTTGTTGTATTGAAGCACATAAGGAATCACGCCGAGGTCGAGCTTCAGCGTTTTCAAATTATCCATCAGGTTTTGAAACGCCTCGACGTTCTCCGGCATTTTTTCATACTGTGAATCGGCAACAAACACGACGCCGTCCACCCCGCGCAGAACGAGTTGCCGCGTGGTGTTGTAAATCACCTGGCCGGGCACGGTGTAAAGCTGGAACTTCGTTTTGAAACCTTTGATGGTCATCGCCTCAATCGGCAAAAAGTCGAAGAACAGCGTGCGGTCGGAACTCGTCGCGAGCGAAACGAGCTTGCCCTTGTTGCCGGCTTGCGTCTGCACATGGTCGTGGACTTGCACGAGGTTCGTCGTCTTGCCGCCCATTGCCGGGCCGTAATAGACGATTTTTACCTGTAGTTCCTTGGTTGCTTGATTGATGATGGCCATAAAATTATTGTTTTTTGCGGTCAAGTTCGATGGCCAGTGCGGCCAGTTGCACGCTCGGCAGTGCTTCGCTCGCGCGACCGAATGCGGCAAAATAAACGGCGTTCACGCGGAAAATCTTCCACGGCACATTGCCGACCGTGAAGCTCAAATTGTTCAGATCTCCCATGCGCAGTTCGCGCGAGCATTGATTCACGCGCGCGAAAATTTGCGGGAGAAACGCCGCGAGCGTGTCGCCGTTCAAGTCCGCCGGAATCTGGCTGGCGACCTTCAGACCGTCGGGCAGCGCGATGACCACGCCGGCCACGCCGGGCAGTTCCATCGCGCGGAAGACGATTTCGCTTGGGGTCGCGGCGCGCGACGAAAAATCTGTGCCGCCCTTGCGCTTGAATTCCGAATCCGTCGTCTGCGGTTGATTGGGGCGGGAGAAAAAATTCGTGCCCGGCGGCGGAACCGCGGCGGCAACTGCCGAAGGCATTGGAGCCGGCGGCGCGCTGGCCGGTTGTGGAAAGCCGAAGAATAAATTCGGGATTTCCTCCGCCACCGAGATTTTTTTGGAGGCTGCCCCATTTTTCTGGCGCGCGAAATAAAGCGGTGCCAGCACTTTGAGTGGCAGCTCCAACTCAACGCCGTCATGGACGGAAACCGCCACCGCCACATGCTGGATCCACGAACGCAAATCACGCCAGGAGAACACCACGCGGCCGCGTTTGAGTGCCGGTTCAATCAGGGCCGCCGGTAGCGCCACCTTCGCGTTGGCCAGATCCAATTGTTCGATTTCCGCCTTCAATGCTTCCGGCCAGCTTTCAGAAAGTGCCACCAGTGTCACAAAAATGGGGGGTTCAATCGAAGCGGGGGCTGTGCCGTTGCCTTTCGGAGCCACCGAATCAAGCGAAATATCAAAACCGGCGGGTTTAAGCGTGCCGTTGGTTGCGCCGTTGCTGTTGCCGTTGCCGGCGGAGGATGTCTTCCAACGCGGGGTAAAGGCCGGTGGTGGTGGCACGACGGGCAATGGCGAAACGGGCGCTGCCGGCGACGGCGCAGCAAACCGCGACAACGGCAGTGGTTCCGGTGGTGGCGGTGGAGATGATGGCGTCGCTTTCATCTTCTCGGTGGAAATTTTCAGGCCCTGCCCGCGTGTATCAAACGGGCTGGAAATGTCGTCGGAAATCTCAACTTGTTTTTGCGCGGAACGACGGGCCAGCAAAGTTGGGCTGATCTGCGCGAGAATTTGATTCAGCGGCAGCAGAACCATTTTGGCGTCGTGTTCGCCGCCGGAATTGGCAAACACGCCCGGCGCGAGCTGGCGCAATTCGCCGAAGGAAATTCTGACCGAGCCGGTCGCCAGTTGCGCGAGGACTTTGTCAACCGGAATTAAAATCGTCCTGTCCGCTGTGTTGGTGGCCATTATTTTGGCGCGCAATTCCATCGGCAGGGCGATCAGAATCGGCTGCAAAGGCAGTTGGATTTCATCGGGATTGATCGGAACGGTCGGCGGAACAGCAACCGGCGGCGACGGTGGATGCGATACTGCGGTCGGCGGGACAAATGTGGCTGGCGCGGCAGCGGTAACGGGGCGTGAAGTTTCCAGTTCGCCCGTTTCACCATCGTCAAAACGGCGCAACAAACCCCGAAGCAACCCGGCAAATTTGATTTTCACAACACTCATGTACGGTTGATGCCCCGCCTGATCGCCGGGCTTCATCGGACTTTTAGCACAAACCGCGCCACGATTTTCATTTTGTTTGATTGAGCGGGTGGCTGGTGATTTTTCATGCCGGGACGCCAAAATTTTGTCTCATCATTGGACTGGCGAGACGGGCGGCTGTCCTTAATTGAAGAATAAAATATTCCTGCGGTGCTGGTTTGGATGCGGAACAGCGATTGCTGTTAAAAAAGAAATGATTTTCGCACTTGAATTTATTCGGTTTCAGCGTTAGCCGTTGACACCATCGGAATGGAAACAGCACATAAAATCCTGATTTTGGACGACGACGCAGACTGGCTTGAACTTTGCCGCGAGATTTTCACGCAGTTGCCGAGCAAACCGGAGATCCGCACGGCCACGTCCAGTTCGCGCGCGCTGGGGATGCTGGATTCCGAACCGTTCCGGCTGTTGATCTGCGATTTGAAAATGCCGCGCATGGACGGGTTGCAGGTGCTTTCGGTCGTGCGCCGCCGGTTTCCCGGACTGCGCACCGTCGTTTTGAGTGGGTTGGAAGACGAGGAATTTCGCTCGCGCGCTTACGCGCTGGGCGTGGATTTGTTCTGGCTCAAATCGGACATGCAGCAGGATTCCAAAATGTTCATGGACTGCCTCGAATCACTTCTGGGACGCGACACGGACGGCGGGTTTCGTGGCATCCAGAGCAAAGGCCTCATGGACATCATCCAGATGGAATGTCTTTCGCGCAGTTCGACGGTTTTGCGGATCACGCGCGGACCGCTCGTGGCGAAGTTATGGTTCCAGAATGGTGAATTGTTTGACGCCGAGGCCGAAGGCGCGCGAGGCGAGGCGGCGTTCCGAAGAATTCTGGCATGGAAATCAGGCACGTTTGAAAACCTGCCGCCCGAACTGGATCGCGAGCGCACCATCACCAAACCCATCAACGCGCTGCTCCTCGAATCCGCGCAAGCGATGGACGAAAACGCCAATCCAGCCACCGAAACCCAATTTTTTGACGCCAGCCACCGCAAGCTAACCTGGAAACTATCGCTGCTTACGCGCGATGGCGCGGAATTTGTCATCGCCGTTCCGCCCGAAGGCCACGGCGAACCCGAAGCGCTCGGCACCCAATCCACCGACCAACTGGCCGGCTGGACGCGGCACGCGCTGGAGATCGCCAAACAACTCGGCGAAAAAATTGAAGCCGGGCCGCTCTCGCATGTCACCGCCAACGGCCTGGAAAAACAACTCACTGCTCTCCCACACGGCAAAAAATCCTTTCTCGTCGGCTGGCCGCTGGACACTGCCGCCAGCCAGCTCCTTGAACAAAGCAAAAGACTTGTCGCCTCATGGGATTCTTAAAAAAACTTACACGGTTGTTCCGCTCGCGCGCCACCATCCAGCAACTGCCGGCAGGCAGCCTCACCGTGGATCGCGCCGGACGGGTCGTCACCTCCACCGTTTCTTCCACATATCCGAAAGCCATGCTTGGGGAGATTGGACACGACGTTTCGGCTTTGTTTCGGGAAGCCCGCGCGGCGCAGATGCCGCTCGCCGAAGTCAGCGTTCATTTTGGCAGCCTCCTCATCACCGCCCGCGAACTGCGTGGCGGCAGCATTATTTTCCTGATGCCGCAATCCGTACTTTCTCAACCGCCAACCTGAAACGCTTATGACTGCCAAAGAACTCAACCAACTCGTCACCCAGATCGAAACCCACATCGAGTGCTGGAAACAGTTCAACCACTTCGTGGACGTGGCGCGCTCGAAAAAATTTGGCCCGCCGGACGAAACCCATTTCCTCGAAATCAAAAGCATCATCGTGCAGGAACTGGAGTTGATCTTCGCCTCCGTTGAAATCGCCTCGCCCACGCGCGAGGAAATCCACTCGCTCATCGGCAACGCGCCGTCGCTGCGCTACTTGAGCGAGATCGGCGAAGGCGGACTGCGTGGCCTCGAAAGCCAGTGGCACAAAATCTACATTTCCTGGCACTCTATCCTGGGGCAGCTCAAGGTCAAACAACGCGCCGAGGAGAACAAATCTCTCTGGGGATCCAAAAAATAAACCGGCTCGCGCCGATTTTATTCTTGCCCGCTGTCCGCCTTTCGCGCCAAATGATTCACGGCCAAATTCCGCTGAATATGTTGAGTTATTTTCAAATCCTGATCCTCGCGCTGATTCAAGGCGCTTGCGAACTGCTGCCCGTTTCCAGTACCGCGCACGTTATCGCCGCCGAAAAAATCATGGGGCTGAATCCATCGAGCCCCGAAATGACCATGCTCCTCATTATGCTGCACACGGGAACCATGTTTGCCGTCATCGTTTATTTTTGGAACGGCTGGAAACGTGATTACTTTGCCGCTGCCGGAAAATTCCGCTGGTTCGTCATCCAAATAATTCTGGCGACCCTTTGCACTGGCATCGTCTTCATCGGACTAAAAATTCTCATCAAGGAAATTTTGCCGCACGCTGAAATCGAAGATTTATTTTCCAATTTGCCGCTAATTGCCGGTGCGCTGACGGCGGTGGGGATCTTAATTATTTACGCTGGGCTGCAAGAACAAAAGCTGCCGCGCCATTCGGAAATCCAGCCGCAACACTCTTTCTGGATCGGCATTGTGCAGGGGTTTTGCCTGCCGTTCCGCGGCTTCTCGCGTTCCGGCGCGACCATTTCCACAGGATTGATTCTCGGTCTGCCGAAACAAAAACTGGAAGAATTCAGCTTCGCACTCGCCGTCGTTTTGACACCGCCGGCCATCGCGCAGGAAGCGTATCGCCTCATCAAAGCTCACGCGTTGAGCGGGCAGGATTCCGCGCCGTATCTTTTCGTGCCGGGCATCATCGGCATGATTTTCAGCTTCATCGCCGGACTGCTGGCTTTGAAATGGCTTACGCGCTGGCTCGAAGGCGGACGCTGGAAATTCTTCGGGTTTTACTGTCTGATTGCGGCGGCCGGCATGCTGGTTATTCACCTCAAGATCAAGTAATCCGGGCGATTGGTGATTAAAAATTAAGATTGAAAATCACTTCGCCGATGGATCGGGAATGAAAATCTTTTTTCCGACAATCAAGCTGTTGGGATTCAATCCCGGATTTGCCGCCAGAATCTGTGCCGTCGTCACCTTCACGCCTTGCGCGCGATACGCCTTGGCGATGGCCGAAATCGTGTCGTTCGCAGCAATCGTGTAATCATACCCTTTTTGCGGGCCGCCCGCGCTTGGCGTTGGATTGTCCGTCGAAGCTGTGGTTGAAACCGCCGGAGAAGATTTGTGAACCACCGCCGACCCGCCGCCGACTTTGCCCAGCTTTTCGATTTGCCGCAAAATCAACTCGTTGTCGTCCTGCCGTTTCTTGTCAATTTCCTGGACCTGCGCAGCGAGTTTATTCAAGTCGTCCGTAGTCGCGCTGCCATTCGCGGCGGGCTGGTTCAGCTTGTCGCTCAAATCGCTGATCTCCTTTTCCAGCGCTTCCATGCGTTTGGTCTGCGCGGCCTGCGTTTCGAGCAAATCTTGGAATTTGCCGTTGAGCTGGTCAATCTGCTGCTGTGTGGCGGCGTCCTGGCCGCGCGCCACACCAATCGTGAAATCCAGGATAAATAGCCAAAGCGAAATCTTTCTCATGCGCCGAAAATAAACCGCTGCGCGGCGGCGTCAAGTTGAAGTGTAAACAGCGCGCAAAATAGCAAAACGATTCGATATCTTCGCGCAATTGAACAGCAAACCCATAAAGAGGAAAAATAAATTAATAATTCATCTTCGAAAATCCGAGTAATCTGCGGATGTTTTTCTTTGATGATACAAATTTAATCCGTGCCAATTCGCGCAAGTCGTGTCAAAAAATTTCATTTCCGTTGCGCCGGGATGTTCAACGGCTCGATGTGAACCAGCACGTCGTTGACGGCGGGCATGGCCTCGCGGATTTTGTCCTTCACGGCGTGCGCGATTTCGTGCGAGCGCAGCACGGTCATCTGCGGGTCAACCTCCACGTGCATGTCCACATAAAGCTGGTAGCCCATCTTGCGGACAAAACATTTTTCCACGCCCGCCACGCCGGGAATCGCCTCCGCCAGCCGCCGGATTTCATTTTTGATTTCGCGGTCGGGAGCGGTGTCCATCAGATCGCCCCACGTCGAACGCAGCAGCCGCCAGCCGTTCCACGCGATGACGCCTGCCGCCGCAATCGCCGCCGCGTCGTCCGCCCACGCAAATTTTTCCCCGCCAATCAAGGCCGTGCTGATGCCAATCGCCGCCGCGACAGACGTGATGGCGTCACTGCGATGATGCCACGCATCGGCGCGCACAGCGGCATTTTCCACCGAATCCGCCTCACGCGAAACGAACCGGAACAAGCCTTCCTTGATCACGATGACGCCAAACAGAACCAGCAGCGTGAAAAAATTTGGCACGGAACGCGGCTGGCCGATGTTGTGAATCGCTTCAATCGCAATCCAGCCCGCGACGAACAGAAGAATTCCCGAAACGACTGCCGCCGCGAGCGGCTCGGCTTTGCCATGGCCATAGGGATGGTCTTCATCCGCCGGCGCAGCGGCCACGACGACGCCGCGCCAGACAATGATGGAACTGAAAATATCCGTGAGCGATTCGCAGGCGTCCGCCACCAGTGCGTGCGAATGACCAACGATGCCCGCGACCAGTTTGATCGCCGAAAGAAGAATATTCACCGCCAGCCCGATGAAGGTGGCGCGCAAGCTGCGTTGCAGGCGCGGCGATTGACGAGGCTCGCTCATTTTCCCACTCAATTAAACCAGATTTTCAACCGCCGATGCACGCTGATAAACACAGATATTTTACCGTCAAGTTTCCTCCATCGGCGTTCATCCGCGTTTATCGGCGGTTTCACCCGGCTCAAATCATGTGGCAGAACATCGCATCGCGCAGCTTCGGCTCGAACCAGGTGCTTTTGGGCGGCATGATGCCACCAGCGTCGGCGATGCTCATCAAATCCTCAATGCTCGTCGGGAACATCGAAAACGCGCAGGTGTATTCGCCGCCGTTCACGAGTTTTTCCAGTTCCGCCGAGCCGCGGATGCCGCCGACGAAATTGATGCGTTTGCTCGTGCGCGGATCATCAATGCCAAAAACCGGCGCAAGCATATTATTTTGCAGCAATGTCACATCCAGATTTTCAATCGCGTCCTTCGATTGCAAAAATGATTCACGAAACGAAAGTGTCTGCCATCGGCCTTGAAAATAAAAACCCAGTTCGTGTTTGCGTTTTGGAATTGCTCCTTCGCTTTTTGAAATCGTGAAAACGGCTTCGAGCTTTTTCAGCAATTGTTCCGGCGAGTTTCCGTTCAAATCTTTCAGCACGCGGTTGTAAGGCAAAATCTGCATCTGATTGTGCGGAAAAATCACAGCCAGAAATTGGCCGCTGTGGCCCGCGCCTTTGCGCGACTGAAACACGCGTCCCGCCGCTGCGCTGCGATGATGCCCGTCGGCGATGTAAAGAAACGGAATCTGCGCGAACTGCGTTTCGACGAACTTGATGTCGTCCACGCTTGAAATCGTCCACGATGTGTGACGCACACCGTCCTTGGCCGTAAAATCCACGGCGGGCGTCCCGGAAATTTTCCTGGCGACGAACACATCGAATTTTTTCGGTGCGCGACCGGTCAGAAAAACCGGGCCGGTTTGTGAATTCAGTGTCTCGATGTGGCGCACACGGTCATCTTCTTTGTCCGGGCGGGTGAACTCGTGCTTCTTGATGATGTTCGCCAGATACTCCTCGCAACTCGCGGCAGCGACGAGGCCGACCTGCAAATGTTTGCCCATGATTTGCCGATACAAATAAAAATTCGGCTGGTCGTCCTGTTTGAGCGCGCCTTGCGAAGTGAGTTTCTGAAAATTTTCTTTGCCCTTCGCATAAACTTCCGGCGAATACAAATCGGTGCCGGGCGCAAGGTCAATTTCCGGCTTGCTGACATGCAGGAAGCTCAACAGATTTCCGGCGGCGAGTACGCGCGCCTCGTCGGAAGACATCACGTCGTAGGGCAGTTCGCAGATTTGGGCGGCGAGTTCGGGCTTGGGTCGCAAGGCGGCAAAAGGTTTTAGTGTGGCCATAAAAATTGCGCGGAGAAGATACGTCTGGCGCGCGGCAAAGGCACGCAGAATTTCCCCGAAAAAGGACTTGTCACGGAGGAATTCACTGATATTCTTCGCGGCTCTTTAACGAAAGATATTTTATGGCACGCATTTGTGAATTGACCGGCAAACGCCCGATGAAGGGCAGCATCATCTGGCGCAGTGGTAAGGCGAAGAAAACCGGCGGCATCGGCACGCACATCACCGCCATCACCAAGCGCAAGTTCCATGTGAATTTACAGCGCGTGAAGGCGCTGCTGCCCAGCGGCGAAGTCCGCTACATTCGTGTCGCCGCCAGCGCGCTCAAAAAAGGTCTTGTCACCAAGGCACCGAAACGCACCTGGAAAAGAGAAACGGCGAAGGTTTAATTAGCACCGCAGAGACGCAGAGGCGCGGAGTTCAAGGCAGATTTTCAGAATTAAAAAGCAAGGTTGCGCCCTGCTTTGATTTCCGGAATTATCCAATGACATGGGGGATAATTCCGGAAATGTAAGCAATAATCAATCAACTGCCTTTTTCTAAATTTTGCCGGAGCCATTGACGTTTTCCAATTCTGTAAATTCTGTCTTCAGTTTTCTCTGCGTCTCAGCACCTCTGCGCCTCTGCGGTTTCACTTTCCCTTCGTCCACTTCATCGTCGCGCGTTTGAGTTCGCGGTCGGACTCGCGTTTTTTGATGTCATCGCGCCGGTCGAATTCCACCTTGCCCTTGCCGACGCCGAGCGCGACTTTCACTTTTCCATTCTTCCAGTAAAACGCCAGCGGCACGAGCGTGTTGCCCTTGACCGAGGCGAGTTCAAAGAGTTTTCGGATCTCCGATTTGTGCAGCAGCAATTTGCGCGGCGCTTTCGGCGCGTGGTTCTGCAGGTTGCCATGCGAGTATTCGTCAATGTGGACGTTGTAAATCCAAACCTCGTTTTTGTCCACGCGCGCGAAGGCATCGGCAATCTGCCCCTTGCCCGCGCGCAATGACTTGACCTCCGTGCCGTGCAGCACGATGCCCGCCTCGAACGTTTCGAGGATGTGATAATCGCGCCGGGCCTTATGATTGGTCACGATGTCGGCCATGAAAATTTTTCTTCCCGCAGCTTACGCGGATTTTGCCAAATAAAAAAGCCGGAAGAAAAATTCCTCCGGCTCCGCAAATTCATCCAACCGCGCTTAACGCTTTTTCCGTTTCTTGGCCACTGGCCGGGTCAAGGCGACAATTTCCGGCATTTCCCAGCCGATTTTTTCCTCGATGATTTCGCGCAACGCAATGTCCGCCGCGCCGAGGTTGCCCACGTTATCAATCAGCGGACGGCTCAAGCCGCCGCCGCCGGAATTCAACTGGCGCACGCGGCGCGACACGATGTTGACGAGGACGTTCGGGTTACCGACTTTTTCGGCGGCTTTTTTGCAAAGTTCAGCGTTCATGGTTTGTATCAACTCAAATCGAGTTGATCATCATAATAGCGGCGCGGCTGAAGGCAATAAAAAAATTCCTTCAAACTTGTTCTCCTTTCGGGCATTTTTCCGAATTTACTTTTATGCCCGTTACGCCCGTCAAAAACCAACGCTTCGACTTGAACCAATTTCTCGCCACGCGCACCGAAACCGTCAATCGCGCGCTCGACAAATTTCTGCCGTCGGAAAAAACCAGGCCCGCGACGATTCACAAAGCCATGCGCTACTCGCTCTTCGCCGGCGGCAAACGGATGCGCCCCGCCGTTTTGCTCGCGGCGGCGGCGGCTTGCGATGGCAAGGAAGCCGATGCCCTGCCGCTCGCGTGCGCCGTCGAATGCATCCACACCTACTCACTCGTCCACGACGATCTGCCCGCGATGGACAACGACGATTTCCGCCGCGGCAAGCCGACCAACCATAAAATTTTCGGCGAAGGCATTGCCGTGCTCGCGGGCGACGCCTTGTTGACACAGGCGTTTGAAATTGCCGCGCGATGCAAAAATTTTCCGCGCTACCCGCATCAAAAAATTATTTTGGAAATGGCCAAGGCGTCCGGCTCGTTGCAACTCGTCGCCGGGCAGGTGGCGGACTTGGAAGGCGAAGGCAAGAAACTTTCCGTGAACGAACTCCGTTACATCCACGAACGCAAGACCTCCGCGTTGCTGTGCTGTTCCGCACGGCTCGGCGGCATGAGCGCGAACTGCACGCCCGCACAGCTCCGCGCGCTCACGGATTTCGGCCATCACGTCGGCCTCGCGTTTCAGGTGATTGACGACATTCTGGACGTGACGCAGACCAGCGAGCAGCTCGGCAAGACGGCGGGCAAGGACGTGGCCGTGCAAAAGGCGACCTACCCGGCGATTGTCGGTCTGGAAAAATCGCGAAAGATTGCGGAGCAGTTGACGAATCGTGCGTTTGCCGCGCTGAAAATTTTCAAAGACAAAGCCACGCCGCTCGAAGCGCTGGCGGAATTTCTTTTAAAGCGGGATAAATAAATAATATGCAGAGGACTTTAAATCTTGCCCTTGAGCGAGGTATGAACAAATTTTGTTTGAATGACTAGCACCAATTCCCGTCTGATCGGATTGGATGTATTACGTTTCGCAGCAGCTTCAATCGTGCTCATAACGCACTCCTACACCTTTGGTAATGCCGGGATGGTTTTCAATAAAATGCCAAGGACTTTGGGCAGAATTTATGATTTTTTTATGCCCACCGGATGGACTGCCGTGGACATCTTTTTTGTTTTGAGCGGCTTTTTGGTTTCAGGGCTGCTCTTCAGGGAAGCCGCACAAACCGGCACCGTCTCTCTCGGCCGCTTTTTGATCCGTCGTGGTTTTAAAATTTATCCTGCATTCTGGGTAATGATTGCATTCACCGTCGCATGGACAATCCTGCACGGCGGCTCGATTCCCCTAAAAGATTTGTGCGGTGAACTGTTTTATTTTCAGAACTATGGATATCGACTCTGTTGGCACACTTGATCGCTCGCAGTAGAAGAACATTTTTATTTTTTGCTCGCAGGATTGTTCTTTATCCTGAAACGAAGGGCGGGGCCGAACCGGGCAATAAATTTTGATTCAATTCCCGACATATTCCTGGCCGTGGCCGTTTTGTGTCTGACGCTGCGGTTCATCACTTGGGTTGTCATCTTTACTGCAACAAACTATAATAACCTTTGGTTTTTAGCTGCGGATCACGCTGTGCTCGATTCACTTTTTTTTGGGGTGATGCTATCCCACTTTTGGCACAATCGTTGGGATGAACCGATGAAAAAAAAGATAATTTCCCTGCGCCTGCCTTTTGCTCTGGTTGGCCTGTGCTTGCTGTCTCCGGGTGTTATGCAAGTCATGGATTTTCAATGGTTCCGTATATTCGGATTCATTCTAATTTATCTCGGTGCCGGATGTTTGCTGTTGAGTTGTCTTGCTTTCGATTATTTTCACTGTCCAGTTTTTATTAGATGGCTGGCATGGCTGGGCAAATACTCCTATTCGGTCTACTTGTGGCACTTTTTTGTGGGTGAGCATCTCTATCCTCTTGTTGAAGTAAAATTGGACAATATGGTGGGTTGGATTCTCAACGCATTGATCTGTTTTGTCTGCTGTTGGACGTTCGGGATTCTCATGGCAAGTATCATTGAATTTCCGGCACTTCGGTGTCGTGATCGTTGGTTTCCTTCGTTAAGCCATTCGTGATCGAACTCGAAACAAATCACTTTGCAATCACTTCACGCGTCGGTTTGCAGATACGGCTTGGGTTTAGGCGTTTCGCGTCCGCTTTAATTCCCCGACCATTTGTAGTCGTAGCCATCAGGCGGTTCGTATTTGACCGGAAATCCGTCCCCGCCTTGCACTCCGTTCCAGTAGATATTGATGTAGCTGACATGGCCGTCCACAAAACTCATCACGTTGCGGGCGTCCGGGAATTGCAGCGCCTGGCGGCGGTCGTGGCTGCTCAAGCCGATGCCGCCGGAATCTTCCCCGATAAGTTCGGTCCGGGCCGGCTCGCGCACGGAGGCGAACGGTTTTTGCGCCATGCCCAGATCGTTGGTGTCGTTGTCGCGCAGCACGCCGCCGTTGAACCAGTAGCTGGAAAAATGCGTCCAGGACAGGTTGTAAAAGCCCCGGCATTGAAACGGGCCAAAAAGCCAGGTGCCGATCGGGCCGGACAAATCAAAATCATCGGCGGGGCAGACAAAAACCACGTTGGTGGCCGTCGTATTGCCCGCCCGTCCCAGATACGGCAGAATGTTTTCCTTGTAGTCGAAGTAAATCTCGTTGGTGTAGAAACCGACGACATCGCCGTGGTCGTCCGCATACATGTGGACGGCCAGATTGATCTGACGCACATTGCTGATGCAGGTGATCCGCCGGGCGGATGATTTGGCGCGGCTCAACGCCGGCAGCAGGAGCGCCGCCAAAATGGCGATGATGGCGATGACCACCAGCAGTTCAATCAATGTGAACGCGCGTTTCATCCGCTTCCGAAAGGCCCGGCTGGAAAGCGACTTTGCGCCCGGCCGGACTGGCTGTCGAGCCCAATTAATTTCAACCGCCGCCACTCACCAGTTTGCCGATGCGGCTTGAGTTTTTCCTTGAGCGTTTCGCCGACACATTTATCTTCCGTTTTCACGGATGGATTTGTTCACCCCAACATTGAACTCTTCCGCTTGCAACAACTTTTCCAGAGTCAGGTGCATGCGATAGCGCCAGTAGTTTTTTGGATTGGCCGGTACGTTGATGCGTTCGGCGTCAACGTCCTTGCGACGCAACGCTTCATCCGAGCCGAGCAAATCCTGCAATTGAAAAATGCTCCACATGGCCGGTGAAGCGAGATGCTGCTGCACGACGGCCTGGTTGATCCAGGTTTCACAATGCGGCGGCGCGTCACCCGGCTTTTGCAATTCCTGATGGTAAAACTTTTGCGTGACCTGCCGGTCTTCCTCCCACCAGCCGCGGATGGTGCTCATGTCGTGCGTGGAGGGCGTGACGACGCTCAAATAGGGCGCGTCTGACGGACGTGAAAATTCGCGGCGCATTTCCTTGGGCATCCGTTGAATTTCCAGGCTCAACAGGCCGAGCTGTTTCATCAACACCGGCACGCAGGCGGGCACCATGCCCAGATCCTCGCCGCAAACCAGCATGTTCGTGACGCGCTTCAGTGCCGGAAGTTTTTGCAACGCCTCCTGCATCCAGAAATCGTCCTGCCGCCGGAAAAAATAATCCACATAAAGCTCCTTGAGTTTCGTCTGCGTCTGCGGATCAAGATTTTTGAAGGACAACGTGTCCGCCATCGCCAGCCGGAAATGGAACTCATGGCCGCCGGATTTTTCCACCTCGAACAAAATCACGTTGCTGATCAGGTCAAACAACCCTTCCTTGAGTTTTTGGTTTTGCACGCTGGATTCCAATTTTGCAAAGTGATTTTCCACCTGCCGCTGCGTGGCGAATTCCAGTTTCAAGAAAAAGTTACCGCTGGCGTTCAAAACCAGGAAATCGCGTTTCACCTGTTCGGCGGCGGTGCCAAAAATTTCCCGCACAACTTTGTCAGTGATGAAAGGTTTCACATAGCGGTCGTGGTCGAAGGGAATTCCGCGCTGGCTGAACTCTCCGACCTTCACCGGGATGGCGGGAACAAAAAATCCCAGAATGCCTTCAATCGCGTGCGCCGGACTGCTCCAGATACGGAAGAAGCCGAGGATGTGATCAATCCGAAACGCATCGAAGTAGGCGCTCATCTGTTCGAACCGTTGCTTCCACCAGGCAAAACCGTCCTGTTTCATGCGCGGCCAGTTGTAGGTCGGAAAGCCCCAGTTCTGACCCTTCGCCGCGAAGGCGTCCGGCGGCGCGCCTGCCTGCATGTCCGCATGAAAAAGTTCCGGCTGCTGCCAGACATCCGCACCGTGGCGATAGACACCGATGGCGATGTCACCCTTCAAAATCAAGCCTTGTGCATGGATGTATTCGGCGGCTTCCTGAAGTTGAAGGTGAAGATGGAATTGGATGAAATAATTCAACTCGATTTCGTCGCGGACGGCGGAATTTTTTTCAATGAACGCGGTGATTTCGTTTGCGCGATAAAAACGATGAGCCGGCCACCGGCTAAAGTCTGCCGTTCCGAACCGGTCGCGCAAAGCGCAGAACGCCGCGTAAGGCGCAAGCCAATGCTTATTCTGGTCAAAGAAATTTTGGTAGTCAGTCAGCGCAAACGTTTCTTCCTTTTGCTTTGGAAATATTTTCCGGACAAATTTTAACTTGGCCTGCATCACCGCCTCGTAATCCACGGCATCCAGCGCGTTAAGGCGTTTCCGCTCGGTTTCCAAAATTTTCGGCAGGTTCTTTTTTTTGCCGGAAATGACTTGGTTGAGATTCAGGTAGAGTGGATGCAGCGCGAAGGCCGAAATCGCCGCGTAAGGATACGAGTCCGCCCAGATGTGCGTCGTACTGGTGTCGTTAATCGGCAGAATCTGGATCAGTTTCAAGCCCGCGCGCCGGGACCAGTCGGCGAGCAGTTTCAAATCGGTGAATTCGCCGACGCCAAAACTGTTTTCGCTGCGCAAACTGAACACCGGAATCGCCACGCCCGCGCCTTTCCAGGTGTCGGCGGGCAACCGGACGAAGCCATCATTCACGATGGTGTGTTTTTCTGACACAGCGACATCGTGCAAAATCCGGTTGTCGCCATTTTCAAAGCGGACGAAGTTTCCGCGTTCCACATCGTAAACACCGTATTTGTAATGAATCGGAAACGCTTCGCGGCCCAGGTCAATTTGCACGCTCAAAAAATCTTCTCCCGCCAGCCGGCTTAACAAAAGCGGCGCGGCGGTGTTCCAATTTCGCAACGCGGCGCAGTTGCCGGTGAGGCAAAGGGTCTGTCCTTTCAACAGGAGCGGAACCTTGACCTTGAAGGTGTGGGTTGCGCCCGGCGCGGCAAGAATACGGATTTCGGTGTGGTTTGACTGGAGCAAAACTTTCTTGAAGGGTTCAGTATAAAAAGCATTTTCCACCGCCCCGGCATGATTCCATGAATCAATGATTAAAATTTCATCCTGCTTGAACGACGAGGGATTGATGCTGCGGTCGTCGCCCCAATCCTGAACGGTCGAACCGTCGGCATTACGCAAAACGTAATTGTAAACAATCGCGGCATCAGGAATCGCCTCGTCAGGAAACTGAAGTGTGGTTTGCCAGAAGTCCGCGTTGAGATATTGGAGCGGGGCCGCTCTTTCAATCCGGCCCGCGCCGAGCAGGTCGTGATTGCCGGTGATGAAAAGCGACTGGCCAACCTTGGTATGAAAGCGTAGTCGAAAGATGAGCTTCATGGACTATGAAATGGTTCAATGCCTTGAGGGTGTCCAAATAAAAAATGCCGGATTGTCCGAATGTGAAGGAATTTTTGTCCGCACTTCACAAAATCGGCATCGGATGGATTCTTCATGGACTAGTGTCCGCTGCCGCCGCCGGTCGGCAGCGGTTCTGCGTTGGTCTTTTTGAACGTCACCACCAGCAGGGTCAGCGCGGCGGCGATCCCCATGCTAACGCCGCCGAGGACGAGCACGTTCACGGGTTCGTTGTGCAGGAAATTTTTCAGGGCAAAACCTAGCAGGCTGGATGCGACGATCTGGGGCAGGACAATGAAAAGATTGAACATGCCCATCATCACGCCGACTTTCTCCTTGGGCAGCGCCGGCGCGAGCATGGCGTAGGGCATCGAAAGAATGCTCGACCACGCGATGCCGACCGCTGTCATGGCGAAAAGCAGGTGAAACTTGTTTGAAGCGAGCGCCACGGACGCCAGTCCCAGCCCGCCGATCGTCAGGCAGAGGAAGTGCATGAGTTTTGGTCCGATAAAGCGCGTGCACCACAGCAACACGAAGGAGAAGACAAAGCACACGGCGTTGTAGGTGGCAAAACAAAAGCCCGACCACGCGCCGGAGGCTTCCATTTCCGGCGAGCCGGGCGCGGCATGAAAAATGTCTTTCGCGACGGCGGGCGAAAAATAAACCCACATCGAGAACATCCCGATCCAGGTGAAGAATTGGACGAGGCCGAGTTCCCACATGCGCCGGGGCAGATGGAACACCAGCGCGAAGATGTCGCCGAGGCCAAGTGTCCAATCAAATTTCCGTGCTCGAATCTCTTTTAATTCCATTTCCGACGGCGGATATTCCTTCGTGCTGAAAACCGTCCACAGCACCGCGCCCATGAACGCCGCCGCGCCGATGTAAAACGAAAGCCTCACGGACTGCGGGATGTGGCCGTTGCCGCCGGCGTCGGTGGCGATGCCAAACCAGTTGGTCATAATCCATGGTAGCGCGGACGCGATGGTTCCCCCGAGGCCGATGAATAACGACTGAATCGCGAAGCCCTGCGAATTTTGTTTTTCCGGCAAATTGTCCGCCACCAAGGCGCGGAAGGGTTGCATGCTGGCATTAATGGTTCCGTCCAGCACCCAAAGTAATCCGGCCGCCATCCAGACCGACGGGCAGTTCGGCATCAAAACCAATGCGATCGAGGCAAGAATCGCGCCGCCAAGGATAAACGGACGTCGTCTGCCCAGGCGCGTCCAGCAACGGTCGCTGGACTGGCCGATCAACGGCTGGATGATGACGCCGGTGACAGGCGCGGCCAGCCAGAGGATGGCGAGGGAATCAGCGTTCGCGCCAAGGTAGCCGTAAATGGCGCTCATGTTGGCCATCTGTAGTCCCCAGCCGAACTGGATGCCGAGAAAGCCGAAGCTCATGTTCCAGATCTGCCAGAAACCTAATTGTGGTTTTTGCATAAACAGTTTGGCCGCTTTCACCGGCGGGAAAATTTAGGGTTGCATGGTACGGTGATAAATCCGCCATCCAAACGCGCCCAGATGACAGAGCGGGAAATCGCCGCCAGGCACCTGGGACATTCCCGAAATTTGCACGGGCTTGAACTGTTCGCTGTTCCTGACTTCAACCCGGCCCGTGACCGGCCGGTTGGAAAAATTAATCACGACGACGAACTGATCCCCGGCATCCTGACGCATGAAGGAAACCAAATCGGCTTCGTCCGAGTTGTGCAGCCAGTTGACGCCGGCATTGCGGAAGACGGGGTATTCCTTGCGGAGCTTGATTAGGTTGCGGTAAATGTCGCGCAGCAGAGGGCGCTCCTTTGGCGACCAGAAGATCGGCAGCTTCTCGAACAGCGCCGGATCGCCTGACTCGGTTGCGTCGCCGACTTCCATGCCGTTGTAAATCAGCGGCACGCCGTCGAGCGTGAACACCAGCACTTGGGCGGCGAGCGCGCCGCGAAGGCCGTATTTGGCTACGGCACGGGCTTCGTCGTGGTCGTCGGAAATGCGCATATGCAACGCGCCTTGGGGAAACCGCCGCCGGTTTTCCTCCCAGGTCGCGCGCAGATTCGAGGCGGGTGCCCCCTTGATCAACACGTCGTCAAGACTCGAACGCAACGGCCATGAATAATCAATATCAAAGGCTTTCACGAGTAGTTCAGGTTTATCGGCCTCCGCCAGCAACCCGATGTCCGGCTTGATTTTTTCCAGTTCAACCCGCGCCTGCTCCCAAAAATCCGTGGGCATATAGGCAGCCGCGTCGCAACGGAAGCCGTCCACGTCGAATTCCTGAATCCAATATTTCATCATCCCGATCATGTATTCACGCAGCTTGGGATTTTGATAATTGAGGCCCGCGACGTCGGCCCATTCAGGCACCGGCGGGATGATCTTTCCGCGGAAGTCCTGCTTATAGAACTCTGGATGCGAGTTGATCAACACATTGTCCCAGGCGGTGTGATTGATGGCGATGTCGAGGATGACCTTCATGCCACGCCGGTGCGCTTCGCTCACGAGGCGTTTCAGGTCGTTGGTCGTGCCGTAGTCCGGGTTGATGGCGTAGTAATCCTTGATCGCGTAAGGGCTGCCGATGCTGCCCTTATGCAACTTCTCGCCGATGGGATAAATGGGCATGAGCCAGAGGACGGTCACTCCCAAATCATTCAATTTATCAAGTTGCGCGGTGATGCCGTTGAAGTCACCCTCCTTGGAGAAATCGCGCGGAAAAATTTCGTAAATCACCCCATCGCGCAGCCAGCCCGGCGCAGTCCGGGCGGTCTGCTTTGAGACGTCGGCGGCCTGAACCAGCAGTGCAGCGAGCAAAAGACCGGCTGCGGGCAAGGCGAAAAACCGGCGGGCGTTGAATGTGCTATTCATGTTTTAGTTGTTATTTAAGCCAGTGCGATTATGCGGCATGCGACAGGTATAATTTTTGTCGGCATGAATGTCAGGGCAAAAGTTCAACGCGATAAAAGCGCTGGGTTATCGTGATTGATGGCGCGTCCGTGTAATTCAACTGCATTTGCAACAAACCGGGATTATTTGATACGCCGGCCAGATTGCTCCAAATGTTGCCCAGCGCACCCACATATTGAAGCTCATACCCACGCCCCGGCATCGCCGCCCAATCCAAAATGCAGCCATTGGTCGATGGATTGGCTGACAAAATTTTGAAGCCGCGCGCCGGGTCGCACAAATCAAACGTGCCGTTGCCCCACGAATCAAGCAAGGCGGCCACCGGAATCTCCAAAAAATTATTCGTGTTAATGTTCGGGCCGGAGCCGGCGGGACATTCCGCAACGAGCGGTCCGCCGTTGGTCGTGACGTAGGAGGCGGCGCAGAGATAAATGTTCGTCGGCAGGTAACCGAACGCGCTGATCAGGTTGAGCGTGCCCTCCATGGCACCGGAAGTGGTGGATGATTTCGCACACGGCCAGTTGGTTTCAACGTTGTTGTCATACCAATTCACGTAGGTGTTCTGGCTTTCGCCAGCAAGGTATGGTTCGGTTGCGGCAACGGCCACGTCGCCCACCTTGGCCCACGGCGCGGCGGCGGTCGCGGCGGGCAGTAACTGGTCGGAAACAAAGATGAAATTATCGTTCGGCCCGCTGTCGCCGGGCGACCAGGTGGCAACGTAAAGCGTCGTGCCGCGCACTGCGGCGTAAAGCACCATGCTGTTTGAGACGAGCAGATAGCCGGGATAATCAAACGCACCGTCCAGCGTAAAAGCCGGGACGGTCACCGCCACGGCGGGTGTGTTCGTGCAAACCATCGCGCTCGCGGCGGACGCGCCGACGCTGTTCGAGGCGGTGATGAAATAACAATGCAATGAATCCGCCGCAAGGCCGGTGTCGGTGTAAGCCGTCGCGGTCGTCGTTGCAATGGTGGAATTGTCGCGGTTCACGAAATAGACGCTCGCGCCGGACGCGGCGGACCACGCGAGGCTGATTTGATTCGTCGCCGTTGCGGTCACGGAAACATTTTGCGGCGCCGGCGGCGCGGAGGTCGCGGTGTTGGTGTTTGTGGTCACGGTAAAATTCCAGTTCGTGCCGCCGTTGTTGTCCCAAGTGCCGGCACCGTTGTTGAAACAGCAGTTCAAATTCGTCGCGGTAACGGGAACCGTGACGGTGTATTGCCACCAGTTCGACGCGGCATTGAACGCCATCGCCGCGTCGGGCGAGACGACGGGATTCCAATTGTTCCATCCAAGGTGGAGATAGACATTGGTGGCCGAGGCAATCACGCGCCCGGTGGCGACGTATTGAATCGTCACCGGATTTCCGGCCACGGGGGCCCCAGGAGACACGGTCACGGGACCGGAACTGCCGCCACCACCGCCGGTGTTTCCGTTGCCGCTGCCGCCGCCAGAGCCGGCCCCGACCCAGACGTGCTGGATGGGAGATTTATAGGTGTTGCCATACGCGTCGGTCGCGCTGACATAATAATCCACAAACGCGTTCGTGATGCCGGTGACCTGGCTGTAATAATAATCCGCAATGTATTGCGGCGTGTAACCGCTGGAATCAGGCGTGACGCGCCGGGTCATGCTGCTGGTCTGCCACGCGCCGGCGAGCGGGCCGCCGGCGTAGGTTTTGAACTGGTCGCTCGTCGGCGGGTTCGTGCCGTTCACGCGCACAAACAAGCTGACGTTCGTGATGCCGGAAACGTCGTAGGCGTAGGTCCAGATCCAGAAATCGGAATTGGTGGCGACGGTGACCTGATAGCCGTATTGCACGCCGAAGTTCGTGCTGCCGGGATTCCAAGGTGACCTCTGCGGCAGGAAGACGGTCGGGGGCGTCGTGTCGGCGGTGGGATTTGCGGCGAGGATGGCATCCACGTTCCGGCAGGCGTTGGTCTGCGCGACGATGGCGCGTTCGCATTCGTCGCCGTTGCAACCGTAATACATGAAGCCGCTGTCGAGGCTCGCCAAATAATAATGCCAGCCGAGTTCGACGGCGTTGGGCGTGCCGGAAAAACTTCCGGGATCGCGCACCTGGTCCACATTGGGCGTGATGCCCGAAATCTGCTGCGCCGTCTCGACGCGATTGTCGGTGGCGAGAATGACGCGCCAGTTGTCGCCCTTGCTGGTGACGCCAAGGCTGGGATCCACCACGTTGTTGCCGTTGCTGTCGGTGTAACTCGGCGGCCAGTTCCAGTTGATGAAACTCGGCGAGCCGAAATCACCGGCGGGATTGACCCAGCCGCCGTCCTCGACGTGGACAATATCGTTGGTGGCCGGCGTCCAATCGGAGATGAATTGTTCAATCGTCGTCGGTTCGTAGCCGTCGCTGACGGCGGTGCTGGCCATTTGCGGCACCCATTGGTTGTAGTAGGAATAGCCGCCGCCCCACGCGTTGTCGCCATCGTGCGCGCACAAAACGAGCGAAGGCTTGGCCGGATTGTTGAGCGCGGCCAGCGGCGCAATCAGCCCCAGGTTCCAAGTGCTGTAACCGTCCAACCAGCCAAACACCTGGTCGCTCGGCACCAAAATGATTACACTGGACGTGCCGGTGTTCGGGTCAACATAGCGGACGTAGTGCAGTTGAAATCCAAACGGCATCACCTGGGTTGGCCCGCAGCCAACGGAAATGCTGGTGCGCTGATAACTCGCGGCACCCTGCGCGGGATCAACCTGGTCGGCCGGATTCGGGATGTCGCAATTGACGCCGCCGCTGCCGAGCACGAGCGGAAAATCTGCGCACGAGCGCGCGAGGTGTTCGTTGGAAACCGGCGCCCACGCGATGCCCATTTTGTTCAGGATGGGAATCATGTGTTCGGAGAAACAGGTTTCCGCCGGCCAGTAGCCGCGCGACAACGACACGTTGGTGCCCCAGTAAATCTGCATCTGCCGCTGCTGGATGGTCAGTTCCATTTGGAGCGTCTCATCGCTGATGAGCGGCGCGATCGCGTGGTGATAAGTAAAGTTGACTATATCCAGACGTGGCTTGCCGTTGCTGGTGGTCCAGGTGCGCGCGGTGGCGTTGCCGCTGTTCCAGCCGTTTGCGTAACCCAGCTGCCCGGCGCTGGCGAGGCTCTGGACATTTTCCATGAGCGCACCGGACATATTCACCTGCGCGCCGGCGTTGGGATAGCCGAGCAGCCCTTCGACGACGGAACCGGGTTCACCCTGGTAGGCGGCGACCCGGTCGGCATCGTCGAAAATCGTGGTCAAATCTTCCGGGTTGGGATCCACCCGGCCGGCATTCTGCTGTTGAATTGTGTCCCAGGCATTTTCGTAATGATCGGTAGTGTTCGTGCCCCAGTTATTGGCCGTGTCCCAGGCGGTAATGACGCGCCGGTTGGGCCAGTAGATCGGCTGGTGCAGATGCCAGAGCCAGGTGGTGTGAACGCTCGTGTTGGTGTCCGCCCAGACGCCCGGCGGCAACAGTAGCGCAATAAAACAGACTGGCATCAAGCGGTGGCAAAACTTCATTAAATATGAGTGTGTCATCAAAACAGTTGGCGGCGTTTGGGCGTCATGGTTGGGCGATGGCCCACACCTTACTGGATTATCCGGCGGAAACCACCGCACGAACATGCGGTAGGAACTTCGGCAAAATTGTGATATGGGTATCTGATGTCACCCGTAGGCCACGCGTAAGCCATGCTTTAATAAAGCATCAAGGACTGGTTGTGGTCATTTGACAGGTTGCTTTTGGGAGACTAATTTTATACACGCTGGAATTTCTGATTACACAATTTCTTAAATCCGCAATTTTAAAATGATTTCCATTTGTTGCCGTCCTGCGACCGGGATCTTCTGGCGAAAAATGCCGCTCCAGATTTCCTGTCGTCACTGGTTGTTTGCAGCGTTGCTTGCGATCTGCCTCTTGGGAAATGTCAGCCCCAGCCGGGGCGAGGCGATGCTGGAGTTGTTCCAGATGAACTGGGACGAAGTATCCCAAAAGATGCCGGAGATTGCGGAGGCGGGCTACGACAGCCTGTGGCTGCCGAACCCGGCCAAGGGCAACAGCGGTATCTATTCCGTAGGCTACGATCAATTTGACCCGTTTGACCTTGGCAGCACCAACCAACAGGGCACGATTGCCACCGCCTATGGCACCCAGGCTGATTTGATCCAGATGGTCCAAACCGCCCACCGTTTCGGCATCCGCGTTTATTTCGACAACATCATGAACCACCGGGCATCCACCGTGCCGGGCTATCCCGGCTCGGGCACGCCGACGAATTATTATCCCGGTTTGATTCCGCAGGATTTTCACTTGCAAACTGTTTCCGGCGGGTATCAAAACTGGCCGTCCGTCAGCGATTGGTGCGATGTCCAGAACGTCGAAAACCAGCCCCTTCTGGGCTTGTGTGATCTGGCGCAGGAACCGGGCACGGTCAATTGGAACTTTGGTCCCAATTTGGGTGACACGACGAACAAGCCGGTGTATGTCCGGTTTCCAGGCCGGCCGGATTTGTATATGGACACCAACGGACCCTCGCTGGGCATTGGTTGGGGTGGCGCGGGTTGGCGGCCCTTCGACGGCAACGGCCAGCCGGTGCCGGAAGATGTTTCGACCTATCTATGCCGTGCGGTGGCGTGGACGCTTTACATGACCAAATGCGACGGTTTCCGGCTCGACGCGGTGAAACATGTGCCGGTGGACTTTTTTGGCAATGAAACCGGCCAGACGGATGACCCGTCCTTTGCCGGTTACACCGGTGCCATCCAGGCGATGTATGACTATGTCCACGGCTATGGCAGCAACGTCACCAGCAACGGCTATGTCGAGACCGATGGCAATCGCAACAGCCTGTTCGACACCGAGACGGCGCGCAATGACGCGATGATTTTCGGAGAATACGAACCGTCAGCGTTGTCTGCCGGTGATGACTTTTATGACTATCTCAATTCGGGCATGCGCCTGTTGAACTTTCCGCTTTACAGCCAGATGGACAGTGTTTTTAGCGGCGCGTCCATGACCGGCATGGACGGTCGTGATTACATCCCGCCAGGATCCAATTGCGACGCCAACGGCAATTACAGCGCGGCGCAGGCCGTCAATATGCCGCAAACGCAGGACGGCGGCAGTTGCTGTCCCGCCAATGAGGGAATGGAGGACGCCTATTTCTTCATGCACGAGGGGCTGCCGATGGTTTATTCGGACGGCTTCAATCACAACACCAACGGCGGCACGCCGATTATTTCCTACGCCAATTACCTCGGTGAATTCGGCGACAATACCATGCCGGACACGATGTATCTGCACAACCAGCTTGCGCGCGGTGGCACCTGGTCGCGCTGGAGCGACCAGAACATTGTGATGTTTGAGCGCTACGACTACCGCGAAGGCACCAACACCGAGCCGCAGACACAGGACGTGGCGCTGTTAGGCATGAATGACGATACCGGTTATCCGGGTGACATCTCGTTCGATGACGGTGTGAGCCGGACGAGCGACGGATATTATCTGAATCCTTCCAATACGACTTCCTCCGCAGTTTCCAATTCGCGCGGTCAGGGAATCGTGGTTGGTTTCGCGCCCGGCTCGGTGTTGCAGCAACTGGCCGGTTCTTCGCCGACCGGCGGTCGCGCGTATCAGAAATTGCTGGTACATGGTGCGACTTCGAGCCTGTCAGCGGCGCAGTCCAGTGCGAATGCCACCGATCCCACGCAACGACTGATTTATATCGGCGGCCAGACGCTCGCTTCGGGTGGCGGCGCGATTGAACTGACCATCCCCAGCGACAGTTGGGTGATGTATGGCTACCAATGGCCGCAGGCGAGCCAGGCGAACCCTTCGAACAACGCCATCATTTTCTGCCAGGGAGGTGTGGTGGTGCCGCAGATCACGATTTATCGCACCGACGGCACGAATGGAGATCCGAACTACCATCCTTTGTTTCCTTTCAAAATGCGTGGCAACGTGAACCCGTACACCGGGCTTCCGGTCATGGCCCCCCGGGAAGGCAACGTCTCCAATCTCACCTACGCGATTGATGTGCCCATTGTGACGAACGCGAACTTCGACATCATCGTCCGCAGTGACGCGTCCTGTTCCAATACGCTCGTCAAGCTGGACGGCGGCATTGATTTGAACAGCCAGATGGGACTTGGACCGACCAATTTCCAGGCCGGCATCGCACCAACGAACTTCCTGGACCTGCGCGACAACCCTCCCGGTTACGCCGATGATGTTTTCCTTGGCTACGAGCAGACCGCGTTTCAGTTCCGCAACGGGCCGGAGAAATTCGCCGCGCGAAATGTCTTGAGCAACAACATCGTTTCGCTCGGCGCGGAGACTTATTATTACACCATCGGCGGCACGAGCAATGTCGTCTCCGGTGCCGGCTATGGACAATCCATCACGAACGAGACGGCAGACTGGGTCTGGCATGACCCGACAAATACGGTCACCTCATTGAGCCCAAATCCGCCTTCGCAAATGAATCCGTTGAGCCCGACTTCCACCCAGCCGGTGGATATCTGGGTCAAGGTCGGCTACCAGTTTGAAATCAATACCTGCTTCATTTATTACACGACGGACGGATCGAATCCCGAAGGTGCGTTCGGCATCGGCCAGGGGACGACGCAGGTGGCGCCGGCGTTTTGGGTCAACCACGACAGCGTGCAAAATAACATTGACTGGTGGCAGGGAACCATCCCCGCGCAACCGAACGGGACGCAGGTGCGCTACAAGGTGGCGCTGTTTAACGGCGGCAGCTACGGCTTCTCCATCGGCAATACCACCAACTGGCCAAGCATTCCGTCGATTTCCGACGCCGAAGTTTCCGGCTCCAAACTTTATGGAATAAACCAGGCCGCAATTACCAATTTCAATCCGACAACCGCCGTTGTCTGGCTGCACAACGACCTCAATCCGGCCAACACGGTTACCGGTCTGCAACCCGGCTTTCATATCGTCCGCGCCCGGACTTTCCTGCCGCGTCCGGGCCAATCGAGCGTGTATAACACTTTCCTGCAAACATTTTATTACGACGGCGCGCTGCCCACCGGCGTGATCCCCTATCCAGCCAGCGGCAGCACGATCAGCAGCAGCAGTTACACCGTGGTCGTGCGCGCAGACAGCACGGTGACCGAAGCGGACTTCAACATTCAGGACAGCGACCCAAACAATGACGACATCGTCACCGGCCAGCCGAATGGCAATGGCAATGACACCAATGGCGCGCCCATTTTTGTTCCGGCCACGCCGGTTTCGCCCGACGCGTCGTTGAGCTTGATTTACACGAATGATCCGCAGGAGTTCCGGTTTGTTTATACCAACGTCCCGACCAGTGGCCCCGCGACGATTTTTGTGCGGCTCAAGGAATACGGCACCAGCGTCTATACCAATCATTACACGATGCTGACTGCCGCGGTAAACACGCTCGCGCCAGAACAAGTCGTGCAAATTTCCAGTCCGGCGAGTGACGGGAGCATCATCACGATGACCAGCAACACGACTTACTTGATCCAGGCTTGTTTCACTCCGACCCTGGATACGAATGATCCCAGCCTTTTCACCATGACCATC
>Ga0182015_10000567_pt1 | contig 53117 bp, 50 predicted proteins | sample 712P3MmetaG_FD_120478 | JGI IMG/M metagenome (GOLD analysis project Ga0182015, IMG submission 120478) | Permafrost microbial communities from Stordalen Mire, Sweden - 712P3M metaG | ecosystem: Environmental > Terrestrial > Soil > Wetlands > Permafrost | place: Sweden: Stordalen | collected...
AAATACCGCAAGATGGGGCAGGAAGTAGCGGACTAGAGACTAGATAAAAGGCCCGGTGCCTCCTGAGGGAGGGTGCCGGGCCCGAGGGACTCGCAGACGTTACAGTCATACTGGCCTAACGAGCCTGTTGAGGACAAGGTTGGATGTCACCAGGCGGTTGTGATGGATGTCACAGACAAAGCCAAAGCTAGAGGTGATCTGGCGCTCGCCACTTTTGCGGTCGCGGAACATCTAATGAATCACTGGTCACTGAATTAGGTAAGTTGTGCAGAGCATTTTTCGACTGGAGGCACATTCATGGCAGAAAAGGTGGCAAAAGGCGAGTCGGAGTGGAAACAGCAGCTTACGCCTGAGCAGTACCATGTGACCCGTGAGGCGGGAACGGAGCCGGCCTTCACCGGCAAATACTGGAAGACCAAGGACGCAGGTACGTATCACTGTGTTTGCTGCGGTGAGCCGTTGTTCGATTCGTCGACCAAGTTCGATTCAGGAACGGGCTGGCCGAGTTTTTACAAACCGGCAGACGCGGGCAAGGTCGAGGAGCACAAGGATTCCAACTACGGAATGGTCCGCACTGAGGCGCGTTGTTCGAACTGTGGCGCGCACCTGGGGCACGTGTTTGAGGATGGTCCCCAACCGACCGGGCTGCGCTATTGCATGAATTCTGCGGCCCTGGACTTGAAGCCGAGGGAGAAGAAGTAAGACGGTTTCTGAGGTTAGCCGGTAGAGGGTTCGCTGAAAAAATCAGGGGCACGCGCTTGCGTGCCCCTTGTCTATGTTTTGGTGTCTTCGCGCAGCGGTTACGCACTGGCAGTTGCGGCCAGAGCTTTCTGCGGTTCGGCAACGGACGGTTTCGGTGCTTCCGTCGGCTTCGCCTGAGACTGCGCCTGGTTCTGGTGTTTCTGCTCGCCGCTCCGCACCTGGATGCCGCCTTTGAGCACGGCGCCGTCTTCCACGATGATGCGTATGGTGGAAACGTCTCCCGTAACCGAGCCTTCGCTGCGGATATCCACGCGGTCGCTGCATTCAATATTTCCGTTCACCTTGCCCATGACCACAACCTCGCGGGCGGTGATGTTGGCCTGCACTGTGCCGTTCCGGCCGACGGTGACGCGATGGTCCGGTAGGCTGATCTTGCCTTCGATACGGCCGTCGATATAAAGCGCTTCCGCGCCGCTGATTTCGCCCTTAATGACGAGCGTACGGCCAATGGTGGCTTGCTCAATGGGCACGCTGGTGGTCTTTACGGGGTTAGGGTTGGAGGCTGGAGAGCTGGACTTCCCGCCGTACGAGTACTCTGAGGGCTGAAGCATGCGACCTTCCTTGATAACCGCGGTGCGTCCTGTTTGGCGCCTCTGCGGTTGGTCTGATTTTTTTCGGCCTCTTTGCTGGTTCCGTTCGGCCAGTTCCGACTATCGCACAGAAGTAAGTAATCCTCCGAGATTACGGAAGAGGCTGTACGATTGCGGCACAGAGGAACGGCCGTTATTCGGCTTCCTGCAGTGACTGGCTGAGCTCTTCCCATTCCTTGAGGAAGGCAGCATGCGCGGCTTTGTGCTGGTCGAGTTCCTGGGACTGGCGCTGGCTCTCATCGGCACTGACGAAATCCTGCAAGGCGGTTTCACACTGCGCGATCACGGTCTCCGCGCGGCTGATTTCCGCTTCCAGTTCGCGTATGCGGTCTTCCATCTTCTTACGTTTAATGGGATTCAAACGCTTTGCTTTGGCGACAGGCGCAACGACGTCCGAGGACTGATTGCCGTTTGAGGGAGTTTCCGGCGCCGGCTCAACCTCTTTCAATCGCTGGCGGATGGCCTCATTCTGCTTCGCACTTCCGCCCTGCTTGCGCCAGAGATAGTCTTCGTAGTTGCCGGGATAGACTTCGACTTTGCCGTCCCCGATCTCGAAAACCCGCGTGGCCAGCTTGTCGATGAAGTAACGGTCGTGCGAAACGAAGACGACGGTGCCGGTGTATTCCATGAGTGCATTCAGCAGGACGTCTTTCGCGCGCAGGTCAAGATGGTTGGTGGGTTCGTCGAGCAGGAGGAAGTTCGCTGGATGCAGAAGCAGACGCAGCAGGGCATAACGCCCGCGCTCGCCGCCGGAGAGCACACCGATCTTCTTAAACACATCATCTTCGGAAAACAGAAAACAGCCGAGCAGACTGCGCAGTTCGGTTTGAGTAGATCTCGGAGACGCCTCGCCGAGATCGTCGATCATTCGAGCGTCGGCATCGAGCTCTTTGTATTGATCCTGCGCAAAGTAGTCCGCTTCCACGTTATGGCCAAGTTTGAATTCGCCGTGCGTCGGCAATTCCGTACCTGCCAGCAACTTGATCAGAGTAGATTTGCCCGCTCCGTTTATCCCCACCAGCGCAATGCGGTCGCCCTTCTCGATCATAAAGCCTACGTCGCGGAAGACTTCTTTTGTGCCACCGTTGGTTCCCGCCTTGGCTGGATAACTCTTTGCTACTCCGACGAACTCGGCCACGATCCGCCCGCTTGGCTTGGGCTGAGGAAACGAGAAGTGAATCGTCTTTTCTTCCGGTGGGATCTCGATCCGCTTAATCTTTTCCAGTTCCTTGATGCGGCTCTGCACCTGCTTAGCCTTGGTAGCCTGGTAGCGGAAGCGGTTGATGAATACTTCCAGTTGCTCGATGCGATCGCGCTGATTTTTGTAAGCGGCCTGCAACTGTTCGTTGCGCTGTGTTTTCTGCGCCAGGAACTTGTCGTAGTTGCCGGTGTAAAACCAGAACCGCTTGTTCCAGATTTCCGCAATCTTGTTGACCGTCACGTCGAGAAAATAACGGTCGTGCGAGATCAGCACCAGAGCGTGCGGATAATCGTGCAGATATTCTTCCAGCCAATTGCGCGCTTCCAGATCGAGGTGATTGGTGGGTTCGTCAAGCAACAGCAAGTTGGGTTTCTGCAGCAGCAACTTGGCCAGCGCCAGCCGCATCTGCCAGCCGCCGGAAAATTCATCCGTCTGCCGCTCCCAGTCTTCTTTGCGAAAGCCCAACCCCATCAAAACTCTTCCGACTTCAGCTTCAATCGAGTAGCCATCGCGGGTACGGAATTCATGCTCCAGGCTGTGATAGCGGTCGGCAACGTCGGCATATTCCGCGCTGGCATGATCGAGCTCGGAGATTTGATGCGTGAGCGTTTCCAGCTCCCGCTCCATGGCGTGAAGTTCGGTGAACACCGCCATGCACTCCGCAAACACGGTGCGGCCGGAAAGCGAGAGGCCATCCTGCGGCAGATAACCAGCCGTGGTTCCTTTGGCGACGATGAGCGAGCCGTAGTCGAACGTATCCAGGCCGGCGAGAACCTTCATCAGCGTGGATTTGCCGGTACCGTTCGCGCCCACCAGACCGACGCGGTCGCGAGGCGTGATCAGCCAGTCGGTGTTTTCGAAAAGAAGTTTGTGGCCGAAACGTTTTCCGGCGCCGGAAAGCTGAATCATGGGCTGGATTCATCGTCTCATAAAATCGAGTACCTAGTACCCAGTAGCGAGTACCGAGACGAATCAGGAGTGCGCGGCGGCGCGCCCGTTGCGGCTTTCGGAATAGCGGCCCCACAGCTCGCTATGGAATTGAATGCGATCGAGTGCGCGATCGATCACGGCTTCCAGTTCATGCGCGTACTTTACTTCGCGGCCTTTGGCCAGCCGTCGGCGGGCTTCTTCCGGACTGAACCAAGTGGGATGACGCATCGGCTCATCCGGCCGGCGCAGCTCTTGGATTTCCATCAAAAAAGCTTTGACCACAAACTCCTGCACGCCGCCCGGCTGCCAGAACACGCCCTTGGAATGAATGTAGAGATGAAAGTGGCGAGGCTCAATGCTGCCCAGGGCACCGGCTTCTTCCGCGGCTTCCCGCTCGGCGGCCTGGCTATGAGAGAGCCGGGCCTCGGTGGAGCCTTTCGGGAAGGTCCATTTGTTCCCGCCGTTGGTGTTGACCAGCAGGAACTCTACCGCCGTTCCACGCTTGCGGTAACAGATCGCAGCCACTTGCAGCGGCAGCGATTTCGCAATGCGCGGCGAACTCATAGCGGTGATCTCCTGAGTTGATGTTACTCGAAAGATATTTCACGAATGTTAAAGTGCAACCAAAAATGTGCAGGGGATGGTTACGAAAGGGTTACCAGTGCCAACAGGATGGATTTGAAATGGTCGGGGCGCGCGGATTTGAACCGCGGACCCCCTGCGCCCAAGGCAGGTGCGCTACCAGGCTGCGCTACGCCCCGACTTTGTCAACATCAACAACTCTTCCGATCAGCGGCTCTTTCAATTATAAACGAGAGAAGCGCGCTATAATTTTTAGCTGGATATGCTCACCCTGCGGTATGCGTTAGTCGCGTATGTGAAAAGCCCAGTAGGAGAGTTCGTGGAGAACCTCCGGCGGGAGCTGCATCCCGACTTGCCTCATCTAGGGGCCCATCTCACCTTTCTGCCGCCACGGCCTCTGCAGGGAACGGAAAGCGCTGCGTTGCAGCTGCTTGCCGGGATCTGCGGCCAAGCCGAGCCCTTCGAAGTAACTCTGGGCGACATGGAAAGCTTCGTTCCCACCACGCCCACGGTTTACATCCGCGTTGGTCATGCTGCATCCCGTCTGCGTGAGTTGCATGACCAGTTCAATACGCAAGCACTGGCCTTTGCCGAAGAGTGGCCTTACATCCCCCACTTAACGATCGTGAAAATGCCGACCGAACAAGCGGCGCAACAAGCTTTGGCAATCGCCCGCGAACGCTGGCGGCAATATTCGGGAAGCCGTTGCATCCTGCTCGACCGGCTCACTTTTGTGCGGGAAGACGCGCAAAATTGCTGGGTTGACCTGGCTCCGGTGCCCCTCGGGGGCAGGTTGGTTTCGCCGTAAGCAGTCCCCCAAGTTTGGCACTCTCTTTCTTTTTGCCGGGGACTATAATTGGCCGCAAACATGTCTCTGGCCTCCGGCACAAAACTTGGTCCATATGAAATTCAATCGCCGCTGGGAGCTGGCGGCATGGGCGAGGTGTACCGCGCGCGCGACACGCGGCTGGATCGTACCGTAGCGGTCAAGATCCTGCCGTCGCATCTTTCTGAAAACCCTGAAGCCAAGCAGCGCTTCGAGCGGGAAGCGCGCACCATTTCGTCCCTCAATCATCCCCACATTTGTGTGCTGCACGACGTGGGCAGCCAGGATGGAACCTCCTACCTTGTCATGGAGTATTTGCAGGGCGAGAGTCTGGAGTCGCAGCTGCGAAGAGGGCCGCTGCCCCTGAAGCAGGCGCTCGAAGTTGGCGTGCAGATCTGCGAGGCCCTCGAGAAAGCGCACCGTGCCGGCATCGTGCACCGCGATCTCAAGCCTGGCAACATCATGCTCACGGCATCGGGTGCCAAGCTGCTCGACTTTGGCCTGGCAAAACCGGCGGTGGCTACGTTGGGCGCTCAGCCTTTGAGCGAAAAGGGCAACCTTACGCCTTCCACTCCAACGGTGAACCTCTCGGCGCTCAGCCCGCCGCCGGGGACGCTTACTCAGCAAGGCACAATCGTGGGCACGTTTCAGTTCATGGCGCCGGAGGTGCTTCAAGGGCGGGAAGCGGATGCGCGCAGCGACATCTTCAGCTTCGGCTGCGTGCTCTTCGAAATGCTCACTGGGCGTCGAGCCTTTGAAGGAAAAAGCCAGATCTCGGTCGCGTCGGCCATCCTGGAGAAAGAGCCGGAAGCGGTCACCACCATTCAGCCGATGGCCCCGGCCGCGCTCGATCACGTCGTCGGCGATTGTCTGGCGAAAGACCCGGAATCGCGCTGGGAGAGTGCTGCTGACATTGCACGCGAGTTGCGCTGGATTTCGAGCGGCGCTTCGAGCGGCAAGATCGTGCGGCCGGAAGTTCCTGCGCGCCGCTTACCGGAGCGTTTGCTCTGGACTGCGGTGGTTGCGGCGCTGCTGGCGGGTCTGCTGTGGCTGGGCCTGCAGGAGCGAGAGCCGGCGCGAACGCTGCGATCGTATCTGCCTCCCCCTGCGGAGACGGGCTTTGATTTTACCGGCGACTATGCAGGGCCGCCAGCGATCTCGCCGGATGGCGTGACGCTGGCGTTCTGCGCCCGCGGCCCCAAGGAGCGGCCTTCACTCTGGGTTCAACCCCTCGGTGACCTGACGGCCAAGAAATTAGAGGGCACAGAAGGTGCGGCGTTTCCCTTCTGGTCTGCGGACGGCAAGTTCCTCGGCTTCTTTGCAGACGAACATCTAAAGAAGATTCCCGCGGCGGGTGGGCCGGTAACCGTTCTCGCGAGTGCCCCCAACGCCAGAGGAGGCTCGTGGAATAAAGACAACGTCATTATTTACGAACCCGATTATCGCGACTCCTTGTGGCGAGTCAGCGCGTCGGGAGGAACTGCAACTCGCCTGACCAAGTTTGAAACGGACAAACACACGACTCATCGCTGGCCGTACTTTCTGCCCGACGGCAAACATTTCCTTTTTTTCGCAACCAGTCACTCCGGCGATTCCGAACAGGGCGTCTATTACGGTTCGTTGCAGGATGGTTCTTACAAGCACGTGCTCGACTCGGACTCTGAAGCCCAATATGCCTCGGGTTATCTGCTCTACCATCTTCAGTCGCAGTTGCTGGCGCAGAAGTTCGATCCCGCCACGGGCGTCGTCTCCGGTGATCCGGTCACGGTGGCGAATTTTGTGGAATACGATGCGGGAACGTGGCGCACCACGTTTACCGCGAGCCAGAACGGAATCTTGCTCTACGAAGAGGGCTCGAAAACCCTCGGAACCGACATTTTCTGGATGGATCGCAGCGGGAAGATGCTGGGCAAGATCGCGGAGAGAGCGTTTTACAAGGGCAGCGGCCAGGTTTCCCCCGATGGCAAGCGCATCGCGGTTTCCATGGGAGATCCGCAGGCCGATATCTGGGTATTCGACTTGGATCGCGGATCGCGGACGCGCCTCACCTTTGGCGGCGCGACACATTTGATGCCGTCCTGGTCGGCGGACGGTCAGAGGGTGGTTTACGTGCAACAGACCGGCGCCACGATCGTTGCGGGAACGTCGCTACGCGCCCGGCCGGCCAACGGCGGCGGACAAGAAGAGGTTCTGATGGATCGCGACCCTTCCGCGATGCCCGTTACGCTGCTCTCGCCGCAGTGGTCGCCGGACGGCAAGTATCTGCTCCACATAGAGCAAAGCGGTCCCAACAACGCCGGTATCTGGGCTCTCCCGACCGGCGGAGACAAGAAGCCGTTTGCCATCGTGCAGCCGCCATCTCCGCAAGCCAGGATCGTGACCTACCGCCTCTCGCCCGACGGACGCTGGCTGGCTTACAGTTCGACCGAATCGGGGCGCGAGGAAGTTTATGTCACGCAATTTCCCAGCGGCAACGGCAAGTGGCAGGTTTCGCAGGCCGGGGGCACTTTCCCATCCTGGCGCCGCGACGGCAAGGAAATCTTTTTTATAGGACTCGCCGGAGCCATACAGGCTGCCACGGTGCGCACCAAGGGTGATCAGTTCGAATTGGACCCGGTCCGCTCGCTGTTTCAGGTGAGCTATGTTGCGCCGGTCGGAAATCCCTACGATGTCGCCCCGGACGGCCAGCGCTTTGTTTTCACCACGCTGCCGGAAGGCGTCTCCACGCCGTTGGTCTTGGTCACCAACTGGCCGGCTGAGCTCAAGAAATAATTTTCCAGTTCCAGAGCTCAAACGGTCCAGCGTTCCCGGTTCTCCACGGTACCCGCCTGGTTACCAGTATTACGTTACCCCTGCCAAACCTGTATGGCCCCTGGTACATTTCACTCCCGTGCGTTGCACAGCCATAGCATGCACTGTAAACAGAAAGAGAGGGAGCGGCGTGTAATCCGCGTCCGGAGCGGCTTCAGCCGCGGGTTTCAAGAAAGCCAGGGGGGCGAAGGATGCAGATCGGGGTCTACGGTTCGGGTTTTCTAGGGACGGTGATTTCGGCCTGCCTGGCGGATTTTGGCACTCCAGTTTCTTGCTGTCATCCCGACCGGTCGCGCATGGTCGAGATGGCCCAGGGCAACATCCCCTTCTTTGAAAAGAACCTGAAAGAGATCATCCGGCGAAATGTGCGCGCGGGCCGGCTAGCGTATTCCACCGATATCGAATCCTTTGCGCGCAAAACGCAAGTCATTTTTCTGGCAGAAGATAGCGCGGACAATCTTGCCGACGTGGTGATGCGCATCGCGCGGCTGGCGCCCAAGCCGCCGATTTTGACGATTGTCACGCCGGTATCGGTGGGCACGGCCTCGGCCCTGGAAAAGAGCTTGAAGGACGCCGGCCTGCCGGGAACGATCGTCTCCCAGCCTATGTTTTTTACCGACGGCTGCGCGGTGGAAGACTTTAATTGGCCGGATCGCCTGATTCTGGGATCGACCTCCAACGAAGCAGTGCAGATTCTGAAACAGATTTTTCATCCGCTGGTGATGCGCGGCGTTCCGGTGATTGTGACGAATCAGGCCACGGCCGAACTGGTGCGGGAATCGGCCACGGCATTCGTGGCGACCAAGATTTCCTTCATCAACGAGGTGGCAGCGCTATGTGAGCGGGTGGGCGCGGACGCAGTGAACCTGGCGCTGGCGCTGGGTCTGGATAAGAAGATTGCTCCGCGCTGCCTGCAGCCGGGAGCGGGTATGGGCGGCGTGTTTGCCGAGTCTGATATGGATTCGCTGGCGGAACTGGCCAAGGCCAACGGGGTTCCGCTGAAAGTGCTGGCTGCGGCGCGGGACGTTAACCATACTCTGGCGGATCGACTGGTCGATAAGATTGCCGTGGCGCTGAATTCGGTGGAGAACAAAGATGTGGGCATTCTGGGTCTGGCCTTCAAGCCGAATACGAATTCAGTGGCGGGATCGTCCGCCGTACAGTTGGCCGAAACGCTGGTGGCCAAGGGCGCGCGCGTACGAGCGTATGACCCGGTGGCGCTTACCGATGCCAAGACGCGATTAAACGGATCGGTGCGCTATTGCGAGTCGGCATACGCGGCGGCGGAAGGCATGGACGCGCTGGTGGTGGGCACAGGCTGGCCGGAGTTCCGAGCGCTCGATTTTGACCGCATCAAACAGTTGCTCAAGAGACCCATCATTGTTGACACCAAGAACTTGCTCGATTCGGTACGGCTGCGCGCCATGGGGTTTGAATATGTTGGGGTGGGGCGCGGGTAGATGGTGCTCCGGTGACCCTTCGCGGTCAGCGGGACCAGGAAGTGTTGCACGCAGACGAAGTCTCCTAGAACCGTGAGCGAAGAGTTCCTCAATCTCGCGCAGCAGCCCAAGCGTCCGAAGCTGTTATTCCGTTTTACCGGTTTACTGAGTGGAGTGCTCGATAGCGTCTCGTTGCTTTTCTTCTGCTTAACCTTTTCCAGCCTGACTCACTTGCTCGGTTCTTTGTGGAGCAGTTTCTTAGCCGAGGAGTAATCACTCCTCGATGGTTGTCAGACTTGAGCTATCCAGATCATCGGTCACGTTAAGAATAAAAATCATCCGTCCGGAATTGGGAGATAAAATACGATCCGGAACAGTGTTTCTGACATCGGCGAAGCGCGATTGTATCATCGACGTTATAATAGAAAACGGTGGTGGGAATAGCTCAACTGGTAGAGCACCGGACTGTGGCTCCGACGGTTGCGGGTTCGATTCCCGTTTCCCACCCCAGAATTTCTCTTCTCGCTCTCGACCACCATGTCTCGTAGATAAATTACCTGCAGCGTCTGGTCGGTGCCTGCAAAACTTAGCAAGCTATGTCTCTACGGAGACTGTCGTTCCTGCCCATATCCTTACCGTCTGACCCATATTGGGAAGCACGAGGCTGCGCCTAGCCGTTTTTCTCCGCTATAAGCGTTGACCGGCGACCCACGCCGGGCTACAATTCGCGCGAAATGTTCTCGCGGGCGCGATCACGCCTCGCAGGGCTTGTCAGGATCGCGCAAAGCGGCTGCTATTTGCGAGGTTCGGTTTACGGGTTATGGGTTCCGGGCTCCTTGGAAGTCTGCAGTTTAAGGAGGAGTCTCCATGAGGAGTTCTCCACGCAAGCAAGTCAAAACAAGTCGGAAAGCCGGAGCCGGGAAAGAGGTTAAGAAGTTTCCCGGATCGTTCCCCGTCGTTGGCATTGGGGCATCGGCTGGTGGCTTGGAAGCATTCTCTGAGCTGTTGCACAATCTGCCGGAGAAAACCGGCATGGCCTTCGTGCTGGTGCAACACCTCGATCCTAAACATGAAAGCAGTCTGCCAGAAATTCTGGCGCGAACCACCAGACTCCCCGTCACGGAGGTCACCCAGGACGGTGAGCTACAGCCGGACCACGTCTATGTGATTCCAGCAAACACAAATCTGCTCATAAAAGACGGCGTGCTGCGGTTGGGGCCGCGGGTAATGGTCCACGGGCAACACATGCCCATCGATAATTTCTTCCGTTCCCTGGCGGAGAGAGTTGGACAACGGGCCATTGGTGTGGTTTTGTCGGGCACGGCTGCGGACGGAACCGAAGGATGCCGCGCCATCAAGGCGGCCGGGGGGCTTACCTTTGCCCAGGATGAAGAGTCCGCGAAGTATGACAGCATGCCGCGCAGTGCCATCAATGCGGGGGTCGTTGACTTCATCCTTGCTCCGAAGGAAATCGCCCGCGAGTTGGGGGGAATCAGCCAGCATCCCTACGTGACCCGGGTTCTGTCGGAGGAAAGGGATGAATTCCGAGGAATGGTCGGCGCGGACCTAGACGCACTTTTCGGGCTCCTGCGGGACTCGACCGGCGTGGATTTCACCAACTACAAGCACACCACGCTACAACGGCGCATCCGGCGCCGCATGGTCGTGCACAAGATCGAAAAGCTGAAGGACTACCTTCGTCTGATTGGGAAGAAGCCGGAAGAACTCGACGAACTTTACCGCGATTTGTTGATCCACGTCACTGGTTTTTTCCGTGAGCCAGAAGCCTTCGTGGCCTTGCGCAAACATGTTTACCCCGCTCTGTTTGAAGACCGCAAGCCGGATAGTCCCGTGCGGGTTTGGGTTGCCGGTTGCTCCACCGGCGAGGAGCCGTATTCGATTGCGATCACCCTGCTGGAATATCTTTGGGCCCACACCCGGAACATCTCACAGGCGGCCACGGCCATCCAGATCTTCGCCACCGACATCAGCGACACGGCTCTGGATCGCGCCCGCGCCGGCCTGTACGCGGAAGCCTCCGTGGCGGATATTTCGGCGGAGCGTTTGAAGAGATTTTTTGTGCGCCAGGAGGGCGGATATCAAGTCAACAAGTCGGTTCGCGACATGTGCATTTTCGCCAAGCAAAACCTGGTGAAAGATCCGCCTTTCTCCAACCTGGACCTAGTGAGCTGCCGCAATGTCCTCATCTATCTTGGCCCGGTTTTGCAGCGTCGCGTCATCCCCACCCTGCATTACTCCCTGAAGCCTAGCGGCTACCTGATGCTGGGTGAAGCGGAGAGTCTGGGAGGATTCGCCGATCACTTTGCCCTGGTGGATAAGAAAGACAAGATCTATCAAAAGCGGAAGACCACGGCGCGGCTGACCTCGTATTTCGCGAGCACGGATTATTCTCCGCGCAGAATCGAAGACGCCAAGACCGGCAGGCTACTGCCCGCTCCTTTTACCGTGGAAAATGAGGTGGAGCAACTTCTCGTCAACCGGTTTGTCCCCGCCAGTGTTGTGGTCAACGATCAGATGGATATTGTGCAGTTCCAGGGAAAAACTGGGCCTTACCTGGAACCGGCCGCCGGACATCCCACCTTTAACTTATCCAAGATGGCTCGCGAAGGTTTGATGGTGGATTTGCGCGCGGCTTTGAACGCGGCCAAGAAAACCAATGAGGCCGTAAAGAAGGAAGGCGTGCAAATTCAATCGGAAGGGAAGCTACGGGAGGTGGATCTGGAAGTGCTTCCATTGCGCCGGCAAGCCTCCCAGGAACGCTATTACGTGATCGTGTTCCGGGAGAAGATCCAGGCGCCCGCCCGGCCAGCGGTGAAAGGCAAGAGCGACAAAACGAAGAAATCAGACCACCCCCCGTTGCGGGAGAACGAGAACCTGAAGCGTGAAATGGCGCAATTGCGGTCGCAGTTGGGGTCGCTGATCGAAGACCACGAGTCTACTCTGGAAGAATTCAAATCGGTCAACGAGGAAGTTTTGTCGGCTAATGAAGAATTGCAGAGCACCAATGAAGAGATGGAGACCGCCAAGGAAGAGCTGCAATCGACCAACGAAGAACTCACCACGCTGAACGAGGAGATACAGAACCGCAACGCGGAATTGAGTTCGGCCAATAACGACCTGCTCAACCTGCTGAGCCAGGTCGATATTCCGGTCGTGCTGGTGAGCCGCGACTTGTGCATTCGCCGCTTCAGTCCGCCCGCACAAAAAATGCTGAACCTGCTGCCCAGCGATGTGGGCCGGCGAGTGGGCCAGATCCGGCCGAATCTGGATCTGCAGGACATGGAGCCGATGGTCCGCGAAGTGATCGAGCGCTCAATCTCGCAGCAGCGCGAAGTCCGCACCAAAGAAGGCGCGTGGCAAGTGCTGCACGTGCGGCCCTACGAAACCTGGGATCACAAGATCGAAGGCGCGGTAGTCAGCTTGCAGAACATTGACGCTCTGAAACGCCTGGTGATTCAGACCCGCGAGTACGCCGACGCGGTGATTGAGAATGCCAGAATGCCGACGCTGGTTTTGGACGGCGATTTGCGAGTTACCGCCGCCAATCCGGCTTTCTACCGGGCCTTCAGCGTGTCTCACGAAGAAACCGAGAATCGGCTGATCTACGAACTGGGCAATGGACAGTGGAACATCCCGCGGTTACGCCAACTGCTGGAGGAGATTGTCCCGCGCAATTCCCGCGTGGACGATTTTGAAATGAGCCATGATTTCCCCAGCCTCGGACGCCGAGACATGCTGCTCAACGCCAGCCGGGTGGAAGTGCAGAAGGGCCAGCCCTTCATTCTGCTGGGCATAGAGGATGTGACGAACAAGAGCAGGGAAGGGGCGGCGTAACCACGCGCTAGAGGCTGGCCTGGCGCGCATCCTTTCCCCAAGAAATGCTCCTATGCGTGAGGCCTCCATTCACAGTAGAATGCGAAGTTCTGTGGAAAGCGAATGAACCGGATTTTCCATCCATTTCGAAGCGCTTCGCGGGAGCTTGGACCGCTGGAGCAGCGTCTGCTCGACGCGTTGTGGGCCAGGCGCAGCGCGACCGTCCGCGAGTTGATAAAAGATGGCTGCGAGGAACTGGCGTACACCACGGTAATGACCACCCTTGATCGCCTGTTCAAAAAGGGGATTCTCACGCGATCGGAGGAGGGTCGGGCATTCCGCTACGCTCCGCGGTTTAGCCGTGAGGAAATGCACCGGGAGGCGGCGGGCTATGCCTTCCGCCGACTGCTGGATGCGAGTCCGACTTCGTCTTTACCGCTCTCGTTCCTGGTGGAAATTCTGGGCGATCGTGACGCGCAATTGCTCGACGATCTGCGCAAGTTGGTGGAAAGTAAGCGCCGCGAGCTGAGTCAACGCGAACCGGGTCAAAGGGAAGCAGGTCTGCGGGAACCGAGCCAGAAGGAGACAGAGTGATGTTCGCGGTGCGCGGGATCGCGGTCTCCTTTTCGATCTTTGTTATTTTTTATGGCGCTCTGTCTATGGCAGCTTTGTTGCTGTGGCGCAGGTTGTGGTTTTATGGGCAACAATTTTCGGCGAGACGCTGCGCCGACCTGCTTTTCGCCCTACGCATGGCCCCCTTCGTGGTTGCGACTGGAGTCACTCTGATCTTGGCCGTGCCTTCGTTCCTGTTGCTCGAACCCCGTGCCGTGGATGAATCCATGGGCACTGTGCCTGTGGTGCTCGGCTTGTGCGGGATGGCTGTGCTGCTGGGAGGAGTGTGGAAGGCGGCGACGGCATTGGTGCGGGCTTCGCGAACCATTGCGCAGTGGTCGAGCCAGGCGCGCCTGATCGGATCCAGCCCCATCGACTTCAGCGCCATCGATTCCAGGGATTCGGTCGCCGTGCTGTGGATTAGGGCGGCTGCTCCACCGCTCACCGCATCTGGGATTCTTCGGCCTAGGGTGTGGTTGTCAGGCGCGGCGGAGTTTGTGCTGACCGAGCGGGAATTACAGACCGCGCTGCGGCATGAAGTTGTCCACGTGCGCCGTCGGGACAACCTGAGAAAGCTGATTCTGCGTTTCGTGGCATTTCCAAAAATGGCGGAACTGGAGAGTGCATGGCGCGAAGCGAGTGAAATGGCCGCTGACGATGCCGCGGTCTCAAGTGCCTCCGAAGCTCTGGATCTGGCTGCGGCCGTTATCAAATTGTCGCAGCTGACCCCGCTGGAACCACCCGCGGAACTGACCACAGCGTTAGTCCACAGCCCGGCGGAATCCGTGACTGCACGCGTGGAGCGGTTGATGGCGTGGACGGAACAGCGGCGGGGCCCGGCCCAGAAATATTCGTGGAGATGCGCTCTGTGCGCTGCCGCCGTTGTGGTCGCTACGCTGGCCGTGACTTACAGCGAACTGCTAGTGCGGGTGCATGCGGCAACGGAATGGCTGGTGCGGTAGAAGTAATTCAGGGCTAAAGACCACAGTCGTGGCCGGACTTATCGCAGCGCTGAAGCGTTGCGCCACCTAAAATCTGTACCCAAACTCTAAACTTCTCTTCCAGGAAGTATTCCGGGACCAACTAGAACGTTACCCGTACGCCTAACTGTGCAGCGAAGGGGATGCCTACGGTAGTTCCGGGACCAAAAAAATCTCCCAGGGCGCCCTCAGGTATCTCAAGTTGCTTCAGGCTAGTGATGGGCGCGATTTGGGAGCAGCCCGGATTCGTGCAGATATCGCGGACGATGGTTTGCCCGGACGAATTTGGCGTCATCTGGAGCGACGGCACCGGGAGTTGGGCCACATTGACCGCGAAGTTCGCGCCGGGATTGTTGCGATTGAAGAGGTTAAAGAACTCGATGAACGGGTCGACCTGCCAGCGCTCGTTGATTTTGAAAGGACGTGTGACGCGCAGGTCGGACTGGATGTAAGGTGTGCCGCGGAATTCGTCGAGACTGGTATACATCGGTTGCGATTGGCCGCTGAACTGAACATAAATGCGGTCGGTGTTGTTGGCGTTTGTGATCGTGATGGGGCGGGCGCTCTCCACCTGATTAATGGTGCTCAACTCGAATCCGCCGGGGAGGTGCAGTGTGCCGGCCAGCACGAAGCGATGGCGAACGTCTTCGCCCGACGGGCCATAGTCGCCCGGTCCGAAAGCATTCAGGGGTCCCAGATTCGGTTGGGTAGGGCTAGCTTCTTGTGGGCAGACGCCATCCACATAGTCAAACAGCTCGCCCAGCAGGCATCCCCAGGTCTGCGCCTTGGAGAGTTGGTAGTTCGCGACCAGATTGAAGCGGTGCATGTTGCCTTGCAGATGCAACATCAGTCCGTTATAGCTGGAACGGTTGTCAGACTCGAACACATTGACGTTCGGCACCACAGCCATCTGATCGGTGGTGTCCGTCGTGGGGAAAAACGGAGTGAAGAGGTTGGTGCCGCCGCTGTAGGGGAAAGCGCGGTATCCGTGATTGCCCTGCTCGTGCACGTAATCGGCGCTCGCCAGCCAATGTTCATTGAAAGCGTGCTGCACCCCACCCGTCGTATGAATGGAGTAGGGAGTTTTATAAGGCGAGCCGACCAGATTGCCAGTTCCGCCGAAGAAACTTCCGGGAATGCAGCCGGCATTCTCCGTCCCACCGGGATTTTGTACCGGATCGACACAAGGGGTCGGGGGCGCATTTACGCCCTGGAATGCAGTCGCCCATCCGTTCTGCGCGAGATCGTCATAGTAGAGGCCGAAGCCGGCGCGAATTACCGTCTTCCCGCTGTTGCCGGGAGAGTAGGCGATCCCAAGGCGAGGTGCGATTTGCTTGCGATAGTCACTCGGAACGCCGGGTACCGTCGTAATATCCAAGGCTTGCAATGTCAGGTATGCGGGGTTATCGGCTTCACTTCGCCCCGACCCTATGAATAGCCCCCAGGTGGTCTGATAACGCAAGCCGTAATTGATGGTGAGGCGGTGCGAGACGCGCCAGGAGTCCTCGGCATAGAGCCCGAGACGCTGAACATTCTGCGAAAAGCTGCCATTACCGGCGGGAGTAAACGTACAGTTAATGCCGCTGCCCTGAGGAGGTTCTGGATTGCACATTGCACTGGGAGGCGTGTAATAAAACGGCAAGGCAGTCGTGATGCCGCCGCAATCGGGGCCGGGTGGATTGATATAACAATCGGGGTTGGAGGGATAGGTGGTGAACTGCTCCGCCGTCGCCGCGAACGCGCCGCTCAGCACCGGTTCGTGAATGAAGTCGACTCCGAACTTGAGCGCATGGTCACGCACAACGTGGCTCAGGTCGTAGCGGAATTGGTACTTGTCTTGATTGCGCAGGTCGGGGAAAAGGGTGATGGGAGTGGCAAACTGATTGTCGCCGAATGTTTCGAAGCCGGAGACGGTCAGCGCGGTCACGCTGAAGGGAAACTGTATGGCGAAGCCGAGATTCGAATTCCGTGTCTGCGTGAGATGCAGCAAGCTGGCATCGAGAACCAGATTGCCCAGCCAGTTTGAATTGAAGGTATAGCTATTGCTGAACGCCACATTCCAGTAATTGTTGTGCGTGATCAGGCCAGTCGATGGCAATGTGGCCTGTTGCACCAGGGCGTTGTGCGTGAGGTAGCTGTCTTGCGATGCGCGCAGGAACCAGGTCGATTTCGACGATTGTGCCCAGTCCAGGCGTAGCGAACCGAGGTAGTCGCGAAAGGGAATCGGAACGGTGGCGGGAACCGCGATGGAAGGAGTGCCGGTTATCAATCCCTCTGACGCCAACTGCGCCAGCGCGTCGAATTGCGTAGTGCTGGCCGGGCTGTAGGCGATGCTCGCATCCTCGTGGACATTTTCGAATGAGGTGAAGAACCAGACTTTATCTTTCGCGACGGGACCGCCGAAAGTTCCAACATAATTCTGGCGGGAGAATGGCTGCTTCGGATTCGGCGCGGGATTCTCGATGGGAAAGCGCGCATTCAGTGCGGCTTGGCGGTCAAAGAACGCCCCGCTCCCGTGCCATTCGTTGGTCCCGCGCTTAGTGGTAATCACGACCGACCCGGCCGTGGTCCAACCCGTGTCGGCGTCTTCGTTCGAGGTGCGCACCGCGAATTCCTGAACGCCATCGGGCGAGAAGTTTTGCAGAAAGCCGCCGATCCAGTCGTCGGAGTTTTCGGCGCCATCGACCGAGAGTTCGTTGTTCAAGCCGGAGCTTCCACCGGTCGACACTGCGGTGATGCGCGCCTTCGTGGGGTCGGAAGGTTCGACGGGCTCGGTTCCCGGCACGAGATAGGCAATATTGGCGAAACTGCGCGCCGGGAGCGGCAGGGTTTCCAGATCCTGGCTGCCAACCACACCTCCGCGCACCGCGCTCGACGTGTCAATCGTTTCGGTGGTAATCGAGGAAGAACTCCCCTGCACGGTGACGGTTTGCGAGGTCGCCGCAGGTTTCATCGTGACCGTAACTTCGCGGACGGTGGCGACGGCGATCGAGACATCCGCTTGGGCCGGGGCGAAGCCCTTGGCGCTGATGGTGATGCGGTAGTTGCCGGGCAGAAGGTCATCAAGACGAAACTCGCCGCGGTCTTCGCTAGAGGCTTCGCGTTGCACGGAGGACCCTGATAGCTGCGCGACGATCTTGGCGGAAACAACGCGCGCGCCGGTAGCATCCTGCACCGTGCCACGTAGCGATCCGCGCGGGTTCTGGGCCTGGAGGGTTGCCGTGAGCAGGATAGTGAATAGCGTTAGGGTGAATGCGGTCCGGTGCGAATTTGGTTTCATGTTTAAAAGCAGGCACACGAGGTTGTTTCGCTGGGAAACTAAACAGACTAGAGTGGGGAGAGTGGCTACTACCAGAGATCGTAGGGCTAGGCGAAGTGCGGCGATCGCGGCGGCGAGATTAATCCGACCAGCGTTGCGGCTTGCGGTCCCAGCGATGCTTCTTCAATTCGGCGAGCAGGCTGGAGTCGAGCGGGCCCGCGTCGCTGGCGGCAACGTTCTGTCGCACGTGCTCGGGATCTCGCATGCCCACGATCGTCGTGCTCACAGCGGGATGAGACAGGGTAAAGCGCAGCGACATTTCCGGAAGCGTCATGCCTGCAGGCAAAATTTTCTTGAGCTTGTCGACGCGCTGGATCGTGTTCGCCAGATTTTCTGGACCAAAGTAGAGAGCGCGCCAATCGTCTTTCGGAAACCGAGTTTCGAGCGTCATCTTGCCGCCCAGGCTGCCTTCGTCGAGGGGCACGCGCGCGATCACACCGACGTTCAGCTCTTGACAGAGAGGAAACAGTTTGTCCTCGGGCGCCTGATCGAAGATGTTGTAAATCACCTGCACGACGTCGACTAACCCCGTGTGCAGCGCCTTGATGCCATTCTCCGGCTCCCAGCGGTTCAAGCTCAAGCCGAATGAGCGAATCCAGCCGCCGTCTTTCAACTTTTCCACGGTGGAACGGAACTCCGGATCATTATTCCAACTGTCGTCCCACACATGAAACTGCAGCAGGTCGATCGAGTCGACCCGAAGTTTCTTGCGGATTTGGTCGGCGTATTTCAGGACGTGATCCGCCGAAAATACGTCGTGGTATTTGTATTTCGGAAGTGCGGGCCATTTGTCGTTGGCCGGAGGAATTTTCGATGCGGCATACAAGCGCTTTGTGGAATTGCGCGCCATGGTTTCGCCGAGCAGGCCGTCGCTTTTGCCGTCGCCATAAGCCCAGGCGGTGTCGAAGAGGTTGCAGCCCGAGTCGACGGAGAGTTGCAGGGAATCGAGCGACTGCTGGTCGTCGGACCCGCTCCAGCCACTCATGCCCCAGAGTCCATAAGCAATGTCACTGACTTCAAAACCGGTTCGGCCCAGCTTGCGGTATTTCATGAGATGTATTCCTTGCGGATGAATTCAGCTTCGTGAATGAAATTTGCTGGCGCTGACATCCTAGCAGTTTTACCTTCGGGCTCGAAACAGCGTCAGGGAGCGATTTGCCTGACTGCTGATTTTTCGATGCGAAGCATCAAGATTTTGCAGGCCGCGCAACCTGATCCGGATGTTTCAATAGAGCTATATCCTTTAACGCCTGTGGAGGTCCCCCGATGAACTCAGATTGTCCTTCTACTCCGATGTCGCCCTACCCTGCCGAGACCCTCAATGCTCCCTCGTCCCGTTTGATCGACGAAAAGATTTCGGACGACTCCGGCGCGGAAACACAGACGAACAGCGCCCTTGCGCCTGCCGGGCTGAAGAATCCTTTCTGGAATAAAGCTAGCGTCTAGCGCAGGATCGGCAGGCAGAGGCACGGTTTTAGCGCGAAGGGCAAAGCCGACATTTCCTGCAGAGCGGGGTGCAGTTGTGCGTCACGGCAAGGCTCCAGCGTGATCACGAAGGGCAAAGCGTTCTTGTCAAAGCCCGGTTTTTGCAGCACGGCATCGATGTTTAGTTGGTGCGCCGAGAGGATCGCGGCTAGATGTGCGATGATGCCGGGTTGATCCTTCACCAGAAAACGCAGATACCACGGCGCCTCAAAGTCGCAGCTCACTCTTGGCGATGCGAGTTGCAACTCACGATGCGAGCGCGGCCCGGCCGAGAGACCTTCCGCCACAAACATCAAGTCTGAGACCACGGCAACGGCCGTGGGATCTCCTCCCGCGCCTGCGCCCAGGAATGCCATGTCGCCGCCGTATTCTCCCGAGGTCAAAACCAGATTCAGATTCCTCTGCACGCGTCCGAAGGGCGACGACGCGGGAACCAGGCTGGGACCGACGTCGGCAAATAAAGTCGATTCTTTCAAATCGGCGCGCGAGATTTGGCGGATAGTACAGTCCAGTTCGGCGGCGTAATCGAAATCGACCGCGTCGATGGGGCGAATAGTGCGGGCGCGAATGTCTTCCGGGGAAACGCGGACTTGCAGTCCGGCAAGCGCCAGAATGGAAAGCTTGGCGCGAGCATCGCCGCCGTCGAGGTCTTCGCTGGCGTCCGCTTCGGCATAGCCGCGGGCCTGTGCTTCCTCGAGCGCTTCGCTGAAGGGGATGCGGTCGGTCTCAATGCGGCTGAGAATGTAATTGCACGTGCCGTTCAGAATGCCGGCGATGCCGTGCAGGCGATCTCCGCAGAGCCCGGTGCGCAGCGCGGGCAGAACGGGAACCCCGCCGGCCACGGACGCTCCAAACTCAAGCTGGCAGCCATTGGCGCTCGCAAGCTGCAGCAAGTCCGGGCCATGACGGGCGATGAGTTGCTTGTTGGCTGTTACTACCGACTTGCCCGCCGTCAGCGCGTCGCGCACAAAGTCTTCCGCGGGATGAAGACCTCCGATCAATTCAACGACGATGTCGGCTTCGGAGTTGAGAACGACGCGAAAATCTTCGGTCCAGACTACATCCATCGGCACCCATGGTTGCTTTTTGCGCCCGACGTTGCGATTGCAGATATACGTCAGGCGCAGCAAGCCGTCATTGTCCCTGCGTTCACAGAGGATCTTGGCCACGGCGCGGCCGACAGTTCCGAAGCCAACCAGCGCGACGCGGCACGGGGGAGTGCGATCCCGAGATGGGGAAGCGGAGTCGGGCGGCGAATTGGGCGGAGTGTTGTGCAAGGCTGCTCTCGCAAATTGAAACTCATTTTTATCACAATGTGGTACTTGGGCCTCCACGATGTGGAAAACCATGAAGCGGAAGACGAAGATCCCGAACCCCGGACCTGTTGCAATGCGAGAGGAGCGCAGGCGTGTTGAGGGCTGGGCCAGCGAGCGCGGGCGGCTTGCCAGGCAGAACCAGCATCAAAGTTGGTAATATAATGCGATCCCGCCGCAACCAAGGCCAACGCCTTCTTGCGAGGAGTCACCAGCGGAACCTTTACCAAAGGCGCCTTTCCATGCCGAGCGCTACGGTCCGCCACCACGCCCGGTTATGGGAGGAGAATGGATGATTGGAAAGTTCGCGACTGCGAGTGCGTTGACGCTGCTGATTCTGACGATTCTGTGGGGAGCGCTAGGATTCGCCCAGACCACGCCCCCCGGGCAACCTGCGGCAGCGCCACCCCCTGCGGCGCAACAACCCGCGCCGGATCAATCCGCTGCACAGCAACCCTCCGCACAACAGCCCACCAGCGGCCAGGAACCTGCCGAGGAAATACCCCTTTCGCGGCGAAAAGCGAAGCCTAAGGACTATAAGAACTGGACCTTCGACGTGGGTCTCGGCGCCAGTTTGGAGAGCGGCGCGACTTACACTTTCGTGAGACAAGGCGGCGGAGTGGCCACAGCCGGTGTCGCTCGCAACGCTAACAAGTATTTAGGGTTGCGCGCGGATTTTATCTTTGCGAACTTGCCGCTACGCGACTCCGCGCTGCAGGTGGCGCCGGCGACGGGAGACAACAACAATCTCTACGCCCTTACACTTGATCCCATTATCAACATCCCCGTGAACAAGGTTTATGGCGGATACATCCTGTTCGGGGGCGGCTTCTATCATCGTGCCGGGAGCCTGAGCGGCGACAATACAGTTCCGGGTTCGGGGTGTACTCCGTTCTGGATCTGGTGGGGCGCGTGCAGGGGTGTCAGCATTCCAGTGAGCGGCGACTTCGTCAACTCCACCGTGAACGCATACGGATACAACTTAGGGGCGTGCGTGACGCGCAAGATGCCGAGCGGCGTCGAAATCTATGCGGAGTTCCGCCTTATGCACGGAAAAAACAGCAACGTCACAACCGACGTGCGGCCGATTACGATCGGCGTTCGCTGGTAGGGAGCGGCAGTCAGCTATTCGGGATTCGTGCGATAACTCCAGAGCTCTCCGGTTTGCTGCTGCAACTGCACGAATGACGCGGCGGGAACGGGCTGTGAAACCGCGGCGCTCGAGTTGGCTTCGGTCAACGCTGCTTCGACGATGTGGTGCGCGGGCGCTAGTGAGCAGGCCGGATCCGTTGCGGTTACATCGCCGGCGAGTAGCAGAGCCTGACAACGGCATCCGCCAAAATCTTCCGTACGCCGTTCGCAACTGCGGCATGGCTCCGGCATCCATTTTTCGCCACGAAAGCGCTGGAACGAGGAAGACTCTCGCCAGATAAATTCCAAGCTTCGCTCATAAACATTCTCGAACTCGAGACCCGGAATGATCTCTGCGGCATGACAGGGAAGAACTTTTCCCGCGGGATTGATGAGCATCAATCTACGTCCCCATCCACCCATGCAGGCCTTGGGGTAGCGCGCATAGTAATCGGGAACGACGGAATCAATGCGGATGCGTCCGGCGAGGCGCTTGTCCGCGGCGGCCACGACTTCTACGGCTCTCTCGATCTGCACCCGCGTGGGCAGCAGCGCGGCGCGATTCTGCAACGCCCAGCCGTAATACTGGGTATGGGCAATCTCCATGCGCTCGGGCGCGAGCTGCTCGATGAAAGCGATCATCTCCTCAAGGTGGTCGATGTTCTGCCGGTGGATGACAAGATTCGCGGTGAAGGCGATCTTGTGGCGGCGAATGATGCGCGACAATTCGATCTTGTACGCGTGCGCTTTGGCTCCGGCAATCCAGTTGGCCGAGTTCTCGCGCGAATCCTGGAAGCTGATCTGGATGTGATCGAGTCCGGCCTCGACCAGCGCCTGCAGCCGGGCTTCGGCCAGTCCGATGCCTGAAGTGATGAGGTTGGTGTATAGGCCCGCGCCGCGCGCACCCGCGATAAGTTCCGCCAGATCCGGACGTGCCAGCGGTTCACCTCCGGTGAAGTGTGCGTGCAGCATCCCCAACTTGCCAGACTGCTGGAAAATGTCGATCCACTCTTTGGTGGAAAGCTCGGAACTAACAGCGGCCAGCTCCAGCGGATTAGAGCAGTAGACGCAATGCAGCGGGCAGCGATGCGTGATCTCGGCGATGAGGGCGAGCGGGTTGGGAATCATCGGTGCTGCAGTGGAGTCATCTGTGGATTTCTGCCTGAAATAATTTCGTCGGCGACGCGGCCTCAGTCCTCTGCACGGTTCGGATTCTGGGCTCGAAAGTCCTGTTTGTCGGGAGGGGCCCCCCTCCTACAATATTTTCGCATCTGCAACAAAACATGGGGGTAGGGCGCATTTGCGCGCGAAATCTGTGCAAATAATAGATTACAAATGAGTTATATGCAAAATCTAGACAGCAAGGGACTTGCGCTTACTGCCCTGCAAGCTGACTAAACTGCTTCGCCTTGACCATCATGGCCTGATTTCGAGTGGAAGGCAAGGTCGGATGTCACAACGGGGGGGTGAATTCCCGGAAGCTTCGCCGTGATCTTATCGCGTGTGAACATTGTTCCCTCCGCCATATTAACCTTGACCTTGATTGTTACTTTGGGTAACAATTAATTAGTGTACACGGTCATCACCACAAAATCTTTCGCTAAAGCGCTTTCCCGGCTTCCGGCGCCCTGGCAGAAGCGGATTGTGGGGAAGATCAAAGAGGTTGCCGCCGATCCCTATGCCAGGCACAACAACGTTACCAAGCTTCAGGGACGCGAGGGCTACCGGTTGAGGATTGGCGACTGGCGCGTCATTTACGAGTTGCACGACGACCGTCTTGAATTATGGGTGTTAGAAGTGGGCATAAGAGGAGGAATCTATTGATGCGTATCGAAACCATTACTCGCAAGGGCCGGGAATTCGCGCTGATTCCGGTGGAGCGCCTGCAAAGGCTGATGGAGGATGCGGAAATGCTTGCCGACGTGAAAGCGTACGATGCGGCAAAGGCGCGTCTTGAGGATGGCGAAGACGAGCTCGTCCCGCTGGAGATCACCGAGCGCAGACTGAGAGGAGAGGCGGCGCTGCGGATTTGGCGTGAGTACCGGAAGCTTACCCAGGAGCGGCTTGCGAAGAAGTCTAAAGTGTCGCGCGCTCTGATCGCGGCGATTGAGACGAACCGCAAGGCCGGATCTGTGAGTACGTGGAAGAAGCTGGGCACTGCGCTCGATGTGAGCTGGGAGCAACTGGCGTAAGGCTGTTGGAGCGCTCGCGGCTTGACTCACATCCCAAGTGTCTTCCTTAGCTGTTGCGACGCGTTTGCGGGTTTTCCTTTCTTTGCATTAAAGATTCCTGCAACGGATATTTTCCTGAGGAATCGGGTTTCTTTGGTGTTAATGAGGCCTGGATTCTTTTCGAGCGCAGCGGCTATAAGCCAGCGCTCCAGGAAATTGATAGTAGCGCTGGCGCGGCCCTTTTTCTTGTACCGTCCATTAGGAGTTAGCTTCGGCAGAAGAAATATGGTTGGACTCCCTTTGCTCTCGGAACAAGCTTTGTTGTACTTCTCCCTATTTGAAGGGTTCAGGGCCTCCCCAGCGATCGACCGTTTGCTGGCCTGACCGACGTAGTATGGCGTGTATCCTTTGGGAGTGTGTATTGCGAAGACGTAGCAACCACACGCCTTAGAGAGGCCAGAATCCCAACTTTCCAATTCTGCCTTAAGCTCAGTCAGCGACTGGTCGGTGATGAGTTTCTTTGTTCCGTGGCGGGTAAGCTTAAAAGGACCCGCGACATCGAAGTTCATGTTACGTCCTTATCCGATCATGATTCCAAAGGCTATTTCATCTTGCGCTGAAGGGCAAATAGCCGGTTCCCTCAGGGGCTAAAGCCCGAGTCTTTGCTAGCTGCGGGCGGCACGGCTGAAGCGCCATGCCCTTCCCGATCTGATTTATGGGATAGCTTTTAGTAATCCACAATCCGCTTGTGCCGCAGTTGCTCGAGAAATTGGCTGATGTCGGCGCGAATCTTGGCGGGATCGGCGTCGCCGAACTGGGCCTGCAATTCTTCGATGATCTGGCCGAAGGTGCGCTGGCCGTCGCAGCGCTCTAATACTTGGCGCCCTGTCCCTTGCAGTTTGATTGCGCCTTCGGGAAACAGGATGACACGTTCTTCGTTGACGGTCTTGCTTTCTGCGCCCCAGCGGCAACCGGTTGCCAGGCGGGGCTGGCTGGAATCTTCGGGAGGGGGCATGTTAGTGGCGTCTCCCGGAAATAAGTCGCATGACGGGTAGCATAAATTCTGACATTCTCACCAAGTACCTCGGGGCTGAAGCCCGCTTTCATTTTGCACGGCTTACGCGGCGCTGAAGCGCCGCTCTTCCACGGTGCGGAAGGGCCTCCCCCACGGCGCTGAAGCGCCGCTCTTCCACGGTGCGGAAGGGTCTCCCCACGGCGCTGAAGCGCCGCTTTTCCACGGCGGTTTACACATTGTCGTCTCAACCTTGCGGGCAAACATGCTAGCTGGCCTCGATTCGAAACGCTCCGGGCGGCGGCCATCCGGGCTGAACGTAGGCGAAGTAGAGTGCGTCGAGTTGCGCCCAGAGAATGTCGCACTTGTCGCGCAGGGCTTGGATTGCTAACTCCTGTTCGGCTCGCGTCTTCGCATTGTCGAAGACATAGTTCACCGCGAATTGCGAATCCTCCGGCGCCTGATAAAGTCTGGCTTCGAAATAATCGAGACCTCCAGAGAGCCATGGATAGTGTTGTCGCAACTTCTCGACGCGCAGGGTGATCAGCTTGGTGGAAAACAATTCTGTCAGCGAGGAAGCAACTGCCTCCAGCAGAGTCCGGCTGCGAACGATGTTCAAGTATTCATTGACCGCGAAGCGGGTTGCCGGAAGAATGCCTTGGCCAGCGCGAACTTGTTGTGGATCGAGGCCCGTCGCCTCCGCTAACTTTACCCAGCGCTTGATGCCGCCTTCGCTGGTGGCATCGCCATCGTGGTCGACCACGCGCTTGCGCCACGCGCGGCGGAAGACCGGATCAGGGCCGCGTGAAAGAATGATCGAATCTTTGATGGGGATGATGCTTTGATAGTAGTAACGATTTAATGCCCAGGCCTGCAATTGTCCGCGGGTGAGCTTGCCTTCGTGCATCAACAAATGAAAAGGATGCTTGTGATGGTAGCGCTCCTCGCCTGTGGCTTGTAATTGCGCGCGCAACTCTTCGAGAGAAAGCAGGCGGGCGGCTTGCACTGTGGTTTCGGTGTCTACAGGGCGAACTGCCATCCATCCTCCGCGATTTCCCAGCCTGCATCCCGCACTTGGCGATGCTCGGGGCTCGCCTCATTCAGCATGGGATTGGTGTTGTTGATGTGTAGAAATATTTTACGCGGGCGGCGCACTCCCGCCAACTTGACGAGCGTGTCTTCGACCGGGACGTGGCCCATCTGTTGCGCGGTATGCCCGATTTTCCCGCCGCCATGCACGCGAATGAGTTCGGTGCTGCTCCAGAATGTGCCGTCGAAGAGCAGGACATCACAGGCCTCGATCTCCGCAAGTAATGCGTCGTCCACTTGAGCCACGGCTGGCATATAGGCCAAGCGCGCGCCGGAAATCGAATGGATGAAGAAGCCCAGGGAAGCTTCGCCGGGGGAAAGTTGTGATTGGCGCTCTGCCGTGACATAGGAGGGATAGTGAGTGCTCAGCGACCGCGCCCGGCAGCGGAGACCGGAATCCTCACCTTGAGCATTGCATAAGGAAAATTCTTCCCCGGATTCAAAATCAGTCCACTTGGCTTGATCTGGAATCCGATTTAGCATGCCGAACATCGAGTTATCCTCGCGAAGAATTCGGCGAACGGAGGCGGTGGAGTGGATGCGCAGCGGTTGGAGTTCGCGCAACAGAAGCAGTCCGAGGACGTGATCAAGATCGGCATTGGCGAGCGCTATGCCGGCAATGGGCGAGTGGCGCTCCTGTCGCGGATGCAATTCAGGCGTAGCTTCGATTTGGACGCGCAGATCGGGAGAAGCGCCCAGCAAGAACCACTCTAGGCCGTCCTCAGAGAGTGCAACCTGGGTCTGGCTGAGTGGCTTGCCAGGGAACGTGCCGGCTCTCACGGCGCGACAATTTGCGCAGGCGCAATTCCATTGCGGAAACGCGCCTCCAGCCGCCGAACCAAGAATCTTTACTTGCATCTCTCGTGAGTTTACAACCTGGAGCTAGAGCCGCAGGTAATTTAGCGAGAACCTCCGCGGACGATTCGGCTCGTCGCTGGAGCATCGCGGGGAACTTCATCCGCGACAGGATGACAGAACTTGCAATGTTTCCACGATCTGACTGCAGCAAGTGTGAAAGTTCCTGCGATCTTCCTGCGACCCCAGAGAGGATTCGCGCCTTTGTTCCGCTTTCTGCTTGCCTTCGCAGCACTTCCGCTCCATACTGAAAATGGCCCGTGTCATGCGGGTTTCAGCTCTCTCCCGCCCTCCCCACCTGTCATTGGCTTTTGCTTTCGGGAATTTGAAATAAGTTATTGTATTTCGTGGGGCTCATCACTGCGTGAAGAATCGAAAACTAATAGTCAGCAGCCTACTCTAGCCCCGGCCCGTAGCGGCCGCGCAGCGCAGCGGATCGACATCCCAAAGCGTTACATCCTTGGAAAGGTTCTCGACTCCGACTTCTCCAGCCATATCGGTTCCCGGCTTGCCGCACCACACGATGCGAAATTGAGCTTTCGCTCCTTCGTATAGAACGTCGACCACATCTCCGGGCTTCAATCGAGCTTCCACGCACTGCAGGGTGGCCCCGCGGCCGCTAATGGTGCGCAGGCTGGCAGACTGAATGAACGGGCGGGAGTTGGCGTCCATGCCGTAGATCTGGACGGGAAGCTCAACGAACACACGTGACTGCCGGCGCCGGTCCATGCGATGCTCCTTGGTCTCAAGTCAAAGTTTCGACTTAGGTTCAAGGCATCGTAGGCGGGGCGGGTTGGGAAACAAAGGTAACCACAGTCACAGGCGCAGTAGTGTCAAAAGTTTGCTGGATCGGGCGCGCGAGCCGCTAATCGAGGTCGCCGAGCGAGCAGGCGCCCGGACCCCGGGCATCGCCGCAGGAGCCGCAAGCCCCACTGGGAGCTGCCACGCCCGCGTGGCCCTTGGCGGACATGGCAAAGACGCTAAGCTGCAGGCTCAGCTTCTTGCTTTCACACTTGGGACACTTGGCCTTGTCGCGGCCGAAGACCAATGCTTCAAACTCGTGCCGGCATTCCTGGCAGATGTATTCAAAAATCGGCATGACCATCACTCCCGTATAGCTGGCTGTTCCTATTAGAATCAATTCGCGCGAACTTCGCAAACAGGAGCGGTGACGCGTGGCACCTTCAAGTTCAAAAACCAGCTTCGAAGACGGGTTGAAAGAGAAGCCGGCAGCGTTTGTACCCTCCGTTTTCCGGCCGCATCCTTGGCTGAGGGGCGGGCATGTGCAAACTCTTGCTGCCTTTTTTCTGCCGCGCCGAGTCGAACTTCCGGCGGCCGAACAGCGTCTCATCGAAGTGGAACCCGGTATCCCTGTGCTCTGCCACTGTCACTGGCAGAAAGATCGAAAAACGCTGACGCTGATCGTGGTGCATGGCCTCGAAGGATCGAGCCGATCGGAATACATGCTGGGAATCGCGCGGAACGGATTGGCCGCGGGCATGAACGTGGTGCGCATGAACCAGCGCAACTGCGGCGGCATGGATCATTGCGCGCCCACACTTTACAACTCAAGCCGTTCCGCGGATGTGGCGGCGGTGGCGCGCAATCTCGTCGAGCGTGACGGAGTCCCTGGTTTTGTGCTCATCGGGTTTTCCATGGGGGGCAATCTGGTTCTCAAGCTGGCAGGGGAATGGGGAAGCGCTGGTCCGGCAGAGTTTCGAGGAGTGGCGGCAGTGTGTCCGGCGGCGAACTTGGCGGCCGGGGCCGACGCCCTGCACGAACCCGCCAACCGGATTTACGAATACTATTTTCTGCTGCAATTGTTCCGGCGGTTTCGCCGGAAGGTAAAGCTGTTTCCAGACAGCTTCGATGCATCGCGCCTGCGCGGAGTTAAAACTCTGCGCGATTTCGACGAACGCGTAACCGCTTACTATTGCGGCTTCTCCGGCGCCGACGACTACTACGCCCGCGCCGCTGCAGCAAATGTGATCGACCGCATCGCGATTCCCACGCTGATCATCCACGCGGCGAACGATCCCTTCGTTCGCATCTTGCCGGAAACCCGGCAGAAGATACTTTCCAATCGCAACATCATCTACATCGAAACTGAGGACGGCGGACACTGCGCGTTCGTCGGCGAGCGTAACGGCGACCCGAGTTACGATGGCCGTTGGGCGGAGCGCGAAGTGGTAGAGTTCGCGAAGCAGTTTCAGTAGCGCCCCTTCATGCTTGTATCCCATTACGGACTGTCATCCCGAGCGAAGCGAGGGACCTTGGTGTTTGCCTGCAGCGACGACACCGGTGGTAGAAGCGAGAACCAAGATCCCTCGCTTTGCTCGGGATGACAATACGGAAGGATTCAGTTCGCGCTTGCTGGACGCCGAAACCAAGCCAGCACCTCAGCGCCGTGCCCCTTCATCCGTGTGCGCAGAAACGCGAGAATGAGCATGGCGAGGAAGATCGTCAGCAGGCCCAAAGATGCGGTTCGAATGGTTTCGACATGTTTGGGCAGGATGGAGGCGCGTCCATACACGAACTCGAGGTGCACCCAGTAAACCAGCAGGGAAGCCTGGCCCAACTGAATGAGAGGACTGAAGCCCCAACGTCCAGCGCGCCCTTGTCCGATAACCCAGCGACACCAGGCATAACTCGCCGTCAGAATCATGAGTAGCATGCCCACACGAATCAACCAGAAGTTCGGACTGGTGTGCCAGTAGTCGTAGACCGCGTAGAGCTGATGCGGCTGGGCATCAAGCCAGCGAGCGACGCCAACGAACACTAAACCGGCTGCACCCGCCAGAAAGAAAGTTACGGCCTCACGCTGGCGCGCCCATTCGCTTTGCAAAATAAATCCGGCAGCCAGACCGGCGAACGCAAATGCGGCCCAGGGAAAAATTGGGAAGAGCCAGGCTTGCGGCGTGCCGAGATTGTGCACGCCATTGATGTAAGACTCGAGCGGCCAGGGCAGCCAGCGCGGCCGCCAGTTTGTCCACAGCGGCGGTGTAAGCAAAGAGATCAGCAAAGCTGTTCCAGATGAAGCAAGAACGAGGGCGAGCCTGGCTGGGGCTTCGCGACGAATGGATAGCACCAGCCAGCACAACAGGCCCATGAGCATCATGGAGAGGCCGATGGTGTTCAGTATATCGACGCGCAGCAGATCGCTGAGCGGCGCCCAGCCCCAGGCAATGAGATATTCCTGCAGGCGAAAGAGCAGGCCGAAAGCAAAGATCTCCGCACCCCGGCGGATGGTGGCACGTGCAATTTGCGCAGGCCGCAGATCTTTCTTCCACAGTTTTTCAGTTACCAGGGCGAACGAAATCCCCGCGAGAAACAAAAATAGAGGAGCAGGAAAGGTCCCTCCCAGCTGCGAGTACATGAAGAACCTGCTCTGGCGCGCGCTGGGGCTGAGCCAGGAATCGTAGCAATGGGTCTGGAACATCAGGACGCAGGCCAGGCCCCGCATCCAATCGATGTAAGCGAGCCGGGATGGAGCGGCGATGGTCAATGCGACACCGCATGATACTCCACCGACAGCTTATGATAAATTTTGCTAAGGGGCGCGTAGCTCAATTGGATAGAGCACCGGTTTTCTAAACCGGTGGTTGCAGGTTCGATCCCTGCCGCGCCTACCATAGCAGTGGTCAGTGGCCAGGCACGCACACTTCAGCAACACCTTCTTCTTGGTTTTCTGACCACTGGCCACTGACCACTGCTTTTCCTGTGCTCGCACGTTTCCGTATTCAGGCAGGAGTCCGCCAGCCTAAGGCGCTCGACCGGTTTGCCGCCGATGATGTGGGATTCAATGATTTCATCGACATCGGCTTCGGTGACAAATCCGTACCAGACGGCATCGGGATAAACCACCAGATTCGGGCCGTGCTCACACTGGTCGAGACAGCCAGCCTGATTGGCACGCACTTTGCCTTTAAGGCCGCGTTCCGCCAATTTCTGCTTGAAGAGTTTCTGCAGCTTCGCCTGGCCAGTGGGGTCGCAGCATCCCCGCGGATTTCCCGGAGGGCGCTGGTTGCCGCATACGAAGATGTGTTTCTCAAACTTCGGCATGAAATGTGATTGTCAGATTCAGCGTCCGGGCATCAACGCTGCGGGCCGCTGCTGCAGCAGTTCGGAGCTCGCAGTCTCGGCGTCCCAGACGCCTTCGAAGTCGACGAAGTAAGCCTGCACCTCGATCCCCGGAATTGCCTCCAGCAGCTTGGCGGCGGCACGAGCCAGTTCTAGCTGGTGATGCGCGGTTTCGGCTGCTGCGTCGCCACCAAAGCCGCCGGCAAGGCCTCCATAGGCGCCGCAATCGGAGTGCACCATCAGGATCACGCGCCTCGTGCCATGCAGATGCATCGACTTGCGAATCTGCTCCAGAACAAACTCACGATCGGACTCGCGCTCCGGCGAAGCCAGGCACTTGGCGCCACCGGCGATCTTGATAGGATCAGAATTCTTTATGCCGATGCGCTTGAGGAACTTTCGGAATCCCAGATCAAATCGATTATCGAAGCACCAGAGGACGGCCGCGTCGCAAAGATACGTTTCGCGCGGAGCGTCGAAATGGAAAACCTTTTTCACGATAGAACTCCTCAGACCGGACGATTTCTCACTTCTATCTTACCGGAGAGCTGACGTTTCCTGCCCCCGCCAGCGTTGCGTTGCTATCCGCTGCGCGGGCGCGATAAGATACTCCGTACACATCTTCTCCGCTTCCATCCCAGTAAGCCTTTAAAGTATTGCCGCGGCAAGGCGTGTGCGACCCCGGTGCGGCGCAGTTGTGCGTTCGCGAATCCCTGTGACGGAGTTGGCATTGAAACGAGGCAAGACCGCGGTAATTGTCGGCGCCCAATGGGGCGACGAGGGCAAAGGCAAGATTGTCGACGTCCTCTCGGAGAGTTTTTCCGTTGTAGCCCGCTATGCCGGCGGTCATAACGCCGGGCATACCGTGATTATCAACGGCAAGAAGTTCGTCCTGCAACTTGTGCCTTGTGGTGTGCTGCGATCCGCGTGCCGCAGCGTAATCGGCAACGGCGTGGTTCTGGACCCCATGGCGTTTCTGAAGGAAGTGGGGGCGCTGCGTGAGGCAGGCGTGAGGGTCGACGGAAATCTGTTTGTCTCGAACCGTGCCCAGGTGATTTTGCCCTACCATCGCATGATCGAACTGGCGGCCGAGAATGCCCCCGGACGCGTGAAGATTGGCACCACCTCGCGCGGAATCGGTCCGGCTTATGAAGACAAAATGGGCCGCCGCGGACTTCGAGTAGCGGATCTGCTCGATCTGCAGTTGCTGAAGAAGCACATCGAAAACGCGGTGCGTGAGAAGAATATGATCGCGCACGCCCTATTCAACACCGAACCGCTCGACGCCGATAAGATGTACACGGAATATGCTGCAGCGGCCGAGAAGATTGCGCCGTTTGTATGTGACACCGCAGTCCTGCTGAACCAGGCGCTGGCCGGCGGTGAGGCCATTCTATTTGAGGGTGCGCAAGGAACGATGCTCGATATCGACCATGGAACCTATCCTTTTGTGACCTCGTCCAGCGCGACTTCGGGAGGCGCCGCGACCGGCACCGGCGTCGCTCCCAACGCAATCGACGCGGTCATCGGACTTACCAAGGCATATTGCACACGGGTCGGCGAAGGTCCGTTTCCCAGCGAGGAAAAAGGGGAATTGGGCGAGCAACTTCGCAAGCGCGGGAACGAGTTTGGCGCGGTCACCGGGCGTCCACGGCGCACCGGTTGGCTCGACTTGCCCCTGTTGCGCTATGCTGGCATGATTAACGGCATCTCCTGGCTGGTTGTGACCAAGCTGGATGTGCTCGATGAACTGGCGGAAATTCCGGTCTGCGTCGGCTATATCGTCGATGGAAAAAAGACCATGGAAATTCCCGCGCAAGCCAGTGGGTATGACAAGCTGGAGTGCATTTATCAGAAGATGCCGGGCTGGCAGATTTCCACGCAAGGCGTCACGCAGTTCGACCAGTTGCCTAAGCCGGCGCGCGAGTACCTGGCGTTCGTGGAGAAAGAGACCGGGGCGAAGATCGGCATGATCTCAACCGGGCCGGACCGGGATCACACCGTCTTTATGGAAGAATTTGTCACTGAGTTGAAGACGGCTTCATCCCGAAGAACCTAGAATTGATGTCCGATTTGCCAGGCACGAAGACTACGTAAGGAGTGCACGATGGTGGTTCTGGCGGTAACGTGGATGGCGAAAGTTGGGCGTGAAGCTGAGGTCACGATGCTGTTTGCAAAGCTCACCGAGGAATCCCGCAAGGAGCCGGGGTGCGCGATGTACCAGGTTCACCGGCACAAGACCGAATCGCGTCGCTTCTTCATCTATGAGCAATACAAAGACGATACTGCGCTCGAAGCCCACCGCAACGCCCCTCACTTTTTGCAGTACGCCCGCAAAGATCTGCCAAGAATTGCCGAGCGAGTGGAAGGCCACCTGTTCGAGCCGCTGGGGTAGCTCATGTGGCGCGGGCACTCCTGCCCGCGTCTTACCACGAAGATGGCGAATCAGATGCGGTAGTCGTTCCACAGCCGGTCACTTCACCTTGTCAGCCATCAACTCGCCGCCCGACGCATAGCTTTCCTTCGATACTTCATGGAAAGCGATCATGATGCCCTCGCGTCGTGCTCCGGCTTCTTCGACTAGCGCATCGGTGACGCGCTTGGCGATCCTGCGCTTCTGATCGGCAGTGCGCCCCTGCAGCATAGTGATTTGAACCATCGGCATAAGGGAAACTCCCAAAACGGCGGTGCTACGGTCACTTCGCCAGTTCATACCCCGCGAAGAAGAAGCTCAACTCAAAGCGCGCCGTATCCTCGGCGTCGGAGCCGTGAATCGCGTTGTGCTCGATGCTCGAGGCCCACTTCTTGCGGATGGTGCCCTCTTCGGCGCTGGCCGGATTGGTGGCGCCCATCAGCTTGCGCAGGTCGGCGATAGCATTTTCTTTTTCTAGTGCCAGAGCGACGACCGGTCCGCTCGACATGAAATCGGTGAGCGAGTTGTAAAATGGCCGGCTCGCATGCACGGCGTAAAACTGCTCCGCCTGATACTTGGAGATTTCCAGCATCTTCATGGCGAGAATGTGGAAGCCATTCTTCTCGAATTGTTCAATGATGTCGCCGACCGCATTCTTGGCGACGGCGTCGGGTTTCACGATGGTAAGAGTGCGTTGCAGAGTCTTCATAATTGGTCGTTAGTCGTTCGTCCTTAGTTGTTGGTGTTTGTTTCTCTCGGTACTCGGTACAAGGTACTCGATACTAGACCTTCACTCCCAGCGCCGACACCAGGGTCTCCCCAATGTCCGCCGGAGATTTTGCAACTCGAATGCCTGCCGCTTCCATGGCCTTGATCTTCTCTTCTGCCGTTCCTTTGCCGCCGGAGATGATTGCTCCCGCGTGGCCCATACGGCGTCCCGGAGGCGCAGTCTGCCCGGCGATGAAGCCCACCACCGGCTTCTTCATGTGAGTCTTCACAAACTCCGCCGCGGTTTCCTCGGCATCGCCGCCGATTTCACCAATCATGATCACCGCTTCGGTCTCAGAATCGCGATTGAACAAGTCGAGCGCATCCACGAAGTTGGTTCCGATAATCGGATCGCCGCCAATCCCGATGGCAGTAGATTGTCCAATGCCGCGCTGCGTGAGCTGATGCACCGCCTCATAAGTCAGCGTGCCTGAGCGCGACACAATGCCGATCGTTCCTTCTTTATGAATCGATCCTGGCATAATGCCGATCTTGCACTTGCCCGGCGAGATAATGCCGGGACAGTTCGGACCGATCAGGCGGGAACGCCGGTTCTGCAGAAATTCCCAAGCCTTCACCATGTCGAGCGTGGGAATGCCCTCGGTGATGCAGACGATGAGGTCGAGTTCGGCGTCCGCTGCCTCCATGATGGCATCGGCCGCAAACGGCGGGGGAACAAAAATTACGGTTGTATCGGCGCCGGTTTTCTCCACGGCCTCCTGCACGGTATTAAAAATCGGCCAGCCTTCGTGCGTGGTGCCGCCCTTGCCCGGCGTAACTCCGCCCACCACCTGCGTTCCATAAGCCGCGCAGGCCTTGGCATGGAAGGTGCCTTCGCGTCCCGTCAGCCCCTGCACAATCAATCGCGTCTTCTTATTAACCAGGATTGCCATAAATATGATTCCTCACTACCTCTACCGCTATTCGGTGGCGCTGCTACACTCCGCGCGCCGCGGCTACCACTTTGTCGGCCGCATCTTTCATGGTGTCGCTTACCACAAAGTTGAACCCTGAGTTCATCAAGATCTTCTTGCCTTCCTCTACGTTCGTGCCCTCTAGCCGCAGCACGACAGGAAGCTTGATGTTGGTTTTCTTCGCCGCTTCCACCACTCCCGTGGCCAGCGTATCCACGCGCAGAATGCCGCCAAAAATATTAATCAGCACCGCCTTCACGCTCTTGTCGCTTAACAGGATTTCGAATGCATGCGCCACTTGCTCGGCGTTAGCGCCGCCGCCCACATCGAGAAAATTTGCCGGCATGCCGCCGGCATATTTGATGATGTCCATCGTCGCCATCGCCAGTCCGGCGCCGTTCACCATGCAGCCCACACTGCCCTCGAGCTTGATGTAGTTCAGGCTGTACTTCGAAGCCTCGACCTCAAGCGGATCTTCCTCCGTAATGTCGCGCAGTTCGCGGATATCGGGATGGCGAAAGAGTGCGTTGTCATCGAAGGTCAGCTTGGCATCGAGCGCGAACAGCCGGCCATCGGTGGTGGTGATGAATGGATTAATCTCAAGCAGCGACGCATCCGTGTCGAGAAACGCCTTATAAAGGTTGGAGAGAAACTGCACCGCAGGATTGATCTGCTTCGCGCTAAGCCCAAGCGCGAAAGCCATCTTGCGCGCCTGAAAAGCTTCCAGACCCATGCCAGGGTCGATGTGCTGCTTCAAAATAGCATCTGGATTCTCCGCCGCTACCTGCTCGATCTCCATTCCACCGGCGGCGGAAGCCATGAACACCGGCTTGCCTTCCGCGCGGTCCACCAGAATCCCCAGGTACAGCTCTTTTTCGATGGGCAGAGTTTCTTCGATCAACAGCCGCCGTACGATGCGCCCTTCGGGTCCCGTCTGATGCGTGACCAGCTTCATGCCCAGCATCTTTTCGGCGAGATCTCCAGCTTCACTGACAGACTTGGCGATCTTCACGCCTCCGCCCTTGCCGCGCCCGCCCGCATGAATCTGCGCCTTCACTACCACCCCGTTCGCTCCGGCGCTAAACAGTTCTCTGGCAGCGGCCTCCGCTTCTTCGCGCGAGGTGGCCATCGTCCCGCGCGGCACCGTCACACTATACTTCTTAAGAATCGCTTTTCCCTGGTACTCATGGATTTTCATAATGACGCTCGTCAGCTAACTATCGGGAGGAACCTGCTTGCGGCTATCGACTGCGGGCAGCAAACCTTTAATTTTATAGAAGGGGAACGAATTAGAGCAAACTACAACCATAAACATTCCTCGGCGGCCTCGCTCCATTCCAGAACGGGACCACAAAGATGCTACGCTAATGCGCAGCCATGATCCTCGACGCCCTCCATCGCATCGCCAATCACGGCCAATCGCTGGCACGCATGGAAGCGCGCGAAGTGATGGCGGAAGTGCTCGCGGGAAACTGCACCGACGCGCAGATCGCGGCGCTGCTTATGGCCTTGCGCATGAAGGGCGAAACCGTCGAAGAAATCGTCGGCTTCGCCGAAGCCATCCGCGCTGCAGCGACGCCTTTGCCCATTTCGTCTGCCAGCGCGCTCGACCTAAGCGGCACCGGTCGCGACGCGTTGTCCGAATCATTAGTCGACACCAGCGGCACTGGCGGCGACGCCAGCGGCACCTTCAACATCTCGACGGTCACCGCGTTCGTGACCGCCGGAGCAGGTGTACGCGTGGCCAAGCACGGCAACCGCAGCATCAGTTCGAAATGCGGCTCGGCGGACGTGATGGAAGCGCTCGGCGTGAACATCCAGTTGTCTCCAGCACGCGCGGCGCAATGCCTTCGCGAAATTGGAATCTGCTTTTTGTACGCGCCCGATCTGCACTCCTCCATGAAGCAGGTGCAGAAAGTGCGGCGTGAGCTGCGCCTGCGCACCATGTTCAACTTGCTCGGCCCACTCACCAATCCCGCGCACGCTTCAGGACAAGTCGTGGGTGTGTATGCGCTTGATATGGTCGAAAAGCTCGCCGAAGCGCTCAGCATGCTGGGACTGCATCGCGCGCTCGTAGTGCATGGTCTCGACGGGCTCGACGAGATCACCATCACCGGACCAACACGTGTGGCCGAAGCTCGCGACGGAACGGTGCGGACTTACGAGATTGATCCAGAAGAATTTGGCATGAAGCGGGCCACGCTCGGGGATATTTCTGGCGGAGATGCGGAAGAGAACGCAGCCATCATTCGCGAGGTTCTGAGCGGAAAGAAATCTCCGCGCCGCGATGTGGTCCTACTGAACTCCGCCGCCGCGCTGGTAGCGGCGGGGCGCGCCGATCGCCTGGCGGAAGCGATTCCGCTTGCCGTGCAGTCGATCGACTCCGGCGCAGCGAATGCAAAGCTGGATGCGCTGGCGAGCTTTACAAAGCAAGTGGTCAGTGGCCAGTGATCAGTGGCCAGCCGAGACTACTAACGACTAGCGACTGATTTCCTCACTTCGCAGCGTCTCCAGCTTCGAACTTGAATGTATTGTTCGTCATATCGCTCTCCGGCACGCTGCCGTCGTTGACCACGATTTCCTCCGGCGGCTTCGAGATCTCCACGCGAATCACGCCTTTGCTATTGCCGCGCACCTCAAGCCGTTTCGTAATTTCTCCACCAGCAAATTTCACTGTGACTGGAACCTCCGCTCCCGCCCGCCCAAGGTTTGCCACGGTAACTGTCACCAGATATTCATCGGTCATCGTCTTGCGCGGGAATGCCGATTCCACTTTGAAGTCGGGCAGGCCGCGGTCACGGTAAACCCAGTCATCGAAGAACCACTCTAGATCTTTCTGCGTCTGCGCCTGAATCAAACGCGGCAGGTAAGAAGGGTCCTTGTCCTGTTCCGGATGGTAGGCGGCGAGAGCCTTCTTCAGCGCCTGATCGCCGATCATGTCGCGCAGCATCCACCACACGCACATCGCCTTGCTGCGGTAGAGTTCTTCGTCGTATGTATTGATCAATGATCTGCTAATCGACGACCCGTTCACTTCCTCGGATCGGGGCGCGGTTGTCTGCTTCTCTTTCTCTTGCTGAGCCTCGCTAAACGCGAAGCGGTGCAATCCCATGTAATCGAGCGCGGCCTGGCGTCCGCTGTGTTGTTCGAGATAGAGCGCCTGCGCGAAGTGAGCCAGGCCTTCGTTGATCCAGGGGCGCGGCGAGGCGAATGCAGCGTGAGTCAGTTGATGGGCGGCGATCAGGCCCGCCAGTTTAGGATCGGTATTTGCGAGAGGAGTGAGCAGCAGCGAGCCGCTCTCGAAAGGAGCCGTGTTTGGATCGCCAAGGTCCGCAGTTTCAGCTTTTCTTCGGATTGCTCCAAACCATTCCGTGATCAATGCGCTGGTTTTCTCGGCCGCGTCTGCGTAGGCCTCAGCCGCGACCGTGTGTTCGGGCAGATTGTAGACCGTGATTGCAGGCCGATCGACGACTCCGTAGTTGGCCACAGTAAACGCTGGGATGGAAAGCCCTAGCGGCTGATACGAGCATTGGGACTCGGGAAAGTTAGCGCTCCCTTCTCGCGTGATAGTGTGCAGTTCGTTTCCGCCGCAGAGAGTAACGGGCGGAGTTGTATCGCCTTGGGTGGTCGGGGATGCGAAGCCTACTTTCATGATGGACGCGGCCTCTCGCGCTTTCCATCTGCCCAAGACCTCGAACAGATCGCTCCCCTCAGAAAGACTCGCCGCTTCCGTGGCAATGGGATACCAAACCACATATCCCACTCCCCGCACCGCTGTGAATTTCGTACTGATCTGGTCCCAGTCGGTGCTGTCAGCCGTGGATTCCGGTGTGCCGATCCGCGTTAGCCGTGTCGTATCGAGCACGATTACGCCTTCGTAGGCGATTTCCAGATCGACGGTGCCTTTGGGCGCGACCGCCTCGGGCAATGTGACAACCGCTTCCGAAAGCGCTCCGGTGTGATCGATATCGGAGGTGTAGGGTTGCGAGACGAACTGCAACGGCTTGTCGCCGGCCTTGATGGAACGCCAGTCCAGCGAAGACGAAATCTGCAGCACGGCGATCTTTTGTGGTATTTGCGAATCGTTCCGCAGCGTGAGCTTGCCGCGCACTCCCAGCCGTTGCTGCCTGGACTCGACGCGGACATTCAGATCGTAACTCGTGAAGGTAAAGGCTTCGCGGTCAAGAGCAAACGCATTCACCACTGAGGCACAGAGAGCACAGAGAAAGCAAAAGCGCAGGCGGCGCAACTTCATTTCGCACCCGAGGCCTCTTTATTTTGCATGCGGTCTCTCTCGCGTCGCTGCCGTACGATTTCATACATCACCACCGCTCCCGCGACCGACACGTTCAGTGAAGGCACTTTGCCCAGCATTGGAATCGAAACCAAGAAATCGCACTTCTTCTTTACCAGGTCGTGCAGGCCTTTGCCCTCCGCGCCGAGAACCAGCGCGCAATCCATGTTGTAGTCGAGGGCGTCGTAAGTCTGCTTGCCGCGTTCGTCAAGGCCGACCGTCCAAATATTGCGCTCTTTCAATTCCTCAATAGTGCGCGCGATGTTCGTTACCTTCGCGATGGGCAAATATTCGCTGGCCCCGGCTGAGGCTTTCGTGACCGTTCCGGTTACAGGCGCGGCGCGACGTTCAGGGATCACAACGCCGTCGGCGCCAGCGGCGTCCGCGGTGCGCAGAACCGCGCCCAGGTTGTGCGGATCTTCTACGCCGTCGAGCACGATGACGAATGAGTAGCGTCCGCGCTTGGCGCCAATTACATCGTCGAGGTCGCTGTATTGCTTAGCCGACGTAACGGCCACCACACCTTGGTGCGCGGCGTTGCCCGCCATGTGGTCGAGTTCCACGCGCGTGAGAAAACGCACGGGTACACCCAGCTTGCGGCAGTCCTCGATCATCCGCTGCAGGCGGATGTCGTGCCGTTCCTTCGCCATGCCGACCCACTGGAAAGCCCGTCCCCGGGCCTTGAGCGCCTCGGTGACGGCGTTGATGCCGTAGATATAGTTCATAGAAGCAGTTGCCAGTTGCCGGTCGTCAGTTGCCAGTCTCGAACATCAAAATCAACCTATCCTCGAACTCAGGCAACTGGCATCGGACAAACGCATTCCAAGTGTACCGAAAGCTGAGCAGCGCTGCGGCTCAGCGCGAGGTTTGAAGGAAGCGGACGATATCCTCCGGCTCGGGACGCTCCGTGTAATCTTCGTTCGCCGAAGCGTAGAGTACCGTGCCGTCGCGGTCAATGATGTAGGTCGCGGGAATCGGCAACTCCCAACTGTCGTCTCCGTTCACGAAGGGCAGGTTGACGAAGGCACGTTGATAGATGGCGCGCTGTTCGTCGGGGACACGGTAGGTGAGGCCGAACTGCCGCGCCACTTTGTTGCCTGCATCGGAAAGCAGAGGGAAGCGCAGCTTGTGCTGATCGCGCATGAAGAAAGACTGCTGCACCGTCTGTGGCGAGATAGCGACGAGCGTTGATCCCTCCTGCTCGATCTCTGGCAGGATGAGGTTCATCGCTTCCATCTGACCGACGCAGAACGGGCACCAGCGGCCGCGAATGAAGCAGAGCACGAGGCGTCCTTTCGCCAGCAAGTAGGAGGAAGAGACGTTCTTGCCGTCGTGATCTTGAAGTTGAAATTCCGGAATCTTTGCGCCGATGGGGAGAATATTTGCAGCTAGACATTTCTGCTTTAGCTCTGCGACAGCCCGAGCATGAATCGCCTGAGTCTCGGCAGGAACATATTTCGCGATCAGATCCTTGCGCTCGGCGAAGATTTCGCGCAGTGGGCGAAGATCAACATCATTCGATTCTTCGAGGGATCGCCATTTCATGAGGTTAGCTGTTCACGCTGAGATTGAGTAAGAGCGCCTTGGTCACTTTCACACACGATCGACACTTCGGGATCGCCTGGTTTGACGCGCACAACAAGACTTCTTCCTTCTCCAAATCGCTCGATGTGGTCCGTCAACGAGTCGGTCAACAAGAACGACTCTTCGTGGATGCCGGTGTACAGCTCGCCTTTGAATCGATATGAGTAAACGATCTCCACGCGTGGGCAACCAAACCGGGGCGAGCTGATCGGTGGTGCGGTAACAGTCGCATTCGCCAAAGGCCACCGGCTGCTGCCGCAAGCTCTCAGCCAGCGCGCGGTAGCGTTAAACGCATACACGATCGCCTTAAGCAGATACTCAAATAGGGCGTCTATGAAACCCATAGGCCGTCTCGATTGGCAGAACGCGCCGAAGGACCGGGCCACTTCATCTACATTCCCGGCAATTTCATCCCCGCCATCCTGCGCGCGAAGCTGGGCTTGCCCATTTGCTTGAACATTTTTTTCATCTGCGCGTATTGGCGGAGCAGGTTGTTTACTTCCTGCACGGTGGTGCCGCTGCCACGGGAGATGCGTTTGCGGCGGCTGCCGTTGATCACTTCGTGGTGATTGCGTTCGTGCGCGGTCATCGAGTTGATGATGGCCTCGACCCGGTTGATCTGTTTTTCGTCCACGTTGTCGGCGGCTTTTTGCAGGCCGGAAAACGGGCCGATGCTCGGCATCATGCCGATCAGGCTCTTGATCGACCCCATCTTCTTCACTTGCCGCAGCTGATCGCGAAAGTCTTCCAGCGAGAAGCCGTCGCCGGTGAGGGCCTTGGTGGCCATCTCCTGCGCCTTCTTCTTGTCGATCTGCGATTCGGCGCGCTCGATCAGCGAAAGAATGTCGCCCATGCCGAGAATGCGGGAGACGATGCGGTCGGGATGGAACGGCTCGAGCGCGTCGTACTTCTCGCCCACGCCGATGAACTTGATGGGTTGCCCCGTAACCTGCCGAATGGAAAGCGCCGCGCCGCCGCGGGCGTCGCCATCCATCTTGGTTAGGATGACGCCGGTGAGCGAGAGCTTCTTGTGGAACTCGTCGGCGGAGCGCACTGCGTCCTGCCCCGTCATGGCGTCGGCGACGAACAAAATCTCGGATGGATTCAGCAGCTTCTTCAGCGACTGCATCTCGTTCATCAGATCGTCGTCAATGTGCAAACGGCCGGCGGTGTCGACGATCAGCACGTCGCAGCCGGAGACGATGGCCTCGCGGCGCGCTTCTTTCACCAGCCGCTCCACGGTTGCTGTATTCGCTTCGCCTACTTCGCCTTCGTAAATCTGAGCCTTGACGGCTTGGGCCACAACCTTCAACTGCTCGCGCGCCGCCGGACGGTAGACGTCCACCGAAACCAGCAGCGGACGGTGCCCGCCCGTCTTGAACCAATTCGCGAGCTTGCCCGAAGTGGTGGTCTTGCCGGAGCCCTGCAGTCCGGCCATGAGAACGACAGTGGGCGGCTGCGATGCGAACTTCATGCGCGCGGTGTCTTTGCCCAGAGTCTCGACCAGTTCGTCGCGCACGATCTTGATGACCTGCTCGCCGGGAGAAAGCGCGGTGAGCACTTCCTGGCCCACGGCCTTGGCCTGGATGCGGTCGATCAGCTCTTTGACCACTTTGAAGTTGACGTCGGCTTCGAGCAGCGCGAGACGGATTTCGCGCAGCGCTTCGCCAATGTTTTCCTCGCTCAGCCGGGCCTGGCCGCGAAGGGACTTGAACGCGCGTTGAAGTTTTTCCTGAAGATTCTCGAACATAGGGTCTATTTTAGCAGCCGAAATCGTTAAGAGTTATAAGTGACTCTCACATGCTTTACAATGCGATCCATTCGTCATGCCTGCCCGGAAGAATCAGCCACGACTGCGACAGATTACCCTGCTTAAGGATCGAGTCACGGACTGGGGGAGCTATCCGTTTTCAGTCCCAATCATACGAAACCTCAACGAGATTTCGTTCGAGAGCCGAGTGTGCTTTTTTGTGGGGGAGAATGGCTCGGGCAAGTCAACGCTTTTAGAAGCCATTGCGGAAAACGTCGGCTTCAATCGCGAAGGCGGCGGAAGAAACTTTTCCCGTGAAACTACCGACAGCGTCCGGTCGACCTCCTCGCTTTCACGGGCGCTTCGACTCTCCTGGTCGAAGAAGCTTACACAAGGTTTCTTCCTGCGGGCAGAGAGCTTCTTCAACATGGCAACGTACCTGGATGAGCTACAAAAGGAGGACCCAGGAACACTGGCCTCATATGGCGGGAGGTCCCTCCATGAGCAATCGCACGGCCAGTCTTTCCTGGCGCTCCTTGAAAACCGGTTCTCAAGGCAGGGGTTTTATCTGCTGGATGAACCGGAAGCCGCGCTTTCTCCCCAACGGCAGTTGAGCTTCTTACTGTTGCTGCACAATTTTCTAAAGGGGAACGCGGACATTCAGTTCATCATCGCGACTCACTCCCCAATCATTTTGGCTTATCCGGACAGCCAAATTTTGTCATTTGATGGGGAACAGGTCACGGAGATCCCCTACGAAGAATCTGCACCATACTGCATTGTCCACGGTTTCTTGGAAAATCCGACGAACTGCTTGAGGCATTTGTTCGCCGAATTGCCACTCGAGTAACCCAAGTCGGCTGAAGTGCAAATACCTCCTTCGCTACCATCGCCGTGCAGGAGTGAATCCTCACCGCTCTTTCGCGATCCTCGCCACCTGCCCAACCTTCGGTCGTACCATCTCGAATCTCTGTGTCGTCCTCGTGTACTGCATTCCTCCCATGCGCCCGATGAGGTCCAGCGAATTGCGATCAAGCTTGCCATCCTTAATATGCGCGTCGTTCATGTGAATAGAAACAATCTGGCCGATTACGAGGCTGCCGCTGGTGGGCGCGGGAGAGAAGTCGAGAATCTGATGAAGCTTGCATTCAAAGCTGACCGGAGATTCGGCGACTCTGGGCGGGCGCACGATCTTTGACGATTGTGGCGTAAGCTTCGCCACTTCAAACTCGTTCACGGATGCGTCGTATTCCCCGCTGGTCAAATTCATCGGCTCTGCGAGTTCGTAGGTGACGATATTGACCACAAACTCTTTGGTCTCGCGAATGTTTCGCAACGTGTCCTTGGCTTCGCCGTGGCTAACGTCTGGTTGCTTCGGGGGCCGAAGTCCGGGCGCAAATGCCAGTAATGGAGGATCGACGCAAATCGCATTAAAAAAAGAGAAAGGCGCAAGATTGAGCTGCCCCGAAGCGCTCGCGGTAGATACCCACGCAATGGGCCGCGGCGCCACGGAATTGAGCAGGATGCCGTAAAGTTCGCTGTGCGGAAGGTCCGACGGGCTGACGATCATGTCATCAAGTATATCTTTGTCGCGCGTCACTTCTCCGCAGCAAACACTTCCTTGGCTGCGATTACTGTGTTGCAGTGAATGGTCACGGTATCCTCAACATCCCGAGCGTAGCCCCCGGCAAACGTCACCATCACGGGAATGCTTCGCGCCTTCGCCACTCGGAAAACGAGTTTGTCGCGCTTCTTCAATCCTGCAATGGTCAGAGAAAGGCCGCCCAGTTGATCTTCCTTATAAGGATCAGCGCCGGCGATGTAGCACAACAGATCAGGCTCACACTGCCGTAGCCCAGAGCTCAAAGCATTGTCGAGCCAAGCCAAGTAATCGTCGTCCCCAATGCCGTCGGGCAGATCGACGTCAATCGATGACGGAGGCTTCCACATGGGATAGTTGTTGTGCTGATGCAGCGAGATGGTGAAGACATCGCCGGCATTCACATTCTTGCGGCGAACTCCATGCGTGGCTGCCGGCGAGCCCGAAGCAGATGGCAGGGGATCTCTCGGCGTTCGCTCGCCGGCAAAAATCGCTGCCGTGCCATTGCCGTGATGAACGTCGCAATCCACGGTCATCGCGGTGCGAATCTGGCCGTCGCGCTGCAGCCGACGGATGGCCACACCCACATCGTGAATCATGCAGAAGCCTTCGCCGTGGTCGGGGAAGGCATGATGAAAGCCGCCACCGATGTTGACGGAGACGCGGTCGATCAAAGCTTGCCGCGCTGCAAGCATCGAGCCTCCGGCTGCCAGCCAGAAGGCGTCCACCAACTCCTGCGAGAAAGGAATCTCAAGTTCCATCTGCTCGCGTAGGCCGAGCGTGCCGGTTTTCAGCTTGTGAACGTAGTCTGGCGTATGAACCAGCAAGATGTCCTCATCGGCGGCCGGTTCAGGTTCTAGAAAGTCGTTCTTCCCGGCAACTCCGCTCGCCAGCAGCCGGTCGCGAATGCGGCGGTATTTCTCGGCAGGAAAGACGTGCGCGCCGATGGGCAAGTAGTAACCGTTGCTGTAAATGAGTTTGAAGGGAAGCATGGCAACACGCTTCTATGATACTGCGGTGCTGCCAAGCTCAAGCCTGTAGGGATCCTTCGACTGCGTCGTCCTTCGCTTCGCGAACGACAACTTCGCTCAGGATGACAGAAGTGAGATATGCCGTAGAAAACGGACTAGCGTTTCTTCCCCGGCTGTATGGCCGGCACCACCATTGGCCTTCTCACCGGTACAATCGCGCCCTTCGCCGGATCGGCTGCCGCATTGGCTCGCGTGAGCACTTCCTGCTGGATGTACTGCACGAACTCCTGAATCTGGCGCTGCATCTCTTCCATGCGCTCCCGCATTTGCAGGATGATGGCCATGCCGCTGATATTCACGCCGAGATCGCGCGCCAGTGACAGAATGAACTCCAGCCGCTGCAAGTCTTCGTCGGTGTAAAGGCGGGTGTTGCCCTCGGTGCGCGAAGGTTTGAGCAGCCCCTCGCGCTCGTAAAGGCGCAGAGTCTGAGGATGAATGCCATACATCTCGGCGACCGCCGAAATCATGTACGCGCCTTTGGATTTGCGTTTGGTCATAAGCCGCCTTGGCTGATTTTAGAGCAGGATAGCGCTTCTTCCTAATATAGCGAAACAGAATCCCGCCAAACCCTTATCGCTTCCAAGCATCCAACTTGCGGAGGTTATCTATTCATGGACGAAAATAATACGATCAGCGTGATTGAAAATCTTATCGAGACATGCAAAGACGGGCAGAAGGGTTATCAGGATGCTGCCTCTCACGTGAAGCGGTCTGACTTGAAGACCTATTTCAACGAGCAGAGCCTAGAACGGGCTCACTTTGCCGGAGAACTCGAAGCGGAACTGATCCATTTGGGTAAACCGGACAAGAAGGTTTCCGGCTCGGTTTCAGCCAGTCTTCACCGCGCCTGGATCGACACCAAAGTCAGTATGGGCGCTGGCGACAAGGCAATTCTGGAATCGGTTGAGGCCGGCGAAGACAATGCCAAGGAAAGCTACCAAAAGGCGATCACTGGCGATTTACCGGAAAATATCGCTCAGATTGTCCGGCGGCAGGCGTCCAGCGTGCAGCGAGCTCACGACAAAGTAAAGAGCTTGCGAGACGCGGCGAAGGCGGCTGCATAGTTCGGAAAAATGTTACTAAAAGAAGAGGGCCGGAGATCTTCCGGTCCTCGTTTTTCTGCAGGCGAACAGACTCACGACGCCGGTTGAGGTTTTTCCGTGGTGGCTGCCCATCCTTGCGGCTTCAGCAGATGATTGACGACGTATGCCACAACGCCCGCCGCGATCAGGATCATGCCAAAGGCGAACGAGCTCATATTCCACACCTGCTCATGCTCGCTGCGGACGATGGAAAAGCCCAGCAGCAACATGGGGGGAATTCCAATGGCAATCGCTCCAAACAATCCGCCGGGAACCCGGAAGGGACGCGGTAAGTCCGGCTCGCGGAAGCGCAATACCGCCAACGCCACAAATTCCAGCAGCAGGCTGAAGCCATAGAGAAGAATGTCGAGCGTCACCAGCCGGGCAAAGCCCAAACCAAGGCACATTGCCCATCCCATGGCCAGCGCGATGATCGCAACCCACGGCGCGCGCGACTTTTTCTGCAGCTTGCCGAAGATGCCCGGCAGCATGCCGTCCTGCGCCATCGCCAAAGGCAGGCGCGAATAGCTCATCACCAGCGCGTTGAACATGCCAAAGGCGCTGATGATGCCACCGAGCACGACACCGATGCGCAGCAGTGGGCCACCGAGCAGGCCGGCAATATCTGCCCAGGAACCAGTTTCCCATGCCGTCGGTGTCAGTCCGGTCATCCACATGGCTGCGAAGGGCAGCACATAGCTCAAGGCCACAATCACCACCGCAACCAGCATGGCCCGCGGATACGTCCGCTGCGGCCGCTCCACTTCAGTGGCGATGGTCGAGGCATTGTCCCAGCCCATGTAGTTCCACATGCAGATCAGCAGCCCGCCGAGGATGTCGACACTCGAAGTGGTCGGCTTGGTCACGGCATTGGCCAGCGCTCCTATCTTGAAAGGCGCGATGAGCACAATCGCGACGAACGGCGCCGTAAGCGCGAAGAACAGCCACAGCGACGTGAGCGAAACCACCTTCACGCCGGCAATATTCAAGACCGCGCACGCAATCACCACCGCCAGCGCAACCCACCACCCGCGATTTCCCTGCTGGAAATACGGGAACATCCGAGTCAGGTAGGCCACGAACAGAGTCGGATAAATCGCCATGTCGAAAATCGACGCCACCAACGAGAGCCAGGCTTCCTGAAATCCCCAGAAATTTCCCATGGCGCGGCGCACCCAGGCGTAGTAGCCGCCTTCGTAGGGCAGCGCGCTCGAGAGCTCGCCGATCATGAAGGCCGTAGGCAGGCTCCAGAGCAGCGGCGTGAGCAACAGAATCAGGATCGCGCGTCCGTACCCGGCGCCGTGCACGATATCTTCTGTGCCATAGGTTCCGCCCGACACCATAAAGAAGGTGGCAGCGACCAGAGGCCACAGGGTGAGGCGCACGAATTTTTTCCGGTTGGGGATGACGGCGAGAGGCTGGGGGTTCTCTATTTGTTGCGGGGCGCTAGCTGTTGCCAATTTCTATGTCTTCCTCCTCAAGCGACTCACTCTCAGCTACTCCGCACCGGCTGGATCATGCCCGAGCTTTCTGGTTTTCTTAGATTCCAGAAATCGCGCTGGAGTTAGTTCGCATTGTAGAGATTACGGGAATTTCCCAGCGATGCAAGAAAAATGTGGAAAACTTTCGGAAATTTTTGTCAGGGAGTCGGGTACTGAGGTAACGCGGCTGCGAGACTCACAGCTTCAGTTCCCAGGTCTCGGCCACCAAACCCTTCCGGCTCCAGCTGTCGTGTTTTTCTTCGCGCACCAGTTTGAATCCAGCGGCTTGATAGATGCCCCGCGCCGCTGCCAGTTCGCTTTGCGTCCATAACCGGATTTTCCTGTATCCGGCTCGTCGGGCGAATTGAACGCACTCCGCAACCAGCCGCTTTCCAATTCCCAACCCGCGCGCCGAAGGTTCCACCAGCAGCAGGCGAAGTTTGGCCACGGATTGAGACTTCTTGACGAGAAATACGGCCCCAACATTTTCCCCGTCCCTTTCGGCGATCCAGCAGCGTTCGTGCGCGGGATCGAGTTTCATTACAAACTCCGCCACAATCTCGGCGACCAGCGCCTCGAAGCGCTCATCATAGCCATACTCCTGGGAATACAGCACTCCGTGGCGCCACACCACCCAGCCCATATCCCCAGGGCGGTGCTGCCGGAGCACGTACGATGTCGGGCTTGTAGTGTCGAAACTTAAGACCGACTCGACCGTCTGCATGGAGTGCAAAAGATCATTCTGTCTCGCGGGAGACAATTTGTTCAGGATGCTGCTGACCTGCTCGTCGGACCGGGCATTCAACGGTCCGAACACCTGCCGTCCTCGCTTGGTAAGTGACAGCAGAGTCTGACGAGCGTCCTTGGGCGACTCCTTCTTTTCGAGCAAATGCTTCTTTTCAAAACCACTCAGGATCCGGCTCAGATACCCCGGATCGAGCCCCAGAGTGCTGCACAATTCCGCCGCGGTCGACTGTTTGCGGTGCGCCAGTTCGTACAGGGTCCGTGCCTCGGTCAAGGAAAGCAGGCTGCTGAGCAGACCTTCATCGAGCAGCCCGATGTGCCGCGTATAGAAGCGATTGAAGCGGCGCATGGCAGTGATACGGTCGGCGGGAATTTGTAAGCGTGCGGAAGCCATGCCATAGTATGGCCGCTATAGATTGACTGAGTCAATTAAATTACATGACGTAGTCATCTATCTTAAAGAGGTTGAAGTTCACCTGCCGAGGTTTTCGTAGAAAGGCTGTCTACACACTCTTCCACAACTCTGCCCGCGGGTCCTCCGGATTCAGCTTGGCTAACTCCCTCAGCAATTCCTTGGTGCGCTCATCTCGAGGCATCGGCACCGTCACCGTGATCTCGATGATCTCATCCCCGCGCACGCCTTCTTTGGTGGCAGAGGGCACACCCTTCTCGCGCAGGCGCAGCTTCTGTCCCGATTGAGTCCCCGGAGGAATCTTCAGCAGCGCCCGCCCATCGATGGTCGGGACTTCGATCTTTGCACCCAGCGCGGCTTCTGTTGCGTTAACCGGGACCGTCAGGTAGATGTCGTCCCCGTCGCGCCGGAAGATGGGATGCTCGCCAGTACGGATGATCACGTACAGATCGCCAGCCAAACCGCCATGAGCCCCGGCATTGCCTTTGCCGGCCAGTCGGATGCGCTGCCCGTCGCGCGTGCCCGCCTTGATGCGGACTTCCATCGGTTCAGTGCGGCTGACCGTGCCCTCGCCATGGCAGGTGGGGCAGGTGGAAATATTTTTGCCCGTTCCGTGGCAGCGCGGACACGGCATATTGAATTTCATCCGCCCGCCGGTCTGTGTGATTTGTCCCGTCCCATCGCACTCGGGACACTTTCCCGGTGCTTCGATGTAGCCCTGCCCGTGGCAATTCCCGCAGACGTCCTGGCGCGAAATGTTGAGCCGCATTACGCCGCCGCGGATCGCCGTCCAGAACGGCACATTGACCTGATATTCCAGGTCGCTGCCCGCTTCCGGTCCGGCTTCAGGCGCTGTTGCCCCGCGCCCCCCGCCGAAGATTCCAGAGAAGATGTCCTTGAATCCGCCCCCGCCGCCGCTTCGTCTGCCTCGGCCCGCGCTATCGACCAGATCCGAGAAGTCGAAGCCGCCGAAATCAAAGGGAACGCCCTGGCCCGCTTGCCCCGAACCTGCGCCAGAAAATCCTCCCGGTGCGCCTCCGGCAAATCCGCCTGTTCCCCCGCCGCGTGCATAGGCTTCCGCCGTGGCCGGATCAATGTTGTCGGAATAGAACCCGACCTGATCGTAGATCTTGCGCTTCTTGGGATCGCTGAGAACGTCGTTGGCCTCGGAGAGGGTTTTGAACTTTTCCTCCGCAGATTTGTCTCCAGGATTAACGTCAGGATGGTACTTGCGCGCCAGCTTGCGAAACGCCTTGCGGATCTCCTCCGCCGAGGCGGACTTCTTCACGCCGAGGACTTCGTAATAATCTTTTTTGGTTGTGGTTGCCATCAAATCAGTTTGTCATCCTGAGCGAAGTTTCCGTACGCAAAGCGAACAGAAACGCAGACGAAAGATCCCTTAGTTCGGAATCCTCTGCTTCTCTTCTTGTAACATGACGAGCGGCTCGGTCTCCGCCGCATCTTCATAAACCGGGATCGGCCAAGCCCCCGTTGCGGTGGAAACAAAAACTTGCCAGCGCCTCTCGTCCTCAGCCAGGCTCAAAAAATAAGTTTCATTATTTACTTGGAAATCCATTTCAATCCCCCTGGGAAATTTTCGCATGTACTTAAAACATCATGGCGCGGGCAAGAATGCCCGCGCCACAGGTCCAAGCGAATCAGCTAGGAGCTAGCAGCTTTGCTCACTTCTTGTCGTCTACGTCCACGTACTCAGCGTCGATCACGCCTTCATCTTTCTTCTGACCGCTGCCGTTCGCGCCCGGAGCCGCGCCGTCCGTCGGACCCGCGCCCGGAGCGCCAGCCTCCGGACCCTTCGCCTGCGCTGCCTTATACATCTCCTCGGCCAGCTTGTGCGAAGCCTTGGTCAGAGTCTCGCGAGCCTTATCCATCTGCGCCTTGTCATTCGACTCCAGCGCCTTCTTGGCATCAGCAATGGCATTTTCCACGTCCCCACGATCCGAGCCCGAGATCTTATCGCCCTGCTCGCGCAGCATCTTCTCCACGTTGTAGACCATGCTGTCGAGCTGGTTCTTAGCTTCGATCGCGTCGCGCTGCGCCTTGTCCTCGGCCGAATGCGCATCGGCTTCCTTGGCCATACGCTCGACCTCTTCCTTCGACAATCCCGAAGACGACGTAATCGTAATCTTCTGGTCCTTCTGTGTGGCCGTATCTTTCGCAGTCACGTTCAGGATGCCGTTGGCGTCAATGTCGAACGTCACTTCAATCTGCGGCACGCCGCGCGGAGCCGTCGGAATCCCGGTCAAATGGAATTTGCCCAGAGTCCGGTTCTGCGCCGCCATGGGACGCTCCCCCTGCAGCACATGCACCTCAACCGACGTCTGACTGTCCGCCGCAGTCGAGAACGTCTCCGTCTTCTTCGTCGGAATGGTCGTGTTGCGCGGAATCATCGGCGTCGACACCCCGCCCAGCGTTTCAATCCCCAGCGTCAGTGGAGTCACATCCAGCAGCAACAGGTCTTTCACCTCGCCGCCCAGAACGCCGCCCTGAAGCGCCGCCCCGATGGCCACCACTTCATCCGGATTCACGCCCTTGTGGCCTTCCTTGCCAAACAACTCTTTCACCAGCGCCTGAATCCGCGGCATGCGCGTCTGCCCGCCGACCAGCACCACTTCATTGATCTTGCCGGTGTCCACGCCCGCATCTTTAATGCACTGCTTGCACGGCCCCACCGACCGCTGAATGATGTCTTCCACCATCCCTTCCAGCTTCGCCCGCGTCAGCTTCTTTACCAGATGCTTCGGACCGCCCGCATCCGCCGTAATGAACGGCAGGTTGATCTCCGTCTCCATCGTGGTGGAAAGCTCAATCTTCGCCCGCTCGGCCGCGTCGCGCAGACGCTGTAACGCCATCTCGTTGCCCTTGCCGCGCAGGTCGAGCCCTTCATCCTTCTTGAACTCATCGATCAGCCAGTCGACGATCCGCTGATCCAGATTGTCGCCGCCCAGGTGCGTGTCGCCGTTGGTGGCCTTGACCTCAATCACGCCCTCGCCCACTTCCAGCACAGAAATGTCAAAAGTCCCGCCGCCAAAGTCGTACACGGCGATCATCTCGTCTTTCGTCTTGTCGAGACCGTAGGCCAGCGCCGCCGCCGTCGGTTCGTTGATAATGCGCTTCACTTCGAGGCCGGCAATCTGCCCGGCATCTTTCGTAGCCTGCCGCTGGGCGTCGTTAAAGTAGGCCGGCACGGTGATGACCGCCTCGGTCACCTTCTCGCCGAGGTAGTCTTCCGCCGCCTTCTTCAGCTTCTGCAGAATCAGCGCCGAAACCTGCGGAGGCGTGTACTCCTTGCCCTGCGCCAGCACCGCCACGTGGTCACCGGACTGCACCACTTTATAGGGCACCATCTTGATCTCTTCCGTTACCTCGTCGAAGCGACGCCCCATGAAGCGCTTGATCGAATAAACCGTGTTTTCCGGATTGGTGATCGCCTGCCGCTTCGCCACCTGCCCCACCAACCGCTCCCCAGTCTTGGTAAACCCAACCACGGACGGAGTAGTCCGCCCTCCTTCTTCATTAGCGATCACTTTGGGCTCACCGCCCTCCATCACCGCCACGCAAGAATTGGTAGTTCCAAGGTCAATTCCGATAATCTTGGCCATAATCGTCTCCTGTGAACTTTCATGAATCAAATAAGTGCTTTGTAATCAATGCGCTTATGATTGCCAACAGGTCCATGCTAAGACCTGAGTGGAATGTTGTCAAGTTTTAGATGCGGTAGGAAGTAAGGAAGTTGCGAGGATTAGTGCGTGAGATCTCTACAGGAATGAGGGACAAAGGAAGAACATGTGGGGACTGGCACTCTTGCCCGTCCATGTCGAGCAGCGCTCGGTTAGATCTCGCGTGGTGCCAGTTCCAGCCTTACGACTGAAATACTTGCACATGTCCGTAGCAAGTTAAAATGTCCGGTTTTTGTAGCAAGTGAAATGTCCGGTTTCAAAGTTGAGCCCTCGCCGATTGGGTTGGGTTGATTTTGGGGATGGGGTTGCAGGGGAAGGGGGCAG
>Ga0182015_10000569_pt1 | contig 53104 bp, 47 predicted proteins | sample 712P3MmetaG_FD_120478 | JGI IMG/M metagenome (GOLD analysis project Ga0182015, IMG submission 120478) | Permafrost microbial communities from Stordalen Mire, Sweden - 712P3M metaG | ecosystem: Environmental > Terrestrial > Soil > Wetlands > Permafrost | place: Sweden: Stordalen | collected...
CGATGAGACGACCCAAGATCCATCTGGCCTGATCGCGATTTGAAGAGTTTCCACACGCAGTCGTCAGACCTGTAGAAACATCCAGGGTGAATTCTATAGTTTCTGAGGTGTGCAGAAATTCAGGAAACGAATAACCTGTCTATAGCAAGCAACAGACAAGGAAGCGAACGCCCTTATAGCAGTTGCGTTCCTCACAGAGTTTTGGCGAAGAGATAAGGTGGCTCTTGTTTCGTTCCAGACAGCCGATGATCGCAATATCCGCAGGAACGCAAGCCCCCAGGCGTTCGCCGTGTGGAAAGCTCCGAAACCGTGTGCTTCATCGTGTTCTTGACAGAATGAGAGCAGACCTCGGCACGGATCTTGACCTCAACACATTAGCCGCCGAAAGTGGTTACAGTAGAAGCCATTTCTTGCGTACGTTTCGGGCGGCGACGGGGTGTTCGCCACATCAATACTTGACACGGCTACGGGTGGAGCAGTCGAAGACAATATTGCGAGAGTATTCCATCTCGCTCATCGACATCGCCCTAGCCTGCGGGTTTTCCAGCCATGCGCACTTTTCCAACACGTTTCGTCAGATCGTCGGAGTAACGCCCAGCGAATATCGGCGCAGTCACGGCCCCATTGTGCAGGAAGGGGTTCTTTTGGCAAGCAGCTCCCTCGGACGTTCTTATTCTCTGAGTGAGGGCTGTACCAAGGTTCAAGTAGCGACACAAGGAGAGTGGTCCGCATGAACCCGTGGCCGGCGGTTGGCGTGGTGACGGAGGCCGCATGATCGACCGCCGTGAATTCTTGTTAACAGGCGGAGTCTTCGCGTTTGGCACACCCCTGAGCACCTTTCCCGCCAAGGCTGCTCCGAGAGGAATTATGCAAACAAACAATGCCGATGTGTTCTGGCCCGGTGGTGCTCGCCTAGCAATCTCGATCTCCATGCAGATGGAAGCCGGCGCTCAGCCTGAGAGCGGAGCCGAGAGCCCGTTGCCGAAAATAGATCCGAGGTACCCGGACATCGCCGCCAACAAGTGGTACGAGTACGGGTTCAAGGAAGGCCTGCCGCGACTGCTTGATATGTTCGACCGCCGCAACGTGAAGGTGACCTCCCACATGGTGGGCGCCGCCGTCGAAAGGCACCCCGCGCTCGCGAAAGAGATCGTCCAGCCTGGACACGAGCCTTCAGGTCACGGGGAGACGTGGACGCCGCAGTATTCCATGGTGCAGGAAGCGGAGCGAAAGAGCTACGCTGACTCGGCTGCAACCATCGAACGAGTCACCGGCGTGCGGCCCGTCGGATTCAATGCTTTCTGGTTGCGGGGTACACCGCTGACGCTCCACATCCTGCAGGAGCTTGGGTATATCTACTACATCGACGACGTCAGCCGTGACGAGCCGTTCTTGGTGAACGTTCGAAACAAGCCTTTCGCCGTGGTGCCCTACACGCTCCACATGAACGACATTGTCAACTACGAGACACGCTACTTCAGCACCGAAGCTTACGCAACCGACCTGAAGCGCGAGTTCGACGTGTTGTACGAAGAAGGCGCGCATCGCCGGCGCATGATGTCAATGAGCGCGCACGATCGTATCGCAGGCCGGCCAGCTCGTATGCGAGTGCTCGAGGATTTCATACAGTATGCACAATCGCACCCGGGCGTCAGCTTCATGCGCAAGGTGGATATCGCAAACTACGCGATCACGAGCCCGCGCACCATCCGCGAGGATATCTAAAGACCACACCATGAATGGAAGGCTCGATCGTGTTTCGCCTAGCCGGCGCATCGTGGCGCCTAGCGCTCACGACGCGCTCGGAGAAAGGGAGCCAGTCAGTATGCCAACTATAACAGTGGCCTTATCCACATCTCTCGATGTGGTGTTAAGACAGACGGCAGCATCGCGGGGCCGCTCGACAGAAGACGTCGTGAATAGCGCAGTCAGCCAATATCTGGGCTATAGAGACTATGACGGATCAAACTCAGTTATTCGAATCGGCAATATCGAACTTGACCCGGCACGCAGGCTCGTACGCAAGAATCGTGTTCTGATTCGTCTCACGCCCACCGAATTTGATCTTCTTCATTATCTAATGGTGCACGCCGGCTTGCCGATGACTCACGCCCGGCTTCTGGGAGCTGTATGGGGTGCCGAATATGGGGGTGAGCTCGAGTATTTGCGAACCTTCGTCCGGCAACTGCGAAAGAAGCTGGAAGATGATCCCGCGGAACCCAAGTACCTGCTCACTGACCCTCATTATGGTTATCGATTCGCGGACGTGACCGTGCAGAGCGAAGACGGGGCTTAACGAACAAGTTGGCTTAGAACCGGGTGGTGGATCCATGGCAATCAGAGTGCACTCCAGCCGAGACTTCCGTGCAGGCCTTTCTACGGACGCCAAACGTCTCCCAGACGACAACGAGATCCCTACCCCCACAACTAACGGAGCCGGCACCGACGAAATACTTTTGATCCGTAAGATCGTCGCCGGTCAGCGAGATCTCTTCGGTGAGCTGATCGCTCCGCACCTCACCGCGCTATCACACATAGTCCGGGCAACAATCGGCGGTCACCCAGAGGTCGAGGACATCGTCCAGCAGACAGCGCTTAAGGCATTCACGCATCTCGCCCAGTTTCGATTCGAAGCCGGTTTCAAGACCTGGCTGTTCCAAATTGGTCTGAATGAGGTCCGTCAATGGCGCCGAAAATGTGCCTCTTCGCGGTTCGTGGAGTTCACGCCTCACGCGTTCTCTGAACTGGCTATCGCTGATCAAAGCCACTCGCCTTTGATCGAATGCCAGAGAAGCGAGACCAGTGCTCAACTGGGTGCTGCTCTTGTCCGCCTTCCGAAACAATATCGGAATGTCGTTCTCCTGCTTGACTTCGAAGATCTCAGCATTTCTGAAGTGGCTGTGAGGTTGGGCTTGACCATTCCGGCAGTAAAGAGCCGCCGGTGGCGCGCGCGCCAGAAGTTACGGGATTTCTTGAGCGATCGAAGGTTGGGGCGAGCGAACACACAACAAAGGCGACCCAGGATACCCAATGGAAACCGACACGACACAGATGTTGGATGAGGCTCAAGTTCAGGTGCACGTCGACAAGCACCGCGTGGGCCTCTGGCGATTGAAAGAGACATGCGTGCGTGCACCCAGGACGATTAATCTCTCTCAGCGATCGGAGCGTTGCCAGGAAAATACACCTGCCGTCGAATGGCTTTCGACCTCGATCGTTCATGAACTCCGGAATCCCCTTGGGCAATCTACGCAGCTGCCGAAATGCTAATACATGCCGATGCTGGGTCGACTCAAGTGAAGCGACTTGCAACGAATATCTATCGCGCAGCCGGCCGCATGCGGGAATTGTTGGCAGATATCAACACCGTCGCTCGTGGAAACAGACAGCCTGCCGAGATCTGCGACATCGGCGAGGTTATCGCCGCGGCATCCGAGGCAGCATCGGCGACTACGAAGAGCCATAACGTTCAGATCCTGCTCGAAGTGCCTCAGGGGATAGAGTTGCCGCTGATACGTTCCCGTATGGAACGCGTATGCTTCAACCTGATTGCCAACGCCTTCGAGGCGATGCCAAATGGGAGGAAGCTCCACATCGTATGCCGGAAAGTCAATGGTCATGTGCTGATCGAACTTGAAGATACGGGACCTGGAATTCCGCGCAGGATTCGCGACCGGTTGTTCGAACCGTTCGTCACGGCAGGCAAGCAGGACGGCCTCGGGCTTGGGCTCGCCCTCTCCCGCCAGACTGTTCTCAGCCACGGCGGCGACATCTGGACTGAGGCTGCCATGGGCGCCCGTTTTGTTATCCGACTTCCCTTGAATCGCGCTCGATCTGAGCAGTAAGGCCATATATCGATGCACTCGCAGTCACATTCTGCAAAAAGGGTCTTTTTTCGCAAGCAGGTCGCTCGGACGCTTCACTATTCTCAGGACGTGAAGGTGCCTCCTGTACTTCGCCATCTGGAGTCAACCTATGATTACTAACGCGATAAGCATCATCCCCGGAACCAGTATGGACGCCTCAGCCCAGCTCGCTCCGCGTTATGAAGCGCTCTTTGTCGTCTCCGATTGCCTGAGGTCACATCAGGATATAGAGGGGCTGGTTCGGGTCCTTCCAATCCAGCTTCAGCCGGTTTTGGATTTCAATTACATGAGCGTCTTTTTGAACACGGGATCCGCGGACGGAGCGTCTTGGTTTGTGCCCGACGACCACGATCATTCCGCATTGACGCTAGCGCGCGACGTTCCCATCGAACAGGCCCACGTCTCTTGGGTGTTCGAACATCAACAACCCGCCATAATCGGTAAATTAGACCAAGAGGTTCGGTTTTCAGGCTCGAAGCGGTTGCTGAGCGAGCGCGGCCTTCAGTCCTGTTGTGCGGTTCCCATTACGATAGCAAACCGGCGGCTGGGAGCGATGTTTCTAGGAAGTGCACGGCCTTGTCGCGGCGCGGACGAGGAGGTGCGATTTCTGTCTTTCGTTGGGGAACGAGTCGCTATAGCTGTCGATGACGTGCTCAGTCAAGAGTCGCGCGACGACCAGGGTCGAAGCGACAACCTTTACAAAGAGAACCTCGCGCTACGTGAAGAAGTCACCTCGGCGTCGATGTTTGAAGAAATCGTGGGCTCTTCGGAAGCGCTCAATCGCGTTTTGGCACATGTGACGAAAGTGGCACCCACAGATGCTACGGTTCTCATCAAAGGCGAGAGCGGGACTGGGAAGGAACTGATCGCTCGCGCCATTCATAAACGGTCCAATCGTTCCCGCCGGCTGTTCGTGCGAGTTAATTGCGCCGCGATACCGCCTTCCCTGATCGCGTCCGAGCTTTTTGGCCACGAGAAGGGTGCCTTCACCGGGGCTACTCAACGCCACATGGGCCGTTTTGAACTGGCCAATGGAGGAACGATCTTCCTGGATGAGATTGGCGACATTCCAGCGGAGACGCAAATCACCCTGCTGCGAGTACTTCAAGAGCGCGAATTTGAACGGGTAGGAGGCACTCATCCTATCCCCATAGACGTGCGTGTGATCGCGGCGACAAACAGCGATCTGAACGCGGCGGTCGAGGCCCGCACATTCCGGCTCGACTTATTTTATAGGCTGAGTGTCTTTCCAATTCAGGTGCCCTCACTGCGCGAGCGACCGGAAGATATTCTCTTGCTGGCCGCGTACTTCATCGAACGTTACACGAGTAAGGCCGGGAAGAAGATCAGAAACATCGAACGGAGAACTCTGGAGTGGCTACAAGCTTACGATTGGCCAGGCAACATTCGCGAGTTGCAGAACGTGGTGGAGAGGGCCGTAATCCTGGGTGATGGCGAAACGTTCTCGATAGACCAAACCTGGCTGCAGCCCGAAACACGGGGCACGACGGCACCCATTACTCTCGCGGCGACGCTCGCGAATCGGGAAAGGGAAATGATTACAACTGCTTTAGAGAAGAGCCGGGGTCGAATTTCAGGACCGTCGGGGGCGGCCGGGAAGCTCGGAATGCCCCGAACGACGCTCGAGTCGAAGATCAAGAGCCTGCGGATCAACAAGCACCAGTTTAGGTGTGCGTAGAGGTCGCGTCCACAACGAGAACTAGTGGACGAGATATTCGAACCATTCGTAACGGTCGGCAAAGGCCCATAAACTGTGCATGTTCCGCCGCTGCAACGCGAAGGTGCTCGATCGCTTCCTCGGATAGCGGTTTTAGAGCGAGGCCCGTTGCGCCGTCGCGGCTTTCGAGTGCTTGCTGCTGCCAAGACCTCCGAGATGTTACGCGCTTACCTCGCTGAACGAGCGGAAATGACGAGCCGTAATCTGGTAACAACGTCCACACTCACGGCGATGCTGATGGTCGATTTAGGGCGCGCAGGATTTTGTAGCGGCCGGTAGCGAGTCATCACGGGCTTACGGCCAACCTAAAGATCACGAAGACGCGCTGAGGCGGTCTCGTGAGATCGATAAGTTACGGCACGTCTTTAAACGGCGTCGGGCTCCTTTTTAACAAACTCGATGTTTTGTCCAAACAAGATGACGCAGTTGCAGATCATGAATATTGGGGTGACGCCAATGGAGGCGATCCAGGTACGTGCGTACGCTGCTCGTTGCCGTTTTCGCTCTTTTCCTCAGTGGTTGTGCGAGGCAGAGCGCATCGGCGGACCGCGCTCAACCCAATCCGATCGCGGTTCAAGTTGCGACGTTGCAGCTTTGATCGAAGAAGCACATCGCCCGCTCGGTAGAAGAGAGCGTGATCTAAAGGTGTCACGAAAGGAGAAGCAATGTTATCCGGGAAGAACCTATTACGTGAGAAGGACTTATTAGAGGTGAGGGACCAGGCCAGACATGGACCCTGTAACACGTCCCGCCGCAACGTTATCGTTGGCGGTGCGGCGATGGTGGTTGCTTTCGGATTGCCGATGAGGTCACTCGCCTATCAATCAAGCCCTGCAAGCGCCAGCTCAGCAAGGCAATAACCAAGGAGAAACTCATATGAACATGATCACGACTAAAGACGGAACGAAGATTTATTTCAAAGACTGGGGTACGGGACAGCCAGTTGTCTTCTCGCACGGATGGCCCCTTACTGCGGATGCATGGGACGCACAGATGCTGTTTCTAGGCGAGAACGGCTATCGTGTCATTGCTCATGACCGGCGCGGCCACGGTCGCTCAAGCCAGCCGTGGAACGGAAACGACATGGACACATATGCGGATGACCTCGGCGCGCTCGTTGAAACGCTCGATCTGAAGAATGCCACTCTGGTCGGCCATTCTACGGGAGGCGGCGAAGTGGCACGCTACATCGGCCGGCACGGAAGCAAGCGCGTGTCGAAGGCTGTATTGATCGCCTCGGTGCCGCCGCTGATGCTGAAGACAAAGAACAATCCCGGAGGTCTGCCGATCTCCGCCTTTGACCAAATTCGCGCCGGCGTCGTCGCGGACCGTTCCCAGTTCTTCAAGGATCTGACTACGCCCTTCTACGGCTATAACAAGCCGGGCGCCAAGATTTCGCAAGGCGTTCGGGACTCGTTCTGGCTTCAGGGAATGCAAGCCTCCATCAAGGGGGTGTACGACTGCATCAAGGCGTTCTCAGAAACGGACTTCACCGACGACCTCAAAAAGATCGATGTTCCAACATTGATCCTGCAAGGTGACGCGGATCAGATCGTGCCTATCGACGATGCGTCGCGCCTATCAGCCAAGATCGTCAAACACTCGACGCTGAAGGTCTATCCTGGGGCGCCACACGGCATGTGCACTACTCATGCGGACCAGGTCAACGCCGACCTGCTCGCGTTCCTGAAGACATAGACCTGCGTGAGAAGCCGTACCGGCTTGCAAATCAATTCGCAAAAACAGGAGCGACAAATGAGTAATTCAATAACGCCGATGCGAGTAGTGCGAGAAACGTCTCAGGCCTCTGCATTGGATTATTGCTGTTCACCTGCTGCGCCCTCTCAGCCCAGAACGCAGAGCATCGCGTTCGGAATATTGTTCTGGTACATGGTGCCTGGGCAGATGGTTCCGGCTGGAAAGGCGTCTACGACATTCTTGTCCAGGATGGCTACAGCGTCAGCATCGTTCAGGAGCCGGAGACGTCCTTCCAGGAGGATGTCGCCGCTACGAAGCGCGTTCTTGCTCAACAGAATGGTCGGTGCATACTTGTCGCTGACAGCCACGGGGGGGCCGTAATTACCGAGGCCGGCACGGATTCATCAGTCGCCGGTTTGGTGTACATCGCAGCCCACATGCCAGATGCGGGAGAAAATGAGGCGGACGACGGAAAGCGATTCCCAAGTGACCTGAGCAAGTCTAACGCGATTAGAAAGACAGCGGACGGATTCACCTATCTTGACCCGGCGCAGTTTCATGAGTACTTCGCGGCCGACCTGCCTGCTGAGCAGGCCGCTTTCATGGCGCGATCGCAAGTGCTGAACGCAGCTGACAATTTCAAGGCAGTCATCACCACGCCCGCGTGGCGAAGTAAACCAAGCTGGATGCTGGTGGCGACAAAAGACAGAACCATCAACCCCGACCTCGAACGATGGTATGCTGCGCGAGCTAATAGTCACAAGTTCGAAGTCTCGGGCGCCAGCCACTCGGTCTACGTCTCCCGGCCGAAAGAAGTTGCAGCTGTGATCGAAGAAGCTGCATCCTAGTCCCAGTAAAAGCCTCTCTAACGGAAGACCAAGAATAAAGATTATGAATAGTGACAAAGCGCCTGAGCCAAGAAACTGGTGCACGCGCCGGGACGAGAAAAGGAGACGGATGGAATCGGTCCGCTCCTGGATGGACGGGCCGGTGTTGCAGGCGGGGCGCATCGTCGATGCCCTGCATCTGCTCATTCAGCCTGGCGACCGCATTGTGCTGGAGGGCGATAACCAGAAGCAGGCGGACTTTCTCTCGCGCTCACTCGCCAAGTGCGATCCGAAAAAGCTATATGACCTGCACCTGGTCATCTCCAGCATCAGCCGGCCCGAGCATCTGACGCTTTTCGAGCTTGGCATAGCCAGGAAGGTGGACTTCGCCTTCGCCGGTCCACAAAGCCTGCGCGTCGCCCAGTTGCTGGAAGACGGCGTACTCGAGATCGGAGCGATCCACACCTACGTGGAGCTCTACGCCCGACTGCTGGTCGATCTGATCCCGAGCGCCGTTCTGGTGTGTGCCGAGCAGGCAGATCACGAGGGCAATCTCTACACTGGACCGAACACGGAGGACACGCCGGTGATCGTGGAGGCGGCCGCGTTCCATGATGGCATCGTGATCGTACAAGCGAACACGATCGTCGACAAGCTGCCTCGCGTCGACATACCCGGCTCATGGGTGGACGTTGTGGTGCTTGCGGATCGCCCGTTTGCGGTCGAGCCGCTCTTCACGCGTGATCCGCGGCAGATCACCGAGCTGCAGATCCTGATCGGCATGATGGTCATTCGTGGCGTGTATGAGCGGCACAAGGTTCACTCGCTGAATCACGGCATTGGATTCGATACGGCCGCGATCGAACTGCTGCTGCCTACGTTTGGCGAATCGCTTGGACTGCGCGGGAAGATTTGTGAGCACTGGACGCTCAATCCTCATCCGACACTGATCCCCGCCGTCGAAAGCGGCTGGGTTAAGAGCATGCACTGCTTCGGCAGCGAGGTGGGCATGGATGACTATCTCCGAGCGCGTCCGGATATTTATTTCACTGGGCGCGACGGCAGTCTGCGCTCGAACCGCGTCCTGTGCCAACTCGCCGGCCAATATGCCGTGGACGCGTTTGTGGGAGCTACGCTTCAAATGGACGGTGACGCCAACTCCTCTACGGTGACAACCGGAAGGCTGGCTGGTTTTGGCGGAGCACCCAACATGGGCAGCGATGCGCGCGGCCGCCGTCACACGACGCCAGCATGGCTCGACATGATGACGAGCAAGGAGCAAGTGGCGCGTGGCCGCAAGCTGGTGGTGCAGACGCTGGAAACCTTCCATAACGGTAGAGATCCGGCATTCGTAGAGGTGCTGGATGCGGTTGCGGTGGGCCGGAAGGCGTCGATGCCAATCGCGCCCGTCATGATCTACGGCGACGACGTGACCCACGTGGTGACTGAGGAAGGGGTCGCCTATCTTTATAAAGCAGAGGGCACAGAGGAGCGCAGGAACGCACTGGCTGCGGTCGCCGGCGTCAGCCCCATAGGACTGCGAGCAAAACCTGAGCAGACCGCAACACTGCGACAGAAAGGCATCGTCGCACTGCCCGAAGACCTTGGTGTGCATCGCAAGCAAGCTACTCGTTCGCTGCTCGCAGCCCGGAGCAGATACTCATCTCGTTGTTCCTTGCCAGATAATTGTAAGAGGAATGGTGATAGAAGTAGCACGTGATCCCGTGACCCTACGACGAGCTGAAGAAGTTCCCGGGACGGCCCTCGGGCTTTTGCGTTGGCACGAACAAGAATATTTGTATCGAGAACAATTCTCATCCGCGGCTGTGCCGCAAGTGATCAACAGCCTCATCGATCGCAGCATCAAGTTCGTCATCAGAGACGTCGCTGACCTTCGCGGCTCGTCGGGTTAAGAAGGCTTCAAGCCTCTCGGCAACTAACGCGCGGCTCTTAGAAGGCGCAATTTGCTGAGGCGGAACAGCGGCAATGCTAACCTCCTCGTCGGCATCGATCGGCCTGCCCAACAGTTGCTCGACAGCGGACTTCAAGCGCGGGGGAGTTCGCCTGGCTTTTGAATCGAGACATTGTGCATGGCGTGAGTTTCTCTATCCATGATCGTTCCAAGTGGAGCCGCCCCGAAGAACCGCGTGAGACAACCCACCCAAACTGCCCACCCACAGACGTGTTTCGGGTACCTAAATTCAATTGTTTTAAAATATATTTGGTGTATAACCAAGGTGTTAGAGTAAGGCACTTGGCTACGAACCAGAAGGTCGCATGTTCGAGTCATGCCGGGCGCACCAAAAACCTCAAACCTGTTGGCCTATTTCTCCGGCTTGTCATCCGGGCCGCCGGTGCCCGTGGAGCCCAGAAACAGCTTGGTCCCGTCGGCGAAGGTGAGGTCGCGGCCGTTGGCGCGATTCGACGAGTCTTTGGCTTGATAGCCCTCCACTACGATCTCGCTTCCCACAGGAAGAGAGTTCTTGGTGAATCCGCGCCGGAGCAGAGCGTTCGGGCTGCCGCCTTCGATCATCCAATTGGTGACCGTGCCGTCGGGGTTCTTGACGTCCATATGAATCCATGAGTGGGGATTGATCCACTCCATCTGTGTGACCGTGCCCTTGAGCTTCACCGGCTTCGTGGGATCGAATTCCGCAGCGAAGGAATGGTGCGCCCAGACGGAGGGCGAGGCGATAGAGAATGCAGCGATTGCAATCAGCACTTTTATCCGCATGGCAAGTTATTTCCCGGCCGCCTGAGCCGCTTTCTCCTCGGCGCGCGCGCCGCTCAGGTTATTCCTCATTCCATAATTGCCTTCGTGGCAGGCGTATTCGAAGATCGGTCCGTCGATCTTGGTCATGGGCATCTCGCCGCTCCACGATTTGGTCCAAGTGGCCGGGTCTTCCACCGTGAATTGGTAAAGGATCCGATCGTCCGCCTGGCGCGTGAAACGTTCCACGACGTGGAGATTTTCGCTAGAGCCGCGGAACGCAGTGCGACCCGTGAAGTTGGTGGTATCGACGACCAGGGTATCGCCTTCCCAGTGACCCCGCGAGTCCCCGAACCATTGGCGGATGTTGGCCGCCAGATGCGGGCTCCCATCGGTGGGGATGACGCGCACGTCGTGAATCATCTCTTGCAGAATGGCCACGTATCCGGGACCCTGCACAATCTGGAGATTGCTGTTGTAGCCTGCGGGCTGGATGGGCGGCCCTTCGTTGGGCCACATGATGCATTGTTCACCGAGCGACCGATTCTCCGGTCCGTCGAATTCGTGTCCCTTGTTGGCCGCGGCGCGCGCCGCGTTCCTTTGCTGCGCCTCCGGGATCATGGGAGGGATTCTTCCTTCCGGACCGACGATGAGCGAGGTCCGGATGCTCGCGGCCACCTGCGACTGGCCCTTTTCGAGCCCGAATTGAGCCATGCTGTAATGCACGTCGCCGTAGGTTCCCGGCGCGGCCACTTCGTGGACCGCCAGCGTCTTCTTTTCGTACGCTTCGGCTTCTTCCTTGGTGAAGAATTCCTTGGCGCCGAGATCCTTGGGCCGCTCGAGCGGCGTTACGCTGGCCGTGCTCCATACGCCTTCGAGATTGGGCTGGCCGTCGGCGGTGCGGGCTCTGGCTGGCGTGGCGGTTGCAACTTTAGCGGCTGCCGGGACTGCCTGGGCGAAAGCTGACACGGGCGCGAATGCGAACAGAGCTGCGGCGGCGGAAAGCATCCGGCAAATCGGGGATCGAGGATTCATCCAAGGCTCCTTCTCGGTGCTGGTAGTCTTGCGCCTTTCATCTTATCCAATATTCTCTAATATTCACAGGGGATGAGTTTGTCGCGAGGTACGGATATAATCTCAGGGGTTGTTTCCGGTTCGAAGGAGAAAAGCATGAAGCGGATTTTGTCTGGTGTGGTTCCGGCGATTTGTGTGCTCGCGTGCGCGCTACCTCTCGGCGCGCAGTCCGGAGCGACGAAAGGAGAGTGGCGGGCCTACGGCGGGGACCTCGGCAACACGCACTACTCGCCACTCGACCAGATCAGCGCGGCCAATTTCAGCAAGCTCCAGGTCGCCTGGCGATTTAAGACGGACAACCTTGGCCCGCGTCCGGAATTCAACTTCGAGGGAACGCCGCTGATGGCGAACGGGGTGATTTATTCGACCGCTGGAACGCGCCGGGCCGTGGTCGCTCTGGATGCGGCGACGGGCGAGTTGCTGTGGGTGCATGGCGAACATGAGGGCGCGCGTGGCACGGCCGCTCCGCGCCAGCTATCGGGTCGCGGATTGGCGTACTGGACCGACGGCCGCGAAGAGCGAATCTTGTACGTGACGCCCGGCTACCGGCTGGTGGCTCTGAATGCCAAAACCGGTAATCTCGTGCCCGGGTTCGGCCAGGCCGGCTTAGTGGATCTGAAACTCGAGGACGATCAGGAAATCGACCTGGTGACGGGAGAGGTCGGCTTGCACGCGACGCCAGTGGTGGCCAACGACGTCGTGATTGTGGGAGCGGCGCACCGGCCGGGCGGCGTGGTGAAGAGCAAGACCAACGTAAAAGGCTTCGTCCGCGGGTTCGATGTGCGAACCGGCAAGCGGCTCTGGATCTTTCACACCATCCCGCGATCGGACGAATTCGGATACGACACCTGGGAAAAAGATTCCGCGTCCTACACCGGCAACACCGGAGTGTGGGGCCAGGTCAGCGTGGACGAGCAATTGGGGATGGCCTTCATCCCGGTGGAGCTGCCGACCGGCGATTATTACGGCGGTCATCGCCCCGGAAATGGTCTCTTTGGCGAAACTGTGCTGGCCGTAGATCTGAAAACGGGGCAGCGCAAATGGCATTATCAGCTGGTGCACCACGGAATCTGGGACATGGATATTCCGTGCGCGCCGATGCTGGTCGACATCACCGTGAACGGGCGCACCGTTAAGGCGGTCGCCCAGCCGACCAAGCAAGCGTTCCTGTACGTCTTCGATCGCATTACCGGTAAACCGATTTGGCCGTTCGAGGAGCGGCCGGTCGAGCAGACGACGGTGCCGGGCGAGAAGACCAGCCCGACACAACCGTTTCCGACCAAGCCCCCGGCCTACGATCTGCAAGGTTTCTCCGTTGACGACGTTCTCGATTTCACGCCTGAGTTGAAAGCGGAAGCGTTGAAGGTGGTTTCGAAATATCACCTGGGTCCGGTTTTCACGCCGGCTGTAGTGAGCAAGCCGGAGGGTCCATACGCCACGCTGGCGATGGGTACCGCGGGTGGCGGCACCAATTGGGCGGGCGGCTCTTACGATCCTGAAACTCACATCGCGTATATCCCTTCGCAGCGAAGCCCGACAGCGATTGGTCTCATTCCTGGCGATCCGAAAGTGACCGACATGATGTTCATGGCTGGAAGCGCCGCGGCCAGAACCGGCAGCGGTGGAACTGGCGAAGCTGGGGGCCCCGGTCTCACCATTCAGGGCTTGCCGCTGGTGAAACCGCCCTACGGAAGCATCAGCGCGATCGATTTGAACAAAGGCGAGATCCTCTGGCACATCGCGAACGGGGACACTCCGGACAATATCCGTGATAATCCCGCGCTCAAGGGCCTCAGTATTCCTCGCACCGGAAGGTCTGGAGTTTTCGGCGTACTGGTGACCAAGACGCTGGTGATTTGTGGCGAACGAAGCGCGGGCAGGTCGGCTGTGATGCTGCGAGCCTACGACAAAGCGACCGGCCAAGAGGTCGGCGCGGTGCCGATGCCCGCTGGACAGACGGGCACGCCGATGACCTACACGCACAACGGGAAGCAATACGTCGTTGTTGCGATCGCTGGTCCGGGATTTCCGGCCGAATTGATCGCGTTCAAGCTGCCGGACGAGGAGCGCAAGAACTAATGTAGACTTTTCGTAGAGATGCTGAGGCGGAGTATAGTGGCGGGGCTGTGGTTTGCGGCCGCCTGCGCCGCTTCCACCAATCCATCCCAACGGGAAGTCCTCGACAAATACTGCGTCACCTGCCACAACCAACACCTCAAGACCGGCGGGCTCGCGCTGGACACCCTCGACCTTGGCAAGGTTCCGGCCCAGGCCGAAGTTTGGGAAAAGGTCATCCGCAAATTGCGGTCGGGCACGATGCCTCCGGCGGGAATGCCGCGCCCGGATCCGGCTACTTACAGCAGCCTGGCGGGTTGGATCGAGGCACAAATTGATCAAACTTCGGAGCCGTACGCCGGCCGCCCGATCCTGCACCGTCTCAATCGCTCCGAGTATGCCAACGCAGTCCGCGATTTGCTGGCATTGGACATCGACGCCGCTGCTTTACTGCCTCCCGACGATTCGGCGTTTGGCTTCGACAACATCTCCGATGCGCTGGGCGTATCGCCGTCGCTCCAGGAACACTATCTCGACTCTGCACTGAAAATCGGCGCGCTCGCGGTAGGCGATCCGAAGATCGCGCCGGGCAGCGAAACCTGGCGCATCCGGCAGGATCTTTCTCAGGACCAGCACGTCAATGGTTTGCCGCTCGGCACCGTCGGCGGAACTGTGGTCCGCTACAACTTTCCGCTGGATGGCGAGTATTCCTTCCAAGCGAACCTGTACCGAACCAATTTGAATATCATGCGCGGCTTGGAGTCGCCTCATCAGGTTGAATTCTCGGTGGATGGCGGGCGCATTCACCTGGCTTCGATGGGCGGCCAAGAAGATCTGGCGTCATTGTTTCAGAAGCCGACCGACACCGGAGATGCGGTGGACGCGCGGTTACGCGTTCGCGTTCCAGTGAAGGCCGGTCCGCATGTAGTCACGGTGGCCTTTCTTGAGGATCCCGATGCCGTCGAGCCAGCCCGGCTGCAACCGTACATCCGTAGCTCTGTGGATAATTTCGATTGGTCGGGATCGCCGCATCTGCAGTCCCTGACAATTGCCGGTCCGTTCCATCCGGCGGGTGCAAGCGACACGCCGAGCCGGCGGCGTATTTTTGTTTGTCATCCTGATGGTCGGGTTAACGAAGATGCCTGCGCGCGCCAAATCGTCTCCACACTTGCCCGGCGCGCTTACCGCCAGCCGGTGGCTGGGCTGGATTTAGAGACGTTACTGCAGTTCCATCAGTCGGGAAAGCGCGATGGCGGGTTTGAAAGCGGCATCGAGTTGGCGCTCGATCGGATTCTGGCGAGCCCGAAGTTTTTGTTCCGCGTGGAACGCGATCCGGCCGGCGCTACACCAGGTGAAAGCCATCGCATCGGCGACTTCGAATTGGCCTCACGGCTCTCCTTCTTTTTGTGGAGCAGCATTCCCGATGACGAACTGCTCCGTTTGGCGAATGAAGGCAAGCTGAAGGACCCGGTAGTGTTTGACCGCCAGGTGCGCCGCATGCTCGCCGATCCAAAGTCGCAAGCGTTGGTTGACAACTTTGCCGGGCAATGGCTACAGCTTCGCAATCTGCGCAACGTGCAGCCCAACACGGACCTTTTTCCGGATTTCGACGACAATCTTCGGCAGTCATTCCGGCTGGAAACAGAGCTGCTGTTTCAAAGCATCGTACAGGAAGATCGCAGCGTGCTGGATCTGTTAACCGCGGACTACACGTTCGTGAACGAGCGCCTGGCCCGCCATTACGGGATTCCGGACATTTATGGGAGCCGCTTCCGGCGCGTCGCCGTGACGGATGACGCCCGCCGCGGACTGTTGGGACAGGGGAGCATTCTCGCGCTCACGTCCCACGCCGAACGGACCTCGCCAGTTGTGCGCGGCAAGTGGATACTCGAAAACATCCTGGGCACGCCGGTGCCGCCGCCGCCACCTGACGTACCTGCGTTGAAAGGGAATCAAGAGGGTCAGAGACCCCGAACGATGCGCGAACAGATGGCCAAGCATCGCGCCAACGCGGTCTGCGCAAGCTGTCACAAAGCCATGGATTCCATCGGCTTCGCCATGGAGAATTTCGATGCTGTGGGCGCATGGCGCACGCGCGACGCCGGACAGCTGATTGACGCCACGGGCGAGCTTTCTGATGGAACGAAGGTAGACGGCGTAGTGACACTGCGGAACGCGCTGCTGAGCCGTCCGGAACTGTTCGCCGGCACTTTGACCGAGAAGCTTCTGGTGTATGCGCTGGGCCGCGGCCTCGACCATCGCGACATGCCGGCGGTGCGCGCGATCTTGCGCGATGCATCGCGAGACAATTACCGTTTCTCCACGCTGATATTGGGCGTGGTTCGAAGCACACCTTTTCAGATGAGAACGTCGCCTCGCGAGAGCGAGAGTGTGCCCGTGCAGTCGGCGCAAGATCGAGAAGGAAACTAGAGCATGTTCCTGACCAAGAAATCCCTGCCCCGGCGCACGATGTTACGCGGCCTCGGCGCCGCGGTGGCGCTGCCGTTGTTCGATGCGATGCTGCCTGCGCTTGTGCCGCTGGCCAAAGCCGCCGCGAAACCTCGCATGCGTTTCGGCGCTGTCTATACTCCGAACGGCGCCATCATGCAGGAGTTCACTCCCAAGACCGTGGGCGCCGGCTTCGAGTTCACGCCGATTCTGAAGCCTCTGGAGCCGTTTCGCGAATCGCTGATCGTGGTTACCAATCTGACGCGTTCGCATCCCGGCAGCCAGTTCGGAGATCATGCGGTGAGCGCGGCCGGATTCTTGACCGGAGTGTGGCCGAAGCGTACCGAAGCCGAGGACGTGTTCGCGAATACGACGATCGATCAGGTGGTCGCGCGAGAGATCGGGCAGGATACACCGCTTCCGTCGCTCGAAGTCGCGACCGAGGATTTTACCGGTTACGTGGGAGGATGCTCGCCGGGCTTCAGTTGCGCCTATCTGAACACCATTTCCTGGAGCACGCCGTCCACTCCACTACCCATGGAGATCAATCCGCGCGCTGTGTTCGAGCGGCTCTTCGGGGCGGCGGGAACGGCCGCCGAACGGCGTGCGCGCATCGAAAAGGAGCGCAGCATTCTAGATTCGGTCGTCGATGAAGCCAATAGCCTTCAAGTTGGCCTGGGCGCCCGAGACCGCACCCGGCTCGGCGATTATTTGGACAACCTCCGCGAAATCGAGCGGCGAATCCAGCGGCAGGAGGCCAGAGGCGCCACTGAGGTCGACGCGCCGGACGCTCCCATCGGCGTGCCCGACTCATTCGACGAACATGTGGCGTTGCTGTTCGACTTGCTGGCCGTTGCTTATCAGGCGGACGTCACGCGCGTGTTCACGTTTATGATGTCGCGCGAGCTCAGCCAGCGGACCTACCCGCAGATCGGCGTTACGGAGCAGCATCACTCCGTTTCGCACCATCAGAACAATCCGGAGAAGATGGCGCAGGTGGTGAAGATCAACACATACTACGCGCGGATGTATGCGAAGTTCCTGGAAAAATTGGGATCTACTCCGGATGGAGACGGCTCCTTGCTCGATCACTCGCTGATCATCTACGGCGCCGGCATGGCCGATTCCAACATGCACGCCACGGACCCGTTGCCGCTGGTGGCCATCGGCGGAGGCGTTGGCACGGGACATCGCCACATACAGTTGCCCACGCGGACGCCCGTGGGGGACTTCTGGCTGAATGTCGCGGAGAAGTTTGGAAAGCCGATGGAACGCTTCGGCGACAGCACGGGAAAAACCGATGTTCTGGGTTGAACCAATTTGGTATAGAACCGCACTCGTCACGCTATTCGCGGCGCGCATTTTGGCCGCTGATGGCGCCGATGCGGACGGAACCACGCCGCTCGAATGGGCCGTTTATAACGATGACCTTCCGGCTGCACAGCGATTGCTTCGCGCGGGCGCCAACGCGAATGCCGCCAACCGCTACGGCGTGACGCCGCTGTCCTTAGCCGCCACCAATCGGAACGCGGCGATGGCGGAGGCGTTGTTGACGGCCGGTGCGGACGCGAACGCGAAGCTTTCCGGAGGCGGCACCATTCTGATGGCTGCGGCCCGCACTGGAAATGCAGAAATCGTGCGTCTCCTGCTCGAGCATGGCGCGGATGTGAAAGTGAAAGGGGATGCCTACGGCGAAACGGCGCTGGTGTGGGCGGCCCAAGAGAATCACGCGGAAGCGGCGGAGGTCTTGATCGCGCACGGCGTCGATGTGAACGCACGGACGAATCCGCTGGAACGCGCGAAAGATCGCTTCGGCCTGGAGGGAGTGCTGACCATTCTCCCGCATGGCAGTTGGACCCCTCTGATGTACGCCGCTCGCCAAGGATCGCTCGAGACCGCCCGCACGTTGGTGGACCGAGGAGCGAGTCTGAATCTGACGGATCCCGACGGCTCCACGGCGCTGGTGCTGGCGATTATCAACGGTCATTACGATACTGCGGCTCTGTTAACTGAAAAAGGAGCCGACCCCAATATCGCAGACACCTCAGGAATGGCCGCGCTCTACGCCGCCGTGGATATGAATACGCTGGGAGAAGTCTACGGGCGGCCTGGACGGCCCGCTTCGAGCAGGGTGACGGCGCTCGATCTTATGATGGTTTTGCTGGCGCACGGAGCGAACCCGAACGCGCCGTTGAAATCTCCCACACTTCAGCGCGCTCATACGCCGGGCGAGCCGACGCTAAACGAAGGCTCAACGCCGATGATGCGCGCGGCCAAGAACGGCGATGCAGCTACCGTACGCCTGCTACTAGACCACGGCGCCGATCTCAACGCGCGACAGAAGAACGGCACAACAGCGCTAATGTTCGCCGCAGGCCTTGGCTTTGGCACGGGTACTTTTGCGAATGACTATGCAACGCCGGGTGAGCTGCTGGAGGCAGTGAAGGTGTTGGTGGCCGCGGGCGCGGATGTGAACGCCATCAGCGAAGCTGGACAAACCCCGCTGCATTTTGGCGCGCAGGCTTCGGACGAGATCGTCAAATTCCTGGCCGCAAGCGGGGCGAAGTTGGATGTGAAGGACAAACAGGGCCGCACGCCGGTGGAGATGGCGCTGGGTGTCGGGCTACACGGCCATGCCGGAGGTCCGCCCACGGTACGCGAAGGCACTGCGAATCTTCTGCGGCAGCTAATGGCGTCCCAGCCGAAGTGAAACAAGGAGAAGTTATGCGATTTCTTTCAGCGATCTTACTGGCTAGCGTTGCTTTAGCGCAGATCGGCCCCGCTCCCAACACGGGCGTACCGACCGTCGGCATCCTGAACTACATCCATGCGGTAAACAACCTGGAGCCAACGCTCGCGTTTTATCACGAAGCATTCGGATTGGACGGCGAGCCGCGCCCCTTCCCCAATCCCGGCGTACCGGCATTGACGAACTCGCCGGGCGTATCACTTCGATTAGCGGTGCTCCGCCTGCCGAACGCCGGCTTCGGATTTGAGCTGACGCAATTCTCGGGCGTCGATCGCCATCCCGGCACGCCGAAGCACACCGATCCCGGCGCGGCCCTGATCGCCCTGCGCGTGAAAGACATGGCGCCCGTCCTCGCCGCGGTCAAGAAACTGAATTCGCCGATCATCACTACTTCGGGCGGACCGGTCACCATCGATACTCCCAACGGCAAGATCCGTTCCATGTTGATCCGCGATCCCGACGGCTACGTCATCGAAGTGGTGGAATCCACGCCGGCCGAGGGCGTCAAAGCTGACGGCAACGTTTTCGGCGCTTCCATGGGCCTCACCGTCGCCGACATGGAGTCGACGGTGAAGTTCTATCACGGCCTGCTCGGTTTCGACCTCAAAGGCAATATGGAGTTTTCGAGCAACCCGGCGATCCTGGATTTGACAGGCGCGCCTCACGCCAAAAATCGCGAGATGACCGCAGTCGTGCCCGGCACCAAAGCGCTCATTGCGTTTTATGAGTACCAGGACATTCCGCGGACGCCGTTTCATCTGCGCGTTCCCGATCCTGGCGCGCCCGCCGTCGCATTGCGGGTGACCGATATCGAGGGCCTGCTGAAGCGCATGCGGGCGGCGGGCGTCAAAGTAACTTCCGCGCGAGGCGAACTGGTCCAGTTCAGCCCGACCATTCGCAACATTTTTGTCGAGGATCCGAACGGCCTGAATATCGAGCTGTTCGAGTCCACGCAGTAGCTCTCCGTCTCCTATGGTTTGGGATTGTGCCAGCCGCCGTCTGAAGCGATGATCGTGTCAGCCTGTTTCGGCCCCCAACTGCCGCGCTTATAGGGGCGAACGCGGTGGTGTGTTTTAAGGACTGGATCGACAACTGCCCAGGCGGCCTCCACTGCGTCCTCGCGCGTGAAGAGCGCTCCATCGCCGACCATGGCGTCGCCCAAAAGCCGCTCGTAGGGCGCTTCCTCTCCCGCCTGGTCTTCGAGCAGGAAGAGCTCTCGCTGCTCGCCGACGAACTCCTTACCTGGGATCTTGACGCGAGCGGCGAGGGCGATGGCGGCGCCGGGGGAGAGCCGGAAACGCACATAGTTGGTTCGGCCTGTCGCAGGCGCTGAGTCGGCGAAAAGCCTCTGCGGCGGCGCCTTCAACTCCACCAGGATTTCGGTGGCGGTATCGGGCAAAAATTTACCGGATCGCAAGTACCACGGCACTCCCGCCCAGCGCCATGAGTCGATGAAGAGCCGCAGAGCGCAGAAGGTCTCGACGTCGGAGTTCTTCGCGACGCCCGGCTCCTTCCGGTAACCAGCGTACTGGCCGCGCACCAAATCGTCGGGCTTGATGGGCCGCATGGCTCGAAAGACACTGGCTTTCTCGTTGTGCACGGCTCCGAAATCCCTATCGGATGGCGGTTCCATGGCAAGCAGCGCGACGACCTGGAAGAGGTGGTTGGCGACCACGTCGCGCAAACAGCCGGCGCTTTCGTAAAACGCGCCGCGGCCCTTCACGCCGAAATCCTCGGACATGGTGATCTGGACGCTGGCCACGTAGTTGCGATTCCAGATCGGCTCCAGGAACGAATTGGCGAATCGGAAATAGAGGATATTCATGATCGCCTCCTTCCCGAGAAAGTGGTCGATGCGGAAGATGGAGTCTTCCGGGAACACCGCCCGCGCGGCCTGGTTGAGCTCCTTCGCTGAGGCCAAGTCGCGTCCGAACGGCTTTTCGACAATGACGCGCGCGTGCTTGGCCAAGTTCGCGGCGCCGAGTCCGTTGATCACCGTCTCGAAGAGCGACGGCGGGATTGCAAGATAATACGCCGGACGCCGAGCGCCACCTAGCGCGCTCTTTATCGCCGTGAACGTGTTCGGGTCTTTATAGTCCCCGCTCACGTACTTGAGCAGGGATAGAAGATGGTGGAGAGCACGCCTGTTATCTATGCCACCCGAGCGCTTTATGCTGTCCGTCACGCGCTTGTGCAGACGCTCCGGACTCCACTTCGGGAGGGCGACCCCGATTACCGGGACCTTCAGGGTCCCTCGTTTCACCATCGCATAGAGCGCCGGGAAGATCATCTTGTGGGCGAGATCTCCCGTCACACCGAAGATCACCAGGGCGTCCGAACGTGAGGCGGCCATCAGGCGCCTCCTTTCTTGGCGGCGGCTAGGCGCGTCTTATCGAACAATACCTGGAGATCACCCAAAGCTTGCGGGTCGCCCTTCGCCAACTCGGCGGCGATCTTGTCGTGAGAAGCCAACAGGTCTTCCAAAGCTCTGCGTCCGTTTGCCTCCGGCGTCCCGTTCGCAATTTCGCGAGTACGAGTGAAAAACTGGTTGCTGGTTGCCGCCGCGAGTCCATAATTCTTCTGGCTGGTCTGAACAAAAGCCAGACCCGCCAAATCGCGAAGTTCCGCCAGGGCGTTTCCCTGCCTGGCTGTGGATAGGTCGTCCTCCAGGCGCTTCACCTTCATATACTGCGGGACGAAGCCGGCCAAGAAGGCGACGATCAGGAGGACGATTACGACGATAATCCGGTTCATTTATGGGCAGCAACCTTTCATACGCTCAGCACGCCTGGCTCCTTGATTATGACTCGCGCGCCCTGCAACGAAAAGTCGCTGGGTGCGTCGGATATACGTGCGCCCCCGTTTTTTCACGTTGCCTGCCACTCTGCTGCTGTGCGCCGCCACCGGCGCCTCCCAATCCACCACCGTCAACGTCGAAGTCAGCAATCACTTCGACCCCGCAGTGGGCGTGAATGGCCGCCTGCAACTTGCGATGTCGACTTCGTTTCAACTTGTCAGCTGGAGCTATCAGTTCTTCGAGCAACAGCCGCAGGCGCTGGCGCCTCTGGCCGCGCTTCAGCCGCAACACACCCGCGTGCAGTTGGTCCCCGGCAGCGACCCGCTCAGCAGCCCCGGCGTCTGGGATTTCTCCAAGCTCAACGCGCTGCTCGCGCCCATCCAGAGTTCCGGCGACCACAGTCCGGAACTTCAAATCGCCGGCGCTCCCGCCTTCATGGACGATTCGAACAGCTATATCCTCCCGGCCAGTTACGGGGACTTCGCCAGTATGAGCGCCAATTTGGTTCGCTATTACAACGCGGGCGGCTTTGACGTTGCCGGCACTCATTTTCAGAGTCCCAGCCAGTACCCCATTACCTGGTGGGGCATCTTCAACGAGCCGAATGGCAATGGTTTGACGGCCCAGGCCTATGTCAATCTCTATAACACGATGGTCCCGGCCATGGCTCAAGCCGACCCGACGATCAAGTTCGCGGCCGTCGAACTCTCCGATTGGGCGCCGGACGCTGAGAGCTTCCTGCCTACGTTCGTTTCGAATGTGACCGCTCCCGTGGATGTGGTCGCCACGCACTTTTATTCCACCTGCAACCAACGGACGACCGATGCCACAATCTTTCCGACGACGGTCAAGTTTGCCAGCGAGGTCAGCTACATCTACTCGGAGCTTGCGACCCAGCCGGCCCTCGCCGCGGTGCCAGTTTGGGTTACTGAGAATAACGTCAACGCCGACTACGCCCTCAACAATGGACTGAGCAACTGCAATGGCACGACGTTCGTGCTTGACCCGCGCGGCACCAGTCCGTTCTTCGCCGCGTGGCGGTCGCTGGTGTTTGAGCTGCTCGGCCAAGCCGGCGCCCAGGCGCTCTATCACTGGGATTTCACTTCCAACGCGCAGTTTGGCGAGACCGATTCCTCGGGCAACCCCTATCTCAGCTATTGGGTCGACTATTATCTGTCCCACTGGCTGCCTTCGCCGCCTGGCCAGGACATACTACAGACCACTGCATCGGGCTGTTGTCTTTGGATCGCTGATTCGGGCAATGGCCTGATGTTGGGACTCGATACGCATACGATGGCGCTCCGCAATCCGGACGGGTCAGTGGTGATCCTGATGTCCAATCACGCGGTCCAGCACTTTAACGACAACAACGGCACGGGAGTTTCGCGTACCTTTGCGCTCAATCTGTCGGCTCTCGGCGCGTTCACTTCAGCCACGTTGGTTACGCTCGACTCCGCAACGCCTCTGGGTGGTGGTCCCCAGCTTCAATCGCTCACTCCCTCGGCCGAGATGCAGGTGACTCTCCCTGGCTACGGCGCGGCATTGTTGCGGCTGTCCAATGCAACGCCCAACCTGACTGCCGCCGGCGTGGCGAACGGCGCAAGCTTTGCTTCTGGCCCTGTGTCTCCGGGCGAGATCGTGTCGCTATTCGGCTCCGCCATTGGTCCTCCCACGCCGGCCTCGCTGACCCTGACAAATCCGCGCTTGGTGGCCAACTCGCTAGCGGGCGTGCAGGTCTTCTTTGACGGTGTGCCGGCGCCTTTGCTCTATGCCTCCGCTGAACAGGTGAACGCTGTGGTTCCTTATGCGGTCGCCGGCCAATCCGTTACCGTGCTTCAGCTTGAATACTTGGGCGTGCTGTCGAGTCCCATCACGTTGCAGGTTGCCGCCACCGCTCCGGGTGTCTTCAGCATCGCTGGTTCGGGACGTGGCCCTGGCGCGATCCTGAATGTTCCCGACGAAACCGTGAACTCCGCCTTGAATCCGGCCGCACGGGGTGATTGGGTGAGCATCTTCGCCACTGGCGCAGGAGTGACCACTCCTGCCAGCGTGGATGGACTCCTTGCCTCCGCTCCATTGCCGGCGCCCAACGCCAACGTCTCGGTCACGATCGGCGGCTTTCCCTGCCAGCTCAACTTTGAAGGAGCAGCGCCTGGCTTCGTTTCTGGCCTGCTGCAAATCAATGCGCAGGTGCCTGCCGGAGTGGCGCCAGGCCCCGCGGTGCCGGTTCAAATAGCCATTGGATCCGCCAGCTCGCCGCTGACAGTGACTCTGGCCGTACAATAGCGCTGATGTCCGTGCGACTCTCCTATCTCTCGCCCAAGGCGGCGGTCAAAATTACCCGATTCACGGCCGTGGTCTCTTTGCAATTGGTGAGTTTCGGCCGGGCGAGATCGTCTGCGTGAAAGGCGGACACATCTTCACTCGGGCGACCCTCGACGAGATAGCGCCGGTCTTAGGGCCGGCGGAAATTCAAATCGCCATCGACCTCTTTATCGGACCGTGCGACGCTGATGAGCGAGAAGGCGCCATGATCTTCAGTAATCATTCCTGCGATCCGAACATCGGCGTGCAGGGCCAGATCGTATTTGTGGCGCTGCGCGAAATCGCAACGGGTGAAGAGCTCACGCACGATTGGGCAACCACCGACGATGATGATTACAGCATGACGTGCCGCTGCGGAACGACAACTTGTCGCGGAGTGATTACCGGGAGAGATTGGCAGAACAAAGAGCTGCAGCGAAAATATCATGGGATATTCTCCTGGTACCTTCAGCGGAAAATTGACCACGCGGCTGACTATCTCAGAATCGAGAATCCGGCGTAGAAGACGTTGTTATCCACCCCTGGATTGACCGGGCTCGTGAAGCCGTTGGATATGTGAAGAAACTTGTAGCCCAGGCTGATGGCGTGCCGCTGGCCCGTTTTGATGCGGACTCCGCCGCCCAGATCGATCAGAAAATTCAATCCTGTCGCGCCAGGCACGTTAATGGGGATGGGCTCGCTGGAAGCAATGATGCCTTCGTTGGTTTGAAGGAACGGATACACTTTGTGGCGGCGGCCAAAGTCTGCCGTGAACCCGAGGGGCGTTACCGCGAATCCATACACGGCATGAGCGGGTACAAATGGCGGCAGATATTGGCTGGGCTGGAACAGAACGGCCGCCGGCATGATCTCTCCGGAATAAGAGATCGATACGCCGGGCCAAACCCAGCAACGGTAACTGTAGCCGAATCCAGCTATAAAAAAGCGGCGATCGGTCGTGGTTCCGATTAGCGTGGCGGAGACAGGTGAGTAACCGGCGAAGAATTGAAAATCGTGCCGGGGCTCGGATGGCGACGAGTCCGGCGAGCAAAACGCAGCCCAAGCCGGCGCGGACGAGAGTAGAATGAGTATCGCGAATTGCCGCATGTCAAAACGAAAGTGACACATAGAAAATATCATGGAAGGCGCTGGTGTTGAGGAGGTAACAGATGAAGCGCACACTATTGAAGTGGTTGACCGTTATGGCGCTCTTCGCAATCGCCAGCCAGGCGTTCGCGCATCACGGTTCTCGCGTGTCCTACGATTTGACGAGAACGGTAACGTTGAAAGGAATCGTGAAGGAATTTGTCTTCGTCAATCCGCACGTTTACATCACGTTTGAGGTGAAGGACGTTCAAGGTCTCGTCACGGAGTGGGCGACCGAAACCGACCCTCCGATCATGATGGCCTCGAGGTTCGGATGGTCGAGAAAATATCTGAAGCCGGGAGATGAAGTGACAATCACCGTATGGCCTTCGAAGGTTGGCGCGCCTCGGGGATTCCTGGCAAAGCTGGTGACCTCCGACGGCAGGGTTACAGATCATTCCGAACAGCCGCAACAATAGTTATGCGAAGTCGGTTCATTATTGCCGCAGTGCTTCTTTCATCGGTGGCCGCAGCCCAGCCGCGCAGCAATGAAGCCCCCGATTCGCAAAAGGATCAACCCTTCGATCGGCACAGCCTGTCCGGAATCTGGTGGGGGCACGCGGCTCGAGGCACGAGAAATTCCCTTAGCGCCACTGCTCCTCCGATGACCCAGTGGGCGCAGCAGAGACACGATGCGGCGAAACCTGGGCTGGGTCCGAGAGGGCAGCCGCTGGGGAACGATCCCATGATGATCTGCGATCCCATGGGCTACCCACGCATCCTTTTCTGGAACAATTACCCCTACGAAATTATTCCGCTTCCGGACCGGATGATCATGTTCTTCGACTGGTTTTATACCTATCGCACCATCTGGACCGACGGGCGCCAGCTTCCCGCGGATCCGGACCCCAGATGGTACGGATATTCGGTGGGCAAATGGGACGGGGATGTTTTCGTGGTTCAATCGAATGGGTTCGACGATAGAACCTGGCTGGACGCCGACGGTCATCCCCACAGCGACGAGATGCACCTGGAAGAGCGCTATCAGCGCGCCGATCACAACACGATCGAGCTCAGCATGACGCTCACCGACCCCATGGCCTACACCAAACCGTGGGTGAGCGAGAAATTCACATTCAAGTTGGCCGATGGCAAAACGGAAATGCGCGAGGATGTCTGCGTGCCGTCGGTGGAAGCGAAATACAAGGAAACCATTCGGGAGCCGGCGGGCGGCGCGACTGTCCTCAAGAAGTGAGGTTCGCCTTAGCCGCTACAGCTTTGCGGCAATCATCTTCTTTAATTGTTTGATCCCGGCTTCATCGCGCGTGTAAAACGTCCACTGTTTGATCTTCTTGCCGTGGACTAACCCGGCCTGCGACAGGATCTTCAAGTGCTCACTCGCCGTAGGCTGCGTAACCCCGAGCTTGCCGGCGATATTGCAGCCGCATATTCCGTCTTTGACACGGTCGCCATCCACCTGCGGCGGAAATCGCCCGGCCGGATCTTTGAGCCATTCAAGGATCTGCAGCCGGCGGTCATTTGCTACGGCCCGCAGGGCCAGTTCAAGATTCATATAGGTATTTCGCCAATCGGCTAATTGACACTTCGCCAATCGACTAACTATACTGTAGCATGGGATGCCGGAAATGACCAGCTCGCGGACATACCAGTATCGGGTTGTCGATGTCTTTACCGACTGCCCGCTGGAAGGGAATCCCCTCGCGGTCTTTCCCTACGCGCTCGGACTGGATGACGTGACCATGCAGAACATCGCCCGGGAATTGAATCTGTCTGAGACCGTGTTTATTTTCCCGGCGGCCCGATTCGGGTGTGCCGCCCGCCTCCGGATTTTCACGCCTGCGCGAGAGATGGATTTCGCCGGCCATCCCACCATCGGCGCGAGCTTCGTTCTGCTCGAAGACGGAATCGTGCCGAAACAGAGCGAACACTTCGCGCTGGAAGAAAACGTCGGCCCAGTTTCGATCCGCGTGGAACACGGCGGCCGTCCGTTGATCTGGCTGACCACGCCCCCTATCCAGGAAGGGCCCGTATTGGATCGAGTGTTGTGCGCCGGCGCTCTGGGACTTGCGCCTGAGGATCTGCTACCTGCCGCGCCGCAACGCCTAAGCGCGGGCAACCCGACCGTTTTTATCGCGGTCAGAGACAAGGAAACGGTGGATCGCGCCTGGCTTGACATGGGCGGCGTAAGAAAACTCAAAGGCACAAATCCAGAGCCGGTGTGCGTCTTCGTATTCGCGGTCACGCCGGAGGGAGCCTACTCTCGGATGTTCGCGCCTGAACACGGCGTGGTTGAAGACCCTGCGACGGGCAGTTCCACCGGACCTTTGGCAGCCTACATGCTGCGGCATAACCTGGTATCCGGCCACGCGGCCACGCGATTTGTGAGCGAGCAGGGCACGAAGATGGGCCGCCGCAGTATTCTACACGTGCACATTCGCGGAGAACGTGGCGCGGATGGCATCGAGGTTGGCGGATTCGTCACACCGCTAGTGCGGGCCGTAATGCAATGGGAGGGGTGATGGGAACCCTGATTCAGGATATGAAGTATGCGCTCCGGACGCTGCTGAAGAGTCCGGGTTTTGTCGCGATCGCCGTTCTGACGCTCGCGCTGGGGATCGGCGCCAACGTCGCGATCTTCGCTCTGGTGAATGCGGTGCTCCTGCAGCCGCTGCCATTCCATGAGCCTGACCGCTTGGTGCGCGTCTTCGACGATCTGAACGGCGCTGGGGCAAAAGATGTCGGCATTTCGGTTCCCGAGTTGGAAGATTTGCGCCACCGCACTGACGTGTTCGCGAGCAAGTCAGCGCCGTGTGGCCTGTGAGTGTGGCGTTAACTGGAGGAGATCGCGCCGAACGGATCGAACTGCTTGGCACCAGCCCGAGCTACTTTCAACTGTTGGGGGCGCGGGCGGCCGTCGGCCGGGTCTACGGGGAAGCGGACTGGGTGCCCGGTTTCCTGGATGGAATCGTCATTAGCGATGGCCTCTGGAAACGGCAATTCGGGGGCGATCCCGGCGTGATCGGCCGGAGGGTTCGCGTAGACGAGGACGGTTACACCATCATCGGGATCATGCCGGCCGAGTTCCGGCACCCCGGCCGGACACTCGAAGGCGACGTTGAAATCTGGGCGGCCGCCGGCTTTCTCGCCGATCCTGCCCCGTCGCCGCCGATTCGCAATCTGCGTTTTTTGCCGGGCGCGATGGGCCGGCTGAAGCCGGGGCTGACACTCCAAGACGCACAACTGCGACTCGACGCGATAGTGGCGCAACTGCAACAGACTTATCCCAAGGACTATCCCGCGCAGTCGCGCTGGTCGCTGAGGATCCAACCGGTCGAAGCCAGCCTGACGGGTAATGTGCGGCCCACGCTGGTGGTCTTGCTGGCCGCAGTCAGTTTCGTTCTGCTGATTGTGTGCGTCAACATCGCGAGCTTGCTGATCGCGCGATCGCCCGCGCGCACGCGGGAATTGGCGATTCGGCGGGCCTTGGGAGCTTCACGCGGGCGGCTGGTCCGCCAGTTGTTGACCGAGAGCGTGTTCATATCGCTGGCCGGGGGCATAGCGGCAATCGTGGTACTCCAATTGTCGCGAACATCGCTGCTCCGAATGATGCCAGCCGATTTGCCGCGGCTCAGCGAGGTGCACTTCGATTCCCTGGCTGTCGCTCTCGCGCTTGCGCTCTCTTTTATCACCGGCATTCTTTCCGGAGTGACACCGGCGTTGCAGGCGTCGGCCACCGACCCCAATCCCGGTCTCAAGGAAGGCGGCCGCGGCGGCACCGGCCAGAGCGTACGCACAAGCCGCTTTCGCGGTGCGCTGGTTTCGCTCGAGATCGCGCTATCAGTTGTGTTGTTAATCGGTGCGGGATTATTAGTACGGAGTTTCTCTGCTGTGCTGGGGCAGAATCCCGGTCTGGATCCAAAGGGCCTGACGGTTGGTCAAATCTGGATTCCGGTTCCCAACAATCCTAAGGCGAATCGATACTTGACTTCGCCTCAACGCGCCGGCTTGGCGCGGGAATTACTTCATCAGATGAGGCTGTTGCCCGGCGTCCAGAGCGCGGCGATCGGCGACGCGAACACCATCCCATTTCTGAACAACCAAACAAATCCGGTCGCCTTCTTTTTCCCCGACGATACCGCCGTTGGTCAAAACAACTATGTGGCGGACTTCGGCGCGGTTAGCCCGGAGTACTTCGCAGTCCTCAAGACTCCACTCAAGCGCGGCCGTGTTTTTACAAATCAAGATTCGGACAAGTCCGCGAGAGTCGTCGTCGTGAACGAGGCTTTCATGCGGAAGTTTTCAAGGCAGAAGGACTTGATCGGTAAACGCTTGCGCGATAGCTCCGGCAAGGAATCCCAGATCGTCGGCGTGGTGGGAGATGTGCGCGATGAGGGACTCGATATGCCCGCCTCACCCCGGGTTTACAGCTCGCTTCTCAGAATTCGGGATTTTCCCTGTCGGTCTTTCTTCGCACGCGTTCGGATGCCGCCGTCATTAAGGAGGCGCTTACCCGAACTGTACACAGAGTGGACCCGGAATTGCCCGTTTTTGGAGTCCGGACCATGAACGAATTGATGTCGGCTTCGATGGCTCGGCGGCGGTTCGCTCTTTCCTTAAATGGCTGTATTCGCAGGCTTAGCTTTGTTTCTTGCAGCTATCGGGATTTACGGAGTGATGGCATTCGTGGTCGGCCAACGCACCCAGGAATTCGGCGTTCGCATGGCGCTCGGAGCGCAACAACGCGACATTCTTATGCTCGCCTTCCGCCCCGGCCTGGTTCTTACATCCATCGGGACGGTTGCCGGCGTGGCCGTATCCATCGGCGCCATGCGTCTGATGTCGAGCCTGCTGTTCGGTGTATCCCCGATCGACCCTTTCACCTTCGCCGGTGTTCCGATTCTATTAGGCGTAGTCGCGCTGATCGCATGCTGGCTTCCGGCCTGGCGCGCCACCCACATTCCAGCGGGTGTCACTCTGCGATCCTAGGTTGTCGGCGAGCCTAGCGGCTTGAGCCGGCAAGATGATAATATCGCCAAGTATGCCCACTGAACACATCGTCGCGCTCCTAGTTGCCGAACGCGACAGAATTAATCGAGCAATAGAGGCTCTCCAAGGAACAAAACGCCGGGGCCGTCCTCCAAAGAATCCGCTGGCCGCCCTCGCAGCGCTGCCTGCGCCAGCAGCCCCGAAGAAACGGCGCGGCGGGATGTCGGCTGCCGCTCGCAAGGCGCAATCCGAGCGAATGAAGGCGCAATGGGCGAAGCGCAGGAAGCAGGCCAAGTAGCTTCGGTACCATTTTTTGACAAACCCTTACACCCGCCGGTCCACTTCCATCGGTCTCTTCTAATAGGTGCGCCTGATGGCGACCAGTAAGGAGATTAGTAAATGAAAATCAGAAGTGCGAGCATGCGATGGATAATCGCTTTGGCAGCGCTAACTCTTTGGGTGAGTTTCGCGGCAGACATTGACGGCAAGTGGACCGCTCAGATCCAAGGCAGACGGGGTGCGCGGACCGAGACCCTCATGCTGAAAGCCTCGGATAACGCCCTGACGGGCAGCCTTCAGGGAGGCCAGGGCGAACCCGTCCAAATTTCCAACGGAACAATCGACGGCGCCAATATTTCTTTCAGCGTTGTGCGCGAATTTCGCGAGAACAAAGTCACTCAAGAATATAAGGGCACGCTTTCGGGAAACGAACTGAAACTCACCGTTTCAGGCGGACGCGGCGGCTCGGCCGAGGTGACGTACAAGAAGGAATAGCAGCTCCGGGGGAGTCGTCCGCTCACAGTTGCGAAAGAAGAGATACACTGTGACGAGGAGATTAGCAAATGGCGGACGACACAAAAGATCACAAAGATAATGAATCATCGAGCGGCCTTCCACGGCGCGACTTCGTAATGTCGGTGGCAGCGGGCCTCGCCGCTGCAGGTGCGGCTTCGGGCTCGCCGAAGATAGTTGAGACCGAGGTCGAGATCAAGACGCCGGACGGCACCTGCGACGCCGCGTTCATTCATCCGGCCTCGGGTTCCCACGCCGGCGTTCTGATCTGGCCCGATGCATTCGGGTTGCGGCCCTCGATGCGCGAAATGGCCAAACGGCTTGCCGCGGAGGGGTATTCGGTTCTGGTACCGAATCCCTTTTATCGCATGGGCAAAGCTCCTTTCTGGACCGATGCCTCCAGCGTCGACTTTGCCAAGGAGAGGGGAAAGATCGGCCCGCTGATGGGCTCGGTGAACGCGGCCGGCAACGCCGAGAAGGATGCGGTGGCTTACATCGCCTTCCTGGACGCTCAGAAACAGGTCAACAAGAAGAAAAAGATCGGCACGCAGGGCTACTGCATGGGCGGAGCGCTGGTGATGAGGACCGCAGCCACAGTGCCGGCTCGCGTAGGCGCCGGCGGGTCGTTCCACGGCGGCGGCCTGGTCAGCGACAAACCCGACAGCCCGCATCTGCTGGCACCGAAGATCAAGGCCAAAATGTATTTCGGTGTCGCGATGAGCGACGACAAGCAGCAACCGGACGCGAAGGACAAGCTCAAGGCAGCGTTCATTGCCGCGAGCAATCCGGCGGAGGTCGAAGTTTACTCGACCTGTTTTCACGGCTGGTGCGTGCCGGATATGCCCAAGCAAGCGGACGGCACGCCTACTTACGACAAAGCCGAGGCTGACCGCGCGTGGGGCAAGCTCCTTGTTTTATACAAGGGTTCGCTGGCCTAATTCCGCCAGATCAATCGGATCGTAGCGCCTGCATGACGTCGACCCGAGCGGCTCGTGTTGCTGGAAGAACGGACGCCACCACCGCGGCCACCAGCAGCACGATCGCCGAGCCGATGATCGGCAGTATGCCCGGCGTCCGCACTTCCCCGAAATAGGCGCCCGCCAGACGGGCCAGCGCGTACCCGCAGACCGCGCCCGCGATGATGCCGACAGCGGCCATGACGGCGCCTTCGGCGATGACACCGGTGACCAGATGGCGCGGCTGCGATCCAATCGCGAGCCGGATGCCGAACTCGCGCGTGCGGCCGCTTACCGAAAACGCCAGGACCCCGGCGACACCGACTACGGCGATCAACAGGGCGACGGCCGCGAAGCCGCCGAATACCAACGTATTCAGACGATCTGGCGTGAGCACTTCCGCGCGGATGTCTTCGAGCGTGGCCGCGCGCTCGACCGGTTGATCGGAGGACAAGCCGCGGATGATGCGCGTGACGGGCGACACCAGCCCGTACGGATTCGATCGCGCGTGAATGAACAGCCGTTCGCCGCCGAACTCCTGGCCAAACGGTTGGTACACGCTGAGCGCCGGACCCGGCACCACGTTTTCATCATCCACATCGGCCACGACTCCTATGATGCGCCGCGGCGCCGGGCTGACGCCGACGAACTTCAGTACCGGAGCGGTCCACATCAGGTGACGGTTGACGGCATCCTGATTCGGGAACATACGCTCGGCCAGGCTGTGGCTCACGATGACCACCAGCTCGCTTCCCTTCCGATCTCCGGCGTTGAAATCACGGCCAGCGATAATCGGCACGCCGAGCGCCGTGAAGAATCCGGGCGACACTGACCGAAACCGCCCGAGGGGATCCTCTTGGCCCGCCGTCTTGACATGGCCGTCGGCGGAAAATTCGAATCCGGGTCCGAATTTGCCCGCGTCGCGCCACGGAACCGAGCTCCCTACCGCGACCCCTTCCACGCCCGGCAGCTCCGAAATTCGCCTGACCGCTTCCTGATAGAACGCTGTGATCTGTTCGGGCGTCTTTCCGTACGGCATCTCAGGCACATTGATGGCGAGCACGTGACGGGTGTCGAAGCCAGTCTCGGCCGCCTGCAGCGCGATCAAAGTTTTTAGCAGCATGCTGGCGCCCGCCAGCAGCACAAACGACGCTGCAATCTGCGTCACCACGAAGATCCGCTGGCGGCGGCTGGTGCTGCTGGTAACCCGCACGCTGCCGCTCGCCAGGCTGAGGCCATGCGACGCATTGGCCAACGGAAGGCGCGGGACAAACGCCAGGAGCACCGCTGAGATGATTGCCAGCGCCGCGCCGACCCAGAGCATGCCGGAGTCGACTGTAAGATCCAGCGCGCGGACTGAGAATCGGGAGGCGTACTTGGCCAGGATGGCCACCATCGGTTGCGCGCTCAGCACGCCAAGAGCCGCGCCCGCGCCACAGAGCAAGAGGCTTTCGGCCAGCAGCGTCCGGCGCAGCGCCCAAGTGCTTGCGCCCAGCGCCGCGCGAATGGACAACTCGCCTTCGCGCCGCAGCGTCCTCGCGAGAATCAGATTGGCGACGTTCGAGCACGCGATGACGAAGACCAGCACGGCCGCCGCGAGCAGTACCCACAGTACGGTTCTGGCGCGCGAGGTGATCTGATCGCGCAGCCGAACGGCGTCGATGCGAAAGTCCGCGCGGGGCGAATACGCTTCGGGATGTTCTTTCAGGATTGCCCCGTGGACCGCGCGCAGCTCGGCGCGGGCTTGTTCGACCGTCGCGCCGGGCGCGAGACGTCCGAAAAGCTCCGTCATGCGATGGACGCGCCCGGTCACCATAGTCGCTGAAAGATGATGCGGGCTGGTGACAACGTTGGCGATAATCTCGGTCTCGGCCGGATAGGGGATGGATGGTTCCACCACGCCGACGACAGTGGCCGTGCGCGAGCCCAGCCGCACGGTTTTTCCAAGCACCGTCGGGTCGCTTTTGAGCTGAGTGGTCCAGAATCGATAGGTCAGCACCATAGCGCCGGCCGCGCTGGGCCCATCGTCCCGCATGTCGAGCAGGCGGCCGAGTACCGGATGAAGCCCCACCACGTCGAAGTACGATCCGCCGACGACACCGGCGCGGACCTCGCGCGGCTCGCCCAGACCCACCATGGTGAAGCCGATCTCGGAGAAATCCCCGATGGCGCTCAAAGTCTTGACGCGCGATCGCAGATCCTGGATCTCGGGCACCGAGAACGCAATGTCGTCGACTTTGATACCGGGCGCGCTTTGGCGGATATAGATCAGCCGGTTCTCGTCGCGGTTCACCAGCGGCCGCAGCAGCACGCCGCGCACCAGCGTGAAGATGGCGGCGTTGGCGCCGATGCCAAGAGCCAGGGTGAGTATAACGGTAACGGTCAGCCCCTTGGTGCGGGCGAGCGAGCGCAGCGCGAATTTCACGTCGTTCCAGAAGGTCATGACAGCCTCCGTCCTGAGGATTCCTCTAGAATACTTTTTCCAAGTATACTCGCGTATGGCCGCTGACGGCCCATCGCATGTCCTCGATCAACACACTCGTAATGGCACTCGCGATTTTTCCAGCGGCTCTTTTCTCGCAATGGCCCGCCTACCCAACGGCGGGAGCGCCGAGGTTGCCGGATGGACGAGTGAATCTCGATGCGCCCGCGCCCAAGATCGCCGACGGGCGGCCCGATCTGTCGGGAATCTGGGCTGGCGGCAGGGCCCCCGGACAGGCGCCGCCTACTTCCGAGCGAACATTCGGTACAACGCCCCTTCCCGGGCCACAGCCATTTCAAAATCTTCCCTCGTTGTTTCCCGACGGTTTGCCGTTGCAGCCTTGGGCCGCGGAACTCCGCAGGCAGCGTCTGGCGGAGCATAGTAAGGACCATCCCGACGCGCACTGTTTGCCGCTCAACCCTGTGCAGCTTGCCAGCCATGGTCAGCCTCGCAAGATCATTCAGACACCCGGGCTGGTTCTGATCTTGTACGAGGCTAATGGTGGCATACGGCAGATCTTCACCGACGGGCGGCCGCTGCCCAACAACGATCCGGATCCGTGGTGGTACGGCTATTCGATCGGTAAATGGGAAGGCGATACGCTGGTGGTGGAAACCATCAATTTCCGGGACATGGGTTGGATCGACGAGGAAGGTACGCCTATCACCAGCGCCGGCCGGTTGACCGAGCGCTTCCGGCGATTGAACTACGGGACACTGGAGATCGAGATGACGGTAGACGATCCCAAGACGTTTACCAAGCCGTGGACCTTCAAGCTGAACCAGCGTTTGATGCCGGATACGGATTTGATCGAGTTTATCTGTTTGGAGAACAACACGAAGTTGTCGCACCTGGTCGGCAAGTAAGACTTCAAGCACAAGGAGGCGTTCATGCGCCGGATCATCGGTTGTTTCGCGCTGTTTGCGGCAGGCGTCGGAGTGGGCGTTTTTCTGATGCAGCCCGGCCGAGCCCAGACTAATCAAGTTTCAGGGCTACGGCTGAATCACGTTGGGATTTATGTGAAGGATTTCGACGAGTCCATGCGCTTCTACACGCAGATAATGGGCTTTCGCGAAGCTTTTACCATCAAGGACGCGAGTGGCAAGCCGACACTTGCCTATCTACAGATCACGCAGGATACGTTCCTCGAGTTAGCGCCAGCCAGCGCGGAGCGGCCGGTCGGCTTGAGCCACATCGGCATCTGGCCGGAGGATCAGAACGCAACCGTCGCGGCGCTGCGGCAGCGCGGAGTCCAGGTCAATGACCCTCGAATCGGATCGACGAAAACCAGCATCACCAACGTCATCGATCCCAACGGAGTCCGGCTGGAGCTCGTCGATTTTCTTCCGGGCTCTCTTCCGAGGAAAGCCATGGAGGAGTGGAAGAAGTAATGCCCTTCGTTGACACCAGCAGCCTGGATGTTATCGAACGCTTGCCGGGTTGGTATGGACGCTATTTCCACTCGTCGAGCATGACGTTCGCGCACTACGACTTCATGCGCGGCGCGTCCATTCACGAGCACTTCCATCCCGAGGAAGAAGTCTATGAGGTGATCGAGGGCGAGCTCGAAATGACCATCGACGGCGTGGCCCAGATCGCCCGCGCGGGCTTGGTCGCGATCGTGCCGGCCAATGTCCGCCATTCGGTCAAGGCCCTCACCGACGGCCGGGTGATCATCGTCGACTATCCGCGGAGGCGCGGTTTCGGGGACGGGTGACTCGATGCGATGGCCGGTTCGATCTGCGTCACCTCAAAATATGAACTTCGCGCCAAGCTGAACCAGCCGCGGAGCCGTCGCGCTAACTACCTGGCCAAATGTCGCACTGCTGATGTTGCCGTCAACCGCTTGCGGTCCAAAAAACTGAGCGTGGTTGAAAACGTTGAAGGCTTCGAGGCGAAATTGCAGGGATTTCGATTCGGTCAGGCGCAGGTTCTTGAGAAGCGCCATATCGAAATTCTCCATCCCGGGTCCATGGAAATAACGCCGTGAGGCATCGCCCGGAGTCCCCAAGGCATTCTCGCTGAACAACGCGGCATTGAAATACCGCTGCCCGTTGCGGGGATTGTGGTTCAGATTGAGGGAGCCCGGCGCGACGTCCGGTTCATCGATGCCATAGTTGTTGATCCCGTTTGGCTCGGCACCCAACAAGGAGTTGTCGCCGTAGTTAATGAGCGTCACGGGGAAACCGGTGCTGAAGCGCGTGATCCCGGACAATTCCCAGCCCTGCGTCAAGCGGTTTGCGGCATGGAACAGGCGTGCGAAGGGGACTTGATAATTGTAGCTCACGACGAAGTTCTGCGTGATGTCGAAAGCCGACAACGCTCGGCTGAGCGAAGGATTGAGCGGGTTCACCTCTTCGCCCAGATTGGAGGATTGATCGATGGACTTGCTGTACGTATACGCAGCCAGCAATTGCAGCGGTCCGCTGGTGTGGCGCAAGGTGACCTGCAGAGAATTGTAGTTGGAGTTGCCGATGGTGGTCTGGTTGGTATCGCTTCCGAAATTCGACCCCAGCGGCCCTCTGGTCCCATCGATCACCTGGCCAGATGCGGTGGTGAAAACATTGCTTTCGTTAAATGGACCGCACGGTGTCTGGCCGTGCGCCAGGTTGGCCGGATTGCTGAGATACAGGCACAGCGCGGGGTTACCTGGATTGGCTTCCTCGAGCACCAGCAGGTGATGCGACTGAGTACCTACGTAGCTGGCGCTGAGCACCGTGTTTTTTCCGAAGCCGCGCTCGATCGAGAGCATGTATTCCTCGGTGTAGGGAATCTTGTTGGTGCTTGGATAGCCCGGAATCCCGCTGACGGGCTCAAATTGTGACCAGTCGATGTTCGCGTCCGGATGGCTGGCCGTCGAGTTCAACGGCGCAAGTTGTACAGGAAAATACTGGCCCACATTTTGACCGGTGGCCGCCGTTACGAATGGCGTAGCGAACAGCGGCGGAGCAGGGCTCGAGTAAGTGGTCCCATACGGCGCATTCGCGCTCAGTATCCCGATGGTCAGCGCTTCGATTGAGGTGTAAAACATGCCGTAGCTGGCCCGGATGCTGGTCTTGCCGGAGTCGGGCGAGTAGGCCAAACCGATGCGTGGCGCAAAATCCAGATTTCCGGCCGGCGCCAACGTGCGCGGAACTCCGGGATCGGTTGGAAACAGGATGCCGGCGGGTGCGCCCGGAAAAACGAGCGAGTGCTGGCCCGGCGCAAGAGTGGCGAGCTGGTTGTACTTTTCGTACCAGGGCTCGATCCGGTCCCAGCGCAAGCCGTAATTCAGCGTCAGATTTTTCTTCAAGCGCCAGCTATCCTGAGCGTAAAGGCCGATATACTTGTTGCGGCCGTAAAAGGCCTGAAGCTGGCTTTGGTTGTACTGGCTTGGAACGCCAAGCAGGAAGTCCGCGAAGTCGACGCCGGTTTCGCCGCCGAAGAATGTGAAGTTGCCATTCAACTGGGCGATCGGATTGGTGTTGACTTGATCGTAGTGGAACTCTCCGCCCGCAGTGAGGGTGTGAGTTCCCACGACTTTAGAAAAGTTATCGCGCCACTGAAAGGTATTGTTGACCTGCTTCAGCTCGTTGGTATTGGTGCCGATCGAGAAATTGTTGAAATCGACGCTCTCCACGCCCTCGGTTTTGGGTGATAGCGGAACGATGCCGGGTGTGTTCGGGCCCACGACGAAACCTTGGGAAGCGAGGGTCGTCCCGACACCTCCAATAGGTCGGCCGAGGTCGGTAGCGTCTCTCATGAAGCTGAAGTGGAATTCGTTGACGGCGGTTGAACTGATCGTCTTGGTGTCGCCCAGGGCTAGCAATTGCGCGCGTCCGGAGTTCAGCGCGTTGAAACCGGGAACATTCGCGCCACCTTGCGCCACCGGATACGGATTGTTCTGCGACCATCCGTCGAGAAAATAGTACGTAGACAGCATGCCCCAGCGCGTCGTGGCATCCAGGCGATAAGCGCCTTTGTCATCCTGCAAGGTCTGGTTGTAGGCCGAAGTAGAAAACGTTCCATTCGCGTTGTTGGGCGTTGGAATGTATTGCAGAAGGTGCTGCGCTGGCGCGGACCAAATCCGTTGAGGAATGATTCCCCCTGGAAAAACGGCGTTCAGCTGCTCTTGGGGGGAAACCGTGTGCCCTAGCTCCTTCGTTAATAGGTTCGAAAGGTCGCCCACCTGTCCCGAAAAACCACCGAAATCGCCGGCTCGTTCGGCGAGCGAAGGAACGGGAATCTCGCCAGTGTCGATTCCCTGCGTCAATCGGGTGCCCTGATAATCGGCGAAGAAGAAAACCTTGCTCTTGCGGATCGGGCCGCCGATGGTTCCTCCAAACTGGTTCTGGTTGAACGCGCCACGGGTCGGAGAAAAATAGTTGCGGGCATCCAGATTCGTGTTGCGCAGGAATTCGAAGACGTCTCCGTGGAATGCATTGGTCCCGGACTTTGTTACCACCTCGATCTGGCCTCCGCTGAACTCGCCGTATTCCGCGTCAAAGTTACTCGTGAGAATCCGGAACTCGGCGATGGAATCCAGGTTGGGGATGATGGCCGTGCCCATGTTGACGTCTTCTTCGACGTCGCTACCGTTCAGCACAAAGCTGTTGGCAAATTCCCGCTGGCCGTTGATCGAGATGGTGCCGGGATTCAAATCGCCGGAGGGCGAAAGTGCGCTCGCGCCCACATCCTGAAGCGTATCGGATGTGAGCGAAGTGATCGGAACGACGCCGGATTGAAGAGCGAGTAGGTCCGTGAAACCGCGACTGATGAGCGGCACGGCCGTCATCTGTTTGCCCGTGATGACCTCGCCCATCTGGGTGTCCACGGTTTCGACATGCGCCGCCGATTCGGAAACGGTTACCGTGTCGGTCCTCTCTCCGATGGCGAGCGACGCGTCCACTACCACCTTGCTGTCGACATCGATCACAACACCGGTGCGGCGGAGAGGCTTGAACCCGGACGCGTCTACCTCGACGTCGTAGCGGCCAACTGGCAGACTCTGGAACGAATAGAAGCCCCGGCCATCGGAGGTGATGGTTTGCTTCACGGCGGTGGCTGTTTCCGTTGCCGTGACTTTCGCCCTGGGAATCGTCGCCCCGTTGGGATCCGTGATGGTTCCCAGCAGGCTTCCTCCGTCGCTAGCCGAAAGCGTTGGCGCCAGTATGGCAAGCAGCATAAATCTTGCAACCGAGTCGCATTTCGATGCCTGTACCCTTCGACGCGGTGAGAGATCACATCCGTCCGTTGATGCGTTACAGGAAGATAACAAAGTCACTAAGTAATCTCGGACCTCTTTGGTCTCATATTACGGAACGGGAGTGTTCAAGTCAATAATAAACAGCAAGTGAGTTGCAACTGCGTCCGAATGGCTTCGATTTTGCATCGAGTGGCGAAGGCTGACCATATTCGACCAACTGACCGTAGGTGGTCACTACTGCCAAGGAGGTCGCGGCGCACCCTGCACTGGGGGTAATATCGAATCCGCAGTTTTGGCCGCTCGCGTGCCCTGGACTCTCCGAGGACCCGACTGATGTTAAGAAATGCCAAGGATTTGCATGGTTTTACGATTCGAGCCACGGACGGCGAGCTTGGAACTGTAGATCAGCTCTATTTCGACGATGAGACCTGGGCCATCCGCTACCTCACGGTAGCAACCGGCGGCTGGCTGGACGACCGACTGGTGCTGATCTCGCCCATCTCGGTAGTCGATACGGACTGGCAAGCCAAGCGATTGGATGTGGCACTGACGAAAAAGCAGGTGGAGAATAGCCCCGACATCAACACGCACCAGCCCGTCTCCCGGCAGCACGAGGCCGCCTTCAACCGGTATTATGGGTATCCCTATTATTGGGGTGGTCCCTATCTGTGGGGTGCTGGTGCTTACCCGGCGGACATGGTTCTGCCGCCAATTGCTCTCCCACTAAGTGCTCTCCCACCAAGTGTTCTCCCACCAAGTGTTCTCATAGACGCGGTGGAGGAGGGGCGCCGGAGCCGGAGCGAGTCGACAGATTCGCATCTGCGCAGCAGCGAAGACGTCACTGGCTATTCCATTGAGGCGTCCGACGGGGAAATCGGCCATGTGGACGGGTTTGTCGTGGACGATGAAGCCTGGGCTATCCGCTACATCGAGGTGGCAACGCGGAATTGGTGGCCGGGCAAGAAGGTGCTGGTTTCACCCGCATGGATTGAACGGGTGAGCTGGGCGGATTCCAAGGTCTACGCCGGCCTCTCGCGGGAAGCTATCCAGAACGCGGCGGAGTACGTAGAATCCATGCCGATCACTCGCGAGTATGAAAACCGGCTCTACTTTCACTACGGCCGGCCGCCCTATTGGCTGCACGAAGCCGAAGACAGGGTGCCGGTTTCCCTAAGCGGCGGGCGTTAACCCAATGAGCGAGAGCAACTACGGCGAGCACGGCAACGAAGGACCGGAACACGAGAAGGAACGCCACATCGTTCCTCAGAATGCAAAGCAGGCCGATGAACAAGCTGCCCAGCAAGGACTTGCTCCTCCTTACTGGAGACGCATGCATCGGGACTGGCGTGTCTGGGTGGGGCTGGTGCTGATGCTTGTGGCAATAACCGTCTATATCCTGAGCGAGAACCTGGCGTGGCTGCCTCACCCGCCGCAATGACCCTCGCCTGATTCAAACGACAGACCATGCGCGAAACCCTGCTGTATCCTCTGCGATTCGAACCGATCTATCAATACCGGCTGTGGGGTGGCCGCCGTTTGGCGGACCTTCTTAGCGCACCGCTGCCGGGCTCGGGGCCGATCGGCGAAGCGTGGGTGCTCAGCGACCGCGATGACCATCCGAGCCAGGTTGCGAATGGACCTCTCAAAGGGCGGACCATCGCTCAATTGCTGGAGCAGTTTCCAAAACAAATGATGGGAGAGTTGGCCGGGCGTTTCCGCCGGTTCCCATTGCTGCTGAAGTTCCTCGACGCACGTGAAATGCTCTCGGTCCAGGTGCATCCCCCCGATAAGAACAAGGAGGCCGAAAGCGGAAAGACCGAAGCATGGGTCGTCCTGGAAGCGGGACCAAAGAGCCGCATCTATGCTGGTTTGAAGCCAGGTACAACCGCGCAGGTTCTGCGGCAGGCGTCAAAAGATGGTTCAGTGGTGGGCCACCTGGCATGCTTCGCTCCGAAGCGCGGCGACGCCGTCTTTATACCGGCGGGGACCGTTCACTCTCTGGGCGGCGGTGTCGTGGTATTCGAGGTTCAGCAGAACAGCGACGTGACGTTTCGCCTGTATGACTGGGGGCATGTCGATGCCAAGACAGGCCAGCCGCGGGCGCTCCAGGTAGATCAAGCGCTGGCCTGCGTTGATTTTGCGGAGGGTCCGGCCGGCCGGGTGACGCCGGTGGTGGAAGGGACGACGCCGGTGGAGTGCGAGCGGTTCTTTCATTGTGAATATTTCCGGTTGTGGCGACTGCGCGGACAATCGCTATTTACCGTCGGCGCCGCGAATGTGCCGCGCGTGCTGGTGTGCATCGAGGGCGCGGGGCAGGTGGAGCACGGCGGCGCGACTTTCGCCGTCGGGAAAGGCGACGTAGTTCTGTTACCGGCGGTTCTCGGAGCGTGTGCCTTCCGGCCGCGCGCTGCAGTGAGCCTGCTGGAAATCGCAATACCGGAATGAAAAAGCTGATTGTGTTCGATCTGGACGGCACACTTGCCGAGAGTAAGTCGCCTATGGATGCCGACATGTCAGGACTGCTGCATGACCTGCTGGGTATCGTCAAAGTGGCCGTGATTTCAGGAGGCGATTGGCCACAGTTTGAAAAGCAGGTGCTCTCCCATCTTCCCCAGGATGGAAGCCTGGTGAATCTATCCATCCTTCCCACCTGCGGAACAAAGTTCTTCCAATACGCAGGGGATTGGAAGAAGCTCTATTCGGAAGATTTCACCGCGGAGGAAAAAGAGAAGATCATCAGTTCTCTCAACAAGGCGGTCGCGGAAGCAGGGTTCAAGGTCGATAAGGTCTGGGGCGAGGTGATTGAAGACCGGGGGAGCCAGATCACCTTTTCCGCGTTAGGTCAGCAAGCCCCCTTGGACGAAAAGACCAAATGGGACCCTGATTTCACTAAGCGAAAGAAGATCAAAGCGATTCTCGATCCCTTCATTCCCGAGTTTTCTGTCCGGATGGGCGGCGCGACATCCATCGATGTCACCAAGCCTGGCATTGACAAGGGTTACGGAATCAGAAAGCTGCGCGACATCCTGGGCATTTCATTGGAAGAGATGATTTTCATAGGCGATGCCTTGTTCCCGGGAGGGAACGACTATCCGGCGAAAGAAGCCGGTGTTGTTTCGATCGCGGTTCGAGGTCCCAACGAGACCAAACCAGTGACCGAAGCAATGATTGCATGTTTGACCGAGCCGCGACCGTGAGGGAGTCGGTATGAGTGAATTTCAGTTGCGCCGGCTGGGAATGATCATGGAGCCGGAGCCGGGCAATCCCCAGGAAATCGAAGGCGTCCTGAATCCGGCTGCCATTCGTGGCCCGGATGGTGACCTGTACCTGTTCCCGAGGCTGGTCGCGAAGGGGAACTACTCGCGCATCGGCATTGCACGAGTGCGGTTCAATGCAGCCGGCGATCCGGCCGGCGTCGAGCGGCTCGGCGTCGCACTGGAGCCGGAAGCGGATTATGAGTTGCAGCCCGGCGGGCGCGGTGGCTGCGAGGATCCTCGGATTACGTTTGTGGAACCGCTCCAGCGCTACCTGATGACTTACACGGCATTCTCGGCGCAAGGCCCGCGGATCGCCTTCGCAATATCGGAGGATCTGTTCCACTGGAAGCGTCTAGGCCTGGCGACCTTTGGCGTATATCAAGGCATCGATATCGGCGACGTGGCTGATAAAGATGCCAGTGTCTTCCCCGTCGCCATTCCCAATCCATCCGGGAAACCGGAACTGGCCATGCTCCACCGGCCGCTTTTTCCTGGCACGCGTCCGGAGGAAACCGTCCACGATGCTGAGTCCCGTGACGTGGATCTCGATCGGGAAAGCATCTGGATTTCATACTGCTCCATGGCCCCCGAAGGTTGCGAAGACGGCTGCGAACCATGCCGCCTCGGCCCGTTCAGCTGTCATCATCGGCTGGCGACCCCGGTGTCGCCTTGGGAGCGTCTCAAAATCGGCGGCGGCACTCCGCCCGTCCTGAGCAGGCACGGCTGGCTGATCGTTTATCACGGCGTGAGCGAAATGGCGGACGCCAGCACGCCCGGACACCAGTTCTGCTACTCGGCGGGAGTGATGGTGCTCTCCAAAGACCATCCGCATGTGATTCGCTATCGTTCGGCGGAGCCGGTGTTGACGCCGATGCTGCCAGAAGAACGCATCGGGACCATCGCCAACGTCGTGTTCCCCACCGGCATCGACCGGCGCGACGATCTTGGCTCACCGGACCGCTTCGACGTTTATTACGGGATGGCGGATGATCGGATTGGTGTGGCGCGCCTGGACGTGCCGGAATGCCTGCCTCCGGGAGGAGTCGCCCATTCGCCGGAAGCAAAGGTGTAGCCAATTTGTAGGAAAACCGAAGATGAAAATCAATTCAAAGGATTTCCGCGTGGCCGGGAAAAAGGTCGAGCTCAATGAGTGGCCGACCATTGTGAAGCCCTTTTGCAAATCGAAGAAGGAGTATCAAGAACTCCTGGGCGAACACGTTAAGAAGCTGAGTTCGCTGCAACAGCTTCAGTACGCGTCCAACCGCTATGCGCTGCTCATGATTTTTCAAGGTATGGACTCCGCCGGCAAGGACGGCGCCATTCGGCACGTCATGTCGGGGGTCAATCCACAAGGCTGCCAGGTTTTCGGTTTCAAACAACCCAGCGCCGAGGAGCTGGAACATGATTTTCTTTGGCGCACCACGCGCTGCCTGCCGGAACGCGGGCGGATCGGCATCTTCAACCGTTCCTATTACGAGGAGGTGCTGGTGGTTCGTGTGCATCCGGAGCTTCTCCGCAACGAGGGGCTTTCCGAAGAACTGCGCGACGAGAAAGACTTCTGGGAGAAACGCTATCGCTCCATCGCGGATTTCGAGGAGCATCTCCACCGTAACGGTACCAGGATGGTCAAAGTCTTCCTCCACCTATCGAAGGATGAGCAGCGCAGGCGGTTTCTCGATCGCATTGATGAGCCGGACAAGAACTGGAAATTCAGCCTGGCGGATATTCACGAGAGGAAATACTGGAAGGATTACGTGCGGGCTTTTGAGGCTTGCCTGAGTGCCACCAGCACGCATCACGCGCCATGGTACGTCGTGCCCGCTGACGACAAGGAGAATGCCCGGTTGATTGTTTCCCAGATCGTCTTGGATGCGCTCAGCGAACTGAAGATGGCGTATCCCAAAACCACCCCGAAGCGCCGGCTGGAATTGAAATCGATTCGCAAGCTGCTCACGAAGTGACCGGCATCACCAGCGCTGAAGCCCGAATCCGGCTTGAAAAGTACGGTCCAAACGCTGTGCCCGACACGGCTGAGCGTCCATTGCGCAGGGCGCTGGCCAAGTTCTGGGCTCCGGTTCCATGGATGCTCGAGGCGGCGATCGTGCTCGAGATTGCGCTCGGCAAGTACGTCGAGGGCGCGATCATCGCGGTCCTGCTGATCTTCAACGCGGCGCTCGGATTCCTCCAGGAAGGTCGAGCTCAGGCGACTCTGGCCGCGCTGAAGTCGCGGCTTGCGCTGAATGCATCGGTCCGCCGCGATAATGTTTGGGCCACCGTGCCCGCTGCCCAACTGGTGCCCGGCGATATTGTGAAGCTATCGCTCGGCGCCGTGGTTGCCGCCGACGTACGGCTTACTGAAGGCTCGGTGCTGCTGGACCAGTCCATGCTCACCGGCGAATCCGTTCCGATCGAAGCTGGCGCCGGGTTCGAAACTTATGCCGGAGCGCTGGTCCGGCGCGGCGAAGCGGAGGCCGAGGTGACGGCCACCGGAGCGCGCACCAAGTTTGGACGCACCGCGGAGCTGGTTCGCACGGCGCACGTCGTAAGCTCGCAGCAGAAGGCCGTCCTGCGCGTGGTGCGCAATCTCGCCATGGTGAATGGCGTCATCATCGCGATGCTGGTGGGATATGCCTACATTCTCAAGATGCCGGGTGGCGAGATCATTCCTCTGGTGCTCACGGGGATTTTGGCGTCGATTCCAGTAGCGCTGCCGGCCACCTTTACGTTTGCGTCGGCGCTCGGGGCGCGAGCTCTGGCAAAGCTGGACGTTCTTCCAACCAGGCTTTCCGCGGTGGATGAAGCGGCCAGCATCGATGTGCTGTGCTCGGACAAAACCGGTACGCTGACCGAAAACGCGCTGACGGTAACGGCCGTCCATGCCATGTCCGGCTTCGATGAATCGCACGTCTTGGGAGTGGCTGCGCTCGCGGGTTCGGACGGCGGCGAAGATCCGGTGGATGGCGCGATACGAGCCGCCGCAGCGAAAACACCGGCCTCCGATCTGCCGAAACTGATCAAGTTCGTTCCGTTCGATCCCGCGACCAAGATGTCGGAAGCGACGGCTACTGATCCCGGCGGAGCGACCGTGCGTGCCGTGAAGGGAGCCTTTGCCGCGGTGGCCGGGCTTACGCAACCAGACCCCGAAGCGGCCAAGACGGCGAACGAGCTTGAGGCGCAGGGCTTCCGCGTTCTGGCCGTCGCGATCGGTCCACCAAGCGCGCTGAAGCTTGCTGGTATCATCGCTCTCAGCGATCCGCCCCGGCCGGATTCAGCCGCGTTAATTACGGAACTGCACACGCTGGGAGTGCGCGCGGTCATGGTGACCGGCGATGCCCCGGCGACGGCAGCCATCGTGGCTCACGCCGTGGGACTGGACGGAAAAGTCTGTCCACCCGGGCCGATCCCCGCCGATGTGCGCCCCGAGGATTTCGCGGTCTTCGCCGGCATTCTGCCCGAGGGAAAGTACAACCTCGTTAAAGCGTTTCAAAAGAGCGGCCACATCGTTGGTATGTGCGGCGACGGAGCTAACGACGCGCCGGCGCTTCGCCAGGCCCAAATGGGAATCGCGGTGTCGACTGCGACCGATGTTGCCAAGTCGGCGGCTGGCATCGTGCTGACGAAACCAGGACTCGTCGGCATTGTCGCTGCGGTGAAAGAAGGCCGCGTGACGTTCCAGCGCATTCTGACTTATACCCTCAACTCGGTTACCAAGAAAGTTGTGCAGGTGCTCTTCCTGGCGGTGGGCCTGGTCATGACCGGGCACGCGATCCTGACGCCAATGTTGATGGTGATTATCATGCTCACGGGCGATCTCCTCGGCATGTCCCTGACGACGGACAACGTGCGCCCGTCTCCAACTCCCAATGCCTGGCGAATCGGCCAGTTGACGATCGCGGGAGTCTTCATGGGAATCTGTGAGCTGCTCTTCTGCACCACCATTCTGGCCTTCGCCAAATTTCGGCTCGGCCTAGGAATCGAAACGCTGCAAACCGTAGCCTTCGTGCTCATCGTGTTTGGCAATCAGGCAATCACCTATACGAATCGTGAACGCCAGCGCCTGGGGTCCTGCCGTCCAAGCCGATGGCTGGTCGGATCGTCTGTAGTTGATGTGCTCATCGCCTCAGCGCTCGCGATCAGCGGAATCGCAATGGCCCCGCTATGCATCTATCTTGTTGGAGGAACACTGGTGGCGGCAGGCGTCTTTGCATTCATCGTGGACTTTGCCAAAGTCCCCGTGTTCAAGCGACTGCGTATTGGATAGACTGAAATTGTCACTGAAATTGCCCCGGGCGAATCATCCTGCCATGCGCACATTGATTTGTTTTTCGCTTCTCGTCGCCACTGCTGGGGCAACTCCCGATGTGATGGGCCGCGCCAGCGCGCTCTACCAGCGCACCGAGTACGAGGGCTCACTGCATGTTTTGGCGGAAGATCCGGCACCCGACGCAGCCAACTATCTCCTGAGCGGCAAGAATTACTTCATGCTCGGCGACTACAAGCGAGCCATCGAATTCCTTGACAAGTCTCTCGCAGTTTCTCCCACCAATTCCGAGTACGAACTTTGGCTCGGCCGCGCTTGGGGACGGCGCGCGGAAACCAGCGGCTGGCTGACGGCCGGTATCCATGCATCCAAAGCCCGCCAGTGTTTCGAGCGAGCAGTTGCCTTGGACCCGCACAATCGTGAAGCCAAAAACGATCTGTTCGATTTCTACCTCAACGCACCCGGTTTTCTCGGCGGTGGATTGGAAAAAGCCGCGGCCCTCGCCAAGAGCATCGCCAGTGAGCGGCCTCCCGAGTATGAGTTTGAAGAAGCTCAACTCGCCGACCGAAAAAAGGATTACGCCGCCGCGGAGGCGCATCTGCGCCGGGCCATGCAACTTGCGCCCAATGAAGCCGGCCGCGTATTGGATGTGGCGCGATACGTCGCCAAACGTGGGCGCCTCCAGGAGAGCGATGCGCTGTTCGAGCAAGCCAGAAAGCTGGCGCCGAGCCAACCCAGGGTTGCCTTTGCGGAAGCCAGATCGGATATCGAAAATCATCGCAATCTGGAGCAGGCGCGGGGACTTTTGCAGAGTTATCTGCACGCCAGCCTGACTCCGGACGACCCTCCCCGGCAGGAAGCCGAGAAACTTTTGCGGCGCGCGGGCGGATGACGAATCTCGCGCGCTCCTCCAGCGCCGTTCTCAAAACTTACTCCGTTCTGCTGTTCTTCCTGGCGCTCAAGGCCGCCGGAAATTCTTCGATGGCCTGGGGAATGAAGCAGGTCCCCGAGAGAATGTCGATGAATCCCGCGCTGTATCTGCGCGCCATGCTGAACCCGTTCGTTGCGATGGGAGTTGCCGCGCTGATCCTGGCCCTGCTGACGCGAATGGCGCTGCTCAGCTTGGCGGACCTGAGTTTTGTACTTCCTGTTACCGCCATCGGATACGTGATCGCGGTGTTCCTCGGGAAGGTGTTCCTGCATGAAACCGTCACGCGCCAGCGCTGGCTGGGGACGCTGCTGATCTTTGCCGGCGCAGCGTTGGTCGGATCCACTTCGCCAGACACTACTCCAATCGACATCACCCCAGCCGCGGAGGGCCCGAAATGAGGTGGGTGCTGGTGGCGGCAATGGTCATCGCGACCGTCGCGGCCGATCTACTCCAGAGCCACGAAATGAAGCGCGCCGGTGAGCAATCCGTGAGCGCGCGCGGGCTGGCGCGATTGCTGCATGTTATCGCGCGGCGACGCCTGCTGATCCTGGGTATCGCCTGCAACGCGGTATCGTTCTTGACGTTTATGGCCTTGGTGCAAACCGAGCCGCTGAGTTTCGCCGTGCCGGCATCCTCGTCGAGTTTTGTCCTGGAGACGCTGCTAGCCAAGTTCGTTTTACACGAGCGCATCGGCGCGCGACGAGCGGCGGGCGCGCTGGCGGTGCTGGCCGGCGTGGTGCTGGTGGGCAGTTGAACAACGTCCTGATTCGGCCGGCGATCCTATCCGAACAAAAGGCCCTCGAAGCTTTGCAGTTGCGCGCATCCCTAAGCAATGCAGGGGATCGCGAAGCCTTGCTCGCCAATCCCGATGCCATCGAACTCCCACTTGCGCAGATCGCCGCTGGGCGAGTGTTTGTTGCGGAACGGGACGGCGCAATCGTCGGATTTGCCGCCGTGCTGCCTCGGAACGACCGAGAGACCGAGCTCGACGGTTTGTTTGTTGAGCCAAACACCTGGCGCGAGGGCGTGGGGAAGATGTTGGCGGAATACTGCGCCGGCGTGGCGCGCGCGCAAGGCTCGGCCGCTCTGTGTGTGGTTGGAAATCCCCATGCACAGGGGTTTTATATGGCATGTGGTTTCAAGCTGATCGGAACTGTCGAAACCCGTTTTGGCGCGGGATTGTCATTGCGAAAAATGTTGTAGCCCGACGCCGGCTCAAATCACCGGGTGGTTCGTCAGGAGCAACTTGCCTCCACTCTGGGCAACAGTGGTGAGCAGTTTAGGATCGACCAGGTTCTTCAGACGCTCGGCCGCTTTCTGGGTGATCACAAGATAATATCGGTCCGGCTGCAGCCACAGCGCTTTCCATTGCGCGTCGTCGATAAACACATTCGGCGCGCCGGGTGCGTAGGAACCGTACACCAGGTTGTTGAACCGGCCATTCAGCAACAAAGCATCGCGGTTCGTATAGAAGAAGATCGATGAAAACGTGTAGTAGTGATGATCCACAATGAGCTTTCCCGAGGGCGCGCGGAACAAAGCTTCGGCGAGCGGTCGCGAGGAGAGATAAGGATCGAACGCCGCCATGGCGATACGCGAGGCCTGAAAAAACAGGATGGCCATTAGGGCAATGGCCAGGAAGGCGCGTTGTGCTTTAGCGCGAAAGGTGCCGGCCGCTCCCACCAGAAACGCAAGCGCGGCCACCAGAAGCGGCAGTCGAAGATAGGCGAACGAGGCGATCGTGAGATCTTCCATGTGGCCGAGCGAAAGCTTGTAGGCGCCGGGGTTGGAGCTAAGCGCCGAGGAAATGTCGCCGGGCGCCGGAAGATTCCCGGCTAGAAAATACAACGTGAGGACAGCCACGGCCGCGGCGATGAATATGCCGCACAGGACGCGCGTGCCGTATCGGATCCAGTTGCCCCCGGCAGCCATCGCGGATCCCAGCAAAAGCGCGAGCGCCGGATAACAGGGCATCGAGTAGTATTCTTGCGTGGTGGAAAAGGTGAAAAACACCAGAATGAAGCCGATCCAGCACAGCGCCAGTAACCGTGCCTTCCCCGCGCGGTCGGGCGGCTTGAAACCAAGCCTGACACTTTGGTTCACTGCGGCGGGGAGGTACACGCTCCAAGGAAACAGCCACAGCAGATGAAACAGCCAAAAGTAAAGGCGCGGGACTGTATCGTAATCACGCGGGTAGCGCATGTTCAAGAAACGCAGCAGTTGCTCGTTGATGAAATAAAACCACAGGAAGCCATGATATTCGCCTGGAGCGCTGCGCATCGTGAAATCGAAATAGGGAGGATTTCGCACTGCCGCAATGACGTGCCACGGCGCGGCAATGACCAGCACGACCAGAAGGCCGCTGAGCGGATGAAGGCGCTTCCAAACCTTGGCGTCAAACAACTGCCTGGTAACGGCGAGATATAGTAACGCCGCAGTCACCGGGAACACTACGCCGACCAGGCTTTTGAACAACAAGCTGGTTCCTAAGCTCGCCGCCATGACGAATGCCCACCATCGCGGGCGCCGTTCCGTTTCATCGATCGCGCGGAGGAACGCCCACATCGAAAGAGCGATACACGTGGTGAGCATCACGTCGGGGATCAGAATGCGCGTGAAAAGAAAGAGGCCGAAGCACGTCGATATGCAAAGGCCAGCATAGAGCCCAGCTCGGCGGCCGAACGCCCACATCCCAAACGCGGTGGTCAGCCAAGCCAACGCAATGGCTGCAAGGACCATGGGAATGCGCGCGGCCCAGTCCGTGGCTCCGAAGATTTTGAACGACCCAGCGATCAGCCAATAGATGAGCGGCGCTTTTTCGAGATAGGGAATTCCATCCAGCCGGGCGGTCACGAAGTCGCCGGATGCCAGCATGTTTCGCGCGATCTGCGCCTGCACGGCGTCCACGTCGTCCATCAGCGACGGAGGCGAAATCATGCAGCCCGCATAGACCGCGGCAGCAACGAGAAGAACTATGAGGTAGCTGTGAAAGCGCGTTCCATCGTCCGGCGTGGCGTCGCCGCGGCCGGCACTCTGGTCTGGATTCCCCATTTTTTCATCCAAAGGAACAGCATCATCAATCCCCACAGATGATAGCCCAGGTTGGCGCGCCGGTCGAGATGGGCTCGCACATGAGCTTTGATTCTCGGGAGCTGAAAGAACTCGCCATGTTCAGCGGACGCAAATGCCACGGCTTCCTCGAGCAACGGCCGGAGCGGTCCACGGAACCAATCGTGCGTGGGAATGTCAAAGCCGATTTTCTTTCTATTGAGGATGGGTGGAAAGCGTTTCGCGCGCATCAAGTTCCTCAAGATCACTTTTTGTTGGGAGCCCTGGATTTTCATGCTCGCCGGGAGTGAGCTTGCGAATTCCACGATCCGATGGTCGAGAAACGGCGGCCGCACTTCCACCGCGTGAGCCATGCTGGTGTGATCGACCTTGGTGAGGATGTTATCCGGAAGAAAGTATTTTTGGTCGAACCAGAGATAAGACTGCAAGTCGTCGCCTGTTGACGCCAGCTCTCGCAGGACAGAATCCAAGGCTCGCGGAAGCGTTGGCTGAAGCAGTGAGTGCTTTTCCTGGTCGTCGAACGTTCCACTCCAATAGGCATGCGCCCGTGCCGCGGGCATCCGGCAGCCTTCCAGGAACCGTTTCAGCTTGTATTCGAATCCGATCTTATCGTTCGACACGGGCCAAAGTCGGGCGGCCCCAAGCAACGCCCGGAGAGCGGCGGGAGGGAATTTGCGGGCGGTGTGTGCCAGCAAGCTGGCGCGCTGCATCAGATATCCGCCGAACAATTCGTCGGCGCCTTCTCCGCTGAGCGCCACCGTGGCGCTGGCCTTGGTCAGCCGGGAAAGGAACCACACCGGCAGCGCGCCGGAATCCGCATTCGGCTCATCACCGTAGTAGGCGAGCTCGTGAATCGCCGCCGGCAGATCCTGTTCGGGGTTGAGGTCGAGCTCGGTGTGTTCGGTTCCGTACCAGTCCGCCACTTGTCGCGCATAGCGCGTCTCATCGAAGCTACGGCCGCGAAAAGTAATGGAAAACGTCTTGAGACGCGAACTGGATGCCTCGGCCGCATAATGCACCAGGCTGGACGAGTCCAATCCACCGCTGAGCCAAACGCCCAAGGGCACGTCGGACACCAGATGTTCTTGAACGGACTCCTTCAGGAGACGATCCAGCTCGGCTTCGGCTGACTCGGGCGTCCAGCGCTCGGCATTTTCTTTGCCGGTTGGCAAGCACCAGTAGCGATCAGTCCGAATCGTGCCGCGCCGCCACTCCATCCATTGGCCTGGAAGCAATTTCTCAATCCCGTCCACCAAGGTCCATGGCGCGGGCACATAGTTCAGCGACAAATAACAATCCAGACCTTCGGGGCTCAACCAGCGCTCGATCTCGGGGTGAACCAGGATGGCCTTCAGTTCCGAGCCGAAGTACAGGTCCTCGCCGCGGCGCGCGATGTACAACGGTTTGATCCCCATGCGATCGCGAGCCAGGACGAGCCGGCGGTCAGACGCACGCCACAGCGCCACCGCGAACATCCCGCGCAGCCGCGCGAAACACTCTGTGTCCCACTCGAGGAACGCATTCAGAACGGTTTCGGTGTCGCAGTGGGAGCGGAAGCGATATCCGCGCTGTTCCAGTTCCCGGCGCAATTCCAGATGATTGTAGATCTCGCCATTGAAGACGATGACGGTGTCGTCATCCTCGGATATGATGGGCTGATCTCCCCCGTCAATATCGATAATCTTCAGGCGCGCGGCGCCGAGGGAGACGGCCTCGGACTCAAAGACGCCTTGCTGGTTCGGACCGCGATGGAAGAGTGTCGCAACCGCATTCTGGATTCGCCCGGGCGCCGCGGCGCGATGTCCATGCGTA
>Ga0182015_10000570_pt1 | contig 53088 bp, 49 predicted proteins | sample 712P3MmetaG_FD_120478 | JGI IMG/M metagenome (GOLD analysis project Ga0182015, IMG submission 120478) | Permafrost microbial communities from Stordalen Mire, Sweden - 712P3M metaG | ecosystem: Environmental > Terrestrial > Soil > Wetlands > Permafrost | place: Sweden: Stordalen | collected...
CGCCGGAAACGGCAACTAACATCGAAACGCCTCGCCGCGACCTTTGGATGGGCCTCTTAACTCTCGCTGTGATCGCGATGGCCCTGTTCCTGGGTTGGATGTTGGGGTACGTGCGAAACCCACGAGCTTCACGTGGACCTAAAGCAAAAACGTCGCAGAGTGTGCCGTCGCAAACAGCACAAGCGAAGTTACCCGAAAACAACTCGGTAAATTCAACCGCGGCAGTTCCTGTCCCGGATCAATCCGCAGCAGCCACTTCCCCTAAAGCTGCGGCATCTTCGCAGCCCAGCGCCGCTTCTACTCCTCCAGTCGGTGGCTTGGTTGTTTACGAAAAAGGGAAGGTAATTTTTCAGACGCCTCCGCGAACCGCACCCGACCCGACCGCCGCTTCCACTAGCCAGCCGGTCACCGTCCCGTCTACAGTCGCGGACCGCTATCTGGTGCAGCGCGTCGAGCCCGAATATCCTGAAGCAGCCAGAGCGCAGCACATCCAGGGACCGGTGGTTCTGGAAGCCTTGGTAGGCAAGGACGGAGCGGTCGAGAAGCTCACCACCATGAGTGGCGATCCGCAACTGGCAACAGCAGCCACCGACGCGGTCCGGCAATGGCGCTTCAAGCCTTTTCTGCGGAATGGCTCACCCGAAGAATTCCAGACTCAAATCACCGTGAGTTTCCGGCTGCCGTAAGTCAGCGGGAAGCGCTTCCGAACAACTCAACCCCGATAGAAACCTAATTCTCGGTGGCGACCAACCGTGGCGCAGCTTCTGGGCGGGTGCGCGGAACCTTGCCGCGCTTCAGGGCATAAAGCGTCAACTCGACTCGAGTGGAGACTCCAAGTTTCTCGAATACTCGGAACAAGTAATTTTTTATCGTGTGCTCGCTCAAATCCAGGCGCTCAGAAATCTGGCGATTGCTGAATCCTTCGGCAACCATGTGCGCGATCTCTTCTTCCCGCTTGCTCAGCGGACGCGAACTCGGCAGGCTGAGGGTCTCAAGCGGAAGTGGGTCGAGTAATGCATCGAGCACATAGCCAATTTCCACAGAACCGGCCCATACTTGCCCTGCATGAACGCAAAGAATGCACTTGCACAAAGCCTGGAACGAATCTGACCGAGAAAAAACGCCCTGCGCGCCGCTGCGGAACGCCTCTAGCACCAGATTACGCTCGAGCGTGTCCAGCAAAACCACGATGCTCACTTCGTGGTGGAGATCGCGAATTTCACTGACGAAACGGACTCCCTCCAGCGGGTCTTGAGAAAAAGTGGTGGCAATCAACACCACATCAAACCGCCCATGGTCCAGCAGAAATAGAACCTCTTCCGCAGTCGTAGCCACGACCGCGTCAAAGCGCTTGGTAAGAAGCAATGCGTCCGCCAAGAGTTGGCAACTCATGGCCACCGCATCTGCAACCAGCACCCTCGTCCGGAGACACGAATTGGAGACGGATTCCAACAATTCTCAATAAATACGCAGATTAAGGAGGAAGACCAGTAAAGTTTACGCGGAAACACGAAGGGCCACAAGGAGCCATAGGACTCCTGTGCCGCGCTTTTTGTGAATGGTTATTGGCGTGGCAATTTAATTCCCGTAAAATCAGTTAGGACAAGCTCAACGTTCGAGTTTAGGCTTACCTTTGCGCCGGTTGTAAAACGAGACGTTTGGCTCTATGACTTTTATCCTCTTGTTCCTCGACAGCCTTTCAGGCAGATTATTGAATAGAACAATCTCGTTCTGGTCCGTTTGGATGCTCCCCGTCCAAGGGCTGTTTATTTTCAATTACGATATAAGTTTCGTATCACGCGTGTTCATGGCTCGGTGCCCCTCCGGCTCTTTCGGGGCCACAGTTATAAGTGCGCACGGCTGAAACAGCAGGAGAGCGGCATGTACGAGAAGTATTTCGGGTTGCGCGAACAGCCCTTCGGTGTGACCCCGGACCCACGATTCTTATATCTCAGCGCGGCTCATCGAGAGGCGCTGGCCTCCCTGTACTACGGCATAGAAGCCAATCGTGGTTTTTTGGGGCTCATCGCCAAGCCGGGCATGGGCAAGACCACCATTCTGTTTCATCTTCTGGAAAGATTTCGTAGTTCCGCCCGCACTGCATTCCTCTTCCAAACTCAGTGTACATCGCGTGAGTTCTTGCGCTTTTTACTGTCTGAGTTGGGATACGAAAGTGACGGCAATGACTTCGTGCGCATGCACGAGGAGTTCAACCGGCGACTGCTGCAAGAGGCCCGCGCCGGCAACCGCTTTATCGTCGTGATCGACGAAGCACAGAATCTCGAACCTTCAGTCCTGGAAACGGTTCGCCTGCTTTCTGATTTCGAAACTCCGCGAGCCAAGCTGATGCACATCGTTCTCGCGGGACAACCGGAACTGGCGGACAAATTGGCCAGTCCGGGCCTGGCCCAGCTGCGACAGCGGGTGTCTATTGTTCATGGCCTAGAGCCGCTGTCTCCCGGAGAAATCAAGAACTACATTGAGCATCGCCTGCGCATCGCCGGCTATGAAGGCGCGCCACTTTTCGCTCCTGAGGTCTATAACGACATTGCCAGATTCACCCAAGGCATACCCCGAAACATTAACAACTTCTGTTTCAATGCGCTTTCTCTGACCTGCGCATTGCAAAAGAAAGTGGTCGATTCCGACGCCGTGAAAGAAGTGATCGCTGATCTTGATATTTCGAAACTCACCTCCGATGGGGGGGCCAACCTTTCATCCGGTTTCGACATGCCCTACCAACCCAGCCGCCAACCGCCCGTCGCTCCTAGCAACGGACAAAATAATAATCATGAGATTTTGAGTCCCGCGGAAGCTGCTGCCTACATGCAGCAGGTAGCAATGAAGCTCAAGAATTGGCAGGACTCTTTGGACAAGGCGATTAGCGGCCCGCGCATCGGACTGCCCGTACGCGTACGTAAGGATATAGAGCGTTCATAGATCGCCAACCGCTGAATTTGTTTACTAGTGTAGGCACGAGCGTCCACGTGAAAAGTCCATGACATCCCTTACACGCTGTTCCGGGACATCCTTTACAGTGGTCGGCGGAAGGTCGAGTTCGCACACCACGGTTTGGCAGTAAAAGGATCCGCTGCTCCATCCCTGCCAGCTCGCCGCCACTACAAATCGCACCCGTTGTTGGTCTACGTCCACCATCTTCCAGGCCATCCCTGATCCCTCTCCCGCGCTCGCTTCGCTCGCGCCGGAGTGTAAAGGATGTCCCGGAACGTAAAGGATGTCATGGAATTGCACACGAGGACGCCCGCGCCTACACTGGCTTACGATTATCCACCGCCCCGGGTTGTTAATGCCTCGCGTTTGCGATGATATCGTTGTGATGGCCGAGCGTTAGCCTGAGAGTTTTCTTATGGACGTTCTGACGAGGCTTTTTGAGGAGCATTTCCGTACGCCGGTGGTGCGCGTGCAGCCACTGCAGGGTCAGCTTGGAGGGTCTGGCCGCCGCATCATTCGTGTGGCTGGAAAGGACGTAAGCGCTATTGGCATTTTGTATGACTTGCGCGAGGAGAACGTCGCGTTCCTGGAATTTTCCAGGCACTTTCGTCGTCATGGGCTTCCTGTGCCTGAAATCTATGCGGAAGATTTGGACCATGGAGCCTACCTCGAACAAGATTTCGGCGATACCACGCTGTTCGAATTTCTTTCGCAAAATCGTGACGGCGAGAAGATTGCTGCGGCGGTCATGGATGCGTACCGACGGGCTTTAGCCATATTGCCACGCTTTCAAGTCGAAGCTGGAAGCGACCTGAACTATAAAGTCTGCTATCCGCGGGCGAGTTTCGACCGCCAGTCCATCGCCTGGGACATGAATTATTTTAAATATTATTTCTTGCGACTGGCGGAGATTCCTTTTAGCGAACCAGCCCTGGAGCGGGATTTCGCCCGACTCTCGAAGTTCTTGCTTACCGCGGAGCACAAATATTTTCTTTACCGCGACTTTCAATCCCGCAACATCATGCTACGCAACGGGCAGACATTTTTCCTGGACTATCAGGGAGGCCGGCAAGGCGCGCTGCAATACGATGTGGCATCGATTTTGTACGATGCTAAGGCTGATCTGCCGCCACAAGTTCGCCAGGAATTGCTGGATCATTATCTCGATCAGCTTCAAGAACTTTTTCCGCTTGATCGCAAAGTTTTCATGCGACATTACTACGCCTACGTTTATGTGCGGATTATGCAGGCGCTGGGCGCGTATGGGTTTCGCGGATTTTTCGAACGCAAGCCGCACTTTTTGCAAAGCGTGCCCTATGCCCTAAAAAATGTTCGCTGGCTGCTGCATAATGCCGAGCTACCCATCGAACTTCCCACGCTGATGGAAGCCTTTACCAACATGCTGGGCGCCGAAAAGCTGCAGAACCTGGCTTCTGATTCGGATGCGCCAAAATCGGCAAGTGGCACTCCGGAGACAAAACAACTGGTGGTGCGGATTTTCAGCTTTTCTTTTCATCGCGACGGCATGCCTAAAGATGAAAGCGGAAATGGCGGCGGATTCGTGTTCGATGGCAGATCGGTTCCAAACCCAGGCCGTGAAGACCGATTCAAGCCGCTCACCGGGAAAGACGCGCCAGTGATCGAATATCTGAATCAGCAACAGGGTGTGCGCGAATTTCTGGGGCACACCACGTCACTGGTGGAAGCCAGCATCAATAATTATCAAAAGCGCGGATTTACCAATCTCATGATTTCTTACGGCTGCACCGGCGGGAGACATCGATCGGTTTATTTCGCTGAGCAGTTGGCCAAGCATTTGTCCGGCAGGAAGGACGTTCGGGTTCTGGTGCGGCATCTCGAGTTGGAGAAGATCGGCAAGTGAGGGCGATGATTCTGGCCGCCGGGTTGGGTACGCGCCTGCGCCCACTCACGGAGAATCGGCCGAAGGCCCTGGTGGAAGTCGGTGGCCGCACTTTGCTCGATATCGCGCTTGCCCGACTGCGGAGCTTTGGAATAAGCGACGTAATCGTCAACACCCATCATTTCGCAGGGATGGTGCGGGCGCATCTGGAGCGCAATAATAATTTCGGAATGAAGGTTGTAATCTCGCATGAGGACATCTTGCTTGATACCGGCGGCGGCCTGAAGAAAGCAGCTTATTTTTTTCTCGAACATGCGGCAAATTCAAGAGAACCATTTCTCTTGCATAACGTGGATGTCATCAGCACGATTGACCTGGGGCGGATGTTGCGCTTCCATACTGAACATCAGGCTCTGGCAACGCTCGCGGTGCAAGAGCGAAAAACTTCGCGATACCTGCTTTTCCAGCAGGATTCCGAGCTGTGTGGAAGACGATCCGGAACGGATTCCACCGTTGAGATGGTACGCGATTCACAAAATATGCGGGCACTGGCGTTTTGCGGAATCCATATTATTTCTCCTCATTTTCTATCCATGATGACTGAGGAAGGGGCGTTTTCCATCATCACTTCTTATCTTCGTCTTGCTGTAGACGGCCAGAAAATTCTTGGCTTCCGCGCCGACGAATATTACTGGCGCGATCTGGGAACGCCAGAGAATGTGGCTCAAGCAGCACAAGATCTCCAGCAAAGAATTGATATTCCATAGCTCTTTAGCCCCTCAAGGATTCGTGACTAGCGGCAGTTCGATGAAGCTTGCCTGCCCCGGAGCGTGATAGATACGCTGTACTGCTTTGCGATAGTCCGGCGGCTTCGCCCAGAAAATGTTGGGAACGAAAGTCTGCGGATTGCGGTCATACAGCGGAAACCAACTTGACTGGATCTGCACCATGATCCGGTGGCCGGGCATGAAGACGTGGTTCGCCGTAGGCAGCGCGAAACGATAAAGCAGAGGCTTGTCGGCGGTGATCGATTTTGCTGTTTCCAGGCTCTCGCGATAACGCCCGCGGAAAATATCTGCCGAGATCATTAACTGGTAGCCGCCCATCGGCGCTTGGCCGGCGACCTGATCGGGATAGACATCAATTAACTTGACCACCCAGTCCGAGTCCGTGCCGCTGGTAGACGCGACCAGATTCGCGATTGGTTCTCCGCCGATCTTCATCGGGGATCGCAAAACTTCTGAGACAAATACGGCGACATCCGTGCGTCCCGACATCTCGCGCTGATCGTCGACCAGCCAGCGCGACCAGGAGGCATCGTCAATGGGGCGGGCGCGGAAAGGTACGGGCTTGGCGGGATCGGAGACATATTCATCGTAAGGCGGATCGCTGGCATTCGGTGCGGTGAAACTTAGCTTCGGCCCTGCGGCGAGATAGAGCGGCGTCGGTCGAGTTGTGCAACCGCTGGCGCATCCTGCGGGCCATGCGGGAAGACGTCGCCACGTGTTGGTTCCGGTTTCGAATGCGGAGACGGGCGGTACGTCGGCTTTAGGTGCGCCGTCCTTGAGATATTGGTTGAGGAATGGCAGCAGAATTTCTCGGCGGAAATAGAGAGCGGTGTCACTATTAAATCTGACTGGGCCAAGCATACTGCCATCCCCAATCTCCTGGCCGTGATGCCAGGGACCTAAGACCAGAAACACTTTGTCATTATTCGTGTCTTTCGGCTTGATGGCTTTATAAACGGCGATGGCGCCGTAGATATCTTCCTGATCCCACAGACTGTCGACCAGCATTACTGGGATTTGCAGGGGCTGGGTTGCCAGAATTTTGTCGACCGCCTGATCGCGCCAAAACGAATCGTAGCTGGGATGCGCGAGAATCTTTCGCCAGAATCCAACTTGCTCCAGTCCGTGTTCGCGACCGAGTTCGCCTGCAGATCCGGCCTGCATGAACATGTCGTAATCGTCGTAGTACCCGGTCCACCACTTAGCATCGTTTTTGCGCGTGGCCTCTTGCTCGTAGATGTAAGGCATTCCCTGTTCACGAAACGCGCCATTATGAAACCAATCGTCGCCCATCCATCCGTCAACCATGGGATTCATGGGCACCGACACTTTGAGTGCTGGATGCGGGTTGATCAGCGCCATCAGAGGCAAAAAACCGTCATACGAAATGCCGATGATTCCGACCTTGCCATTGCTTTCGCGAATATTTTTGACCAGCCAATCGATGGTGTCGTAGGTGTCAGTGGAGTGGTCGACCGGAGTCGGGTTCTGCGGACCGTGCAGCGGCCGGTTCATGATGTAGTCGCCCTCGGAGCCGTACTTGCCGCGCACATCTTGAACTACGCGGATGTAGCCGCCATCGACGATTACGTCAGTTGCGTTGTCGTAGCCGTATAGGCTCGGACCCAGATGAGAACTATCGATGTGAGTGGTGAGTTTGTTGGCGTCGTAAGGCGTGCGCGTGAGCAGAATTGGAGCGCCTTTTGCATTCTTTGGCGCGAGGATAACGGTGTGCAATTTCACTCCGTCGCGCATGGGAATCATAACTTCGCGCCTGCTGTAATCAAAACTGCCTGTAGCGGGCTCGATTTTGGCAGGCATCTCACTCGGTAGGCCAGGATATTGTGACGGCGCGACATCCTGGGCGGCGGAGCAGACAGAACCACTCAAAACCAACAGACACCCCGCTATGCCGAGCAGCAAGCTAGTTCTCGAATCCAAAAACGTGCTCAACTTTCGCATACACCATCCTTGTCCTGACAAAAGTGACGTTTCTTATCACGCGTCTGTGTCACGGATGCGTGACTCGGCGCTTCGTGTAGCTGTGTGCAGGAGAGAATACGATAGCAGAAGAGTCGCTTAGCGCGAGAAGACGGCGCCGTGGGGCAGGGCGGATCCGGTCCATCCGTGCGGCCACTGGCGATCGGCGAAGCCGAAGCCAACTTTGCCATCGCTGTCACGAAAAGTGTCATCCAGCGTGAGGGCACCAGTTGCTTGATCAAGTTTCATCAGGAAGAGCCGTTCGACCGGCGTCCCCGGAGTCAGGCTGGAAGTTACGACGATGCGTTGCGTCTTTGCATCCCATGCGGTCCAATGAGGCTGGTAGGTATCGGTCAGCTTCAGCCGCGACACTTCGACCGGCTTGGCCGCATTGGCAATGTCGAGCACGATCAAACCATGCATCGCTCCGGCAGTTTGCACCAGATAATGCCCTACGATCGCGGGCACGCCGCACCAGTTGCCGGGAAATGTATACACCAGTTTTGATGTTGGTTGATCGGTGTCGACTCCGGTGATGCGCTCGAGCCCGCAGCCGAGCGTTTGCACAAAGATCGATCCATCGGGAGCCAGACGCGGCTCTTCCGGACTGATTTGCGCGTAGCGATTTTCTCCCACATCGAAGTAGGCCGTTTTTAGCAGCTTTAGATCGGAGAGACGCCACACTTGGTAGGTCACGCCGGCGAAAATTTCGTCTATGTGCATGGAAGAGTTTGTCGACACCACGCGGTCCAGTTCTGGGAGCACGACCAGGCTGTAAGGTGTAAGCAGAGCGCCTGCGAATGCGGGATCGGCGTTGCTGGCGGAGCGAATCACTGTGCCATGGTCGTCAATTTCCACCAGACCGCCGGTCATGCCCAGGGGTTCTTCGCTGGCGCCGTGATGAGCATGCTGAAAGGTAGCGAGTACATGGCCATTCGGGAGGCGTAAGTAAGAGTGCGGATGCATGTAGCCGGCCATGTCTGTGAACGAAGTCGCAATCTTCGGATGCAGCGGATCACGTAGATCAAAGATGAAGGTGCGGCCAGCATCGTGGTCATTGGCAAAAAGCATACCGCTGGCGGGCATCGTGTATTCCGTGTGATGCACGCGCATGGTTTGCTGATCAGTGGCGAGAGTGGTAAGCAGATGTCCGTACGATGGTGATGAGGGATCGGCGTCGATAACGGCAAGAAAGTCGTTGCCTTTGCGCTCCGCATCACCACACCAGAGAAAAAGGTAGTGACCTGGGGTGGTTGGCTTCTGGTCTTGTGAATGCAACGGAACGGTGATACAAAATAGTGCGAGGAGAACAAGCAGAGCACGTGGCATAGAACTCCTTTTATTAATAGGGCCAAAGCATACACCTTCAGGCAACGAATGCTGCGCCTTCACTTCAGAGTTGTACCTTTTCACCATTCAGCGCCGTACTGCGTAGCCTTTCGCTGAACCTGGCGTCGCTTTCCACACTCCTTTTACTTGCCAACAAATGTGTTGCGTTATATTGTGTTTCCAAAGTTTGCCGCTTTCTACGCAGCTCGCGCGGTAGCGAGCATTTGCGAAAGGTAGGTCTAAATGTCGGCCCTGCAATGGAATTCGCGCACGATCAAATTCGTGGTTTTGGCTTTCGTAGCAACGGTGATCTCGCTCTTTTTGGTTTGCTCGTTGTCTGCGCAAACGACGGTGGGAACTGGCAGCATTGTGGGAGATGTGACCGATCCCTCAACTGCGGTAATTAACGGAGCCCGAGTAATGATCACCAACATCGCGACTGGGCACGTCATGACCTTGAGCACGAATTCCGCCGGCGCCTATAACTCTGGGGCGTTGCTGCCGGGCGATTACAAAGTGCAGGTCGCGGCACGCGGTTTCAGACAAATGGAAATGCCGGTTACCGTTCTGGTGGGCAACACTGCGACGGTGAACATGAAAATGGAGATCGGCCAAGAGAGCCAGGTCGTCGAAGTGCAAGGGTCGGCGGTGCGGGTAAACACGGAGCAGGCGACTGTGCAGGGCGTATTGAACGCCGAGCAGATCGAGAATCTGCCAGTAAATGGCCGCAATTTTCTTGACCTGGCGCAACTCGAGCCTGGGGTGCAGATTCAGGATGGCCAGGATTTCGACCCGACGAAGGCTGGTTATTCATCAATTTCGTTTGGTGGGCGATTTGGCCGCACGGCGCGAATCGAAGTGGACGGCGTCGATGTTTCGGATGAAACGGTCGGCACCACCACCATGGACATTCCGGCTAGCGGAATCGAAGAGTTTCAGGTCAGCCAGTCGAGTTTAGATCTTTCAAATGAACTGACCTCGTCTGGCGCGGTGAACGTAACCACGCGGTCTGGAACCAACAGCATTCACGGCGAAGCTTTCGGGTTGTTCCGTGACAGCTCGCTGGCTGCGGCGTTGCCCACGCCGCCAGGGTTGGCGCCTCCCAACTTTCAACGCTCACAGTATGGCGGACGCCTGGGTGGCCCGATTATTAAAAACAAGTTTTTTTACTTTCTGGATGGAGAACGCACCTTTCAACATGAGCAAGCACCGGTATTGGTCGGAGCTCCGTTCAATAATTTCTCCGGGGACTTCAGCTCGCCATTTATTGAAGACAATCTGATGGGCAAGGCGGATTATCAGTTGAGCCAATCAGCACACCTGTTTTATCGCTTCAGCTACTTCAAGAATTCTCTGCTGGCCAATGCCGGTCTCGGTTTCTCGGTGTACGACAACAAAGACATTACCCGAAATCACGTGATCGGGCTGGACTTCAATACCGGAAGTTTCACCCACAGCATCCGCTTCGACTATCTCAAGTTCCAGAATCAAATTGTGGATGCCACTCTGGGCAGCAGTTTACCGCTGGCCAATTATCCTGTGGAAATACAGATGGGCTTTACAGGTTTAGTCACAGGACCGAATTACCTGGCTCCGCAAAGCACGTTGCAAAGCAATCATCAACTGAAGTACGACGGCAGCAAGGCGCTGGGCTCGCATGTAATCCGCTACGGGTTTGGGTGGAACCACATTGTGGGCGGAGGCTTCGCGAACTTCCAGAGCATCGTGCCGTATCTGGTTACAAATGTAGGGAGCCTGGAAACGACGTTCGCCCAATCCGGGCCCTTCCCTGGCGGTCAGACCAACCCTCTGAATTATCCCGTGGAGTTTGTTTACCTGGGCAACGGTCTGGGATACTCCACAACCACTCCAGCCTTTGGTTTCCCGGCGGGCGGCATCACCGACAACCGCATCGGCGCGTATCTGGGAGACAGTTGGAAGATTAAAAAGAATTTCACTCTTACATATGGAGTCCGCTACGTGCGCGATACTGGCCGAACGGACAGCAACCTGCCTGGGATTCCCGAACTGAATGCGTTGTTGCCCGGGTTGGGCAATCCTGTTAAACAGCCGAACTTAAACTTGGCGCCGCAGCTCGGGGTTGCGTGGGATCCCACAGGGAGTGGCAAGACGGTGATCCGCTCCGGCATTGGAATCTTTTACGAGAACGCGATCTGGAATAACGTGGCGTTCGATGCGCCGGACCGCGAAAGAACGGGCGCTTTCGGGCAATTTCCCACAGCCTGTAACGGCGCCAACACGCCGCAGCCGGTTGTCGCCTCTGGCGGCGCACTTCCGCTGCCAACTTTTTGCGGAACTAACTCTGGCGGCCTGGTCGCTATCGGAACGGTCGCCAGCCAAATTGAGGCTTATCAGAAACAATATCAGGCACTATCACCGTTCAGCGTAAGCTTGCCTAATCCGAGTTATGTTGGGTCGCTTCTGGATCAAGGAATTGGCTTTGGCACGACGCCTTCCATGTTCGATCCTAATTACAAGACTCCGCGTTCGGTTCAGATCAACGCGGGCATGCAGCACGAAATCCGGTCGGGAATGATCTTCAGCGCGGATTTCGTGCGCAACGTGCAGACTCACTATCTGCTGGGTATTGACGAGAATCATGCGGGAGACATTCACTACTTCAACAAGACGGGCGCTCTCGATGCAATCAATGTGACCAATGGGCAATTCGGGTGCCAGCCGGGAGTCGCAGGTGTTCAATGCGCGATCAACAACGGTGCAACCATGTCCGCCTACGCCGGGAATGGATTGACCTCATCCGCCGACTTTGATGTGGCTTGCACCAATCCGACGGTCGGGTTTGGATACCCTTGTGCTTTCGGCGGCATCAATCCTAATGCTCCGCCTTTGCCGTTTCTCATGCCAGTAGGCCGGTCTGTATATAACGGCTTGCAAACCAAGTTGGTGGAGAACGTCAAAAAGCCGTTTCGCGGTGTGCGCGCCCTGAATTTCCAGTTGGCATACTCGCTCTCTCGTTTCGAGAACACGGGCGGCGGTTCAGCCGACAGTCCAGCCGCATCGGATCAGGACTTCATCATCAGCGCACTCGACAACGCAGATCCCAATCGCTACTTTGGACCCTCGGTGCTGGATCGAACTCATCAGATTTCGTTTGGCGGCTATGCGGATTTGCCGGCGGGATTCCAAGTCAGCATGATTTCCCATTTCTGGAGTCCGCTGGCGGTTTCGGTGATTGTTCCCAACACAAATCTTGGGCCGGGGGAAATTTTCCGCACTGACTTTACCGGCGATGGCACGGTGCAGGATCCGATGCCCGGAACGCACGTAGGGAACTTCGATCGGGGCATCAATGCCTCGAACTTGAACGCCGCCATTACTAATTACAACAACACTTATGCCGGCCAACCCACGCCCGCGGGACAGGTCCTGATTCAGAACGGGCTCTTCACCTTGGCGCAATTGCAGCAGATTGGAGCGAGCACTCTCGGCCAGCCATTCGGCGATGGCGTGGCTCCCGCAGTTCCGCTGGCGCCGCCGGGACAGGTTAATCTGGCATGGCTGCGGGCTTTCGACTTGAAGCTTACATGGATCCACACTTTCGGCGAGCGCTTCACCGTGCAGCCGAGCGTGGGTTTCTACAACCTGATGAACTTTGCCAACTTTGATCTGCCATCGGCTACGTTGAATGGGTTGTTGACCGGAGCGGCGGGACAGATCAATGGAACCGACACACTAGGGCACAACATCGATCGGGTAGGCGTGGGGACGGGAGTCTTCGCCCTGGGCTCTCCACGGCAGATTGAGTTCGGATTGCAGTTCAGCTTTTAGATTTAGTTTTTGGAACGCAGTGACAGTGGAGAAGTCCCGGGGAACGGTAAAATGCTTGTTGCTTTTGAGTTAGCTGGACTTGGCGGTGCGTCGATTCTTTCCCGAAAATAAGATCGCACCAAAGACCGCAGCTGCTGACATGAATAGATAGGCCAGCCGGGAACCACCTTCGGGAACCGACATATAGTTAAATCCACCGTAGTTCTGCCGATCGGCCACGGATGCGGCGACTTGAAAACTTCCGTTAGCGTTAAGTGTGACGTCGTAAATAACGAGATCGCCGTTCTTAGCAAATCCCCACCATTGGAAGGACCACTGCCCATTTGAGCCCTTCGTCCCATTTATTGAGAGTGGACCTACCTTGCCGTCGCCTAAAATGAGGCTGGTGAAAGACAGGCTCACACTCGTAAATTGGTCGGTCGCGGAATTAAATGAAAACGATCCAGTTACGGTGCTATTACTGACGCCAGTGAGCGGCCCGGAAAAATTATCGGACGAACCGGCGGAGGCACAAATAGATACGGCCAGCACGAACATCCCGCACATTGCGGCAAGCTTAGAATAGCGTTTCATTGCACACGTCTCGACCTTCATTAATCAGCTACTCGCGTGAGTGTATATCTATTGGGAACGCTGTCAAGACTGAGAATTATTGCAACCGGTTGCAAGGCTTTGCAACATCGGTTCCTGGCGGGGGCGGTAGCTGTGCCTATAGTCATCGAAAACAGCTGGTCGGCGCGGCTTAAAGTCGCGCCTTTTCAATGCCCAGTCGCAATTTCGAAGTTTTCCTGTACCGCTTACGCCGCCCAAAAAGGGAATGGGCAGCCGCCAAGTCTTCGCGGCTGCCCTATTCTGGCTATTACTGCGTTACCCTACCAGGTGGTTATCGACTCTTCGTCGACATATTCTTCGATGGTTGCGCCAGAGGCGGAACTATCCAACTGATGCTGCAAGCCGATGGTCGCACCCCACTCGGGATACGGAATGGTTGAGTAGGAGAACCCACCGAGGTAAGCAGTCAGCCCGTCGATGGTTAGGGTTCCGAAGCGCAGGTTAACGTTGGTGTCGCTGCTTGAGTCAAATTGGCGCGGAATCTCCTGGTATCCCGCAGTGGTCACGCGTTGCAGGAAGTACGTGGCGTGGTGCCAGCTTCCCGTGGAGAATTGGCAGGGAGACACTCCTGCGTTCACCCAGCGTAGACCGCCGTTGTCCGGAAGCCAGATTTGCCACTGATTGCTGGCATAGTTGCACTGCGATCCGAACATGAATTCATGCACGCCGTCGCTCAGAGGCACAGCCTGGAAGAAGTCAAATTCCAAAGCTTGGACCGTGCTCGTGCGGGTTGTGGTTGGAATGTAAAACCAGAAGTCCCAGAGGAAGTTGGTGGAGCTGCTTTGTGGATTGGCGGGATCTTTCCAGAAAAACAGGCTGTCGTCATAGGTGCACTGACTTTTTACGATGAAGTGCTGGCCGTTTTCGTCAAAATCAGGAGAATTCATCGTATTCGGGTCAGAGCCTGAATCGAAGGTTCCAATGCTGCCGTGGTTGCATTGGCCACCGACTCCATTACTGTTATCCACCGTCCAATACGACGTCGCTGGTTTATCAATTTCCGCGACCCGTGTGGCAATGTTGGGCGGGGTGGGTGGAGCGGCCCCAGTCACGTTAATGGTATAGGTTGAGGTGCTTAAATGACTTCCACTGGAATCCCAGGCGGTAATGTATACCGAATGAGAGCCGCCCGGAGGCAGAACCACCCAAGCGTCCAGGGACGGGTTGAAGTTGCGAAAAACATCGACATGGTCAACGTAAACTACATATCCGGTTACTTCGAGGTCACTCTCTGCGGTGGCCGCGAAGTGGATCGGGGTGGTCACGTTTGTGCTAGAGGTTGAAGATAGATTCGGAGACTGTACGGACACGCTGGCGACGGTCGCATTGGCCGCCACACTCAGGCAAATACAGACAACTAATATGAGAAGGGAGTTGAGGGGGATGGCGTTTGAGCGCCCGTTACGGGGAACGGGGGAGAACAAATGCGCCCAATGCCGCTGCCGTGCTGAGGAAATCTGTGAAAAATTAATCATGATTTATGGCACCTTTTGAATTAGGAATACAGGAAAACACTTAGGTAAGTACCTAAAATTGAGCTTATATTCAAAACTTTGGTAATTGCGGAGAAGGGACGGAAAGTTAAGAAATATCTTGACTTAGCGCCCAGAACGGGACTGTTGCCGTGTTCTGATTGGGGGCGCTTCCATTTGGCACAAACCTTCCGGGTTTTTCTACCTTGGTATGTCTAGAGCCCGCCAATAATCTCAATGAACTTACAGCCCTGACTACAGTTTTTCCCGCCTCGACTACGGTTTGCTGTCGCATCCAATGTTTTGCGTGGGAGGCATGCTTGTCAAACGGAAATGTCAATGCAGAAGAGGCAGCGCGACCGAGCCGCTTAGCTCCATTACTTCCCGGCGCGCGTACGGATGCGGCCGGGAAAGCAGTCAACAACGTAATTCTGCTATCGCTTCCGGATGAGGAGTACAACTTGCTGCGTCCTCACCTGGAACCAGTGGAATTAGGGCAGCACAAAATACTTCACGAGCCTGCGGAGAAAGTTGATTTCGCGTGCTTCCTGAACGAAGGCATGACCTCGCTGGTCGCGATGAGCGCCGATGGTAGAAGCGTCGAAGTGGGCATAACTGGCAGGGAGGGGATGGTAGGAATGTCCCTCACAGTGGGACTGCTGCGAGGAACCTTTCGGGCAATTATGCAGATGTCAGGAACTGGGACGCGGATACCGGCGAAGATATTTCAAACTATTCTGCCCTGCTGCTCGACATTGCGCTCGCAGCTTAGCCGTTTCGCTCTTATGCAGGGACTGCAGGTTGCGCAGCTCGCCGCCTGCAATCGCCTTCACGACATCGATCAGCGCCTGGCGCGCTGGCTGCTGATGTGCCAGGATCGCGTGGATTCTGAATTGCTCCCTCTCACTCACGAATTTCTGGCCCAAATGCTCGGAACCGGGCGTCCCAGTGTGACTCTCGCCGCGGGTGCTCTCGAAAACAGTGGCTTGATTGAAAATATGCGCGGCACGGTGAAGGTACTCAATCGTAAAAGCTTGGAGCAAGCGGCGTGCGAGTGTTATGGAGTGATTCAGCACTTCAACGGGGGGCTGGGCCTGAAATAACCGATCTGCCTCATTGCGTAAGGTGTCGAACAGACAAACCCAATATTCCACAATAACCTACGTGCACTGCCCAACATGTCTAAGGCTTGCGAAAGCTTGCAAGGGAGCGGTGTGGAACGTAAATCTAAAGGGAAAGATCGAAGCAGTACACGAACCGATTCCACTGGCAGACCAGTCCAAAATTCAATTCTGCAATCCATCTCCGATACCGAATACAACCTTCTTCGAAAACATCTCGAGCCGGTAGATCTGCCGCAACGGCACATTCTGCACGAAGCCGGCGCCAAGCTTGAGTTTGCGTATTTCCTGAATGACGGAATGGCCTCGGTGGTTGTACTCACCAGCGACGGAAGAAGCGTGGAGGTAGCGATTATCGGCAGAGAAGGCATTGTCGGCACGCCGCTGGCTGTCGGACTGAGCCGGGGACCACACCGCATTGTTATGCAGATTGCCGGAAGCGCGGTACGGATAAAATCAGCAGTACTGCGCGAGACGCTGCAATCGGCAGGGGATCTGCGTCTCATCTGGAACCGCTACGTTCTCATTCAAGGATTGCAGGTAGCGCAAATCGCCGCGTGCAATCGCCTGCACGAGATTGAACAGCGACTGGCACGCTGGCTGCTTATGTGCCAGGATCGCGTGGACACAGAGGTCCTGCTTGTAACTCACGAATTCCTCGCTCAGATGTTGGGTACAGGGCGCCCAAGCGTAAGTTTGGCGGCAGGAATTCTGCAACGCGGAGGGCTGATCGAGAACCTACGCGGCGCAGTGACAATTCTCGATCGGCCGGGATTGGAAGCTGCGTCATGTGAGTGCTACTTTGCCATGCAGCGTTTCGGCGGAGTCTCCAATGGACAGTAGATAGGTTGCGTTTGGAGGACCGAGGGCAGGATTCCCTCGGGACAGCCGGCAAGATGCCGGCGCTACAGATAATATGAGCAAGCAGGTGAGGCAATGAGTTCGGACCGCCGACAGGAATGGCAGCAGGCCTATCAAGCAGCGCTGCTTGAAGTGGATCCAGCAAAACTGGGTGACCGGATCTCACACGCTTACGCCGTTATTCAAGCCTACAGAGATGAGGCTGCCAAAAATAACGCCGCGGTCGATCATGAAGGCTTGTCAGATGCGTTATCCAACCTGCGTGTGCTAAGGCGCGAAGCCGGGCTTCCAGCGAACCATACCGATCAAAAAGATCCGGACAATCCAGCTACGGACCGTTAGTCAGCGCAATGCAATCGCACTTATTGTTGGGGCACCGTGCTGGGCTGCGCTGCCGGCACGGTCGTCTGATCTGTGCCCGGTTGTGATGGCGGAGCCTGATTCGGAGCGTTCGCAGGTGACATCGAATCACCATTCGAATTTACGTTTACACTGCTGTTTTGGCCGGCTGCCTGGCCAATTGACGAACCCGAGACTACCATTTCGACTCGACGATTCTGTTGGCGACCGGACGCTGTGTCATTCGAGGCGATGGGATCGCTCGGACCAAATCCCTGCGTCGTAATCGAAGACGAGTTTACGCCCTGGCTGCCAAGATAACTTCGCACGGCGTCAGCTCGCTCCTGTGAAAGACGCTGGTTAAACTCCAAGCTGCCAGTGCTGTCGGTGTAACCGTCAACCTCGACACGAATATCTGGATAGGCGATAAGAATGCCAGCAACTTTTGCCAGCCGCTCCCGCGCTGATGTTTTGAGATCGGCTTTGCCGGTGTCAAACAGAACGTCGGGCATGTTCACAATCAAGCCGCGCGCTGTGTCCCTTGTCTGCAGAACCTGATTCAACTGTTGCAACATGCGAGCACGCATTTGCGCTTTGTCGTTTTCCGCTTGCTGTCGCGCCTGTTCGGCCTGTTGGCGCTGCTGGTCAGCCTGCTGGCGCTGCTGGTCGGCCTGCTGACGCGCCAATTCGGCTTGCTGCGCCTGTTGCGCGGCCTGCTGCTGCGCTAACTCAGCCTGTTGCCGGGCTTGTTCAGCCTGCTGCTGAGCCTGTTGTGCCGCAGCAGCCTGAGCTGCGGATTGTTCTGCTTGCGCCTGCGCTTGGGCAGCAGCAGCTTGTTGCGCTTGGGCTTCGGCTTGCGCCTGCGCTTCCCGATCCGCCGCGGCCTTGCGTTCCAGCTCAGCTTGCTCTTCTGCCTGGCGCTTCATCGTCATAACGCGGGCTTCTTCCGCGGTCTGAGCTGCCTCGCGAGCCACGGTTCCGATGGGTCCGCTGCCTTGCTTTCGGCGATAGTAGTCTTCGGCGCGATTCAAGAGATCCTGCGCCTTCTGCAATTCGGTTGGCGCGTATTTGTCGGCGCCGGCGTCCTTGGCGATTCGCACTGCATTTCTGGCTTCGAGCAGATCGAGCGGCGTCTTGTTACTTACGTCATATACGGTCGAATTGATGGGCTGCACTTGGGAGTTATAGGCATCGCGGGAGATAAGCTGGAAGGTCACATCGATTGGTTCAATGCCGCCTTTAGTGTCTCGCCGAATTTCATTTTGCGCCACAATTAGATCGCTGGGCTGCGCGACCGCAAAATCGGGCTCCGCGGTTACTATGAGCGCGAATGCCTGCAGATCTGTAGTGGTTCGCACGGAGCTCTTGCCGTCTTTCACGATCAGTTCGCCAAGATTTCGTGGCGCGCCTTGGGGCGTGATCGCCCAAAGGACATACGTCAGATAAGCCAACCCGTAACTATTCGCTGGACGGAGATGCTCAAGATTGGCGTCGATCTTTACGCCTCCGGCTGTGCCTTCCACTTTCGCCTCGCCCTTCACGTCCGGAGCAAGATCAGTGCCTCGCAAATTTACTTTGGTTGAACCTTTGTGGCGATAGTCAACTGCTTCCGTGCTGCGTGAGACTATTCTCATGTGGTATCCGGAAGTCTGATCTCCGGTTATCGTGGATCCCTGTTGGCAGAATGCCGGGAACACGGAAATCAATACCAGAGAAATTGCGAGCGCCGAATAGCTTCCGAATCTAGACATACACGCCTCCAAGCGATATAAAAACGTGGGCAGGAGCCCACTTCAGAATGAACGAATACATCGTTCATCCCAATCAGGGGTTCACCTTAGGTTTTAGAAATTAGTCATGCAGAAGAAAATTGACACGGATGATGCCACAATAACACGAGGCCGGAAGCATCCCGGCCTCGTTTGTCAGGACAGTTGCTAACTGGCGCCTCTTAGCTGGCGCGGGGTAGGGGCTTATCGGTCGTTTGCCAGTCGGCTTTAGATTCGCCAGTGGACGCAACATCCGTGGCGCCGGTGCGCTCAAGGATATCTTTTGCTTTCTTAGTCCAGTTCGAATCGTCGGCATGCACGGAGAGCAGGATTCCACCTTCCTTGATCCGGCCTTCGTAGCGCTTGGCTTCATATTCGGGAATGCCCATGCCAATGAGAGCTCCCGCGATGCCGCCAATCGCGCCACCGACGCCGACTCCCGTGAGAGCAGCCACGATCGGGCCAGCCGCAATAAGCGGGCCGACGCCCGGGATTGCCAGCGCACCAATACCAGCCAGCCAACCAAGCGTTCCACCAATTACAGCGCCCGTTGTGGCTCCGGCAGCGGTGCCTTCGGGTGCCTTGGTCTCTTTCTTAATCGCAAAGTCTTTCGTGCCCTGATTTTCGGGGAACAGAACGGAGATGTCGGTATTGCGAAAACCCTCCGCCCGCAGGAGGTCGACTGCGTATTCAACGTCGCCTTGGGTGCGATAAATTCCGAATGCTGCTGTGTTTTTTTCCGCCATTATCAAGCTCCTTTATAGGGTGATCGTTTTTTAAAATGCGTTCTTTTGCAGCTGCTAGGATGACGGGCACGAGATTGCGGATGGCCGAAAATAATTACCTACGCAATTGCAAGTTAAATATCGGTGCATGAAACCGAAACTTAAGCTATTGCTGTAGTTTATCTACTGCGCCCGCTTCTACTCGGGTAATGTTTGTCGAGGCAGGTTTGACACAGTATTGGCGGGAGGATTGGTATAGCTCGCTTTCAGCTTGTCTAGATTCTCCTGGGTTGTCTTCCAGGCTTTGGCGTTCTTCCTGGTAGCCACTTGCGCGTTCGGATCTCCATAGAAGCTGAGAATGTTCTGACGTAACTCGGGCGACGCCTGATCGAAGTTGTGCTTGGCTAAATCGTCGAGCAGTTGAGCATACGTTTTATCCGCCAATGAATATTCACCGGGGCGCGTTGGCCGTCCAGTATCGAAGTCCATATCCGCGAGTTTCAGGTCGCCAGCTTTTTGCGCGCGCAGCTGAGCGCTGTAATCATCAACGGTTTTATTTATGCTTTTGACATACATGTCTTCAGTCTGGGTAGTCGGAACTTTGAAGGCGAGGGCTTTAAACGGTCCGACCTTCGGAACGACCCGGAGAATAAATGCCAGCACGCGTGTACCGAAGCCAGGCTTCCGATAACCGTTTCCCCATTCTTTCTGATAGCTGGCGCGAGAAAGATGGTAGAGAAATTTCTTTTCATTGAAATTTGGCGTGTCGTGGACGATCTCATCGCGCCGCGACACCAGCGCCACGCGAGTCATCTCCGGAACAATTTGACTGATAGCGCGCCGGAAAGTTCCTATCGCCAGGTCTTCGTTGTGCATGACATCCTGAAGTGGGAGGCCGTAGGTTTCTGCAAATGCGCGTTCGAGCAGAGGCTTGGAAACGTTGAAGCCGATGAAATCATGAAAATTGTCCGAGGTGTAGCGGTTTTTCGCAACCTGCTCCATGTCGAATCCGAATTCCGTGCGGATGTGCGCTTTCGGATCGTCAACGTAAGTTACTTCATGTCCATATTTCTTGCGCAACTTGGGAAAGTTCAGCGCTACCACCTGGTTGATGGTCGGATGGCCAGTATTGTCCGAGGCGTAGTGCGCCAGAGCTCCCAAGGCGAATGCATATTCGTTTACGTTGGAAGAGTCTCGAACGAGAGCCATTACAAAATCACCCGTGCGCACGTAGTGAACCAGGTCGCTAAAGTACTTATTGCCGAACGGATAGTAACCCATGTCCTGAATCACGCTGCCGCCGTAGGCATACGAATGAGCTTGCTTCAGATCGTCGTCACTGGCCTGAGGGAAACGAGCTACCAGCATCGGGCGAAGCTGATCCTTCCATAGCAAATCGATGATCTCTTCGTGGGTGAGTACCGAATATCCGTTTCCAACTCCTGAGCAGAGAAAGACAAACAACAAACTTGACGTGATTTTTGCGAGAAAACCGCGCATTTGCATAATGTTGCTTGGATGCACCTGACGGCAATGATAGTGAAGTGAGGGCAGCGGCTCGAGCATAGTGGATGCCACTGATACAAGATTACGCGTGCGCGGTTCTCCGGTGGGACATTAGTTTGAAATCACTGACAAGCTATGGCCAAGTTGGGACGTGGGGGAGATTCTTCCCGATCAAGCAACCGCGGCAATTCCCTCCTCATCGTAGAGTAGGCCTGCCTCAGGAGGATTATATGTCACGTTTTCTCGTCGCTCTGACACTGGTGCTTTTTGCGATAACGGCGTTCGCAAGTGATCCCAGCAAAGAGTTGGACAATTCGGCGACGGTGATCCGCAATATGACGGCGTCTCACCAGATTCCATCGTCTGTGCTCTCAGATGCGCAGTGCATTCTGATACTGCCCGCAGTAAAAGAAGCAGCCATGATTGTTGGCGGCAAACATGGGGACGGCGTGGTAAGTTGCCGCACAAGTCACGGCTGGAGTGCGCCCGCTTTTGTGAGCATTACTGGGGGCAGCGTAGGACTACAGGCTGGTTTTGAACACCAGGACTTGGTCTTATTGATGAACAAACAGGGGGAGCAACAGTTAACTCGCGGAGAGTGGAGTATGGGATCGGATGCAAGCGCAGCCGGACCAATCAATTCGACCACTGGCGGTCCAGAAGCCAATGGCTGGAAAACACCCGTGCTGGTTTATACAACGTCTACGGGCGCCTATGCAGGCGCGAGTCTTGAAGGGTCCAAGATCAGCGTAGACAACGACAATATGCGGAAGCTTTACGGAGCGAACGCCAGTTTGCAGGCGGTTCTGAGCGGTGAAGCGCAACCTCCGGGACCGGCGAAGTCGTTCCTCGCTACTCTTAACGAAGTCACCAAGCGATAGAAGCGCGGTGCGCTTCTCGTTGCGCGCTAACGTAGTTAACTGTACGGAAGTTCAGGCTGCGAGTGAAAGCCCGGCATGCAGGCAATTCTTTAAGGCGTGGAGTGCGTACAGCGCATCATCCAATGCTTCCTCTTCCTGAATGTTGTCGCCCGCGGCTTTAAACAATTCTCTCGCCCGGAGCAAGATAGCGCGTTCCGCCTCCGCAATGCGGGTCTCCGTTTTACTTCTGTCGACTTCCATCAGAGCTGTGAGGTATAAATCTCTCCACGCCCAGACTGAAGAGGGATTTGCAGACGTGGCCATATTGATGCCTCCGTTACTCACGTAATGGGAACTACAGGGAGTATTAATAAATACTGCACCATTCCTGGCCGGGCAATACAGTAAATACTGTATGCGCGTTTGCAATGAGAACAGCGGTATCAGGCCGATGTTACCTCAGTCTTTTTCATTTTTCACAAAGCTACGCAAGTCAGTGGCCGATTGCGGCGACAATAACTGAGGATAACTGTCGTCGTAACTAATTGGCTAACATTGATTTAAAGCTGGCATCTCGCGATGAGGGTAAATCCTGTGGAAGAAGATGGCTTAAAAATGCGGTTGGCCCCACGGTTTGGCGGAAAATGCAGCGGTCAGGCCTCCACTGAGCTGGCACACATAACAATCTTAAAACGGGCGGCTTTTAGGTCACCATCTGTGACAAAACGGAAAGAAGACCACTCTGATATGCCCGGCGCGGATACGCTTGTGGCTCGGAGAACGATCCTAGCGTTCCTTTTTCAACTTATTTGCAAGCTCCTTTATCAAGATGTCAGAGGGCTCCCAGCAAACGTTGCCGCAGGATCAGGCTGCGGATCTCGTAATGTTTGGCCAGTTGTTTGTACAACACAAAAAGTAGAAGCCAGGGCCAGGGTAAGCAGAGCAAAACGAGTGTTCGCCACATTTCCACCCCTGTGATTCGTCACCGGCGGCCATCAAACCGTGCGGCCTACGATTCGCCTACAAAGATGGTTCTGCTTTGATTGAGGGTCGCCGTATACAAGAATGGCGATGCTGGAGGTACCGATTTCGCGGTAATTCGAAGGACTCTCTGGTTCGTGGTCGAATGTTAGTGGGTGATGCTGGCCGGCTATTGCCTTAGTCCCATCCAGCGCTCAGAAACCACGATCGAGTTCCCGGGATTGTGGGGATCGAAACGTACCGAGGTAGGCAGGCCGAGGCGGCACGAATGAAGGTTGATGAGCTGTCGTAGATAAGTCACGTCTTGCGAAGCTTCGTAGGATACTCCCGCCACATCGTATTGGAAAATCAGGAAGGTCGCGGGCTTTCGTCCCTCAGGATTCATTTGCTGAACGTCGATGACGGTCCCGTCGGTAATCCGCCCAACACGATCGAGCCATGCCCGGCGTTCCCGTTCGATTTCATCGGGACCCTTGGGCTTGCGGCGCAACAGTAAGTACGCGGCCAGCAACACGCCGGAGCCACCACAGATCGCTGTATAGAGACGGAATGGAATCATGAGTTGCAGAAGAGCCACGCGGGCAACTTGCACATGTCTTAAACAGAATAAGGCTTGCTAGCGAATCGCGGAAGAGCTTCGCAGTTACGAAAGTGAAATTTAATCGGACAGGGATCCTCCGACCGTGAGCAAGGTGATCGAGATATTTTTCCCAAACCATTGCGTGCCGCCGATTTTAAATTCCGGCACACTGCTTTGCAGTTCACTCGGTAAATTCACGTCCCACCCAGCTTGCATAACCCAAATCTTCTGCCCGGGCTCCCGCGAGGACGACCGTATCAATTCCTTCCACCTGGGAAGAAAATTGTTCGCAGTGAAAATGTATAAGTCAGGGCCAGCGGCGACTACCACGTGGTTGCCGCATTGAAACCGCTCAAGGCTTCCAACGGGGGCAGCAAACGGTACCGGTTGCTCAGGGCATTCGTAGTAGCCGAGCAGGAGACGAGTCTGGTAATCGACGAAAATCAAGTCTGACTGCGGAATCTGCGAGTGAATGAACTCTATCGCCCGTGTCATTTGCATAAGGCTCTGATTCCGGCGAAGGATGTAGGGACGATGCGGATTGCCGAATGCATTGCACATGGCGACGACAAGAATGGCAAGCGCGATCCCACGCCGGATGTTTTCCTTTACGGACCACGCCATCGCCAGACTAACTCCCGCCACGGCGAACATGATGAGGAATGCCGAGTGGCGGGTTCCCCCATAAGGGTAGATTCTGGCAATTGCGGCTCCCGCTCCCACGAGAAAGGGAAAAACTAGAAGAATTGCTAACTGATGTGAAGTTGCGCCCTGCTTCGCCGCCGGATGCTTACTCCTCCAAAGCAAAACTACTCCGGCAATGAAAACGAAATAGGCGATGTCCCCAACCGCGAGCTGGCCAAAAACATACTGAAAGACACCACCGGTGCGGGCGAATGCGAAAAGAAATGGATTCTGATGCCCCGGACGAAAAAAAGAATTGGCCAGCCATCCCTGGATGGTGCCTGCCGCGTAGTCTCCCTTCAGCTTTGAAATGTGCGAAACGTATAAAGCTGCGACCAGTCCCACGGCGCCCGCTTGTCCCATAATCCAGGCTGTTGTGACCTTGTCAGGTGGGCGAGCGATGACGCGAAGCAGCGAATAAACTCCCACCGCCGCCGCAAAGAGAATTGCCGAGTAATGTGTGAGTAAGGCGAGATAAAGAAATATTGTCGACAGCAACATCATGCCTGCGGAATTGTCGGCGAAGGCGCGCTCCAGCAAGTAGGCTGTAACAGCCAGAAAAAATAGCAGCAAAGCGTATTGCCGCACCTCGGCGCCGAGCGCGATCATGGGCGGGAGAAAACTGACCAGGATCAAAGCCATGAATCCCGTCACCGCCCCAAAAAGCCGGGTGAGCCATTTGAAAAATATCCAGCAGAATGCTGTGCCCGCAACTACTGAAGGCAGCCGAAGCACAAACTCCGACGTACCGAATCTTCGCCAGACGTGAAGCACAAAGGTTAAAAGCGGAGGGTGCGCGTTCGTCAGACTTGCTTTATAAGCCAGCAGCCAGGTGGCTTGATTGGCGAGCAGGTAATGGAGCGCTTCATCAGGATTGAGGAATGTGCCCCAGGCAGTTCGCAGGCGAACGAGGAAGGCCGCCGCCAATACCAGAATCGCAATCAAATCCAAATGAGCCTCGAACCAGGGGTTCGAGCGGGTTCCCCGACCCGCTTCCGATTCGAATTCATTTTGCACGGTTCGTGTGTAATTCATCGGAAAGATGGAAGATTAGCCAGTGTGGAAGAGTTGATGTGGCCCAGGCTTTTTGCGAGAACGCCCTTGCACTCCAGAAATCACATACAGTAACAGGATACCCAACTCTGGTTCGATGGGATGCCGGTAGCGCGGGTGCGGAAAGACAAAGTAGTACACCAGCGGATAGCCGAGAATGAGCCAAACAAATAGCCATGCGCCCGGCTTGTGTCGAAGCAGAGCACGCCCGAGTCCCCAGAAGGCGAGCACTGAAGAAGCAAGGAAAAGAGAATTCCGCAAGTATCCCAACATCGGATTTTCCGACGGTTTCGGCAGCCCGGCCCAATAATAAATAAAGCGTCGCAGGCAGAGGCGAGCAAATCGGCCGTAGTCGGCCCGAATGTACTCGAGCGCTTCGTGTTTGCGTTCGGCCACATAAGCAAGTTCGCCCAACTCCCGGTAGCGGCGCATCTCCAGAACATTTTTGGTGGGGTGGAGATAGTCCATCCAGGTGCCATCGGCTCCGGGACCGTTTCCTAACCGAAGTTCAGCGCCGAAATTTGAGCGGATAAAAACAAATTGCCCAAACGTGCGATAGTTGCGGATCAGCCATGGAGTGACGCATGCAACGAACAAGACGGCTGAGAGAATAACTCCGCCGAGCGAACGTTTGCCAAGCTTGGCGCGGTGGTACCAGATCCACAAACCGGATACCGGCAGAAACGCAAGCAACGCTGTGTTAGTCAACGCGGCAATGCTCCAGAGTAAGCCAAACTCCAGCCAAGGCCGCCTCCCGTCTCTACCGGCCACCGTCAGTGTCAGCCAAAAAATTACTGCCAGCAGCAGTGCGGCGAGGCTGGTCTCCCAAACCCAGCGCGTACACCAGAAAATTACTGACGGCAAGAGCGCCCAAGTCCAGGATGTCCATACCGCGACTCGTTCATCGAAACATTTTCTCGCGATCAGAAAAATTGGAATGCACGTAAGCGCGGAAAAAATACTGTTAAGACTTAGCAAAGCCAAAGCCGAAGCCCGACTGTAAACTCCGAACAGTTTGAAAACTCCGGCGATCAAGAAAGGATAGAGCGGCGGCTCCCAAGCCGTCGGCCCAGTGGTTTCGTTAAAGGGATTGCTGAATCCTTGGCCATCGGCGAGTGAGCGCCCAATGCGGCCCATCTCAAAGCCGAAGTCGAAGTTCTTTTCGTTAGCCGGGGCGGTTAGTAGATGCTTATGGGAAGTGAAGTTGTAGGTGTGCCCGATAACGATGTACCCAAAGCGCACTCCAAAAGCTACGACCAGCATCCAGAAAAAAGATGTGCGCGCCTTTGTCCACCAGCGCCGCGGGACGCTCAAATTCACCGGCTTAGGCGTGATCGTCGTGGCATCCACAGGAGGACGGTTCATTTGTAGCTGATGGAATCGTTTTCAGCAACTTATGCGGGCGCAGAACGAGGAGAGGTCTCCTTGACACCCCGCTGCTGCCGCCTTTATTCTTAGGTTTCGCTCCTTGGAGAACCTACGCCTCTGAGCGTGCTTCCGCGTTCCGTCGCGGTATGAATTTTTGGGCGCGGAGATCTCGATGCTTATCGAAATCAAAGATTTGGAACTCCATCCTATTGATTTTCAGGAGGAGTTTCGTCCAGGTGAGCTTGACCTAGGGCCCGATCTTCAGCAGAAGACACCGCTGCACGCTGCCGGGCGCGCTCAGCTAATCGAAGAGCATCATGGGAAGCATGAGCGGATCAAAGATATACGAGTTAACGGCGAACTATCTACGTCGCTGGAATTGCTTTGCGCTCGCTGCCTCGAGCCTGTAACTCAGGAAGTAAGCCGTAAGTTTGATTTGCTATATCGGCCGCTGGGGGCGGATGCTGGGCGGGAAGAGCTTTCAGTAACTGGTGCGGAAGCCGAGATCAGCTATTATCAAGGGGAAGGTTTGCTGCTCGAAGATGCAATCCGCGAGCAGGTTCTGTTGGCCGTCCCTCTCAAAGTAATTTGCCGCGAGAACTGCAAAGGACTTTGTCCGCATTGCGGAGCAAATCAGAATGTAGAGCGCTGTTCTTGCGCTGAGCCAGTCGAAGATCCACGCTGGACGCCGCTGAAAGATCTTCGCAGCAAGTTGGGAAATTGATCTAGTAAAAGCGCACGAGCGTGATGCTCGAGCCCACACAAAGGAATCCATAATGCCAAATCCAAAACGGCGACACTCCAAAGCACGCACCGGAAGCCGGCGCGCCCATGATTCGCTCAAAAGTCATGCACTGTCTGAATGTCCCAACTGCCACGAGCGCAAGATGCCGCATCGGGCTTGCCCCAAGTGCGGCTATTACAAAGGCCGCGAAGTACTGGACGTTGAGGAAGCCAGCTAGCCCGCCACAGCCATGCCAAGCGTCATAGCCTTGGACGCGATGGGTTCTGACCGCAGGCCAAAGCCTGAAATCGAAGGCGCAATTCAGGCGGCGCGGCACTACGATGTCCATGTGCTATTAATCGGTCCGGAGCCAGCTCTCCAGGCGGAGTTGGCGCGTTATCCTGCCGCATCCGGACTTCCTATTAATGTCGTGCATGCCAGTGAAGTCATCGGCATGGAAGACAAAGCGGTTCAGGCTGTCCGTGCCAAACGCGATTCGTCTATGCGAGTTGGGCTGCGGCTGGTTCGTGACGGCCACGCCTCAGGTTTCATTACAGCAGGCAACACGGGCGCGGCAATGGCCACAGCGAAAATGGTGCTGGGCGCCATTCCTGGCGTGGACCGGCCGGCGCTGGCGGCTCTATTTCCCACTGCAATTGGCACCGTCGCCAGTCTGCTCGATGTCGGCGCGAACGTGGACAGCAAGGCACATAATCTTGAGCAATTCGCGGTCATGGGCGAAATTTATTTTCGTACGATGTTTGGAACCAAACGTCCGCGAGTAGGCTTGCTTTCTATCGGCGAGGAAGAAACCAAAGGCAACGAATTGACCCGGGAAGCTTTTCAGCTTCTGCAAAAGTTGCCGCTGAATTTTGTCGGAAACGTGGAAGGTCGCGATTTGTATAACGGCAAGGTGGACGTCATTGTGGCCGACGGATTCGTTGGCAATGTGGCCCTGAAAATTTCCGAAGGCGTCGCCAACCTGGTTCGTTCCACATTGAAAGAATCGCTCAAGGCGACCATCACGCGGCAAGTGGGAGCTTTGCTCTCGCGCAGCGCCTTTGCCGATTTCAAGAAACGTCTTGACCATACGGAATACGGCGGAGCCCCTCTGCTCGGGGTGAAAGGTGTTTGTTTTATCACGCACGGCTCGTCGAACGCCAATGCGATCAAGAACGCGATCCGTGTGGCGGCGGAGTTCGCCGAGCATCCGATTAATTCCGAGATAGAACGAACATTGACAGGGATCCGTGCGGCGAGATCAGCAAGGAGCGACTCGAACCACGTAGGCCCGGACGCCCTCGTCCGGGTGGGCGAGCAGGGCTCATCAAGATGATCGCGCATGTAAAAGCCGGAGACAAAGTGAAATGCGTCGGCATTCCGCCCAAAGTCCACGACAACGACGGTTTGCAAACTCGCTCTTTGTTCGAAACATGCGTGGGAAAGGTTTTTCGGGTGGAGGGTCTGGATCATTCGCTTGCCAGACTCGACGTTGGACATGTTGTTTGGAAGAAGCCCTGGGAGCACACGATCTGGGTTGAACCAGAATTTCTGGAGCTTGCGCAGAAAACAGTGCAGAAGAGCGATCGGCCTTAGCACCGGCGGAGCACGCTGAGAAATCTTCTTTGACAATTATGACCTCAATCAACTCAGCATTTCTTTTTCCCGGCCAAGGATCGCAATCAGTCGGCATGGGCAAAGAACTCGTCGAAAAATATCCTATCGCCAGGCAGACGTTTGAAGAAGCAGATGACCTGCTGGGCTACAGGCTCTCGCAGCTTTGCTTCGAAGGCCCTGAAGACCAACTTCGCCTCACCGAGATTACGCAGCCGGCGATTCTGACCGTATCTGTCGCAGCTTGGCGTGTTTTGAACGAAAAGGGACTCAAGCCCAATTTCGTCGCCGGCCACAGCCTGGGCGAATACTCGGCCCACGTCGCGGCTGGAACTCTTAGCTTTGCTGATGCCGTGCGCACCGTGCGCCATCGTGGCAAATACATGCAGGAAGCCGTGCCCGTGGGCGTGGGCACGATGGCTGCGATTCTCGGTATGGAGCTCGACAGAGTCACCGCAGTTTGCAGCGATGCTGCGCAAGGCGAAATTTGCGAGCCAGCAAACATCAATTCGCCAGAGCAGATTGTTATCTCAGGTAACACCGCGGCCGTTGAACGAGCCACCAAACTCGCGGACGAACGCGGCGCGAAACGGGCGAAGGTATTACCTGTCAGCGCTCCATTTCATTGTTCACTGATGAAGCCCGCGCAGGATCGGCTGAGCACGGATTTGTTCTCAATCACGTTTAGTAAGCCAGCCGCTGGAGTCGTCTGCAACGCCGATGCTGCTTTGCTCAACGAAGCAGCCCCGAGTCGCGATGCCCTGATCCGTCAGGTCACCGGCGCCGTGAAGTGGGAACAATCCATGCGCGTGCTGATCGCGCAAGGCGTGCAGACTTTCGTAGAAGTAGGTCCGGGTAAAGTGCTCTCCGGTCTGATGCGGCAGATCGATCGATCAAAAACCTGCGTCAACGTGTCCGACCAAGCATCACTAAACAAAGCTCTGGAACAGCTAGAGGTTCGGGTTAGTTGAACTTACTCCGTAACCCAGGTCCACCAGTTGCCGCATTGGATTTCATTAGGCGAAAAAGATAGCGTCCGGTTGGATTTTTCTACCCACACGTAGGCGTGTTCCATGCGAGAGTTCACCGTGACTTGAACGATGACCCCGCTTCCACCCGACGGGCTCAGCGAACAATCAACCGAATAAGATTTCGCCAGTCCCCATTCTCCGCCAGGACCCCAATCGCGATAGAAGTCGTTATATGCGTACTTCGAATATTGGTTCGGGTGCTGCTTCCAATCAGGATCGCGGAACCATATTCCATAGGCCGCTTCGTAGTCCTGTTTCTGCAATGCCGCAAAGAACTTGTTCACCGTATTGCGCTCGGGATAATCGCGATAGTGGTAAGTGATCCACGCGACGAGCAGAACAATGACAATCCCGATGATGAGTCGCGTGCGACGACGCCGGTCGCGCGAGGGGTCGTACTTTTTCGCATCCATCAGAGTCATGCTTCCATAAGCATAACGGAAACCAGAGGAGAAGCAAAAAGCTTCCCGCAAATTGGGAAATTGAGTAATTGGGGAATTTTAAGAAGGCAGCACTCGATGATTTTTCAATTTTAATTACTACAATTACCAAATTACTTATTCCGCTACAGAGTTCGCTTGAAGAGCGGCGTGGCCACCGCCAGCGTGACGAACGCGAAAATAGATAAATAAAGCATGTCCGGCCAAATGGCAGCCATGCCAGTTTCCTTCAACAAGATCGACTTGAAGCCATGCACGGCGAATGTAAAAGGATCCACCTTGGCAATTTCCCGCAACCACCAGGGGAATGCTTGAATTGGATAGATTGCTCCACTGGGAAAAAACAACAGCGTATTGAGAATTCCGAAAATCGCCCGCGGCACCAGCGGATCTTCCACGCGAACCATGAGCAGAAACATCATGGTGTTGAAAGCGATCGAAGTGAGCAGGATCATGACCATCAACTCCAGCACAGTGGCTGGATTGAAAACCGTCCCCACGCCTGCTAGCAGCGAACCGATGACGGTAATTACCACTCCGGTCATAACCGCCTTGATGGCGCCCGCGGCATTGAGTCCAAAAACCAACTCGGTCTTGGTGATGGGCGTAACCAAATACCCTTCGTGCACACCTCGGGCTTTGTCATCGATATAGAGCATGCCGCCACCAATCATTACGGAAACAAACATTGCCAATGCGATGGAGCCCGGCAAAAGGTACTTCATATATTCGATGTACGGATAAAGCTCCACAATTTGCAGCACCGTCTGCTGCAAGATGCGAGGCTCGACTGTAGGCTGATTGAGCGCGTTCGTAATGCTCGTGAGTTCGTCCTCTAATGTCGAACTCATGAAGTTGTCGCTGTTGTCGACTACCAGAGCGATGCGTGGCTGATCCTGCTCATACACTCGCCGCGAATACTGTGGCGGAATAATGACGGCGCCTTGAATCTTGCCGTTGCGCACATCTTCCATCGCCGTCTTGGGATCGTGATAATAGACCGGCTCGAAGGTCCGCATGTTGGCGCGAACCGAATCAAAAGCTTCCCGAATTTTGAGCGCTTGCGTTCCGCCGTCCTGATCGACCAGGCCAAGTTTCGCATCACGAATCTTTCCGCCAAATGCGTTGCCGAGCACGATGAGCTGCACGAGCGGGAAAATCATGGATGCCATCATCAGTGCCGGAGAGCGAAAGAACTTCCGCATTTCGCGTTCGACGATGGCCAAAATATGATTCATGGCTGCAACCCCGGTCTCGGCGGCATCACGAAGGCATGCGCCTTCACCAGTTCATCGCGCAACTGCCGCCCGGTGTAGTGTACGAAGACGTCGTCCAGGGTGGTGTTTTGCACTGAGAGCGACCGGATTTTGGACCCGCCGCGCACGGCCGCTTCCACCAGTTCCGTAGTGGTTCGCGATCCGTCTCCGGTCAAGATGCGATACATTCCGGCGCCCTCGTGCTGGACGGAGGTCACGCCGCTCAGCTTCTTCAAGCGTTCTTCCCAATCGGGAGGAGCGTTGTCAAACTGCGCTTCGATCACATTCGATCCGGGCACGCTGGCTTTCAGCGCTGGCGGTGTATCGAGCGCCACGAGTTTGCCGTGGTCTACGATGGCGATGCGGTCACACAGCCGGTCGGCCTCGTCCATGTAGTGAGTTGTGATTAGAATGGTGAGCTTGCGATGACTTTTGATATTGGTTAGCATCTCCCAGACCGCGACGCGAGATACCGGATCGAGGCCGGTGGTGGGCTCATCCAGAAAGAAAATCCGCGGACTATGTACCAACCCGCGGGCAATCTCCAGCCGCCGCCTCATACCGCCTGACAACGTCTTGGTCTGCGCCGAACGCCATTTCATCAGGTCCACTAATTCGAGCAATTCATCGATCGCGGCCTTGCGCTTTTTTGCGGGGACATCATAGAGCTTGGCATAGATGTTCAGATTTTCCTCGATGGTAAGATCAAGATCGCTGGTAAGCGCCTGCGGAATGACGCCAATCGCACGTCGAACCGAATCCGGATCCTTCTGCACATCGTGACCAGCAATGCGCGCAGTCCCCGCGGTAATTGGAATCAGCGTGGTCATCATCCGAATGAGGGTGGACTTGCCCGCGCCATTCGGCCCCAGCAAACCGAAAATCTCTTCTTCCTTCACGTTGAAAGAAACGTCGTCGACTGCAGTGAAATCTCCATATCTCTTGACGATGTGGTTAACCTCGATGGCATTCGACATCACAACATTGCTAGCCGTGGCATGCCCGTTGCTGGGAGCGCCTGCACCTTGTCCGTTGTTGAGGTCAGTAATCATGGACGACGCTGTTCCGCCGAGACATTTTCTTTTGCCACGCCTTTGAGTTGATCTGGCGAAACCAGGACTTCCGCAGTCATGCCGGGAACGTATGCGCCCCTGGGATTGTCGAGGCGAACCTTCAGCACGATGGTTCTGATATCGCGCTTGCGCCGACCCACGTCTCTCTGAGTGGCAAAGTCGGCTTCGGCTGACTTAAAAAATACCTTGCCCGAGGTAATCGTTCCGCCCGGCAACCGCACTCGCAGCGTGTCGCCCAATCCAATGTGATCGGAATCCGTCTCGGGAATCGCGGCGCGCACCCAGGTATCGCCTAAGTCGACAATCGTCACAATCGCCTGCCCCGCATTCAGGACTTCACCTTCACGTGCCGCGCGTACGGAGACGGTGCCAGTCACAGGCGCGTAAATCTTGGTGTAGCCCAAGCGAACTTCAGCCTCTTTGAGTATGCTTTCCGCATTGGCGACCTGGGCTTGCGTGGATTGAACGGTATTCTGAGCGGCGGTAGCCTGATGAGTGTTCGCGATTGCGGTATTCAAATCGGCCTGTGCAGCGCTAACTTGCTCCTGCAGCGATTGCACCAGCGCTTTCTGGGCTGCCAGATTGGTCTCTGCTTGCACGCGATCCTGATCGGAAGCGACTCCCTCTTTCGCCAACTCAATCATGCGTCGGCTATCGCTCTCTGTTCTCTCCAGCGTAGCTTCCGCTTGCAACAATTGCGCGCGAGTGGACTGCAGCCGCGCCTGCGCATTCAGCACACTGCTCGAAGTTGATCCCCTGGTTGCTTGCAAAGTGGATTGGGTCTCGGCCACTTTCGATTTCAGACTGTCGATGGTAGCGGCCGCGGCGCGTTCTTCCGCCTCTAGTTCCGAGGGGTCAAGAACCGCGATGAGATCGCCCTGCTTTACCTGCGTGCCTTCGTCGACAAGTAGTTTCGCAAGTCGTCCCCCGATTTGCGGGCTGACAATTACCTGGTTTGAATCCACGGTGCCGATAAGAATCAGGTTCTTGTTGCTGGGCGTGGAAACGAGGTAGTACGTCAACGATATGGCGAAAATCACGCCTAGAATGATGAGAAATTTGTTGCGTACACTCATGGTCGTGCTCCTCGGGGTTTTCCGGGCTCTTGAAACAAGGAAGCAGAAATCAAGTCCAGTACCGCTGCCCGGCGCGCCGCTATTCGATCCGGAGACATGGGGTCGGTGCCGATCATAAGCCGCATCACCGGAGCGCTGGTGAAATAGAAAACAATCACCGCAATCATGGATGGAATGAAATGCAGCGGATCAACAGGCCGGAAGTCGCCGATGACCTGTCCTTTTTTCAGTACCTCCGCGATCCGGCCAAACAGCGGACGGAAGTACTTTTTCACAATTTGCTCCAGATGATTTGTCCGGCCGCGGCCAACGCCCATCATTTCGCCTTGTACAATCCGTGGATAGAGGGGATGGTTCGCAACATAGTCGAAGTGCGCGCCCGCGTAGGCAAGAAGTTTTTCCCGCGGCGGAAGGTCGCGCGAAAAAACTTCTTGCAAATGCGCGACCAAGCCTCCAAAGACCTGATCGAGCACCGCACCGTACAAGGCTTCTTTATCCTTGAAGTAGTAGTAGAGGAGGGCCTTATTCACTTTGGCGGCGTGCGCAATGGCCTCGGTTCGGGCTCCGGCAACCCCCTCGCGTGCAAATTCCCGGATTGCCGCCTGCAAGATAGCCGCGCGGCTTCGCTCAGGACGCCCGCGAGATCCCAATCGCGATTTAGTGATGGCGGCTTGCATCGACATTAATTAACTGGTTAGTTAGATTATACCAAGCGCAGACAAGATACACAATCGAAGGAACACGGTGAAACTGCGATATTTAGGGCACGGGTGGAGACAAGCAACTCGCCCGGTCGAGGCGAGGTAATGCTTCGGAGTTGAGGATAATGTACGGCGCTTCTTCTAGTCCGCCACTCGCAAAATCATTCGCTTGCCGTTTTCAATACCTGACGCGGCGATATCGACCAGCGAGGCCTCGACGGTCTTGCGAGAGACAGAATGGGTGAGCACTCTGACTTGGTGGTTGGCGGAATCATTTCGCGCCCAGACTGCGGCAGCCCGAGATACTCCTACGCGGTTACGCTCCAAAATGGTTGTGATCGGACCGATGGCGGCGGGATTGCTTACCGAGAAGCGAAGATAGTGGCTGCTCTCCCCATCACGGCTGGAAGCGTTGACCCCGCCGCCGGCGCTCATGGAAAATCCGCCTTTATGACAAGCGATGTCCACCACGTCAGAAAGCACAGCACTAGCGCTGGGCAGAGAACCTGCTCCCTTGCCCGAAAAAAGCATTTCGCCGACCGCATCGCCGCGCACCAGCACAGCATTATTCTCATCGCGAATTGCGGCCAACTGATGCGACATCGGGAGCAATACCGGAGCGCAACTCAGCGACACCGCATCCTGACTCAATTCCGCGGTCGCCACATGCTTGATCACAAAACCCAGTTCCCTGGCGGCTTGCACGTCTTCCGCGGCAATGTCGCGAATGCCCTCGACTTGAACTGCGTTGGCATTCACTTGCGCGCTGAACGCCAGTTCAGTCAGGATTTTCAGCTTCTGCGCGGCGTCGTGGCCATCGATGTCGAGGGTGGGATCAGCTTCCGCGAAACCTTTGGCCTGCGCCTCCCGAAGCGCATCTTCGAATTCGATTCGACCCTCGGTCATGCGCGTCAAAATGTAATTGCAGGTACCGTTCAGGATGCCGCTGAGTTTTTGAATATTATTTCCGACAAGTCCATTCCGCAGAGCGCGAATAATTGGAATGCCGCCACACACGCTGGCTTCGAATCCCAGGCGGACTTTCTTCGCCTCCGCCGTCTTCATCAGACTGAAACCATCCAGCGCAAGCAGCGCTTTGTTAGCGGTCACGACGTGTTTCCCGCGCGCCAAGGAACGCTCGATAAAGCTTCGCGCGGGTTCGATCCCGCCGACCAGTTCGACCACGAGATCGCAGCCGTTATTCAGAACTTTGTCGGGTTGCGTGGTCAAAAGTGCATGATCCACACCTTGCCTCTCCTTATCGAGGTCGCGAACCAGAATCTTCGTGATCTGCAATTCGACGCCCGAACGCCGGCGGATCAGCGCGTCATTCTTTCCGACCAGTTCGACCAGGCCTCGGCCAACCGTTCCGCAACCCAGCAACCCGATTTTTAATTTGCGAGACATGACTATTCAATGGAGGCCGGGCGTCCTCGCCCGGCCTTAGCATCATTTACGCAGTCCCGCCCGCAATCGACGGCACCAGCAAAACTTCATCTCCATCCTGAAATGCATAAGTGTTCCCGCCTAGAAAACGAATGTCTTCCTCGTTGACATAGACGTTGAGGAACCGGCGAACCTCGCCAGCCTCATCACGCAAATGCGATTTCAAATCCGGAAATTGCTGATCGAGCGCGGAAAAAAGCTCTCCCAGGTTCCCAGCTGAACATTTAACTTGTCCGGTTCCTGAGGTCAGACGGCGCAGCGCTGTTGGAATTTGTACGGTCACTGTCATTTCATGCCTCCACGGTTTCTGGAATGTTCTCAGCGTTTTCCAGTGTTCTCTGCAAATATGTTTCGAACTCGGCGATCTTGGGGCGAATCGGCTCTTCAGCTTCGTACTTGCCGGCGAGCACATCCGTAGTCTTCAGCCCGTTGCCCGTAATGCATAGGACCGTCGTTTCGTCCGGCGAGATGCGTCCTTCCCGATACAGTTTGCGCGCGCATCCTGTTGTCACCCCGCCTGCGGTTTCGGTGAAGATGCCTTCCGTCTCCGCCAAGAGCTGAATGGACTCGATCATTTCGGCGTCGGAAACATCTTCCGCCCAGCCTCCGCTTTTCGTAATCACCTTGATGGCGTAGTGTCCGTCCGCCGGATTCCCAATGGCCAGCGAACGAGCCAGCGTCGCTGGTCTCTGAGGTTCTATATCGGCATTGCCTGCCTTTACAGCAGTCGAAATCGGAGAGCAGCCAGTCGCCTGCGCCCCGAAAAATTTCACTGCTTTGGCTTCGACCAGGCCGAGCTGAATCAATTCGTCGAAAGCCTTTCTGATCTTTGTGATTAGAGATCCGCCGGCCATGGGTACAACCACGTTGTCAGGCAATCTCCATCCTAGTTGTTCGGCGATTTCAAATCCCACGGTCTTCGAGCCTTCGGCGTAATACGGGCGCAGGTTTACGTTGACGAATCCCCATCGATGCTCGTCCGCGATCTGCGAGCACAAACGATTCACCTGGTCATAGCTGCCCGCAATGCGAACCAGCTTCGCGCCATAAATTTGCGTGCCCAGAATTTTTGCGGGCTCGAGATCGGCAGGAACGAAGATCCAGGCTTTGAATCCATTACGCGCTGCCTGCGCCGCAACCGAATTAGCAAGATTCCCGGTCGAAGAACACGCCACCGTATCGAAGCCAAAGCTCCGCGCCTGCGCCAACGCTACTGCGACTACGCGGTCTTTAAAGCTCAGCGTAGGCAAACAGACAGCGTCATTCTTGATGAAAAGATGTTTAGCGCCGAAGCGCGCAGCCAGCTTCGGCGCACGAAGCAGAGGCGTAAATCCTACTGGCAAGCTTGGCTGGTAGTTCGCCGGCAGCGGCAGCAATTCCGCGTAGCGCCACATATTGGGAGCGCGGCTAGCGATTCGTTCCTGCGTCAACTTGCCGCGTAAAGCTTCGTAATCGTAGGAAACTTCCAGCGGAGAGAAACAATCGTCGCAAATCGACTTAGGCTGGTTTCCCCAACTTTTGTGGCACTCCCGGCAGCGCAATTCGTACTTTGCAAGCTCCGGCGTAATGGTTAGAACTCGGGCGGCAGCGCTCATCACTTACTCGCTTTCTGTTGCCGAGGGGACGAGCCGCAAAAATCGAACCGAGAATCTCTGTGCCGGAAAAATTAATGGGAGGAAGAAGAACGAGATGCTGAACTGCGGGCACCCCGAATCTCATGTCCCCCGTTTCCGGGTGAGAGTTGACACCGGGCGACCGGGAGATGACTCCCGATCCGGTTGTCGTGGCTTCTCAGGGCTCGTCCCTCAGCCACTCTTCATGAAATCCAAGGTCTGCTCCGAAGAGCAAACTTGATTGCGATACTATACTCGGCGAATCGCTTCCGTCAAGTTCGAGTCGAACCCTCGATCATTTGGCGGGCAACGCCGTGGGGTGTTTCGGTTGGTAGAGGCCGATCCTGCCGCCGCCGGGCAGACTGATCTTGGTGATGTTTCCCCAACGCTCGTTATGAATATCGGAACAGGCTACGCCTTTTTTCTTGAGCGCGGATATCTCGGCCTTGAGATCGTCACACATGAAATAAAGTTCGTGCCGATCATTTTCTTCGGCTGGATGGAATGCGGCTTCGGCCGGAGGTAAAGCAAAAATCAACCATCCGTGACCGGCGTCAACCGACGCAAATCCGAGAACGTCGCGGAAGAAGGCACGATCAGCCTCGGCATCCTGGCTGTAAACGATCACATGTGCCCCCGAGATCATCGGAATCCCCTCTTTCTTGCGATGCTTTTCGCTTCGCAGCGAGGTCATCGTAGCACTCAGGTAGTTGGTGGCGCGACGTCGGTGCGAAGCTTCAGCGTCGGCGTGCCCTGTGCCGCTGATTCGTGCTGAACGCTCCTGAGCGCGTCCAGCAACTCACGCGTGATACGGTCGTCGATCTCTGCCGCATTCTGCAATGTTACGGGATAGCGGATGACTGCTTCGAGCCCATTACTCGTAAAGGCCAAGCGGATTCTGGGATGAAATTCTGCAGTCGACGTCGACCCCAGCATACTTTCCAAGTGGCGGCGCTGGCGTTCGATGTCGTCCTTGTAGTCGGCAAAAACCTGGTTCACAACGTCTGCGAGATTTTTCTGAACCTGGTGATAGTCGCTGTTGCCGGGCAGCGTCAATGTGATCTCGTGCCACATGAAGTTTGTTCCCGGAATCTGCTTGAACAGCCCCGAGGTTGGCTGGAACACGATCGAGTTGGAAAACGCAACCACGCGGCCAGTGGGAATTTCCGACCCCGTGCTGGTCAACTCCATCAGTTGCAGGCGAACCAGGCCGACTTCGACGACTTCTCCGGTGACGCCGGCAATCTGCACCCGGTCTCCGACGCGGATGCCGAATTTCCCAATGAGAAAAAAGTAGCCGGCAACGGAAAGAATCACGTTTTGCAGTGCGACCGCCACTCCAGCCGTGATCAGGCCTGCGAACGTGGCGACCGAACCGAGTTGGCTGGCAAAAGCAAAGGCCACCACCACCAGGGCAGCGAACCACATCACGATTCTGCGGATTAACAGAAATTGATAGCGTCGGCGACCTTCGTGCACATAGCGGAAAATCGCTCTGCGCCAAAGCTCTGCGGCGGCGAACACGACTCCCAAAGCAAACGCAAGTACAAGCAGCCGGGCCAAGAGGCCCCTAAGGTCCGAGCGATACCGAGACTTCACGCTGCTCTGCCAGTTCTGCAGATTTCTTTTGTACAGATCCAGCAGAATGGATTGCTTGCTGAGGGGCAGCACGGCTGCGGAGAGCTGCTTGAATTGAGCCGTGAGAGAATCCAATTCTTTTTTCTGCTGGTCCAGCGTTTGGGCGTCGGCGCTGTCGGCCTGCTGGGCGATAACGTCGCTTTGCTTGGTCAAGTCCTTTAGCCGAGAAACCAGCGGATCAAGCAATTGTTGGTTCGCGTTCGCGAGGGCATCCGTAGCTTTTATGCGGTCGCCAATGGTGTGAAGCTTGCCGGAGAGGGAAAAAATATCCGCAGTGAGTCCCCAAAGGCCGCTTGGTTCGGGCTTGCTGGCAGCCACAGCCGAAGCCGGATGAGACGGCGCAGTAGTCGACGAGTTGGACGATCCTACATTTGCGTAGCCTGAAACTTCCGGAGGCAAAGTGCGGCCAAGGGCGTCGATTTGCCCGCGCAGGCTGCTCGTTCCCAATCCGTTGGTACTCGACCCTCCGACAAAATCTGCCATTTTGACAATAATGTCTCGGCGTGCGTTCGCGAGGTCAATCTCGCTTTGCAGTTCGGCAATGGTCGCTTCCATGTCCTGGCGTTTCTTGCCGGTTAGATGTTCCAATTTCTGGCGATCAGATTGCAGTTCCACCTGCGAGTCTTTAACTTGCTGATCAAGCTTGTTGGCTAATTGCAGAAGCGACTGGTAGCGTCCGCCTTCGGGATTCTGCGCTTGACTCGAGCCTGGTGGCGTCTGCGCAGAGAAATCCGCTTCCGCTCTGGCAAATTCGAAGGCATGACCCACAATCTGGTCAGCCAGCGCACGATTATCGTCGACCGCAATGACATCCTCGGGCTCGCTCGCGATCTGGCGTTCGACATCAATCTGCCGGTACCAGTTAATGGTCTGATCGAGAAACTGCAGGATCTGTGAGCGGTCGGAAGCTGGCGCGGTGTTCTGTGAGACTGTGAGGCCGACGCAGAGAATAATTAACAAAAGACACGTTGTATAAATTCGTAGGACGCGCATCACATGCTTTTTGATAGCAGTTCGTCGCCGGACTGTTCTCTTGAAGTGAATGGATTGCGTCCTCTAAACGCTTAACAGAACTTTAAGTCTAATTGATTCGATGGAGTGATACTGCGGTTGCATCACCTTCCCACAAATGCGCCCTAGAACCTCTTTCGCAGGAATTCAAACAGCATATAACCGATGAGAGCAGCGGTAATGGCAATGGCAAAATTGGCGGTGGTAAAAACATCGTTAACCGCCCACGCTATTCCTCGCTTATGCCCCATACCGGAGCGCTCGAATTCTCCCATCAAAAGATTCGAATAAAAAAGGAAGACGATAAAACTAACCTCGATCACCGCTCGCCAGACATTTTTCTTCACGCCGACTCCTTTGTTGGGTATGCCCGCAACAACGGTTTTTCACTCTGTATTAGTGATAATCTTCTTTGGGCCTATGAAAAACTTCACCCGTCGCCAGTTCGGTAAAGCTTTAGGCGGTACTGCCGCTGCCGCTTTCGCCAGTGCATCTTTGCCCCGGATTGCATTCGCACAAGCCACAGCGAGTTTACAGCGATTTCCATCCAACTTTCTCTGGGGCTGCGCTACCGCTGCCTACCAGATTGAGGGCGCGGTCAGCGAAGATGGACGAAAACCGTCTGTTTGGGACACTTTTTCCCACACACCGGGCAAGACTTTTCAAGGCGAAACCGGCGATATCGCCGACGACTCCTACCATCTCTACAAAGAAGACATAAAGCTGCTCAGGAATCTTGGCGTGAGCGTCTACCGTTTCTCCATTTCGTGGTCGCGCATATTCCCTGATGGCACCGGCCAGGCGAATGAGAAAGGCCTCGCCTACTACCAGCGTGTCGTGGACGAACTGCTAAAAAACAATATCGCTCCGTACATTACGCTATTCCACTGGGATCTGCCGCAGGCTCTGCCAGGAAGCTGGCAGTCGCGCGATACATCAAAAGCGTTTGCGGATTACGCTGGCTACGTTTCCCACAAGCTTTCAGATCGTGTCAGCCATTTTTTCACCATCAACGAGTTCAAGTGCTTCACCGACCTAAGCTATAAGACCGGCAAATTTGCTCCCGGCATGAAATTGCCGGACGCACAAGTAAACCAGATTCGGCACAACGCTGTACTCGCGCACGGAATGGCCGTGCAGGCAATCCGAGCCAATGCGAAAAGCGGAACCCAGATTGGTCTCGCGGAAAATGCCACTGTCTACGTTCCGGTAATTGAAGATCAAGAGCAAATTGAAGCGGCGCGGCGCGCAACTCGCGAGGAAAATGCGCCATTCCTCACGGTGGTGATGGAAGGTAAGTATACCGACGGTTATCTTCAGCGTGAGGGCGCAAATGCGCCCAAAGTCGAGGCTGGCGACTTGAAGATCATCGGCAGTCCGCTCGATTTTGTGGGTCTCAACGTTTACACGCCGGAATATGTGCGTGCAGACTCGTCGCCGGCCGGATACGCCGTAGAGAACCGCCAGTCGTCCTACCCGCGCATGGCTTCGGACTGGCTGTACATTGGTCCGGAAGTGATTTATTGGGCGGTTCGCAACGTGAGCGACATTTGGAAACCGCAGACGCTCTACATCACGGAAAATGGTTGCTCGGCGGACGATGTGATCACTGCCGATGGCCGCGTCGAGGATACAGACCGCGTGATGTATTTGCGCAATCATCTTACCCACCTGCATCGCGCAGCTTCCGAAGGCTACCCGATCAAAGGCTATTTCCTGTGGAGCTTGCTTGATAATTACGAGTGGGCCGATGGTTACAGCAAACGATTCGGCATTCACTACGTCGACTTCAAAACCCAGAAACGCACTCCAAAACTCAGTGCGGAGTGGTATCGGGAAGTAATTTCGCGCAATGCGGTCGAGTGACGCCGCTAGTCTGGATAAATGATGGCAAACCTTGACGAGCGGCCCGGCGTAGCCGCAAGCTAAGCCAGGAAAATTACTCGGTGCTGACTTTTTTCTCAATCGTCGCAGTTGGCTTTTTTCTCGGGATGCGTCATGCGACCGATCCCGACCATGTGATTGCGGTCACGACCATTGTCAGCCGCCAGCGCAACCTGCTGAAAGCTGCCATGACTGGCATCTTCTGGGGCATCGGTCATACGCTGACGATTTTTGTCGTTGGCACTATCATCATTCTCTTTGACGTGGTGATCCCTGCCCGCATCGGCCTCTCTATGGAGTTTTCCGTGGGTCTGATGTTGATTGTCCTTGGGGTGATGAATATCGTCAGTTTCGTTCGCTCGGCACGTTCGATCGCCCCTCAGGGATCTGGCGTGCTTCACCAGCATCCCCACAGCCACGGAGACTATGTGCACAGCCATGCCCATGGACATGCGCCCGAAGCGCATTCCCACAGTCAGACACCGTTAACCTGGCTTGATCGATTATTTGGCAGGATGGGTTTGTACCAGCAACTTCGTCCATTAGTCGTCGGGATAGTTCATGGGCTTGCCGGCTCCGCGGCTGTGGCCCTTCTGATTCTGACCACCATCCGAAATCCTCACTGGGCGATGGCTTACCTGTTGGTCTTTGGAGTGGGGACGGTCGGCGGCATGATGCTGATCACGATGAGTATCGCTTCGACATTCGACTTTTTCGGAAAAAGGCATCCGCGATTTTCGCAACATCTGGGGCTGGCGTCGGGCCTGGTGAGTTTGGCCTTTGGTGTGGTACTTGCTTATCAGATAGGCGTTGCCAATGGGCTCTTTACTGGCCATCCGCATTGGACGCCTCGCTGAGATGAGAAGCGGTGTTTAGTTCATTCCCCTAGACTTCTGGGGACGCTTGAATGTAGGCTCGCATCATTCGCACTTCATGATCCTTTTCGTTGAGATCGTGGAGCAGGATGTCGCGGAGCGACACGATTCCGCACAGTTGCTTGCCTTCGCACACCGGTAAATGGCGGAATCCGTGACGACTCATCAGGAGCATGCAGTTTTCCAGGCTCTCGTCCGGACTTACCGTGAGCGGATCCTCAGTCATAACTTCTTCTATGCGCGTAGTTCGACAGTCGCGTCCTTCCACCACTACGCGTTTCATCAAGTCGCGTTCGGAAAATATTCCGACCAGAAGGCCATCGCGAAGCACTGGCACCGCGCCGATATTTCGATCGACCATCGCTACCGCCACGTCAAACGCGAACTGCTCGGCGTCAGCGCGATAAGTATCCTGGTTGGTAATCAAATCATAAACATGCATGGGGTCACCCTCCGTGAACTGCAATCCAAAGCAAACCGCGCGAGTATATGCCCAAATGCAACGGATTTAAAGTGCCAGAATCATGTATTCGCCACAGAAATTCGGATAGTTTCACTTTGGGCCTATGAAAACAAAGTACGAACAGGCCCACAGTGCTGTGGGTATACCGCCTCGCGGCCGGGTCGTAAGAATGATGTTGTAGTCGTCGGAAGGCTGGAGACTTTCGACCACGGATGGCAACGGCTGCGGCTGGGCAACCGCCAAGTGAGCCAGAAATCGATAAACGTCGGCTCCTTCGCTATAGCCCTGCGAGACGAATGAGATTTCAGTATTTTCCTGGGCAAAGTGCCAGCTCAGCGAAGCCGCTAGTACAATCGCGTTCTCGTAGGCGTCTTCCGATACCGCGTCTTTGGCGGGATTGTCGAAAACGATTCGCAGTTTGCGCTCGTCCTCGCGGCTGAACTCGCGTACTTTAAGCGAACCTGATTTAGCGGTCGCTTTCCAGTCCACATGCCGGGCGGAGTCTTCCGGCATGTACTCACGGATCAGATACAGGTCGTCACCGCGGCCGCGGACAAAAGTCTCGAACTCACCCGTGATCATGGGTAGAACTTCGAAAAATTCATCCGCAGGGTCTACACGAGGATAAACGATGATTTCGCGGGCGAGCGGTAGCCGCCTCGTCTTGGTGAGAAATGCAAATGGAAAGCGGGTTGCCAGTCCGAAACTTTTTTGCTGGTAGCATCCGCGGCGACTGAAGCAAAGCTCGATGTCGGCGGTCACTTCAGTGCCTGCAGGTATGTAAGGAAAGTAGGTTGCTCCTTCAAAGATGTGAGGGAGCATCGCGGCTTTCGAAACTCGCTGCAGTTTATAATCGCGAAACTGCAACCACTGCTTTTCAGGCGGACGTCCCGGCGGAACCGCAAACTTTGCTGGCACCCACTGCCAATGTTTGCTGGAAGTATCTTTCTCGACCGAAACTACGTTTACGGAAAATGATGGCAGCCAGCGTCCGTGATTTCGCAACGCGATTCTGCCCAGCATTTTCCGTCCCGCAAATACATGCTCAGGTAGGCGGACATCCAGTTCCAGACTGCGCAATACCATAGCGGACGCAATTCCTGAAACTAGGATTGCGGCGAGCATCGCCGCCACTACGATGTAAAGCAAATTGTTGCCGGTGTTAAGGGCGGCAATGCCGATCAGCATCACGATCGCCACGTACACGATTCCAACTTTGGTAACGTCGAAGTCGAAAGCATCGCGGATTCCGGCTCCAGCTACCCTGCGGGCGAGATACGGTACTGTGGTTAATCCCACGACAACTGCCAACACCAACGCCACGGATGCTAAAAAAACAGTCGTCCAAAGGTCTCCTGACTCTCGCGAAACAGTGGAAAAGAGAGCAGCGGCGAAAGCCAGCACTAATCCCACAATCGCCAGCAGGAAACGCACCCACACTTCAGGAATATCGAGGTGCAGGAAACGAGAGACTCGCTGGAGAGTTGATTGCTGCGCGATGTTGGCAGGCTTCATCCGCAAGGTTCCGGCTTCGAGGTTAGCACCGGCCAGATTGCGCATCAACGAGACTTTAGTGCCAGGAATTCGATGACCGCGCGATTGAACTCTTCTGGCACTTCTTCGTACGGAAGATGTCCGACTCCCTCGAACAGCACCAACCGGCAGTCGCGGAAGTGCTTTCTGAGTTGCCTGGCTGACGCGGGATCGACAGCCGTATCCTTTGTGCCCCAGGTTAACAGCGTCGGTATGTTCGTAATGCGCGGCAACACCGATTCCAATTCTTCCAAGTCGCGATTCCAGGAACGGACTACCGACAATGGATAGTCGCAATAACCCGGAATACTCATGGGCTTGCGGTAGCCTTCGAGGCTATCCGGCGGAATGCGGCGGCGATCGCCGAACATCCGCCGATGGTAAAACTCATGCAAGCTTGGCACATGGGGGGTGAAGGTCGAAAACAGCGGAGCGATCAGCGGGTTGCTGAGAAAAGCTGTCAAGCGTTTTCCGTGCGCAGACCAGGGATTAACGGGATCCACCAAAATCAGCTTCCGAATTCGATCCGGCGCCAGTGAGGCCGCCAGCATAGCGACTGCCCCGCCATGCGATGTACCCAGCAGATCGCATGAGGCAAGGCCACTCTTGTCTATGAACTGCAATAGTCGCTGGGCGCTCGCTTTGAAAGAGTAGTCAACTTTTGCCGGTCGATCGGAAAAGCCCGTTCCCAATAGGTCGATTGCGTATACCGTGGCGTGCTGCGCCAGGGCTGGAATGCAGAAGCGCCAGGAAAACGAATATCCCAGCAAGCCGTGGACAAGCAACAAAGCCGGCCCTGCGCCGGCTCTTAGATAGCGCACGCTACCGCTGTTAGCGCCTTTGTCCAAAGCGACTCTGCATTCCTCAATTGTAAAGTTTTCTTGCGATTTTTCCGCATTCAATGCGCTGTACATGAGTACATTCTTATTGGGCTGAGGCAACTTTTTCTCGGCTCCACGCTTCTATTTGAAAGTATCGCCTCTGTCGCTTATTGAGGGAGAGTTTCGACTCTCCCTTATTTTTCTGCCTGATGGTTCGACCCGTCAACGATCACCGTGTGTTCTTCTTTGCCATGCCTGGGGAACATCGTGATCGAATCGCATTCTCTACCAGCTTCAGGCCGATCGCCCAACTTTGGCATGATTGAATCTCATCGTTTCCGTATCCGAACATGTAAAATGTGATGTAGAAGCCGTCGCGAATTCCTTTTTCATCGTGGTAATAACAACGGCGGATGAGAAACTCAGCGGCAGCTGGAATCTCAGGAACTTGCATTAAAAGCCCAGTCAACATTTCTGCCAGTTGCTGGTGCTGAACGAATGAAAAGCGGGAACTGGGGTCAGAAAAAAGCAGATCAACGTAGGAGCCAAATTTGTGCGTCGCTCCGAAAATCTCTTCTTCGGCGTTGATTTCCGTGCTCGACCACAGATCACACTTGGCGGTTTCCAGAGTACCAACCGGAGCATTCGCCACACTAAGGAATTGACGCATTTCTTCTGCGCTCTGCGCTTCTCCAATATGCACCAGAAGTTCGGGATGGCGTTTTACATCGTAATAGCGTGGACCGCCCGCTTCGGCGGCCCAGGGCATTTCCAGGGTTTCGTCATCAGCGCCGAGCTCGACCGCGAAGTCGGCTTGCACACTACTTCACAGGTGCAGGCTGCGGAGCTGCCTGCGGTGGCGCACTCGGCGTGGAGAAGTTCACCTTAGGAACCTGGCGGGACTCCTCGGTAGCCGCGAAATAGGCTTCGTTTGGCTTGAACCCGGCCCATCCGGCGTAGAGATTATTGGGAAATGTCTGAACGTAAGTGTTGTAGTCCTGCAGCGTATCGTTATAGCGCTTACGTTCGACGGCGATACGATTTTCGGTTCCGGCCAATTCATCCTGCAGACGCAGAAAATTCTCATTTGATTTTAACTGCGGATAGTTTTCTACCACAGCGAGCAAGCGGCCTATGGCTCCGTCCAGTTGCTGATTGGCAGCGATTCTGTCTGCGGGAGCATTGGCCGATAGCAACCTGGAACGGGCTGCGGCTATATCGCCGAACACTTTTTGTTCTTGTCCGGCGATACCTTTCACGGTTTCGACCAGGTTCGGGATCAAGTCGGCGCGGCGCTGGAGGACTATATCCACCTGCGACCACGCGGTTTTGACCGCTTCATTTTTTGCCACCAGCGTGTTGCGAACCCCTACGTATTGTCCGAACGCGACCAGCGCGACCAGCACCAGGACAACAATCACAATCAAAGTTGCCTTCATTTTCATTCTCCTGCGGGAGCGTTGAACTTACGCACTGCGTGGTTCCGGCGAGTCTAGCATTTTATCCACTGCGGCCGTTACCTGCTGCACCGCGGCCAGATAGCGGGCAAAAACATCGTTGACCTCAAATTGCTTAGTTTCAGCTTTGCGTTCGCGAATGTCGAGCAGTTGCAGAAACGCTGAATCATCGAATGGTATGCGCCGAGCCAACGCCTCGACGGCCTCCCGCTTCGGATTCGCAGGGGTTTCGCCTAACGCAATCAATGCGTGGCGGAACAGAGTCGTAAAAGTCGATAACGAACCCAGCATCAGCTCCCACAAATGTTTCTTGTTATTGGGTGCGGCCAACAGGCGTCCGCGCAGCAGTATTAGTTTCTCCCGCAGTTCGTACTCTAACTGCGCCCGGTGCAGGTGCATGGGAATATTTAGGCCGGTGAGCAGATCGTCGCCGAAGAGAAGACGATGGCGCTGTTGCATATCCAAAAGTTCGATTGAGAAAACATCCGTCGAGCGCTGTAATTCTTCGCCAGTGAGAACTAGTGGCGCGTGATGCTTTTGCCGGGTCCACCAATCGACTGCCGGAGCGATCGTGGTCAGATTCGCAAAAGAGCTATCCCGCAAAATGCAAAGCAGGTTGACATTCGAAAAATCGGGATGAAATTCTCCGTCCGCAGCGGAGCCGTACAGGATCACGCTTTGGAGATTTTCTCCCGCCGCCATTCTCAGACGGCTGACGAATTCGTTAAGTTCTTTTTCAGCAACCATAATGCCTCATTTCGAGCTACCAGCTTCCACTCGCGCCGCCTCCGCCAGAGCTGCCACCACCAAAGCCCCCGAAACCTCCGCCACCACCGCCAAAACCTCCCCCACCCCCAAATCCGCCACGCCCACCTAACAACAAACCCCAGAACAGCAGCCGTCCCAGGGGCGTGATCAACACAATCAGAACAACAATGATTATGGCGATAATCCCACCAATGGAAAGCCCGGTACTCGGTTCTTGCGGCGGGGCCGCAGGCTCGGTTGCACCGGTCAACTGGATGCCCGCATCCTGCGCAATGACCTCAGCAACGCGAGAGGTCATCAGTGTGACGGCGCCGTTGAAGTCATTCTGCCTGAGAAGCGGAACGGCTTCGCGTCCGATTGCACCGACTTTCCCGTCAGGGAGAATCGGTTCCAGCCCGTAGCCGACTTCTATCCGGTAACGATGGTCTTGCGTCGCCAGCAGGATCAGCACGCCGTGGTCGGTGGCTTTGCTGCCAATGCCCCATTTGTGGAAAAGATCGACCGCATAACTTTCGATGTCCGATCCGTCGAGCGATTTAATAGTGACAACAGCAATCTGCGAATGCGCCTTCTGGTCGATTTGCTGACAAATATTGTCGAGCTGCGCGATGGTGTTCTGGTCAAGGACGTGGGCGAAGTCGTTGACGTAGTCCGTGGGTTTGAGTTGCGATACGGCCTCTGCATGGAGAGTAAACGCCACACAGAGCACTAGAACTGTGGTTAACGCGACTTTAGCCCCAAGCTTCATTCGAGCTGATTGTATAGGAGAGAAGTCGAGCTGGGGCTCGACCGGAGGCCGACGGCTGTCCTAAGAGAGAAACGCCGACGCCAGAATCGTGGACGCGGTAATGCGCCCCCTCATCGCAGAGACACAAAGGCTCAGAGAAATCTTAGAAAGCTGGAGAATTTTTCTAAACGTCTCCGTGGCTCCGGGTCTCGGTCGTGAACGCCTCCGCTGCGACAAGTTGCCGAGGCCGATGCAGCTCACAATTGTTCAATGATCCTATGCAGTTCTTTCGCAATCTCTTCGGGATCATGATCCGCAAAACTTATCGGCGCACCGATCCTGACCTTTATCTGCCCGGGACGGGCGAACTTCTTCCCGGCTTGCTTCACTTCAAATAGTCCATCGATGCGCATGGGCACAATGGGAATTTGTAGATTGTTCGCCAGCAGGCCAATGCCTGCGCGGAAAGGGAGCATTTTCCCGTCCGTGGTGTGACGACCTTCGGGGAACACTAGAATGCTATAGCCGCGATCAACCGATTCTCCGGCATAGGCGAAACTCTCGCGAAATCCGGCTTCGCGTGGCAAGGGGAACAGATTGAGCAGCGACACGCCCAAAGTCCACTTCAGCCGGTCATAAATTTTCCCCATGAAACTTCGCGTTTTTGGCGGGGTACGCAATATCTCGAGCGCCTCGCCTCTAGTTGCGATTGCCAGCTTGTGCCGTAGACGAGCGGGCAGCGCGGTTAGCACGAAACCGGGATCGCCTTCTCCGATGTGATTGCATACCACGAGCACCGGCCCCTTCACTCCTCGTAAATTCTGCTGCCCTTTTACGCGCGGCCAGCCCAAAAGAAATACCGCGGGACGCAGCAACGCGTAGTGCACCGCGAGACGCAGCCAGGTGACTGGCCAGCGCTGTACCCAGCGCGGATAGTGATAGGGCGTTCGCTGCGGAAGCTTGCCATGTAACATGTGCTCCAGTTCGCCAACCGTATTTACATTGGCGAATCGGGTTTCGTTGAGATCGATCTGATATCGATCTTCAAGCGTGCTGAGCAATTCCACGCGATCAAGTGAACTTAGGTTTAATTCTGATTCGAGATTCGTCTTCGGTGAAAATCGTGCCGGCGTTCGGCCTGTGATTCGTCCAATCAATTCCGCGAGCGGACTCCGAGGCATGCGGCTGGAAGGTTCCTGCGCCAACTGCTCTCGCACCGCCTGCTGAATCGCGTTTCTGAGCGGCTTCTGCGTGGAAGTGCGCGGGAAATCTTCGTCGGACCATACGACCCACGTGTTCATACGCTGATACTCAGCCAGAGACTGGTTAGCACGTTTCACGATGAGCTCAGGGTTGGCCGTGGCGTCGCGCAGAATGATTGCGGCGCAAGGTTCCGCGTTGCCATTGCGCGGCAATGCGACGACCACAGCATCTTTCACCTCGGGCTGACGCCGAAGCACGGCTTCTAGGTCGTCGGGATAGACGTTCATGCCCGCCGGAGTGACGATGACATCTTTCTTTCGGCCTTTAAAGTAGAGATTCCCGGCCGAATCGAGTTCACCGACGTCGCCTGTTTGATACCATCCATCCTCGGTCGCGACAGGATGAAGCTGCGCTCCACTCCAATAGCCGGCGGCGACTCCGCCGCCGCGCACTAGAATTTCTCCATCTGGTGCAAGTTTGATCTCGCGTCCGGCGAGCACTTTTCCAATCGAACCTTTGCCCAGGCGAAAAGGGTGGTTCACGCTTATCAGCGAGGTGGTTTCGGTGAGGCCGTAGCCTTGAATCGCGGCGTATCCGAGGCGTCCCCAGAATTCTTCCGTATCGCGATCAAGAGCCGCGCCGCCGGAGATGAAGGCCCAGAACTTCCACCCGAACTGGCGGTGGATGCGGCGGAAAATCCACCAACGATGCAGGAAGTGTTTGCCTTCCGCTGCGTTAAACGTTTTGCGAAATTGTTGGGTATCGCCCCTATCTTCGAGATCACGTTCGATCTTTTCTTTAAGCGACTGCAACACGCGGGGTACGGCGACCAGTACTGAAACACGCTGTCTGCGAATGGTGCTGATTACTTCTGTGGGTTTGAATGTGTCGTGAAATATCACCGTGCCGCCCATCAGTTGCGGCAGGAAAATTCCCAGAAATTGTCCGAAGACGTGGCTAAGCGGCAACAGATTTAAAAAGCGAACTGGATGCACCCATCGTTCGTACTTAAGATACTTTCGAATCTCGATTTCCAGCGGTGCAATGTTCGCGAGGACATTCCCATGCGAGATGACGACACCCTTCGGTTCGGCGGTGGTGCCGGACGTGAAGACGATCTCGAGCGGTTCCACCGGTGTGATCTCGGCAGCAGGATAGGCTGTTGGCGGATGTGCTGCCAATGCGTTGGGCAAGTCATCCAAGGTCAGGGTTGGGACATTCTGCTGCGCATGCGCCTGCGAACACACCATCAACTTTGCGCCGACTTGCTGGTACACTCGCAATGCAAAATCGGTGGTGGCAACATCATCCATGGGGACGACCACCACCCCGCGCAGAGCGCATCCAAGAAACACCGCTACCCACTCCGCGGAATTCGGTCCCCATAGCAGGATGCGGTCACCCTTGGCAATCGCTCGCCCGTCCAGTTCGCGCGCAAACTGAAAAGCGGCGCCAGCAACCCGCTCATAGGGCCAGCGCACGGTTCGGTATCCGCGGTGCTGCACGTAGGCGGTTTCCGGGCCTTTTTGCAGGAAAGAATCGAGATAGACCGCGACTGAGCGCTCCACGTAATTGATGTTAGCGCCTTATGCTTGAGTTGTGAGTGATCAGATTTGGCTAAGGCAAAATAGAATTGAATAGTAGCAAATGCCGGCTAGCTCAGCTTAGGCGCGGTCCTCACACTCTTAATTGCGAGTGAACATCCCAGCAAAACTGTAACCCGAGAGCAGACCCACCAACCCCAGTACCAAAGACGCTCCCAACATATGCTCACGGGCGTTTCGCGAGATATCGAGCTTCTCGCGAGTAGCACTGATCTTCGCCTCTACTTCAGACCTCAACTCCATTGCAGTTCTATGAAGCTGGTTACGCTGTTCGAGAGCACGCAACTCCAAATTTTCCACTGGCTGTGTGTTCATACCTGATTTTTCACCTCAGTTTGGATCCAGATCTTGTCGCCCTTAAGGACTTCAATGGTCCTTTGCGGTAATAATGTGTTCATCTCAAGCTCACGCTTGGCGAAGTAAACCGCGATGCCGCCAAACACAGCCCAAGCGAACCCCACGATGAGAAAGGCAAAGAACCATCGATAAGGATTGCCTTGAAATGCCACTACCACCAAACTTACCAATGCCAAAGTGAATAACAGGTAGGCCGTTCCCAGCAGCAGTAGTCCCAAGGCACCGAGAGCGGCCGCGGACTTGAGGATTTTCGTCTTCTCCTGCAGCTCAGTTTTCAGTAGTTCGATTCTTGTGTCTAAGAAATCAAGCAACTCGATTTTGATTTCCGCCAACGTAGCAGCTAGACTGCGCCCATTGTCAACCTCAGTATTCATGATGACTTCGACCTCCAAATCCTAATCGCCATGCCCACTACAAAAGCACCCGCGGTAATGCCATATAAAAGTTCCAACGGATGTTCCTGTTTAATCTGCGCTGCGCGATTCTGCATACGTTTGGCAGCGTTGAGGGACTGGTAAACAGCGTAGCCGCAGGCATCGCTGGCCACAACCCGCACCCCCTGCAACAGGGGACGCAGCGACTGCATAGCGCTCGCAACCGAACCGCTTACTTGTTCTGCCAAACTTTCCATTCTGCTGGTCGGCTGAAACTGAGTCTCGTGCGGGCTAATCGACGAACCCGCTGTCAGGGGCACTACTTTCGCGAGACCGCGGCGGGTCTCAATAGGTTCCAATTTTCCAATCGGTTGCGCCATGTGGCCGACTCCAAAGGGCAGGGTTTGGTCCGTTCAGCTATTTTGACGGTACACCGCTGATCTGGAAGGCTCTATCCGGTCGTTCCTGTAAATGACAGTAAGAAAATGCCCACGACCAGCTGGCGATGAGTTCGGCGTCTGTATCAGGCGCGAAACCGAAAATGGGCACAGAAAGTTACACGAGGGTTGGTACTGTCCGTTCCGAGACATAGGTAACAGAACGTTCCGGAGACATGGGTTACACTTTTCGGCCCGAAGGGGGCGGAGAGGAGATGCCATGGAAGGAGAGTTCTGTCATGGACGAACGGATGCGGTTTGTGGTCCGGCTCAAGGACGGCGAGACGATGGCCTCGCTGTGCCGGGAGTTC
>Ga0182015_10000572_pt1 | contig 52786 bp, 42 predicted proteins | sample 712P3MmetaG_FD_120478 | JGI IMG/M metagenome (GOLD analysis project Ga0182015, IMG submission 120478) | Permafrost microbial communities from Stordalen Mire, Sweden - 712P3M metaG | ecosystem: Environmental > Terrestrial > Soil > Wetlands > Permafrost | place: Sweden: Stordalen | collected...
GGCTACAACCGTCTCTACCAGCCCACGTTGCCCGGCGATCTAAACACGCCTGCCTCAGGCTACGGTATCGATACCGGCGTAAGCGGCCCCTTCACCGGAGGACTGCCGCGTATCGGCTTTGCCGGAGCCTTCGTCCCGGGCTTGGGCGGTTTCAAGTGGCCAAAATTTCAGGGCCCTGATTCGATCACGCAGTTCATCGATCACGTTTCCTACACCTTCGGCAAACACGCCCTTATGTTCGGCGGCGAACTGCATCGGAACGAGGTCACCGGCGGCGCTTTTGGCAACGCCAGAGGCAGCATAACTTTTCTCGGCGGCGTAGCTCTGGCCGCGTCCACACCATTGGAGGATTTCTTCGCTGGCGATCCTTTTAAGGCATCGGTGCAAGTTGGCGATCCTGATCGGACAATCCACAATTGGGCCTATGCAGGCTTCGTGCAGGACGATTGGAGAGCCACCAAAAACCTGACCATCAATTATGGGCTGCGCTATGAATTTAATTCAGTGATCAAGGAAGCTCACAACCTTCTCGGCAATTTCGATCCCAATTCGCCGACTGGCTTGATTCAGGCGGGAATGAACGGCGTGAGCGGTCCCTACAATCCCGATCATAAGAACTTCGCGCCGCGCTTCGGTTTCGCCTGGGACGTGACGGGCAAAGGCAGCACGGTGCTAAGAGGCGGAGCGAGCTTGGTGTATGAGACGATCAATTGGGAATCTCTGCTTGCCTTCAACAACGCTTTTGGCCTCTCCAACGTTCCCACGGGAGCCATCATCAATGCCGCCGGCGGCACTGCGGGAGGAACGATCACGGCGAGCAATCTGGCGATCCCTCCCATCCTTCCGCAATGGGATAGTGGCGTGCCTCTGTATGGCTCCAATGTCAGCACCAGCACGCCCAATTGCTTCAACAATCCCTGCCCCATCATGAGCGTGGATCGTAATTTAACTACTCCCTACGTCTGGACCTGGACCTTGAACCTGCAGCATGCTTTCTCGTCGAATGTTTCTTTGGAAGTTGCTTACGTTGGCAATCACGGCTCGAATCTGACTGGCATCCGGGATATCAACCAGCCGCCCGTTGGCACGGACTACTCTCCGGCGTGCCTGACCGATCCAAACTGCGACCAGGACGCCCGTCCGTACAATGCGAGGTTTCCTTTCCTAAGCAATATCTTTCAGATGGGGAATGTCTACCGGTCAAACTATGACGGCCTGCAGGCCACACTGACCTCGAGAAACTTTCACGGCTTAAGCATGGTGGCTGGCTATACGTACTCCCATTCGCTCGACGACGTGAGCGCGAATTGGGATTTCGGATACGGTGCAGGCCTACCTGAAGACTCTTACAACGTTGGACGCGAATACGGGAACAGCGACTTCGATATGCGGCAGCGTTTCACGCTCTCGCTCACCTATGCCATCCCCGGACGCAGCGGCTACGCACAGATGCTGCAAGGCTGGGAACTGAATTCCATCGTGACGCTGCAGAGCCCACAATTCTGGGGTCCTATTGATCTGGGAACCGATGTCGCGGGAACCGGTCCGCTGCCCGTAAGTCCGCCGGCTTTCGCGCCAGCGCGCTGGAGTTTTTATGGCAAGCCTTCGGACTTTCAGTCTGGCCCAACGCCGATTCCGTTTTTTCCAGGGACCTCAAACCCTGCCTGTGCGGCTGAAGCGCTGGCCCTCGACGGCGGAACTGCCGGAAAATCGACGGCGTCTCTGAGTTCGTTCGGCTGCTACGCCAAGGGCAACTCCATCATGATTCCGCCGCCTTTGGGAGAATTCGGAAATATGCCGCGTAATCTCTTCCCAGACTCAGGTTTCAAAGACTTCGATCTCTCGATTGCCAAGAACTGGCACCTGGGTGAGCGCGTTCGCGCCCAGTTCCGCGCCGAGTTCTTCAACGTCCTCAACCACCCCAACTTCGCAAACCCTTACGGCGGACAAAACGGGTTTGGATTGAACGATCCTTCGGTGCAGCCGTTTGGTTGTGGTTGTGCAACGCCTGATGTCGCGGCGGCAAATCCAGTTATCGGCTCGGGTGGCAGCCGTGCCGTGCAGTTGGGCTTGAAGTTCACGTTCTAGCTGTGTGTGAGTTTGCATGTACAGAAGGCCGGACGCAATTCCGTCCGGCTTTTTTTCGCAGATAGCTTGCGCTGCTGGCAAGCCAGAAAGAATGGGCCAACTTATGAGGACACAAACCTTGCTACTTTTCTTATTGCTGTTCCTTGCATTCATTTCTGCCAACGCTTTCGCCCAAAACGCAGAGCGGCGCGAGCGCACCATCGACGAGATCAAGGCTGAAGCCATTCACCGCGCAGAGGTCGGCCAGTATCCCCTGATCGGGCTTGATCCCGCCGACGTGAAAGAAGCTTTTGAGAGCATTCACACCAGCGACAAAGATGAATGGGCCGCGGCTTTCATGCACGTTGCTGATCGCTACTTCAACGAAGCGAAGTCACTAGAGAAATCCGATCCTGCGAAGGCCAATGCCGATTACATTCGGGCGTGGCGGCTTTATTCGTTCGGACGCTGGCCCATTCCCGCCTCTCCGGGGAAACAGCGCTCGTATGAAAAAGCTATCGAAGCATTTCTGGATCATGCGAAGTTCTTCGATCCGCCGCTCGAGGTTGTACGGATTCCTTTCGAAGGCAAAGAAGTCATCGCCTACCTGCGCCTGCCGAAGAATGCGAAAGGACCGGTGCCGCTGGTAATCGCGGTGAATGGATTGGATAGCCGCAAGGAAGATCTCGCAGAAAGCTTCGGCGCGATTCTTCCTTTTGGAATTGGTTACCTTGCGGTCGATGGACCCGGAACCGGACAGAATCCAATCAAAGTGAGTGAGACCGCAGATCGCGTGCTCTCGCGGGTCCTTGACTACGCGCAATCGCGGCCCGAGATCGATAAGAACCGCATCGCCATGCACGGTGTGAGTTGGGGAGCGTATTGGGCGACCAAGATGGCGATTGTCGAGCGCGCCCGGCTGCGTGGCGCAAGCGCTCAGTCTCCACCAGTCGACAGGTTCTTTCAAAAAGACTTTCTGATGACCTCGCTGCTGGGCAATCGTGAGTATCTGTTCGATCAGGTTCCAGCGCTGATGAATATTCTCGAGGGCGTGCACACGCTGGATGAGCTGGGCGACTACCTGCCGAAGATGTCTCTGGTACATCAGGGATTGCTGGGCAAGCCGATGGCTCCGATGTTGATTCTTGCGGGCGTTCTCGACACGCAGGTACCCATCGATGACGAATATCTGCTGCTAAGCAAAGGTGACGTGCCGAAAGAAGCCTGGATCAATCCTCACGGGGGACATCTTGGCCGGCAAGTTGGAGTTTGGCCCGATCCGCTGATTTTCAAACAAGTAATTATTCCGTGGCTAGTGAAAACGCTGCAGGCTCAGCCGAACTAGATTTGGCGTGGCACCGATTCCCAACAAAGAAGATAAATCTTCCGTAGAACCGAGGCTGACATTGTTCGTGGCAAATCGGCGTTGCACTATGGAAGTGATATGCCGAATGCCCCGCACCGTTTAGAGCCGCGCTGGCCTGCGATGTTTGCTCTGCTTGCCGTAGGCGGACTTCGCCTTTCTCTTCCAGAATCTCTGTCAGCAGGGCCCGACTGGCTGCTCATCGTTATCGTCGGAGTGCTTCTGATTCCCACAGTGTGGGCACGCCAGCGCGGTAAAGATAACCTCAATAGGTTTTTGGGCTATTTGCTGACGTCCATTGTCACTGTCGACATGATCTGGTCGCTTGGACTGCTGGTCGCGGCTCTACCCACGCATCGACAGGCTCCTCAGGATCTATTGCGTTCCGCAGCTGCCTTATGGATCACCAATATCCTGGTCTTCGCTTCGTGGTACTGGCGGCTGGATGCAGGCGGTCCGCGCGAGCGTGAGTTGCGCGGCGTCCATACGGATGGAGCATTCCTTTTTCCACAGATGACTCTCGACCAGCAAGCCAAGCGCGACATGGGAGAACAGTGCTGGAGTCCAGGTTTTGTGGATTACCTTTTTCTCGCCTTCAACACCAGCACCGCATTTTCACCAACCGACTGTCCCGTTTTATCAATATGGGCCAAAGTCCTGATGATGGTTCAATCGCTCATCTCGCTGATGACCGTAGCATTGTTAGCCGCTCGAGCGGTAAATATTCTTTGAAGTCTCAGTAACCCTTGTGGGAAGTTGAATGAAAACGCGGGAGAAAGCGTCAGGCCTTACCGAATAACGGGGGCGATTATATCTTCTCTTACGATGCGGCCCCATTGCTAGCCAGTGAGGTTTGTTGGATCGCGCGGCAGATGGCCGGGCCATCATCGTCAAAACAACAATCGAGCGCGCCCGCGTCCAGCGCGTCGGTCCACATGATGTCGTCTGGCGTGTGGTGCGTGCAAACGATTTCGAGGCCCAGTTGATGGCGCAAGCGAATGATTTCCTCGAAGGTTATTAACCCCAGGTCGAGCACTCCGATTTGAATGGGAAACTGCGCTGCCAGCTTTTGCAGTTCTGACAGCGTCCTCACAATAAACACGGCTTCGGAGATCGACCTGACCTTGGAGACCAAATGCTCCGCGCGTACGGGATCGTTCTGCAGAATTACGATGGCGTTATGCATTTGGCAACTCCTTCACTAATTTGAACACTAACCGCGATTCAGGACGAACACGTTCCGCGCAGCGGCCTCACCAGGCCGATCTCATGTCACTGGATGTGCCCCCCGCCGCAGGAACGTAGCATTTGAGCGTGTAATCCATCACCATGCGATCGGCATTGAAGCGCCAGCCGAGCGTGCGGATGGTACGCTTCATGCGTTTGATCCAACCGCGCGGCAAACCATCACGATCACGCTGGTAGTACAACGGAATCACTTCTTCGCGAAGCGCCCGGCGCAAATCCTCCGCGTCACGCGTGTCATGGACATTCATGTTGGAGTGGGTTCTGCCTGACCCGATGGCGAATCCATTCATGCCGTCGTACGCCTCAGCCCACCAGCCGTCGAGAACAGAAAGATTCAGTCCTCCATTCAAGACCACTTTTTGGCCGCTGGTACCCGATGCCTCTTGCGGACGGCGCGGATTATTCAGCCAGACATCGACGCCCTGGACGAAGTGGCGTCCGACGTTGATGTCATAGTCTTCGACGAACACGAACTTATCCGCGAACTGCGGATTGCGCATCAATTCGGCAATCTGCTGCAGAACCCGTTTGCCCGGCTCATCGTTGGGGTGAGCTTTTCCGGCAAAAACAAATTGTACCGGGCGTTTGGGATCGTTCACCATCGACGCCAGACCCTCGATATCGGTCAGAATTAAGTTGGCTCTCTTGTAGGTGGCGAAGCGGCGGGCAAATCCGATGGTGAGTGCGTCCGGACTGAGTACCTTGCTAAGTCTCTGCAAAACCTCTCGAGATTCGCCGCGACGCTCGGCCTGTTCCACCGCGCGGCGACGCACGAATTCGAGTAGCTGCGATTTCAAGCTAAGGTGCGTCTCCCAGAGCTCGCCGTCGTCTACGCTCTCAATGCCTTCCCAGATGCGCGCTTCGCTGCTGTGCTGGTGCCAGTTCGTGCCCAGATGACGGTCGTAGAGGCGGAACATCTGCGGAGCCAGCCATGACGGAACATGAACTCCGTTGGTGATGTGTCCGATAGGGACTTCGTCTTCCGGCTTGCCCGGACAAAGCCCGGTCCACATTGCCCTTGACACTTCGCCGTGCAGAGCGGAAACGGCATTGGCACGGCGCGATAGTCTCAGGCCCAATACCGTCATGCAAAAAGTCTCGTGCTGGTTGTTCGGATCCTCGCGTCCCAACCCCATTAGGCTTTCTTGGGAAAGACCCATCGATTCGCGCAGTGGTCCAAGGTGCTCTTCGATTAGCTCTGCATCAAAGCGATCGTGACCAGCAGGCACGGGAGTGTGAGTTGTGAAGACTACTTCACGGGACACGCGGGGTACTGCGACGTCGAACTTGGCACCCTCTTCCTCCATGCGCGTATGGATCGCTTCCAGCACCGCAAAGCCGCTGTGCCCTTCGTTCAGGTGAAGAACGCCAGGCGCGATGCCCATAGCTTTAAGCGCGCGGAACCCTCCCACGCCAAGCAGCAACTCCTGACGGATTCGCGTGCGTGCGTTTCCGCCATAAAGTCGGGATGTCAGCTCCCGGTCGTCCGGAGCATTCGGTTCCACATCCGAGTCAAGGAGGAATAGATCGCAGCGTCCAACTGTTACCCGCCAGACTTTCGCATGTATTAAACCGCTGCGAGTTTCGATTTGCACCATGACCGGCCTGCCGTTCTTGCCGATCGCCGCCTCCAGGGGCAATTGATTTACGTCCGTCTCGAGGTATTCTTCCTGCTGCCAACCGCTACGATCCAGGCGCTGACGAAAATAGCCCTGCCCGTAAAACAAGCCGATACCGACGAGCGGAATGCCGAGATCGGATGCGCTTTTGATATGGTCACCGGCCAGAACGCCGAGACCTCCGGAATAGACAGGCAGCGATTCGTGCAACCCGAACTCCGCGGAAAAATAAGCCACCGGGGAAGGCCGCAAGACCCCGGCGTGTCTGGTTCCCCAAGTGCGGTCAGTCTGTAAATATTCCTGTAAACGGCGACAAGCGTAGTTTATGCGGCTGTGCAGTACCAGTTCCGCGGCGCGGCTTTCCAGTTTCGCCAGCGGAAACTCCGCCAACAGCGAAACCGGATTCTGGTTCACCTGTCTCCAGCGCACGGGATTCAGATCACGGAATATGCTGGCCGCATCGTGGTCCCAACTCCACCACAGATTGCGAGCCAGCGCCCAAAGGCGTTCCTGCGCAGGGGCGATGAAGCGATCAAGCGTCCGCGCTTCGCTCACCACCGGCGCCACCTGGGCCGCTGCCTCGGCCAGCATATGAACTTCATCTTCGCCGAAAACCCGGGGCGCCACCGTTTGAACTACCAGAACGCCCTGCAGAACCCCTCGGTCGATGAGTGGAACCCCGAGGAATGACTGGTACGCATCTTCGCCGGCTTCCCGGAAATACTTGAAGCGCGGGTGACTTTGGACTTGCGCCACCGCCACTGGACGCACCTGTTCCGCAACCAGGCCCGCCAATCCTTCGTTGATTGCCATTCGCAGATTGCCAATACACTCCCGCCGCAGGCCCACCGTTGCCGCCAGCACCAGATTGGCTCGATCCGGCTCCAGCAGATACGCCGAACAGACCTCAGTCTCAAATCGCTTGGCAATCAAGGCGACAACGTTCGTCAAGGTCTCAGCAGGCTGGCCTTCAGCCGCCGCTAGATTGGCGATTTCCTCAAGAGGGATGACGTGGGCAATCTCTCGCATCTGACGCGTGGTATCCAAGTCTTGAACTTCGCTTTGATTTTCGTCCAATTCCAGGTTCTCTGGTTCCATATTTTATTCCGTAGATTCGCAGGAGCATCCGCTTAGTACACTGTCCAGCCAGCGGAAGAAGTGGTCTCATCCACAAAACGGCAATCGTAACCGTAAAGGCACACTTCCGCGTGTGAATCACTTCGCGTTCGCGCGTACCTCATCCCCTATTCAACTCTACGGGCGTAGCTGCAAGGCGTCCAATAGAAATTATCGATGGTGGACATCGCTTGCCTAAAATGATTTGACATTCGCTTAGGAGACTTACTTCCGCTGGTACGTTCCCACCGAGTGCTCGTCCCTGATCGTAAGCTTGTCATCTGTGACAGAAAATCCCCAGGTCTGAGCGTAGCGCGTTCCCTGTGGGTACATGCAGTCCAGCCGAATGTGATTGGAGTCCGGAAAGTCGTACGTACACGAGCGATGCTCGGCTGGACTGCTCATAATCAGTGATCCATCAGCGTCGAAGTGCAGCATTTCGTTCAAGGTGTGAATCTCCTGCCAATCTCCAACTGTGCTGTCCTTGAGCGCCTGTTTCCAACTCCCAGCGTTGCCTGCTTCCGGCTGCGCACTAGATTTTTGAGCACAGCTCTGGAGGAACACCGTTGTCAGTAACACGAAGGACAGCAAATGCCGACTCGCTCCTGAACTCGTCCATTCCATTTCGCACTCCTTGAGACAGCAAAGTTTATTTCTTCCAGCCTTTTAGTTTCTCGTCTTTATCGCATAAACCATCGAATCATCCATCACCGCGTATAACGTTCCGTCGGCGGCGAATACAAGGAAACCGCGATGATGCGGTTCGCTCTGCACTTGCAATTGCCAGATCATCTTGCCTTGGGGAGAGAGTGCAATTAGGCGGTCTTCGAGCAATTGGTAGATGGTTCCATCGCTTCCCAGCACAGGCGCGGTGTAACCCGCAGCCGTTGTACTTGGCGGCGGGCGGAATTTCCACTTCAACGTTCCATCCGCAGCAAGGGCAAAAACAGGTCCGCGAACGCCGGTGATGAAGACTGTACCGTCCGCTGCCGTCACCGGGGGTTCGTTAAATCCCACCTCGGCGCCACCATTAAATGTCCATTTCACATTACCGTCGGGTTCTAGCGCGACTAATTCGCTGGCGAAGGACTTGCGCACGAAAATCGTCTCATCCGGCCCGGCGCCAAGGAAGTACGCGACGTTGAGATTATCGGCAGGGTAGATCCAGAGTGTGTTGCCGTCGCGGTCAGTGGCAATAATCCGTTGGTCACGACTAAAAATGAGTTCTCCGCTTTTCAACATCAGTGGCGGGAACGGGATGGAGTGCAGGGCTTGCGTTCGGAATTGCGGCAGCCTCCAAATTTCCCGGCCGTCACTTTTGCTTAGGGCAGAGAAATGAGTTTCGCATGTAGCATAAACCGCGGTCGCATCGAAGGGTCCTCCCCAGCCATTCCGTGCCAGTGCCGCGCCCGGACAGTCTGCCTGCCAGCGCTTCACCCCCGCAGGTGAGAGTGAATAGACCGACTTGACGGTGGCAAAGTAGAGATTGCCGGCTTCATCCTCCGCCAACGTACCGGATAGGAACATATCGGCAGAATCGACTCGGTACACCCACTTCTCTGCGCTGGAAGGATCCAAGGCATGAATTGTGGTGCCAGAGGCTACGTAGAGCGTGCCGTCGTGGCCCACAATTGGCGGAGTCCATGTGCTATACAAATGACCCAGCGCGCGAATCCACTTGGTCCGCGGAATTTCGCTGGCATAGGTGGGAGCGCGCCGTTCCAATCGGTACCAATAAAGAATTTCTCCCGCCGATACGGAGATGATTCCGCAAAGAAACAACACCCCCAGCCTCGTCACCATTTTCATGCGCAAACCATAGCGGCTTGAATGACGGCACCGAAGTAACTTCGGCCGGTGCTTTCTGCTCCAGTGTTTTTTGCACCGGATGCTAGCATGCGTCCTGAAACTATCTAAGCCAATTAAGTTTCACAGCATCAAGTTACGTAAGTTTGGGAGAGCGGCGTGCAGGGCGTAAGGATCCTCGAAAAAAGCGGCATGTGGGTGCTACTGACCGTGCTGATATTGGTGGCGTCGTCGAGCCTCATTCGATTCGTGACGTCTCCGGCCAATCCCTCGCCGGATCTGGCCAACAAGCAGGAGAAATACGATTCCATGCAGGACGCTAAATTCCGCTCTCTATTTGAAAGCGGCGGCAAGGCTTTGCAGAAGGGAGAGTATGCTGATGCTCTCGCGAACTATGGGGAAGCGGAAAAGGTCCTGCCTCAGCTGAATGAGGAGCAGTATATTTTATTGAAGAATGCTCGCGAGCACATTGCCGGGCTGTACGCAGCAGCGGGAAGCAGTGGTGAGGCGGAAGGCGTGTACAAAACCATTCTTGCTTCCACGTTTCGCGATGGGGCAGCTCATTTGCAGTCGGGCCAACTGGAGTCCGCCTTGGGGCGTTATCAGGACGCCACAGAACTCACCGAGCATTTAACCGACAATAAAGAGATTCGGCTGATCCAGTGTAATAAGGCGACGGTGGAAACCCTGCGCCGGATGGGGCGCCTCCCGGACGCCGTAAACATAACCCAACAGCTGATCGACCGTCTTCAATCTTCCGCCGACGAATACGACCCTGCCATTATCCAGGTATACATGCAGCTTGCCCAAACTTACCAGATGCAAAGAGACTGGGAGCATCTTGAGCAAACGCTTCGCACGAGTATTGCGCTGTGCGATACGATGATTGCTCACTATGGGGGACGCCCCGACTCCGACAATCCCGCGTGGATGACACCAGTAAACGAAGACCAACTCCTTTACGCGCTAATTGACGCATACGATAAGGACGGTAAGACCGATGAGGCTCTGGCCACAGCCCAGACTCTTTATGACTTTATCGCGCAACATTCAACCCCGTGGAACGAACTGCAACCGCATACACGAAAAAATGTTGCCCAGTTCGCATTTCAGATTGCCAGCAAACGCAACCTCCCGGACGCCATGGATACGTGGCGCCAGCGCGAGACCATAGAACCGTCACGCCCGTACTGAGCATACTCAAGGCTCCGCGAACCCTGACCTCACGATACAGGCGCTGGCCGCAAGAACCGCCGACCATCTTATTTCGCAAGCAGACCAGGATTTTCAGGTCGAATGAGCGCGACATGACCTCGCCATCGATTCGCAGGAGTCTTGCTCCTCCTGAGACTTGGGGCAAAGGCGTTCCGCGCATGGGTTGATCAGAAAAACTACACGGCGCCTTTGCTGCGAACTGCGCCTGAGCGCCGGCCGCAGTGAAGCTCGGCATAGTTATTCGTCGTCTACGTCGTCGTCAGGATCGGTATCTGGCGTCGTGCGTTGGAGAAAATAATCGGCATCGTATTTCGCTTGAATCTTCTTAAACGGTCGGGGCGTGTTCAGGGTAAAGAAGGCGCTAAGATCATTGGCATAAGAGTCTGCGTAATCTCCCGGACCAATCGGACCCAGGGGATCCCCAGGAGGGCCGAAAACCGTCTCGATAAACCGCAGGAAGCTGCCGAAGTCGTAGTTGGAATTGTCCACATACCCCGCCGGAGTATATGCGGAGACTACGAGTAACGGCACGCGGAAGCCGTATGTGTAGCTTACGCCCCAGCCATTTTGCTGCCCGATGGAGTAGGGCGGAACATGTTCGTACCATCCTCCCCAGTCATCCCAGGTAATGAAGATGGCGGTATTTTGCCAATAGCCGCACTTGCTGAGGCCAATCGCGTTCACAATGCTTGCCACCCACGCTGGCCCCGTCCCTTTGTTGCTTCCCGCATGGTCCGAGTCGGCTCCGCCGGGCATCACCCAGCTCACTGGGGGAAGGTTGCAGTTCTTGGTGTCGGTCAATATTGTGGTTTGCGGGATTATGACATGCTCAATCCAGTCTGGGCCCGCACATACCAGTTCTCCGTTTACGATTTGCGGTTCGCAGATGTGTTGGATCGAATTCGGCGCTGTCCAGATGGAGCCCGGGGAGAGAGTGTAATAGCGCCAGTCAATCGGGCCCGACTGGGCGTCTTCCAGGAGATCGCTCAAGGTTGGATGTTCGAAACAAGGGTACTGCGCGTAACCCTCTTTTCCGGTAGGATCGATCATTGTGACGGTTTGTCCCGTCGCCGCAATACAGCCGGTTGGCGCGCCCGGCGACTTGATGGGATTTTCCGCGGCAAATAAATCGCTATTCGTAGTCGGCGCGGATGTTCCCGAAAAAACGAATTGGTGCGCCGGGTAACTGCCTCCCTGATTTGTCTGAAACATCCGGTTTGCCCACCCGTACTGGGTTGCAATATCGAAATATGGCTGAATCTGTTCGGTAGAGTTGTCCACATACTTGAACTGCGGATTTTCGGGAACCTGGCACCCCGGATTGATCAGCACCTTTACTTTGTCGGCGCCATCCATTTTCCCGCCGTCATACTGTTTCAAAAAAAGGGAATGAACATGCCCGAGATCGTAACAACTGGCCAGCGGGACCGGGCCCAAGGGAATCTGTTGGCCCTTCGAATTTATTCCACTGGTGGCGATGTCTACGCCCGCCTCGAAGCTGGGATTACTTCCGAAAAGATTGTCGGGATTTCTATTCTCCTGAACTATAACCACCACATGTTGAAACTGTCCGCTTTGGCCATATGCGAAGGTCGACCCAAGCAGCGCCAAGGCGAAGGCTGCGCAAAGCAATCGCGCTGACAGCAGAGGTGTTTGATCCGATGGAGCCATATTGAGGCTTGCCACTATTTTGCTCCTTCCACATCCGTGGCTGTCATGAGTTCCTCCGCCAAGAAGCTTCTTTCCTGATTCGACGCAGAAGCGGCGTGCAGCGCGGTTTGCGCGCGAGTGTAGCATTTCTCCATCGGTCTGGCCATCTTTAAATGGATTAATCGCGATGAGATGCAGCAAAGTTGCAATTTATTGCATATCGGCGATGGCGCACTGACTGGGCAACAGCGGCCACTCCGCGATGGTCGAGCAGCTTCTGAAACTCGGCCACTGCTTGCTGCGCATTTCCGTTGGCCAGGGAAGCTTCTCCGCGCACGTAAATGGGATAGAGCGTACCGCCAATCTGCGCCTGTGGGTTGGGTTCGCCAAGCTCACAGGGCGAGGCCGCCTGCAATTGCCGGATGGCATTTTCAGAATGATGGCAACTTAGCTCAAGCTCGCGCGGATTGTCGCGACGTACCCGAGAAAAGAAGAGACGATTTACAGACTTTTACTGATGTCGCCGCCGGCGAAAAAAAACGACGATATCAACGACCGATGAGAAAGAACGCTGTGAATACTGGGAAACGAGACATAATTGTGACGCAGGTGGTCTAGATGATTTCGCCCGCGCTTGCACATTCTCTTATAGCCGTAATCGTCGGTATCAGCATCATGCTGATGCTCATTCGTCCGCGCAACATTCCCGAAGTCTACTGGATTGGCGCCGGTGTCTGCCTGTTACTCATTCTGCGATTGGTGCCGCTACAACTGGCTGGTCGAGCAGTCACGAGAGCTTTGGATGTGTGTCTTTTTCTGATCGGCATGATGTTGCTGTCTGAACTTGCGCGTGAACATGGGGTCTTCGATTGGCTTTCGTCGGTCGCGGTGCGGAATGCCAACGGTTCCTGCTCGAGGTTGTTCGCTTTGGTCTACGCGGTCGGAACGATCGTGACCATGCTTATGTCCAATGACGCGACCGCGGTGGTCCTGACGCCCGCGATTCTGACGGCCGTGCGCAAGTCTAAAGTCGAGCCTTTGCCTTGTCTTTTTGTCTGCGCATTCACAGCCAATGCTGCATCGTTTCTTCTGCCCATTTCTAACCCCGCGAATCTGGTTGTCTTTGACGGTCAACTCCCTCCGCTGGGTAGATGGCTCCTATCTTTCGGCGCCCCATCTCTGCTCTCGATTGGCGTGACATTCATCGTGCTGCGCTGGCTCTTTCGAAAAGATCTTCGCGCCGCCATCGAATACGAAGTGGAAGCTAAGCCGTTAAGAAGTGATGGCAAACTGGTGCTCGCAGGATTAGCTGGAATGATAGTCCTGCTGTTAACGGCATCATCAATGGGCAAAGACCTTGGCTTGCCTACGTGTATGGCGGCTCTGTTCATTACAGCGGTTGTCTCCGTCAGGGCACGATGCAATCCGCTGGGTCTTGCTCGTGAGATAAGTTGGGGAACTTTAGCTCTGGTTGCCGGGCTTTTTGTCATGGTAGATGCCATCGAGAGTATCGGCGCGATGCGGTACTCATGGGAATGGCTGGCCTGGGCGCAGACGCTGGGCCCCATTGCCGGCACATTGGTTACAGGATTTGCGGTTGGCGTGGCCAACAACCTGGTCAACAATCTCCCGCTCGGATTGATTGTGGGGAGTACCGTGCAGGCGGCACACGCAAAAGGTCTGATCGTTGATGCGGTTCTGATCGGCGTCGACTTGGGACCGAATCTGTCCATTACGGGATCGCTGGCAACTATTTTGTGGTTGATCGTCTTGCGTAAAGAAAATCTCGATGTTAGTTTTTGGGAGTTTCTCAAAGTCGGCGCGGTGGCAATGCCGGTTGCATTGCTGGCATCACTAGGCGGGGCCATTTTGATCCATTGGTGTTTTGGAGTTTCGTAACTTGACCAGAACGATTTATGCAGGGAGAACAGAGGAAATGAACGCTGGCTGGATAATCCCATTCATCATTTGACCAACAGAACCACTCACACAGATTGGGCGTAACGAAACGGCCGCTGCCCGCTGCTTTTCCAGAAGTAGCCGAGGATGATCACACTGGCAACCGCCGCGTACGCACACCACAGCGAGGTGAATGCGTACCGTTTGAACTCCATCACAACGAGGAGAATCGCCAGGTTCGCCGCGCCGAACAGTACCATTGTTCTGATCTTCGAGAAAAACAGCGATCCGCAAGTTGCGATTACATACAGCACCGCGACAACTGTGTTGTTTGTTGCTTGATTGATGTATACGATGCTGTTCCCTTTTACATACAGGTGTAGAGGAAATGCCGTCAGTGCCCACAAAATATACAACGTAGTTGCCCCGCCGAGCACCAGAAACGGCTGCATCCGCCGTCGGCTCTGCGCGTTCGGCTCAAACAGCAGTACGCTCAGCGGCAGCAAAAAAGGTAGCAACCCCTGCGCGTAAAGCATGAACGCCGCGCCCATGTCGTGCGCCACGGCGGGCGAAAGAATACCGTCCAATCCCAACCAAACGAATCCCTCGATGAATTGATGAATGGAAAATAGCGTGGGCAAGGATGCGAACAGCAGTTCGCGCCGGTGCTTCACCTTGGTCAAGGTGACGACCCCGACGGCGCCCAGAACTGCACTGCCCACGAAGTTCGCTGTGGCCGAGAAACACATGGCTGGTTTTCTCCGTCACGAGGAGTCGTTAAAATCGCTTTCTTGTCACGCAGTAACAACAAGCAAATTGCCGGTCTTTAATTCGAAGGGGAAGACCATTTGGCTACCTCGCTCAGTAATTTCTCGGCCGCTTCTCCGGGATCTTGGGTGGCAAAGTTTTCGTCCAAAATCAGCAGAGAGACTGCCGGATCAATTTCCTCCAGTGCCTTGCGTGTGGGCTTGCCATGTACCGATTGGAGCCGCGCGGAAAGCACTACAAGTTTCGCCTTGGTTGCCTTGAGCAGAACGCGGGCATCGTCAACGTTCGCCGTAGTCATGGCGTTGTATCCGGCATTGCACAGCACTTCTCGCAGAAATGTGCAAACATCCGTCGAGTCGTAGACGCAAAGCATGCGCGGCCTTGCGTCGCCAACTTTTCCCCGCGAGTATCGTGAACCTAAATACGCCGCCGTGATCGCTTCTTCTACGGTATCGTAGGTTTCGAATTGCGAGAGCAGGTGGGTCATCTCGAGAGTCTTGCGGATGTTCGGCGGTACCGCGCTGAGTTTGAGGTCGCCTCCTTTCGATCGTGCAGCCTGCATGAGGCGCACCATCGCTCCCAATCCGCTGCTGTCCACGAACTCCACTTGCTCGAGTTGTAGCACGACGTCGCCGTACTTGATGAAGGAGTCTCCAACGTAGGAGTGCAAGGTAAAGACTTCTTTTCCGCCAACGATTCGTCCCTGGCACTGAATGACTAATACATCGCCGACCGGGCGGCTCTCCATATGCAACAGCATTCAGCCCTCCTCGTATTTACAGTTCGTGAGTGATCATTGTTCGGCCCCGCCGCAGCTGCGTTTGCGTCCGGACCGAGTGGCCGAATTGTACTACCCGGAACCCTGATCTGCAGCGGGACGGAGCACATCAACCATAATGAAGGCCAGACTCCAGAAAAATATGCAGAGGTAATAACCCACAGCGAAAAGCCAATCCTCGAAAGCGGCATGGACTAAACCCGCCGCTAACACCGCTGCCAACGGGAGCGCGGGAGAGAAGACATCGCCGGTGCGCGTTGTCCGCACCAAAACGCGGCCGACATTCACAGCAATCAAAATCGCCAGCGCAAAAAACGGAATGTCTCCCACCAATCCCACCCACTCCGTAATTGCCAAGTAGCTGTTACCGTGTTCTCGTGTGGCTTCACGCAGCGATTCAACGCTGCCGGGCTGTACTACAACGTCGCTGCTTGTCCGACTGGTTCCAAACCCACTGCCCAGCCATGGGTGGCCCTTGATGGCGGAAACCGTATCGTCCCAGATAGATCTTCGTGAGGCCAGGAGACCACCTTCTCGATGGCCTTTGTATAAGAACACAGACGTGAGTGAATCTGCTGGCCGCTGGTGCAGAGGGACTGTGGTGGCGACGAACCCCGCCAGCAGTAAAGCAATGCATGTTCCGGGAAGCAAGAGTCCGTATCGCCGCAGAGAAAGACAAAGCAAGATGCACGAAACTACTGCCGCGGCGATGCCAGCACGCGCATAACTGCTGAACAGCAATGCCAGCGCCAGCGCAAACGCAAACGTCCGGCGCCAGCGGGTGGTTGGCCGTCGGCTTACCAGGATTCCCCACAGCAACAACGGAGCTGCCGCTACTCCCATCACGGCGCCCATGGAATTAGGGTTTCCGAAAATTTCGGAGCGAAAAATAAAATATGAAATTGCTGAACCGTACACCAGCAGCTCACAACCTGTTAATAATGAAGAAAAGAAAATCGCCCGCCTCCCCATGACAGCGAGTCTCGCGCCAGTTGAACCATAGAGAAAAAGAAGCAGCAAGCTCATTCCCTTAAGAAACGCCAGGCTTGGATAAGCCGAGACGGCGGCGGATACCATGGCCGATACTACGCAAAACAATGCCACCAGATGAAAAGCTCCGAATGAGTAGCGCTGGTTGCGGGCGTAAACAATCACTCCAGCCAATGCGCCCACGGCGAGAACGACCCATCGCCCGGTGGTCCAAGCCTCATTCAGCGGCAGATCCATACCAGCCCATAAGAATGCTGCCAGCAGGAGCGGGAAAAATCGGGCGCGGTAATTCCAAATTGCCGCGATCAGCACTTCTAGAAAAAACAGTGTCGCGAGCCCATCCGAATTGCTAAAGTACGCCGGACGGAGAAACACGGCGTACAAGGCGCACAAGCAGGAAATAAAAACTACGAGCGGAAGTAAGACTGCCGAAAGACGCTCGCTCACGCTGCCTCTTCCCGCTGTGCTGTCACCGCATTAGCCATGCCGGCTGCCCACGCTTCTGGGGAAGATTGCTCGACGCGCTCCCTGCTACGCTTGCCCATGAGCGCCCGCAGCTCGGCATCATGAGCAAGTTCCTGCATAGCGCAAGTCAATCTTTGGATATTTCCGGCCGGGACAACGCGGCCATTCCATCCGTTATCAACCAGGTCGGCGACACAGCCTGCGGCGTGCGACGCAATAACGGGTAAACCACACGCCATCGCTTCATTGACAACCAGCCCCCATGGGTCAGTTTGCGTGGGGAAAACGAAGATCTCTGCCAGCGCATAGTAAGCCGCTAATTCTTCGCGCTGGACAAAACCGACGAAGTGAATAGACCCCGGATTTCTCGCTGCGGCGTGCTTAAGGAGTGCGGATCGTTCGGGACCGTCTCCGACAAACACCAAGCCCACATTTTCTCTGAGCTGCGGCTGCAAAGCGTCATAAGCATGGAGAAGATCGAAGATGCCTTTTTCCCGAACCAGGCGGCCAGCATAGAGGAAAAAACGTTGAGGCAATCGCAGCGCCCGGCGATGCCTTGCAGCGTCCCGGCGGGTCACTTCAGCTCGATTGGCAAAGAATTCCGTGTCAACCGCATTTGGTGCGGTAAATATCAATTCCTTCGGAACGCCGCAATCTCTCAAATACTCGAACGATGATTTTCCTGGAACGACAAATGCGTCACAATGACGCAAGAATTGTCTTTTGCAGAATTCCACGAGGGAATAGGCTCTGCGAAAGTCGCGGCTCGTACTCTCGCACCATAAACTGAAAGGCACGTTATTTCGGCGCGCCCACGACATCGACTGCCATGAGGCAACATAGTTATAACCACCACAGACGATGAAATCGGGAGAGGCTCGCCGCAGTGCACTTTCTGCGCCCCAGTTCAGCAAAAAACTCTGCCTACCCAATCTTCGGCGCCACGAAGAAAGCACCTCGTAAGAAAACTGGATTTCATCTTTGTAAACCCGCCATTGACGCTGACTGTAATCGTTTTCCGAAAGAAAGATTACGTGCAGATCGATCCCGTTGCGCTGAGCCAGCGCATTGAAAGCTGGAATTCGGTAGGGCGCGATGAGCTCGGTAATAATTACAACTCGTCGGCTCATGCGACACACTCCCGATACAACGCGGCAAGTTCGCTAGCTTGATGGCTCGAAGTAAAGCGTTCAAGAACGGTTCGCCGGGCAGCCGCACCGATCTGACGCCGAAGCTGGACGTCTCCGAGCAATTCGGTCAAGGCGGCAATCAGTTCTGGCAGATTATCCCCATCAATCAGCCAGCCATTGCGTCCGTGACGGATAATTTCATCAATGCCTTGTCCGCGGCAAGCGATCGCAACTTTCCCCGTCGACATCGCCTCCAGATAAACACAACCCAACCCTTCATACCGGCTTGGCAGAACGAAAAGTGTGCAGCGGCGCATCGCGTCCGCGACCTGCTTTCGACTTTGCCGCCCGAGAAAGCGGACGCTGTTGCGAATATTGCAATCACGAGCCAACTTGCTAAGGCGCTCACGCTCGGGGCCGTCACCAATAATTTCACATGTGAGATTCCGATAAGTCGTAAGGACGGATGACATCGCACGCAACAGAACTTCGTGACCTTTGATGGGGATCAGATTGCCGACGCTGAGAATCGTATTCGGTAAAGGATCGACCGGCGCCGAAAAAAACATGTCCGCATCGACGCTGTTGTAGATGACTTTTGTATTCAATGGGGCCACGGCATTATCGCCCACTTTGCTGGCAACCTTGTCGCTGATACAGATGACACGCGATGCGGATCGGTACACGGATTGAGCAACTCGCCGGCATCGCGCGCCAAAGTATCCGCGAACCTGATTGTCATGAAACGCATCAAGGCCATGTACCGTAACGACGAAAGGGATTTTCAGCTTTCGACTCAACAACCACGCAGCGTGTCCGCAAGGCAAAGCAGAATGAGCATGTATGAGATCGATTCGTTGCGACCGATGCATGTTGCGGACTTTTGCAAGAAGCGCCTGATAAAGAAATGCGCCGGACGACGCAAGACCAATACCACCCGGGACGCAAAGATAGCGAATTGAGACAACATCGGGAGCAGCCGTCTTCGATCCTGCCGTGGCACGATGCACCGGCTGCACCGCTAGGACGCAGGAACTCACTCCAAATTCTCGTATCTCCCGCAATGGCTCCGCGACGAAGCATCCCTCCGCATCGTTGGCGGCATTGGGATAAAAAGGAGTGAGAGTCAGGACTCGAATTACAGGCGGAGGTGTAGTTACCAGGTGAGGATCCGCTTGCGAGCTGGCTTCTAGCCCAAGCATTGCGGCTCAGTCCTTCCTGGAGACTGAGATGAGATATGGGCTGCCAAAACGATTGCCTATGTCAGCCAGTCCGGAAATGCGCAACAATTTGCCGGCACCTCTAGCGACAAGGTCCATGGTTCGCGGCAACTGGTAGGTTGGACGGAACGTCATGTGGTACTCACAATGCAAGATGCGCAACCCGGTCTTCTCCAGGGTTTTCCGCATCACGTTACGCTGCATGAGTGGAAAGCGGTGAACACGCAATATTTCGGGAGCAAACCAGCCACAAAGTAGTTTGTGAATGTGGGTTAAATTAGGAACGATTATGACAACTAATCCGCCAGGCGTCGCCCAGTCGGCGTGCTTCCTAATGACTAGCTCATAGTCGTCAAAGTGCTCAGCGAAGCCTCCCGAAAGAACCAGATCGTATTGCTGTGGCGGCGCGAACTCAAAAAAATCCTGCCTAAAAAGTTTGGCGTTGAAAACACCGTTGAAAGCCAGGTTCGCTCGAACATATTCCATGTTGTCCGAGTAATCGATTCCGTCGACGCGGTATCCGAATTCTTTGTTTATGTAAATCATGTGGTTGCCAGTAGCACACCCGATTTCGACGGCATCGCCGCCACCGGAATTGCTGAGGAATCTCGACAGCACCGAGTGATACTCGTAAGTCGGTCCGTCGTAGGTTGATACCGGCGGCAACTTTTCCCAAGTCGCATTCCAATAGTTTCGTCCGGCCGCATCTCCAGCCGGACCGCAAATCGACGCTGGCTCCTTTTGCCCGGACGAGTGGGCTTCACATGGCGTGAACAAGCTATTCATCGGAAAGTATTTCTACGGCGCGTTTACAGAATTGCAAATTCGATTCCACACGCGCAGAGTCACCGCGTAAACACCAACATATGTCAACGCTCCCAAACTGACTAGTACCAAGACATGAACGGGAAATCGCGCCTGCATAAAGACAAGGCCCAGCGCCATCACGCAGGTTGCAGGAAGCGAGAGTGCGGCCGCGGCGAGCACCGGCGGCCTGGTGAGATCCTTGACGAAATGGAAGTTCAGTACTGCCACAATTCCCTGACTCAGGGCGGTTGTGAATGCAGCGGCGAGGGCGCCGTACTTCGGAATAAAAAGCAAATTCAGCGCTACATTTGTCAACGCGCCGGCAAGTACCGCGATCAAATATTTCTTTTCCCGTCTATGCGGTATAAGTTGCGCCCCGCAATAGCTCGCTGCTGTGCCGGTAAGGATGGTAAGCATCAGCCAACGGAACAAAACGCCCGCGCCGGAATACTGACGTCCAAAAATCAAATGCGTAAGTGGAGACGCCAGGATAAAGCCGCCGGCCGCAATCGGCAGGGCCAGACCGACGGTCGCATTTCCCATCCAACGTAGATATTTTTCCCGAGCATCGCGGCGACTGCCTACGGTTTCAGAAAGCAGTGGCAGGAAAACCTGGCTGAGGATCGGAAGGAAACCCATAGCCATGGTCATCAGACCGTAGCTCGCCACATATGTGCCCAGTTCTGCGTCAGGCCGAAAGTACTTCAGCATAACCACGTCGATCTGGTCATAAATCATCGACATCAAGCTGGAGAATCCCATGACCACGCAGATCGGCAGGAAAAGACCCCAATGTTGGGGCGAGATTTTAGGCAAAGGGATACGATACTCGCGGCGCGCAGGCAGCCAGATGAACAATGCGCTTAGAATTAACGACACCACGGTGGCTGCGGGAATAATCCACGCGTCGCTCGTTCCGTGCACCAGTGCGAGAATCAAGCCGGCGTAGGCAAGCTGTGCGAGCGCACCTTGCACAGCAATCATTGACATGCGGGAGCGCGCAGCGAAAATCCATTGTGTGTCAAAACTTCCGGCTACAAATGCCAGACCGGAGAGCATGATTAACAGACGTGTCTGGCCGTCGTGCGGTGCAAAAAACAGAGTAAAGAGCGCCAGCAGTGTATAGGCTGCGGTTGCGAACACGATCCGCGCCCCGAGAACGTGCTTGACCAGGAAGGAAACACGATCGCCATTCTTTGCCGCTTCTCGCAGTGCGTAGGTGGAAAATCCTGGAGAGGCGAGAAGACCAAAAAAGCCGGCCACCGCGCCCGCGAAACCCAGTTGTCCGTAGGCTGCGGGTCCGAGCGCGCGGACTACTCTGGGGAATACGATCAGGGGAATTGCCTTGTTCAACAAGTCAAGCAGGACTAAGGCAACCGAGTTGTTGATGACCCGAGTTATGCCTATTGAGGGAGGAGAAGGCTGCTCGTGTGTCAACTGCGCGGTGGCCGTCACGCGTGCGCGCTCCGAGCGGGACTCAGTCTTCTGCTCAATACGAGCCAGCGAAAGAGCATCGAACTTCGATCCGCGCCGAGCCGGTGTTGCTGGTAAAGATGTTCAATCTGGTTGGGAACGATCGCATGCCGAAGCCCGCGTGAAATATCGTCGATTGCTTCTTCCAGAGGACGGCGCAAGCCGCCGCGAAACCAGCTGTCGAGCGGCGGTGTGAAGCCTTGCTTGCGGCGCCAGCGTACGCCTGGTGGAATCCAGTCCGGCAAGCAGCGCCGAAGCAAAGCCTTTCCCTGCCCGTGAGCAAAGTGATACTCGAGTGGCAGACTCGCAGCAAACGTAAACAATCCACGATCCAGAAATGGAGTTCGGCATTCGACGGCGCTAAACATGCTGGCGCGATCAACCTTTACCAGAATCTGCTCAGGCAAATACCCGGCGGCCATGTTTTCCATAGTCGAAAGCGGGTAGCGCAAGCGCGCGTTTTCCAGGGCAGCATCTTTTAATTCCTGCAAACCTGCGAGCGCGCTCTCCTGATAATCAGGGTTAAAGCAGCCCAGCGTGGAAGCACGTTCCGCCTCGGGGTAAAGAAGCTGCCAATCGGTTTTGCGAAGAAAATTCAGAAGCCCGTTTCCGCGCCATTGAGGATTCCATCGTCCACGCAAGCGGCCGGCCGCGGCATGAACTCCGGGAAAGCGACGGATGGCATGCCATCGAGAATAGGAAAAAAATTGCCGGTAGCCGCCAAAACACTCGTCGCCGCCGTCGCCTGAAAGCATGACTTTGCAGTGTTGACGCGCAGCGCGGCACACTGCGAACGTCGGGAACATGGAAGCATCAGCAAAAGGCTCGTCATAGTGATCGATTAGGTCATCAAAAACCTTGAGCAGTTCGGCTGTAGAGAAGTGAACCTCATGATGATCGGAGCCGATATGTTCCGCGACTTGCCGGGCGCGAGGCGCCTCATTAAGTTGTTCGTCGTCGAAGGACGCACAAAAAGTTGTCAGTGGCGCATTAGGAAGGAGTTCACGGATCGTGCTGACGACGAGTGTGGAATCGATTCCGCCGGAAAGAAACGCGCCGACCGGCACATCACTGCGTAGACGAATTCGGACCGCTTCGCGAAAACGGTCGCGGACGGCCTGAATGGCTTCCTCTTGCGTGAAAGGCGAGTGACCATTCGACTTGAGAAATTCTGGTTTCCAATATCGAAATCTATGCTTCTCCGATTCCGGCCCGAAGACGATGGCCTCTCCGGCACGAAGCTTGGAGATTCCTTTGAGATGCGTTCGAGGTGCGGGAATGTATCCAAGCGCCAAGAACTGAGCTATAGCCGCCACATCCAAACTGAAATCCAGATTTTCCAGCTGCAGCAATGCCTTCAACTCGGAGGCGAAAGCAAGACCTTTGCCGTCACGGATTGATGCCCAATATAGTGGCTTCTCTCCAAAATGGTCACGGGCCAGAAAGAGCTGCTGTTTGCGCGTGTCGACAATCGCGAAAGCAAACATGCCCTCCAAATCCCCGAGCAGCGCGGTCCCTTTTTCCTCGAAAAGATGTACCAGAACTTCGGTATCGCTCTTCGTAGCAAAGCGATGGCCCTGTGCAGTTAATTTCTCGCGCAGCTCGACATAGTTGTAAATCTCCCCGTTGCAAACCACCCAAATGCTACCGTCCTCGTTGCTGATCGGCTGAGCCCCACCCTCCACGTCGATAATCGCCAGCCTCACATGACCCAGAAGGCATCGTTCATTCATCAGGGTTATGTACTTCTCGCCATCAGGGCCGCGATGGCGCAGGCGTAATTGCGCTTGCTCAGCCCACAACTTTGCGGAGGACTGTAAAGGTTGGGCTGAATCGAAGATGCCGAAAATTCCGCACATTTTAGTTTTGTTGCCGTTGAGCAACCACTTCTTGAAAAACCTGCCCCCACTGCTCGGTAGCCCGGTCCCAATCGAATTTCTGTGAAAGCTTTGAAGCAGCCGATGCCATCGATTGCCGCATTTGCGAATCGTGCAGCAGCAGTTTCAAATACTCGCCCAGCTCCGCATCCGATTCGGCCAGAAATCCAGTTTGCTTATGCACGACATATTCCGGGTGGTACAAACTCATGGCGACTGCCGGCAGGCCGCAACCTGCCGCCTGTCCCAGCACCTGAGGATGGCCTTCGATACTGCTGGGAAAAAGAAAAATATCAGCCTCGCGCATTTCATCGCCGAGTTGCGCCTGCGTCAAATGGCCAAGAAACGAGACGTTACCGCAGTTGAGGTTTCGGCACAAAGCGCGGCAGCCTTCTTCCTTTTCACCCCGTCCAGCCAGACGGAACTGAACATCGGGCCAACGGGCAGCTTGCTCAATCACCAGTTCAACTCGTTTCCAGGGACGAAAGGATCCGGCATAAAGAACAGTTAAGGGATGAGCATCGTTAAGGGGCTTCTCGGCGGGAAAGAAAAAACGCCGGTCGATTCCGTTGTAAATCGTTCCCGCGGTGACTCCGAATCTTTGCTGCACAGTTTTAGCAACGTAGGTCGAGTTCGCGAAAACGGCATTACCTTCGGTGATGGAGCGCGCGAGTAGACTCTTATCCGGCGCGTTACTCATTATCGACACAATATGTGTGACGACGTTAGTCCTGAGCCGGAAATTCTTGCGCAGCCCGAACACCGCCTGATCGAGCAATCCGAATCTCGGATAAAAGTAAATATCAGGCCTGAAGGCAAGCGAGCGCATCAGTAATTGTGCCGTGTTGCCGTGTTTGTAGTACGGCAAGAGCTTGGTGTTCGGACGCGCAGCTATGCGGGGATCAGGCTTGCCTGCGGCAATCATGATTACTTGAAACCGGTCCGAAGGCAGGCGAGCGACAATTTCCTTGACGGTAAGATTTTGCGCGTTAGTGTCATCTTCGTCGGCGAACGACGGTGTGAAAATCGTGATGGGTCGAATTTGCGGCTTGGATTTCATTTTCAGGTTTTTCGCTGAATCGAAGCGCTCGACCAGCTTTCGCCTAACCCTGTTTACGCGTTGCTTGCCACCGGCAAAGAAAAAGTCCCTGACAACAGTGCAGCAAAGTCATCGCTATCGATAACCGTGCTGCAGGCTCGCTGGTGGGACATTTTTTCATCGTTCGCAAGCAGTCTGGGAATATCCGCGATCTGCTCCTCGGATTCCAATACGTGACCGACACCAAATCGCGCGTACTGTTGCACATATCCGGAATAGGGGTCTCGCAGCCATGCACAGAGGAAGACGGGAATATCCAAGGCATCGCACTCCAAGGCTGTGGAAGATTGCACAGTCAAAGCCAATCGCGTTCTGTTCCACATCTGATCCGACGGCGGCCCAGCAAGGACTCCGATCTGGTGTTCACGCTCCGGGATGAGCCGACGTAACATCCTGCGGTGACCTTTGACACTTTCAAAGGGATGAAGCTTGAAAACGAGCTTCAGTCCGCAGCTTTGAGCGAGTGCGCACAAACGCGGCAAAAGATCTCGATAGACCTCATCGCTGCGCCAGCCGTAGTTCTGATAGGGTTCGGTGAAAAAAACCAGCCACGGAGCAGGGTGGCGGGCCGCTTTTTGCAAAGGCCACGCCCGAACTGCCGCTGCCATCACTAACTTCTCCGGGGCAACATGGCAAATGCGCCGAAGGTAATCCAATTCCATCTCACTTTTGACTAAGTAGCAGTCCGCATGGTTCACCTTGATCGCCATCATGTAGTTCAAAGCCCCGTGATGGCAGGCCAGAGCGGGGAGGCCACGTTGCTTGGCCATGATGAGCGGAATGCTGGAAGGGGGATTGCTGTCGTCGCCGCAGAGGCAAGCGGTCACATTCTCCGATTTGAAGACCTGGTTCCAGGCGTCGCGAAGGGCGATCCCCCAACGCAGAAGTGCAGGAATCCGTCCAAGCACTCCCACCGCATCAGCCATCTTGAACTCTTCGGCGCTATGGACAAGGTGCTTTCTTAAACCGTCCCACGACTCGAGCAGGCACTCGGTTTGCCCTTTATCGGTTGGAACGAAGTATGGCGTAAGAGACGCCGAACAGACATTCTTTGGTAGCGGGGTCAGCTTCGCGTTGCTCCTGGCGTGGACTAATAAGAATTGATGGTCTGGAAGCAATTTGGCATAGGAGATCGCCGCGCGGGAAACATTACTGTAGGCTGAAGGCAATAAAATGACCGGCTGCCCGCGGGTATGACGACGAGTAAAGTGGCGGCGGATAAACTGATCGGTGTCGAACTTGTCCTCCAGCACCTGCATCAGTTGGGAAATGTCGAGGCGCGAGCTGGCATCGCGATAGCGCCGTGCCCGGTGAATAATTGACTGGGCTCGGCTTTCCAAGATCGTCAATCGAGCGCCCAGAAGTCTCTGCAAAGCCGTGGCGAGAAAATGGGGCCTACTTGAATGCAGCTCACAATTCGCACTTAGTTGCTTCGACAATCGTTGGACCAGCATGAACTGCTGAAGCTGGGGAACAATCTCCAACGACAGTACTCCCCACCAATCGATCCCCCACTGGCCCACCATGTATCCCATTCCGAGTTGCTGGAGTTGCCGAACTCGATAGAGATCCGTGATTTCTTCGGCGAACTGACAAAGGCTGAGCACAGGACACTCGACTTGCTTGGTCCAGCTTTCATGGATGGCTGCTGGGGTCCGAGCAAAGTCCACGATCAGATCCCAAGGCTCGGGGCGGGTCAGAGGCAGGGTGTCGTCAGAATGCAGCAGCAAGACTCTCAAGCTTGCTCCACCGGGACACGTCCCAGCACCCTCCGGACACCATGTTCCAGATTCGGCGAAGATTTGATGGCAGCGGCGACATGATAGCGAATAGCGTCTTTGAGGTAACGGGCGGTCGACGCGGTAACTGTGACGTCCAAGGTTTGCCGCGCGCCAGTGGCGAATCGCTTTTTGTAACCTTCGTCGCCCAGTCCCATGTCAACCCGTTCGATTTCAGGATCGTCGCAGCTAGCTTCCACAATTTTCGAGAGAAGGCAGAGGCCTGGAGAAAATTGCCGCCAGTCGTTGTCAAATGTTGGCTGGTAATAAAACCAGCTTCCGCAGAACTGAAACCCGTAATTCCAGGCTACCGGATGATCCCCTACGCACAAGCGGCTGATGACAATCCTGCCTTGACCGCAGAGCAAGCGGGCCAATTCGGCGAGGAAGGACTGCCGCTCTGGGTGCATTAGATTGCTCTGGCGGCCCGCGGCAGAAAATCGGGCAATATGAGCGCGCATAAATTCCGGCAGCGCAGCCTGAAGATTCTCACGCGACTTCAGATGCTCAACGCTTACAGGCCCGTGCTTTCCCAAGCCTTTGAGAGAATAGCGAAGCGCCTTGCGATTGCTGATGACGTTCCTTAGACTTCGTCGTTCTGCGCACGATCCCAGCGTAATCAGAGCACACAGGTAAGCTGGCCGGGAAAATGTTCTGTAACCGTAAGCCTGCGTAGCGGCCATTAAAGCACCGGGTGTGGCGGAATCTGCGGGCAGGTTCGCCGCCAGCAAGGCAGGTAATTTCAAGCTTCGCAATTCTCCGAGCACCAACTCCGCAAACTCCGGCCGGCGGGCAGGAGCTGAAACAAAATCGCAGTAATCCGCTGTTGTATTTGCCAGAAAGAATGTTTCTTGCCGGCCTAAATCGGTTGCCAGTGCTGCCACGCCGATCAAGGAATCCCGCTCGTATGCCAGCAGCAGCAAAGGCATGACGGATGCCCGATATGCTCGGCTTACCGCGAGTGCCCACTCGTAGGTGTAGAAGATCTCTGGACACTCCATCTGCGGCACCAGTGCATTCCATTCGCCAGCGAGAGTGGCGTCGTCCGGAATCTCGTGTTGGGTGACTAAGCGCAAGATTTCCTGCTCTTCGAATGATTAGGTTTTCTCACGAATAGGTCGCAATGCCGATCTGTCCTCAAGCGTTCAACCCCATGGCGGTACTCTGTTCTGATCGTCTAAACCGTTGTTGCAGTGATCGATGAAAACCTGAAATGTGCGCTTCGAATTCCGCGAGTGTCAGCTCCCTGGTGATGTGCACTCGCGGCAGGGCAAATCTGGGAGCCTGCGTTCCGAACCCTCTGCTGACGTTGCGAAAGGCGGCTTTAAAGCCGGCGCGTTCCGCCAGTTCCATTTCCCGCGAGCTAACCGAAGTGAGATCGCCGAAGGGATAGGCGAACGCCCAGGTTTCTTGTCCTAAAATCTGATCGAGGGCGCGCTTGTTTTCAGAGATTTCGTTCCACGCCAATTCCGTCGACGTCTGTGACAGCACTGGATGAGAAGTCGTATGCGCTCCGACGTACGCACCCGAAGCGGCAAGCTGTTTCAGTTCGGACTGGTCTAACAACAAAAAACGGCGGCTCAATGCTGGATCCTCGCTGTATTTCGCGTTCCACTGCTCCTCAAGCCCCAACTGCATTCTTATTGTTTCCAGCAGTTCCTGCCGCCCCTCCGGAGCGTGGTGCGAAAGTTTTTGAACCAACTCCCACCACACAGCGTGTTTCGTCGACTGGCTGACCTGTATTCGCTTTGTGGTCTGGGGCAACTCCAAGCTGAAATTCCGGTGCGCCCCGAGGAGCATTAGATAAAGTTGCTCGTACCAGAGCATTGTCGGCGTTTGGCTGAGAGAAGCGCCAGTGACAAAGAATAGGCACTCGATCTCAAATTCCTGGAGCAAGGGCAGCATGTCGTAAAAGCAGTTTCGCAGGCCGTCATCGCAGGTTAGTAATACCGAACGCGGAGGCAATTCGCACAAGCCTTCACACCAGCGCAGAAATTCTTTGGGAGAAATTATGTTGTATCGGTCTTGGAGAAATTGCAGCTGACGCCGAAAAGATTCCAGCGACACGAGGTTGCCATCCAGTTGCGGATCAATGATTTTGTACCCTGCGGGCAATACACCGTGATACGTCAAAACCGTGGACGCGGTCTGCGCTGCGCGACGAAGGTATCCCGCTTTGGACAAGCCGGGATACACAACGTGCTTCAACAAAGGACTGACCCATTTCATGTTTCGGCCACCAGGTCCCAACTGAGAGGGGTACCAGGCTCGATGTCACACGAGGCTCGTTTGCCAACGATTTGCGGGAGATGCCGCGTGTGCAATCCATGACCGGGTCGAATTGAACGGATATTGTCAGGGCAGAAAATTTCTCCCTGCCTGATGGCGCCCACCACAAAGAGCGACCGACGAAAAATCCGGCTGCTCCGTTCACTGTCAGTCAGGCCGAAGTGAATTTCTCCCAAAGATTTCTCGGCAACCCGAACTGCTTCCACCATGCCCTTGAACTCTGCTGGCTCCAGAGAAAACGCGCTGTCGGGTCCCTTCAGCGATCGAGACAAGGTGAAATGTTTTTCGATAATGCATGCTCCCAACGCTACTGCCACCACTGGAACTGCAATGTCTATGGTGTGATCCGACAATCCGACGGGAACTTCAAACCTTCGCGCCAGCTCGGGAATGGTCCGCAGGTTCATATCGCATGGAGGAGCGGGGTAAGCGCTGTTGCACCTCAGCAATGCAATTTCCTCCGCACCCGCCCGCCGGGCAGTCTCGACCGCTTCCTCGATTTCCTCAAGCGTAGCCATGCCAGTCGAGAGAATCAGAGGCTTGCCCGTGCGCGATATTCTCTGGAGAAGCGGAATGTCGATTAATTCGCAGGATGCGACCTTGTAAGCCGGTACTCCCATGTTCTCCAGAAAATCGACGGCAGTTGAGTCAAAAGCAGAAGAGAAGAAGCCGAGCCCAAGATCGTCGGCGACTCGTTGCAGCTTGGGCTGCCAATCCCATGGCGTGTAGGCTTCACCGTAAAGATCATGGAGGCTGCGGCCATCCCAGATCGTGCCACCACGAATTTGAAAGTACTCGCGATCACTACGGATCGTAATCGTGTCAGGTGTGAAGGTCTGCAGTTTTACCGCGTCAGCTCCAGACTCTTTGGCAGCCTGGATAAGGCGAACCGCTTGGTCGAGGTCGTGGTTGTGATTGGCGGAAAGCTCGGCGACGACGTACACCGGTTGACCCGTTCCGATCTTGCGGTCGCCAATCGTGAACCCAGCCGTCGCGGTCATTTACTTTTTATCCACGGAACAAAGACTGCCCAGATTCATGTCCTCTTGATGCTGGTCACGCAATGCTTTTTTCAAAACGAAGTGCACAGCTTGATGACCACCAATCGTCTCAATCCCTTCTCTGGCATATCCCGCTCGCGTGAATAGGCGCAGGGAAGGCGCGTTATTCGGTTTCACGTAAGCATCAATTCGCTTCACCGCAGTTATGCGGAAGAGATCCTCGATTGCCATTGCCAGGACTAATTTACCGTAGCCTTTGCCACGGAATGGTGGGGCCAGGCTAATGGACACCGCTGCCTTGGCGTCACTGATCTGGAACCTTACCTGACCGGCTGGAATACCCTCGCCGTCTACCACCAGGTAGAGTAGTGCGTTGGGATCGCGCAGCTTCGAGTTGAACCATTGCAAATGCCGTTCCCATGGAATCGGTTCGGTGGCAAACGATACTGGGCGAACCTCGGGATCATTCGCCCACTCCCACAGCTGTCGGCAATCTTTTTCTTCTACGCGTTGCAATTGCAGGTCATCACCGTGAATGGCGGCTGCGACCCTTTGCGCGCCTTCGCCATCGACCAACCCCCGGCAGTGCTGTGACAGAGAAAGCCGAAGTTCTGACGATAGAAGAAGTGAGTGCACCTTCCCGGCGATGTCTGGAACAGTCACTTCTTTGCTCGATCCAAGATGAATCGCGGCACGGCGCCGGCCAAGCTCCTCCGCAACTGCCCTCTGATTTTCGGCCAAGTCGAGCAAAATGGCCGGAAGGCCGAGCAAGCACATTTCTGCGCAAGTCGAACCGGCGGCTGACACCGCGATATCGGCCCATGCCATAAGGTCTGCCATGTTTGCCGCGTCTCTGAGAAGCTTAATCGGAGGCGACTGACCCGCAAACCGCTGCAGAAAATCAATATGCGGATTGCTGCCCCCGAGGACGGCAATCACCTCGAGTCCGTCGATCTTCAGTTGACGGAGTGCATCCAATACAATGGCTGTGACGTTGTCTGGATCGCTACCGCCCATAGTGACCAGTACTTTGCTTCCAGTCGGTGCAATTTCGCGGCGCCATTTACTCCAGCGCCTGAAATCGCGCCGCAGCATTGCGAAACGCGGACCGAGAAGCAAGCGCGTATGCGCCTCGCGCCTCACGTACATTTGCTCGCGTGCATGCACATTCTGATTGAGCACCAGATCAGCGAAGTAGTGTTCGCATTGGCCCAGGTCGTCCACAAACAAGACCTTCAGTCCAGCGTTCTTCACGCTGTATTGATATGCGGAGTCGAAGCGATAGCCATCCACGACTACCCAGACCGCCCGACGATTAAATGCTAGGGCTGCAAACGCCCGAGAGTCCTGAAGGCTGTTGGGAGAGACATCGAGCTGGACAATTTCCATCCCTTCAGGGCGCAAACGCGCATCGATTGCGGGGGTCGATTCGGCCATAGCGAAGACCACCGTTCCGCCAGCATCCTGCCACGCTTGGGCCAGTGAAAGACAACGCATCACGTGCCCCGTACCTATTGCAACGCTGGCGTCCGCCCGAATAATGAGAGTGTTGGCCAGATCAGGCTCCTTGCAGTGCTTTTTGGACCACGCGTGAGTTCAGTTCAGCAAGCTCAGGCGCACGCTCCATCAGTGCAATGACTTCGGTCCAGCTAAAATCATCCCGGCTGAAGAAGTGCGCATAAATGGCGCGTAGCAGTTCAAGGTCTTCGGCAGTATCCAGCGTCCAGCGATATTGACTATAGTCAACCTGTCCACATAGCGAGGCCAACCGGAATAGTTCTCGGTGCTCGTAAAAATATGGCGTCACGTGTTCTCGTTCGTACGGTTCATGAGCATCGCGCCAGGCCTGTTCCAATGCTGCCGTGGTAAAGACCTCGGTATCCAAGCCCCGGGGATAGGTTCGCGGGAATACATTACTGGCGTAGTCTGCGCATTGCTTGTCAAGAGCCGCGATCGTTTCGTCCACCAGTTGAGGAGCAATCAACGGGCAGTCCGAGGTGATGCGCACTACCACTTGGGCCGCGCACACTTGCGCTGCCAAGTAGTAGCGATCCAGGACATCATTTTCGGAGCCGCGAAAACTAGCGACTTCAAGTCGATGGCATTCCTTAACGATGGCGTCGTCAGCAACCGAATCGGTTGTGGCGACTACAATTTCATGAACTCGCGCCGCTTGGCGCAAACGATCAACGACCCGGGCCAGAACGCTTTTGCCTCCGAGATCCATCAGCACCTTGCCAGGCAAGCGCGTACTACCCATTCGAGCCTGGATAATCGCGGTGACCCTCATAACTCTGCCATCCTGGGCCGCCAAAGCTGGAAATTACCTCTCGAAGTGCGTCAGCACTTTGTTGAGTGCGCGAACTACATCTTCAATATCACCTTCGGTCATACCGTGAAACATCGGGAGGCTGATCAAGCATTCATATGCGCCTTCGGCCACGGGATATTCACCGCCCTCGTATCCAAAGCGATCGCGGTAGTAGGGATGGCGATGAACCGGAATGTAGTGAACGTTGACACCAATATTTTCCCCGCGCAGGGCCTTGAAAACTTCGCCGCGACCAGCCGAGAGCCGAGGCAGATCAAGACGTATCGGATAAAGGTGCCAGGCGGGATTTACGTCGGGCCGCGTGTGCGGCGGCACCACACCGGACAGGTTACGGAACTCGGCGGTATATCGGGCCGCGATTTGCCGGCGCCTGGCAAGATTTGCTGCCAACTTCTTCAATTGTTGAAGCCCAAGAGCGCAAGCAATATCGGTGAGGCGATAGTTGAATCCCAGCAACACCATTTCGTAATGCCATTGACCTGCACCTTGCCGTTGCCTCGCCTCGCTGCTGATTCCATGATTGCGAAAGCGGCGAAGCGTCTCCGCGTAGGTCGCATGATCGGTCGTGACCATGCCGCCTTCGCCCGTCGTCAGGTGCTTCACGGGATGAAAACTGAAGACGGTCATGTGGGCCAGCGTGCCTACGCGGCGCCCGCGATACTCCGCGCCCAAGGCGTGGCAGGCGTCCTCGATCACGATCAGTCCGTGGCCCTCGGCCAATTGCAGAATGGAATCTAAATCTGCCGGATGGCCGGCATAATCGACCGGAAGAATTGCTTTCGTGCGCGCATTGATCCGGGCCGCCACCAGTTCAGGATCAAGGTTCAGAGTGTCGTCGAGAACGTCGGCGAACACTGGCGTCGCCCCCTGATAAAGTACACAGTTCGCCGTGGCCGCGAAGGTCAGCGGAGAAGTAATCGCCTCATCCCCAGGGTGCAGCCCGGCAGCGAAAGCGGCAGCGTGTAAGGCCGCAGTACCAGAACTGAAACTGACCGCATATTTCGCGCCCACCCAGTCGGCCATCGCTTCCTCGAATTCGACTACCTTGGGGCCGGTGGTCAACCAATCGGAGCGCAGTGTCTCGACAACGGCTTGAATGTCACTCTCATCGACCGAGTGCCGCCCATATGGCAGCAAAGTTTTCCGGACGGGCGGTCCGCCGTGGACTGCGAGCACTTCACTGCTTGCTGGAGCTACGGTCATACGTTTCCTTTAGGCTGGGGCGCGTAGCTTTTCTTCCTGAGGCCAGGCGACGAGCAGTGGAGAGCTTTCGCCGACCAGTTCGCACAATTCCTCCGTGCTCAGCCACTGAGGATTGTTGTCGCTGCTATAACGGAATCCCTCGGGAAGTGCGCGAGCGTGGTTCCAGTTTTCTTTGCGCCACCAAGGGTGTGCTGGCTGGATCACGTACATATCTTCAGTCTCAATCGCTTGACGAGCTTCATCTTCCGAAATCAGCACCTCGTGCAACTTTTCGCCGGGGCGGATTCCAATCGCTTCGACATCGCAACCTGGGGCGATCACCCCGGCCATCTCCATCAGGTTCATACTCGGAATCTTAGGAACGAAAATCTCGCCCCCATGCATTTGCTCAATACCGCGAATCACCAGCCTGACCCCTTGCTCAAGCGTGATCCAGAACCGAGTCATGCGAGGATCGGTAATGGTAATCTTGCCGCGTTTGCTTTGCTCCCGGAACACTGGAATCACGCTGCCGCGGCTTCCCAACACGTTTCCATAGCGAACGCAACTGAAGCGCGTATCTTGCGCGCCAGAATAAGCGTTGGCCTGAATAAACATTTTTTCCGCGCACAGTTTCGTCGCGCCGTACAAGTTGATGGGGTTTACGGCTTTGTCGGTGCTGAGAGCCAGAATGCGACGGACACCACAGTTGATGGCGGCATCTATGACATTCCGTCCACCCATGATGTTGGTTTGGATTGCCTCGAATGGGTTGTATTCGCAGGCGGGAACTTGCTTGAGTGCGGCCGCGTGAATCACGACCGTGACCCCGGAAAAGGCACGCTCCAGGCGCTGCGCATCACGCACGTCGCCGATGAAATAACGCAGGCTGGGATGGTCAAAGCCAGAGACGCGCATATCGTGCTGCTTGAGTTCATCGCGGCTAAAGATGATCAGCTTTTGCGGGCGGTATTCGCGCAGCATCAGTTCGACGAACTTCCTCCCAAAAGAACCCGTCCCACCGGTGACCAATATGACCTGTTCAGACCAGTTCATCGACGCAATCTCCGAAATGAAACGCACATCCGAGAGCGAAACTGCGCCTGCGAGCGCGCTCTCAAATCGATATTTTCCTGCGCCAGTATAGCGGAGATAAGCGCCGATTGAGCCGGCAGGAACCCCCGTTAACACTAAGGAACCTATCCGATTAGGGAGGGTGAGTCTTGATCTCGCAGTGCTAGACTGTGCCCAATTGCGGTGGTAGCGAGAACGGCAGAACTGAGATCGAGTTGCGGCCTAAGTGTCGATAAAGATGACGAGGGCAGAGAATCGGGAGTGAAACTGGCCCTCCCCTGATTTTCCTGGTGAGCACTCATGGACTCGGGACAACTAGTACCGTCGAATGGCGAGACCCTGCGCGAACTAAGGCCATCATTTTCCGTGGAGGTCAATCGCAATGCGGTCGGCGGTTACGGGGTTCCCGCCCAAGATTCGCTTCTTCGCGAGTACCTACGCGTTCTCATTAAAAGCAAGTGGGTTGTGATTACGACTGTGTTGCTGTTCGTAGGCGTGGTCAGCATTTCCACTCTGCGCACTACGCCGATCTACGAAGCTGTTGGCAGCATCGCTATCAATAAGATGGACCCAGTGACTTTTAATTTGAAAGATTCGTCTAGCGGCATTGACTACTACGATCCCGCCGATATGGACACTGAGGTGAGGATCTTGAAGAGCGACCTGTTGGCTCTTCAGGTAATCCGGCAACTGAATCTGGACAAACAACCGGAAGCAGGCAAGAGCAAAACATCTTCTTCTCTGGAATTGACGACGGATGGCATGCAGCCCGATTCCGCAAGAACCTCGGCCGTTCTCAGCGACTTCAAAAACAGTCTGCAAGTTTCGCTCGTTCCAAACACACGAATCATCGAAATTCACTACCGCAGCCCGGACAAAAATCTCGCAGCCCGCGTGGTAAATACGCTTGCGAACACTTATGTGGAACAGAATTTCAAGACACGATTCGAGTCCACCATGCAGGCGTCGGACTGGCTTTCGAAACAGTTGGTCGATCTGCAAATAAAAGTCGAGACCTCACAGGAGAAACTGGTTAAGTATCAAAAAGAACACGAGATTCTCGGCATTGACGAAAAGCAAAATATAACCACCGCCAAGTTGGATGAATTGAACCGGGAGTTGACCACAGCCGAATCCATCCGAATGGAAAAAGAATCGATTTATCACCTGGTGCAGGGTGGAGATTCCGATTCCATAGTAGCGGCCGCAAACGTGGACGGCGCTGCCAGGGGTTCTAGCGCTAATTCGGCGTTGCTGGAAAAACTACGCGAACAACAAGCCGATCTAAAGATACAAGTCGCACAGCTGAGTACGCAGTTCGGGCCCTCCTATCCGAAATTGGCCCAGGTCAATAGCCAGCTTAAGGAAATCGATGCGCAAATCCAAGGCGAAATGCGCAAGGTGGCAGCTCGTTTGCGTGGCGATTACCTGGCCGCCGTGCAGCGTGAAAGCTTGCTCCGCAGCGCACTGGAACAGCAGAAGCAAGAAGCGAACAAGTTGAACGAGAGCGCCATTGAATACAGTCTGCTCAAGCGCGATGTGGACGCAAACCGCACGCTCTCCGAAGGATTGCTGGAAAAACTGAAAGAGGCCGGAGTCACGGCAGGCTTGCGGTCAAACAACTTCCGCATCGTCGATGCCGCAAGGGTTCCCACAGCGCCTTCTGGGCCAAATATTTTGCGGAACCTCGCTTTTGCATTGGCGCTGGGTCTTTCCACCGGTATCGGTCTCGCATTTTTGCTCGAAAGCATGGACAATACCGTGCGAACTCCGGAGCAGGCACAAACTATTTCGTTGCTGCCGTCGCTAGGAATGATTCCGCTCGGATCCCGGAGCACGCGAGAGATACGGGGTAATGCAAAACTGGCGCTCGCTTCGTCCAAAGAGGCCGTCGAACTGGTAACAAAGTCACGACCCCGGTCGCAGATGGCGGAATCATATCGCGCACTGCGTACTTCCCTGCTTCTCACATTTCCGGGAGGGCCTCCAAAAGTTATTCTCATTACCAGCGCGCTTCCTGAAGAGGGCAAAACCACTACCAGCGTCAACTCAGCAATCGTGCTCGCCCAGAAAGGCACGCGGGTTCTGCTGATTGACGCCGATCTCCGCCGCCCCAGTATTCACAAGACACTCGGAATGGGCCCGACGCTTGGGCTGAGCAATGTGCTGACAGGAACCGCGAGCCTTCAACAGGCGATCATTCCCTCGACGATTTTACCAGACCTGTTTCTCCTTCCAGCCGGCACGCCACCGCCAAACCCGGCCGAACTTCTAGCCTCAACCAAAATGAAGAATGTTCTCGAGGAACTGCGAAAACATTATGACCACATCGTTATCGATTCTCCGCCGACGTTGTCGGTAACCGATGCCGTGGTCATGTCTACCGCAGCCGACGCGGTCGTTCTGGTCATTCGTTCGGCACACACGACTAAACCCGCATTAAGGCGGGCTCGCGACATTCTGCTGCAAGTGAACGCGCGGGTTTGCGGGGTGTTAGTGAATGCCGTCAATCTCAATTCGCCTGACTATTATTACCACTACGAATATCAGGGAAAATACGGCCACGGCTACTATCAAGAAGATGCTTCGAGTCATGCGGAGGCGGTGATGTCTGAAGCCAATTCCAGCGGAGCGTAGCCGGTGCAGCATTCGCGAGAGACGTGCGTATTAGAAGACCATCGCATGACAATTGCGATTCGAAGCCCAGCCCGCAAGACCATCTTCTTAGCCACCTGCCTGACGCTCAGCACGCTTTACATCGGATTCGTCGCACGCGGGTTTGCTGCCGACTACTTTTCTAAGAAGCTTGATCTCGCAAGCCTGCAAACGGCCGCGGCCCTGGAACCGGGGAATGCGCATTACCAATACCGTCTGGGCAATTATTTCTTAGAGAGTCAGCAGGCTCCCGGGATTGCACTCCCATTCTTCAAATCCGCCACCGCGCTGAACCCATACGATTCCAGGTATTGGCTTCAACTCTCGAGGACTTACCACCGGCTGGACATTCGAGATCGTCAGAAAGATGCTTTGCAACATGCCACAGCAGTTGATCCGTCCAATCCAGATGTGGCCTGGGACGCGGCTAATTTCTACTGGTCCATGGGCGAAACTGATAAGGCGTTGCGCGAGTTTCGCGTAGTTGTGGAGAACGATCCATATTTACCGGCTGCAGCCCTGGAAGCGTGCTGGCGGATCAAACCAAATGTCAAAGCTTTGTTGCGAGACGCGATGCCGCGCAATCCAGACACTTATTCAACATTCTTGGAGTTCTTGATTTCAAAAAACGAACCGGATGCCGCAGCAACGGTTTGGAACGAAATGGTGAAACTGCACCACCCTGTCGATAAGCGTTATGTTTTCGAATATTTGCGGTATCTGATCAACGGCAGACAAATTGAGCGGGCTCGTCAGGTTTGGACGCAGTCGGCGATTCCTTGCGATTTGTCTGAATACCAGCCTTCGCCGGAAAATCGCGTCGTTAACGGCGACTTCAGCTTGCCCGTTTTGAATGCTGGATTCGATTGGACGTACGAAAAATCATCCGATGTTTCGTTGGCGCTCGACCCGACGGTATCGCACGTAGGGCATCGTTCGTTGTCGATCATCTTCGACAGTCGTGGAATCGAAGACGCTGGTATTCGCCAACTCATTCCTGTCGAGCCGAATACGAACTATGAGTTTTCCGCAAATTTCAAAACTCAAGCTTTGGAAGGAGCGGGTGGGCCGCGCTTCGTGCTCGAAGATCAGTTCAGCGGGAAAAACTTCTTTGCCAGCGACGAGCTTAAAGAGGCGGATGTGTGGAAAGAGGTTAAGGGAAGTTTCAGCACGGGAGTTGATACGGACTTGCTGGTGCTTCGAGTTCAGCGAGTGCCCACCGGAAATGCGATTCGCGGAAAGCTTTGGATTGCCGATATTCGTCTCACGCCGAGCTCCGCGGTTCAGCAACAGACTATCGCAGGTGGCCAGTGACCTCCTCACTGATTGTTCCGCTGAGGACTGAGTCAAGCCTAACGAGGCCAGCCTCCCATTTACGTCTCGATTTGGTGTGTTTGTACGGCGTAGTTTCACTCGTTCTATTTGGACCATTGGCATTTGGCGCCGTCGAATCATGGTCAATTTCGATCGTGGAAGTGGGGGCCGCTTTGCTTTTCGCGCTGTGGGGTGTGCGGCAAATTGTTGCCGGCGAATTGGAAATCAGAGGCAACCCTTTGTTTGGACCTATGTTGCTTTTTGGCGCTGTAGTTATTTGGCAGCTCGTAACCGGGCACACCGCTTATCACGCCGCGACGTTTTCTGCAGCTCTGCTTTACTGCGCCTACGGGGTTCTAGCCTTCCTGGCGGTTCAGTGCTTGCGCCGCACATCGCAGCTCAAGAATTTGGCCTGGTTTTTTTCAGCATACGGTTTCGCGATCGCAATGTTTGCTCTACTCGAAGGCATAGGCGGTAACGGAAAACTCTACTGGCTTAGAATTCCTCAATCCGACGGCTGGATCTATGGACCATACGTAAACCACAATCACTACGCCGGACTGATGGAGATGTTGACTCCAATTCCTCTGGTTATTTCCTTGACGGACAGAGTCCGTGGCCGGACCCGGGCGCTCGCCGCGCTGGCGGCCGCGATCATGGCAAGCACGATTTTTCTTTCGGGGTCGCGAGGAGGCATGGCAGCCTTCGCTGGGCAAATGATTTTGCTTGCGGCCTTCTTGCTCAAGCGGCGGGAAAATTGGACAGCACCCTTCGCGTTGGCCGGATTCCTCGCTCTTTCACTAATATTGCTCCTCTGGCTCGGCGGGGGCGACTTGGCGGAGCGCCTGACTAACGTACGCAAGGGTACCGGAGCGGATTTGTCTGGCGCCACGCGGCTCACCATCGATCGCGACGCGCTTAAAATCTTCGCAGAAAGGCCACTAACGGGTTGGGGGTTGGGCGTATTTGGCGTGATTTATCCCGGCTTCAGCAGCCTCTCGACTAACTTGAAGGTAGGAATGGCCCACAACGACTATCTCCAGTTGCTGGTTGAAATGGGAGCAGCGGGTTTCCTTATCATGGTGTGGTTTCTGATGGCGCTGTTTCGTTCGGCTTTTCAAAAGTTAAATCATGCCCCATCTGCGACGAATGCGGCGGCGACTTTGGCTGCGGTGCTTGGCATTAGTGGAATTCTGGTGCACGGTTTGGTCGATTTCAATTTGCAGATTCCGGCAAACGCCACATTGTTTTACGTGCTCTGCGTCGTAGCTGCAATGGAACTGTGTTCAAGCAGGCATCGCCGCCCTCACAAAGTCTGCGTCGCGCGGAAGAGTGCATGCATAGCTTCAGTTGACGATTTTGAAGTGATTTAACCTTGTGCAATCGAAATCCGTCACTTGTGGGCACCGTCCAAGCCTCGATGACTCACGCTTAAAAGAGAATGCTCGCCTTGCGGGTCGCCGCACCCTCTTCTATCATCAAAGCTAGGTGGGGTGTTCATGGCTAACGAAAAACCTTCCAAGCCGCAAGTGGCAGAGACTCCAATCGCTGACGTTTTTGAGGGACGCCGTCCTTCGGGAGAAGAAAAACGGTGGGCAGAAAAAACGCTTGCGCCCACGCTGGAAAAAGCGCCAGAGCGGCCTATTGGAGCGCCTACGGGTACAAATCGCGACGAAAGCGGCCACGCCCGCTTTTCCACCATCTCCAACGTTCCCATTCGCCGTTTGTACACACAGGCTGATTTGCCGGAAGACTGGAACCATGACCAGTATCTTGGCTACCCCGGCCAACCGCCTTATACGCGCGGCATACACGCCACCGGATATCGCGGCAAACTTTTTACCATGCGCCAGTTTTCCGGCTTTGCTTCACCAGAGGAAACTAACCAGCGCTATAAATATTTGCTCGAGAGCGGCGGTGGAGGGCTCTCCGTTGCGTTCGACCTGCCCACGCTCATGGGCTACGACTCCGATCATCCTGCGAGTGAAGGCGAGGTGGGCAAGTGCGGCGTGGCCATCGATTCGCTCGAGGATATGGATATCCTCTTCGGGGGAATTGATTTAGAAAAGACCACAGTTTCGATGACCATCAACTCTCCTGCGTCAGTGCTGTGGGCGATGTATCTGGTCGTTGCAGAAAAGCAAGGAGCCGACTGGAAGAAAATTTCCGGAACTATTCAGAACGATATTCTCAAGGAGTACATTGCCCAGAAGGAATACATTTATCCTCCCGCGCCGTCCATGCGGCTGGTAGTTGATACTTTTGAATTCGGCGCAAAGTTCACCCCGCGCTTCAATACCATTTCGATCAGCGGATATCACATTCGCGAGGCTGGTTCGACCGCCCTGCAGGAATTGGCGTTCACACTTTACGACGGCGTGGAATACGTGGAATGGGCGCAGCGGCGCGGGTTGGACATTGACGACTTCGGCCCGCGGCTCAGCTTTTTCTTCAACGCGCACAACGATTTCTTCGAAGAAATTGCGAAGTATCGCGCTGCACGGAAGATCTGGTACGTAGCAATGAAAGACCGCTTCCAGGCCAAGAACCAGCGCACCTGGCTGATGCGGTTCCATACGCAAACAGCCGGCGTTTCCCTGACTGCACAGCAACCCATGAACAACATCGCGCGGGCTGCCATACAGGCAATGGCGGCGGTGCTGGGCGGAACGCAGTCGTTGCACGTCGATGGCTACGACGAAGCTTTAGCTTTGCCTACCGAAGAAGCTGCACGCATTGCATTGAGGACCCAGCAAATCATTGCTTACGAGTCAGGAGTCGTGCAAACCGTCGATCCGCTGGGCGGGTCTTACTTCCTCGAAAATTTGACGCTGGAAATGGAAAAGGGCGCCTTCGACTATTTTGGCAAACTTGATGCAATGGGCGGCATGGTCAAAGCGATCGAGCGCGGATATCCGCAAAAAGAAGTGGCGGAAGCTTCCTACCAGTTTCAGCGCGCGGCCGAGGCAAAAGAAAAGATTATTGTCGGAGCCAACGATTTCGTAATCGAAGAAGAATCACCCAACATTCTTTATATTGATGAGAGTGTAGCTCAACTTCAGAGTGCGAAGTTGCGAGCTCTTCGAGCGCGAAGATCGAATGAAGAGGTAAAGCGACGACTGGAAGCGCTGAAAAAAGCCGCTGCGGAAGAACCTAAGAGGGGCGCGAACGGAAATGTTTCTTCTGCCAATACCATGCCCTATATCGTGGACGCGGTGCGTGCCTACGCGACTGTCGGCGAGATCTGCGATGCGCTCCGCGAGGTGTACGGAACTTATACGGAAGCGAGCATCACGTAGGCTCTCCAGTACGGCGAACACAAACTACGTCTGCCTTATCCTGGATTTTGCTATCCTCTTTAGTGTAACTTTCGTCAAATGTTCGTATGCGGAAAGCCATCCATCACCTAAAGAAATCTGATCCAGTACTCCGTGCCATCATTGAAAAGGTCGGTCCCTTCCGCATGGAGTTTGACGAGCCCGCGTTTCATAGTCTGGCTGAGGCGATTGTCTATCAGCAGTTGAACGGCAAAGCTGCGGTAAAGATTTTCAACCGATTTGCGGCGCTCGCCGGTGATCCAGTCACTCCCGAGGGCATCAACAAACTTACCGATGAACAACTGCGGTCGGTCGGTCTTTCGAAACAAAAATCTTCTTATCTGCGTGACATGGCGGAACGCGCGATTCGTGGCGAGTTGGATTTCAGTCGCCTGGCGGACATGACCGACGTCGAGGTTATTAAACATCTGACGCAGGTGAAAGGCGTCGGCGTTTGGACCGCGCATATGTTTCTGATGTTCAGCTTGAGGCGGCCAAACATATTACCGACTGGCGACTTTGGCGTTCAGACGGCGATTAAGAAGCATTACAAAAAGCGCAAGCTGCCGAAGCCGTTGCAGATGGAAAAGATCGCCAAATGCTGGGAGCCGTATCGCAGTATCGCCTGCTGGTATTTGTGGCGAAGTCTGGATGTAAAGACGATGTAGCGGCCGTCGTCACTGCATGGTTGGCGTACCTGTTGTATTCTAAAGCATCCGCTTTGCAGGGCGCGGCGTTGTCTGAAAATGCCAACCGAAGAAAAAATTCGCGTGCTGGTAGCCAAGCCCGGCCTCGACGGCCATGACCGAGGCGCGAAGGTAATCGCGCGAGCATTGCGCGACGCGGGGATGGAAGTTATCTACACGGGCCTGCGCCAGACGCCAGAGATGATCGTCAGCGCCGCCGTACAGGAAGACGTAAACGTTATCGGACTATCCATTCTTTCCGGCGCCCACAACGCTATCGTCCCGCGCGTGATGGATCTATTGAAGCAAAATAAGATGGACGATGTAATTGTCGTTGTCGGCGGCATCATTCCCGATCAGGACGTGGCTCACCTAAAAGCAATTGGCGTCGCCGCAATTTTTCAACCCGGCACTGCTATGGACACCATCGTTCAATTCATTCGCGGCAACATCAAGCCCCGCTCAGTTCCGACGGCCGGCTAATGAGCGAGATCAGCGCGTCGCGTCTAGGCAATATTCTCGCCCGCACCATCGGCCCTGCTCCCTGGTATTGGAAGACTTTCCCACGTGTGGATTCCGATTCCTCTCGACGTTTCGCGTGGACCCACCACGGAAGCGAAGGCCCATTGGGTTACGTGGTTTCGCTCGGTCTGATAGAGGAGCCGAATGAAGCGTGCATCGCATTGAATACGTATTGCCGTCCATTCTTCATCCCACCATTCCATATGGGGGTCTGGTGTCCAGAGGGACGCAGCATTCGGCTGACGTGTTTTGATCCGGCCCAACTCAAAAGTTTCGATCTTTCAGAAATTGCCGGATGGTTCAAGCTATCTGCAGAACGCATTTATGCCGCCACTCCGCCGCTTGCAGATTTTGAGACGCCGCTCGGTCTCGACCCTGGTATGCACAAAATTGAAGTGCCGCGGGAGTTGCAGTCGGTCGATGAGTTGATTGTGCCCACCAGCTATCCGGCCAAGGAAAAAGATGATCCGGCGTTCGCGCTATATATTTTTTACCCTCAGGCGGGATTGGTGGAGGTACTTCCGCAGAAGTGGTTCACAGCCAGCAAATATCAGGTGGGCAAGCAATGGATTACCCGAGCGGCCCGCGATCCCGAGTCGCATCGTATCTTCGGCGAGTGCTTCGGTGTGGGAAATTTCCTGTTGGAAGAAGATGGCTGCCGGCTCGATCAGTGGATCCCGGAAGGCGCTTAGGCTGCAACCCAGCATTCTAAAATGTCAGATTATTTTAGAACTCGAAGTAACCGTCACCCGAAGCTCGACGAGCGCCTTCGGTGCCCGTGGCGGAAAGCAGCCCTGCGACGCCGCGCAGATTCTCCCAAGCAGCCTGATTTAACGCTGGGTCCGAACTGACCAAATCCCGGATCATATTCCACGCAGCAATATTCAGAGCACCTTCGGGCGGAGGTCCCATTGCCAGGGAAACTGAGCACTGCGGACAAAAGCAGATGCGCTGCGCCGTGGATTTCTGACGGGGCCTGATTCCGACAGTCTGCGCGAACATATATACGGCGACGGATTTGTGTCCTGCCTCGAGTTCTCGATTACAGCGAAGACAGTACAAGTTTTCCAAATGTACCTCCGCCAGCATTTAGCGCCAAGAACCAATACTGTCGCGGCCCGGACGACACCGCAAGTATGCAGAAGGATTCGTTTTGCAATCGGCCACGCCGAAAAATCAGGCCGAACCAAGGTGTGCTCTAGTCAGAACTGGACGGCATCGTGCACTCTGCTGCTATGACAATTGGCGCAAGCAGCGGAGTCTCAGCCCTACTGCGCCCCAATCTGCCTGCAGCCAAAAACTTTCGGCTCTCGCAACTGAGGCGGTTGCGTGAATGCGAGCAGGTGGCAGCGGTCTGCTACCGCATTCGCAGCGGAGAAATCGAATTCCTGCTGGTTCGAACCAACAGTGGTCACTGGACTTTTCCTAAAGGCAAAGCCGAACCGGGATTGACGCACGCGCAGGCCGCGGCACTCGAGGCGTTCGAAGAGGCGGGAGTTCACGGCCGCATGGAAGAAGCGTCGTTCGCCCGCTACGTTCGGCGAAAGCGTGGGAACATGCGGGATCTAGCCCGATCAGACAGATCAGTCGAAAAAGAGATATTCGTTCAAGCTCATCTTTGCGAGGTCTCGCGACTCGAAGCTCCCAAAGAGCAAGGCCGAACACCCACCTGGTTTTCCGCCAAAAAAACGAAGCGGCGGCTGTGTGAAGATCGCACCGCCGACTTTGCGGCCGAACTGGCTCGTGTGGTGGATCGGGCTGTGAGCCGCATCTCTCGATGGCGCGAGAACCCAGGGGCTATGAACCGCTAAACCCCTGCTGCTTCTGGACCTAACGGGTCGGGCGCAAGCCAACAATCGAAATGGCCAGCTGCTGAATCTAATCGATCATGCGAGTACGAAAACGGTTGATCGGATTCATTGCAGTTCTTCAGTCTGTTCTTTTCTTAACTCATTTTCTGCTGTACGAAACTTGGACATACCCTGCGGGAAGCGAAACGCCTTTCGCCATGTGGCTCAAGCCTGTCCTCGCATTCTTATCGGTGAGCTTTGTCGCCGCCTCTCTACTTGCTTTTCGCTATACGAATGCGCTGGTGCGAGCCTTTTACCGGATCGCAGCCGTTTGGGTGGGACTTCTAACTTTCCTATTTCTTGCAATGCTTTCCTCGTGGGTCATTCTCGGAGCGGCCAGCGTCGCCGGACTGCACATAAATTTTCATCTGCTTGCCGAAGCACTATTCGGTGTTGCAACAGCTGTCGGGCTCTACGGAGTTTTCAACGCAAACTGGACACGAATCACGCGCACCACTGTTCAACTTGCCAACTTGCCGGAGGCGTGGCGCGGCCGCCGAGCGGCGTTGATCAGCGACGTACACCTCGGGCATGTGCGGAATGGCAATTTTATGCGGCGCATGGTGGCGAAAATTCTCAAAGAAGAGCCGGACGCAATTTTCATTGCGGGTGATTTATATGACGGCACAGCGATCGATGCCGGTCGAGCCGCCGAGCCGCTTAACGAACTGACCGCACCGCAAGGTGTGTATTTCGTGGCTGGGAATCACGAGCAATTTGGCGACGACAGCAAATATCTGAGCGCCATCACTGCGGCGGGGGTGCGCGTACTAAGCAATGAGAAAGTGGAAGTCGATGGTTTGCAAATCGTCGGCGTGCCATACCGCAATGCCGCGCAAGGCCGCCTGGCATCCGTATTAAAGACTCTGCGTTTAGATCGCGACCGCGCAAGCATTCTATTGACTCACGCGCCTGACCATCCGGAGATTGCCGAGGCCGCGGGGGTTTCGCTGCAGCTTTCTGGCCACACGCATCTCGGGCAATTCATTCCATGGAGCTGGATGGCGCGGCGAATTTACCGGCAGTTTGTATACGGTTTGAGCCGCATCGGCAAGATGCAGGTTTTCACCTCTAGCGGCGCGGGAACCTGGGGCCCTCCGCTGCGATTAGGATCGAATCCAGAGATTGTAATGCTTGAATTCGAATAAGCCGCGCTAACGATCCATGTGTGCAACACCAGGCGGTCTCGCTTTGCTGGCGTAGCGCGCCAAGTCGTCTTCGAGCAGTTGTTCAATCAGTTCTTCAACGCCCTGTCCTTGCTTTCCCTGCGTGACCACATCGGCTCGTTCTTTCAGCGTGCCTAATGCGTTCGCCACTGCGACCGCGCAGCCGCACTCGGCCAGAAAGGCATGGTCGTTTTCTGCATCGCCAACTCCAACCACATTGTGCGCTGATAGCCCCAGGTCTTTAAGCGCGGCTAGCATCCCGGTCGCTTTGTTCACTCCCGAGGGCAAAACCATTACCGACCCCTTGTTGAAGATGACGTGAAGTTCGAGTCCCAAATCGTGAATGCATTCGAGCACCAAGGCTTGATGCGGTTCCCACGTTGCGACAACACCTCTGCCGACTGCGATAGGCACACCTCTTTGCTCGAGCAACCGGACAAAGCGAGAATCCGGAGGATCGCATAGCAGCTTTTCCTCGCGAGTCGCGGGCCAGTAGAGTAGCGCTCCGTTCTCAGCAACAACCAGATCAAAGAGATCCAGCCGTGGAAACACTGACCTGAGGTCAGGAAGCTGGCGCCCGGTTACCAGCAACAGCTTCCGCCCAGAAAGGCGCACCTGCCGCAAAGCTTCCAACGTACTTTCGGCGACTTTACCATGGGCGGCCAGCGTTCCGTCGTAATCTGTGGCCAAGACTATGTATCGCATTTAGGGGTTGGATGCCCGGCTTTGAAACTTCGCTTCATCCAATGGGATCTCTCTCTGCCATCTGCAAATCGGCGCTCATAGCTTCTCCGCGAAACGAACAAGACCTACCTCTATACTAGACATCAGCCTTAATTGGACTTTAAACCTTCAGGCAGCCACTCAGGAAGTCTTAAATCAGGAGGAACGCAGCGGCGGAATCGGAACGTGCGACATTGGCATCGTAAGAAAGGATTGAAAGATTCAGCTTTGAACCATCCAGCAGGCACAGCAAGTTCTGAAGAGCAAGCTCTGAAAAGAGGCGCCGCATCAGGCATCTCATTGCCCGCGACCTTGCGGGCCTTGCGTCATCGCAACTTCCAGCTTTTTTTCGGTGGCCAGCTCATCTCCCTGATTGGGACCTGGATGCAGAGCATGGCGCAAGCATGGCTCGTTTATCGGATCACGGGATCTTCCCTGCTTCTGGGTTCAGTCGGATTCGCCAGCCAGTTCCCCGTATTCCTGGTCGCCCCGCTGGGTGGAATCGTAGCTGATCGATATAACCGCCAGCGTGTTGTGATTTGCACCCAAGTCGCATCCATGATCTTGGCTCTGGTGCTTGCCTTCCTGACCCTCAGCGGACGGGTCCACGTGTGGCACATCTTCGTGCTGGCGGCGTTGCTGGGCGTAGTAAACGCCTTCGACATTCCTGGCCGCCAAGCTTTTCTCGTCGACATGGTCGGCAAGGAAGATCTTATGAACGCCATTGCGTTGAACTCATCCATGTTCAATGGCGCCCGCATTGTCGGCCCCGCGATCGCCGGAATTCTGATAGCCAAGCTTGGCGAGGGCTGGTGCTTCTTTGGTAATGGCGTGAGTTACATCGCGGTAATCGTTGGACTGATGATGATGCGAGTGCAGCGTCCAGCTCGTCGGGCATCGGCCGCGTCACCCTGGGCGCATACCATCGAAGGCTTCCGCTTCGTCCGCCAGACCGCGCCCATCCGCGCGATTTTATTATTACTGGGACTGGTAAGTTTGGTGGCGATGCCGTACACGATTCTCATGCCCGTGTTCGCTGACAAGATTCTGCATGGCGGTGCGCGTGGGTTGGGAATCCTCATGGGTGCTACAGGCGTGGGAGCTTTGCTAGGTGCGCTCACGTTGGCGGCGCGCAGCGGCGTGCAGGGCTTAGGCCGATGGGTTGCCCTTTCTTGCGGAGGCTTCGGAGTCAGTCTGATCTTGTTTTCGCTCTCGCGGAATTTCTGGCTCTCGACCATACTTCTGCTTCCGGTAGGCTTCGGCATGATGCTGCAGATGTCGTCCTCGAATACGCTGATTCAGGCGATGGTGCCGGATCATCTGCGCGGGCGAGTGATGGCGGTGTACTCCATGATGTTTATGGGCATGGCTCCCTTCGGCGCTTTCCTTGGGGGAGCCTTGGCGGATCGACTGGGCGCGCCGTTAACGGTCTCTATGGGCGCTGTCGCGTGTATCGGAGGCGCTGCGCTATTTGGATTACAGCTCCCGAAGATCAGGGTTGAGGGCCGCCAATTGATCATCGCTCAAGGCATGACTGCCGGCGCGCCCGCCGAAGAAATGACTGCCAGAGTGGTCGAAGATTAGCCCAGACAATGTACATGTGGGGACGGGCGCCTCGCCCGTCCAGGCGGAGCAAAGCTCCGCAGCGCATTAGAAAGCGGAATTACCCAGGACGAAATAGCTAGCGCAACGAAAAAGGGCAGGAATTTACCGATGCGCCTAATTATTTTTTAACATTTGCAATCACCGCTACCGGGAGCCTTACCTCTCCAACCTGCAATGCCTCAGCCCCCGATTTGTTCAGCGCTCCATCACGGGAGTTAGCTGACAGCTTTGCGGCGGAACTGCGACAGCCCAGCAACGAGAAAAAGCAGGTCGAAGGCACTCAGGGCAATCAATACCGCTAACACTGGAATGTGCGGAAACTGGGGAACGAGCGTACCGCGCAGGCCTTCACTGGCATAAACCAGCGGGTTCACCAACACGATTTTCTGCAGAATAGGAAAATGCGCCAACGCGCTCCAAGGATAATAGGTGCAGCCAAAAAAGATCATCGGAGTTAAAACCATGCTGAACATCAAACCAATGTGGTTTTGATCGATGCTGCAACCGAGGGCAAGACCACCGCAGGCGGAAAACAGCGCCACCAGGACAGTTACGCAGGCGAAGCTTAGAGGCGAGCGCAGGTTCAATTCAACTCCCGGCCGGAGCAGCAACCAGGCTGCGGGAATAACCACGAGGCCCGCGAACAGGGCTTGAATTGCGCCGAAGAAAACCTTCTCGATAGCCAGCCATGAGATTTGTATCGGCGCCAGCAGACGATCTTCAATCTCGCGAGTGAACTGAAACTCACCAATCAAAGGCATGGCCACGGCCCATACGCCAGTAAAGACCATGCTGATCGCCATGATTCCCGGCAACAGCAAGCTCTTGTAGGCGATGGGCATGTAGCCGCTGCTCACCATCACTCGCCCGAAGATGAAGACGAACATCATCGGTTGCAAAAAAGTCTGCAGCAATAAAGGAATCAAGTTGCGCCGAGCCACATGAGCATCGCGTCCCAGCAGAGCGAAAAAGGTCTTCCAGTTCATTCGCGCAAACTCCTTCCCGTGTGATGCAGGAATAGATTCTCCAGGCTAGGCTCGGAAATGTGTACATCGCACAATTCGGCGTTAGCCAGCGCAGCGAGACTGGCGATCTCCGGGACCAGCGAGCCACCGCGATCGGCATAAACGTCAGCGGAGTTGTCATCAGTCGCACGAACTTCGGTCACACCCGTGAACTTCTGGAGACGCTGCAGTAAATCGGGAGAGAGATGTCCAAATCGCAAGCGCAGCAAGAATCCGCCGGGGACGGCAGCTTTCAGCTCGCCAGGAGTACCCAAGGCGATGTTACGGCCGTGGTCGATGATGGCCAGACGCTGGCACAGGGCGTCCGCCTCCTCCATATTATGTGTAGTGATGAGGACGGTTTTGCCGCTCTGATTGTATTCACGAATAATTTCCCACAGCAGCAATTTAGTTTGCGGGTCGAGGCCGGCGCTGGGCTCGTCGAGAAACAGGACCTGCGGGTCATGCATCATAGCGCGCGCGATGGAGAGACGTTGCATCATGCCGCCGGAGAAGCCGCGTACCAGTTGATCAGCGCGATCGCGAAGTTGGAAGCGGTCGAGCAGCGCGTCCGCACGTTGAGAGCGCTGCTGGCCATCGATGCCGAAATAAGCGCCATGAAACAGGAGAATTTCGCGAGCAGTCAGAGCAAAATCCAGATTGGGACGCTGCTGCACCACTCCAATCAATCGCTTGACCACGACCTGTTCCATCCAGACGTCGTGCTCGCCAATCCACGCCTGACCGCTGGTCGGTCGAACGCGCGTGGTAAGGATTCCCAACGTGGTCGACTTGCCCGCACCGTTCGGGCCGAGTAGGCCAAAGATTTCACCAGGCAGTATTTGCAGAGACAGTCCGTCCAGCGCAACGATTTCGGGCTTAGGTTGTTTCTTGCCTTTGCCGCGCCCGAAAGTGGGCGCAAACCCGCCCCCGCCCGAGGCGAGCGGAGGCGGCGATGTAAACACCTTGCGCAGATCGAGGGTTCGAATTCCAGCCAGCATGGTGTGGTTGGTGAAGTTTTCCAGAATTTCCTGAAATCCGCAACGGGACGTCTAGCCCGTCCTCCATCAATTACTGATCAAACCTTTCGATGGAACCAGAGGATGTGACGCTTGTCAATTCTTTCAGAAATAACAACAATGGAGGACGGGCGCTCATCCGCCGCCTCGCGCCATCTCCACCGCTCTTAGCACTGCCTGCGCTTTGTTCATGGCCTCCTGAAATTCTTTGGCGGGATCGGAATCGGCTACGATGCCGGCGCCTGCTTGCAAGTATGCTTGCTTGCCTTTCATCAGCATGGTGCGGATGGCGATGCAGGAGTCGAGATTGCCGGCAAAATCGGCGTACAGGACCGAGCCTCCGTAGATGCCTCGACGCACCGGTTCGAGTTCTTCGATGATCTGCATGGCACGAACTTTAGGCGCACCGCTGAGCGTGCCCGCAGGAAAGCAGGCGGCGAACGCATCAAGAGCATTCAGGCCGTCGCGTAACTTGCCTTCGAGCGCTGAGACAATGTGCATGACGTGCGAGTACCGCTCTACGTACATCAGGTCGCGAACTTTCACCGAACCGTACTCGCTCACGCGTCCCAGGTCATTGCGGCCCAGGTCGACCAGCATGACGTGTTCGGCACGTTCTTTCTCGTCGGAAAGCATTTGTTTTTCCAGTCGCGCATCTTCGGCTTCGTCGCGGCCGCGAGGATGGGTTCCCGCAATCGGACGGTATTCGAGCTTGCTTCCGGTGACGCGCACCAGCATCTCGGGAGACGAACCCAGCACGCAAACGTCATCCATGCGAAGAAAATACATGTACGGCGAAGGATTCACGGTGCGGAGAGCACGATAAATATCGAACGCCGCAACCTCAGGAACGAAGTCCACGCGCTGCGACAGTACAACCTGAAAAATGTCGCCGGCAGCAATGTACTCTTTGGCGCGCTCCACCGATTTCATGAATTTGGTACGACTGGTTCCGGCATGAACCTTAAGTTTGGACGTGCGCGACTTGCCCGAGTGCTGCCACTGAGTTGAGGGCAGGCGGCGCGCCAGCTTCTTCTCGAGAACGGCGATATCCGCAACTGCGCGATCGTACGCCCGGCGCGGGCTCTCGCGAGAAACATCGGCCGTAGCGATGATATGAATCTGGTGGCGCAGGTGATCGAATGCCAGCAAACGATCGAAGAACATGAGCAAACAATCGGGTAGAGAAAGATCATCCTTGGCGTGCTCGCCAATTTCTTCCAACTGGCGAACCCCGTCATAAGCGAAATATCCAACGGCTCCGGCGGTAAATGGTGGCAGGCCCGCCAAAGTAGCGGGACGATGCTGCCGCAGTAATTCCTTTACAATTTTGAGTACGCTGCCCCGCTGCCGCTCGCGCTTCCTGCCACGTTGCAGCAAAATATCGTTGCCGCGTGCCCGCACCTGCAGGTAAGGCCGGGATCCCAGGAAGGTGTAGCGCCCAATCTGCTCTCCGCGCTCGATGGATTCGAGCAGGAAAGCGTCAGGCTCGTTGGCAGCGACAGCGAGAAAAGCGGAGACCGGCGTCAACAGATCGGCCGTAACCGACTTGACCACCGGGACCAGCGTAAACTCGCGGGCCAGACGCGAAAATTCCTTGTAATTGGGGCGTAGCAAGAGGTGTTAGTTAGACCCTTTCAGTAGGTGCGCTTGTCATTATAGGTCAGGAGTACACCCGCTTGCGTAACCTCCGGTAACCAGCGAATGAATTGACGTATTCGACCGTACGGCGGAAGATGGCAGTTTAGCCAGCATCCATCGTGGGGACATATGCGGATTAAGTTCTGGGGAGTTCGGGGGTCGACGCCCGCTCCTCAGCCGGAAAATATGCGCTACGGCGGCAACACTTCCTGCGTGGAAGTGCGCGTGGGCAATGAGCTTTACATATTTGATTGCGGCACCGGCTTCCGGGTTCTGGGGCAAGCGCTGCGTCACGAATTCAATGGAAACGCGGTGTCCGCCCACGTCTTCGTCTCTCATTTCCATTGGGACCACATTCAGGGCATTCCGTTCTTTGGTCCTCTTTACGACAACCGTGAAAACCGTTTTCATTTTCATTCGTCCAGCCGTACTCGCAGCTTGAAGCGGGTGCTCGAAGAACAGATGGCCGCGCCCTACTTTCCCGTAGGACTGACTGAAATGCAGGCTCACCAGAATTTCCACGATCTGGAGGAGGGTCGCATCCAATTGGGGGACGTGACTCTGCAAACCCTGTGGTTAAACCATCCACAGGGCTGCATGGGCTTTCGCATGGAAACAAAAGAGGGCGTGTTTGTATATGCGACTGACAACGAGCCCGGAGACCCGCTGTTCGACAAGAACGTGCGCAAGCTCGCCGCCGGCGCTGACGTTTTGATTTACGACGCGCAGTATCTTCCCCAAGAGTACGAGCGCAAACGGGGCTGGGGACACAGCCACTGGCGCGAAGCTATCAATGTGGTCACCGAGAGCGGCGCGAAGGATTTAGTGTTGTTCCATCACGATCCCGATCATGACGACGCCTGCATCGACAAGGTGGTTAAAGAAGCTCGCGACTACTATCCGCGGCTGCGGGCCGCCTCTGAGGGAATGCAGATTGAACTGACGGGCAAGGCGTCCTCCTAGCAACTCGGTTTGGCCGTTCGCGGTACTTCGGCATATACGGAGAATAGATGGAACCCGCGGCCGACAGCTCTCCGA